>Ga0209916_1001338_pt1 | contig 22516 bp, 20 predicted proteins | sample ThiBio_1000_plan_FD_183956 | JGI IMG/M metagenome (GOLD analysis project Ga0209916, IMG submission 183956) | Wastewater bioreactor microbial communities from Cape Town, South Africa - Thiocy_solids_2 (SPAdes) | ecosystem: Engineered > Bioreactor > Thiocyanate-remediating > Anaerobic-Aerobic ... | reverse complement strand
CTTCCGCTCTCAACAGGCGGAAGTTTTTGTTTAAATGCTGATCCTTTTACGGGTATTAAAAAGTAACTACTCTTTAACCTGTGTTATTTTTAAAACATTCGTAGGCAGGTGCAAAGGTACGGGTGTACTCCCCGTGTTTACTACAATATCTCCTATTTTAAGAAAACCACGTTCTTTTAAAATCCCTATCTGGTCGGAAAAAATATCATCAAGGCTTTCTTCTTCATCATAAAAAAAGGCACGCACTCCCCAACTCAGGCTTAGCTGGTTAATAAGTGTAATTTCTTTGCTGAAGATATAAAGTAAAGACTTTGGCCGGTAGCTGCTTAGCATAAAACCTGTGTAGCCCGTTTGGGTCATCCCTATCAAAGCATCTGCTTTTACATCTTGTGCCAATTTACATGCGCTATAGCATATAGCATCGCTTAAGAAAGAAGGTGAATGAGCCTGGGGTGCGAGAATGTCATCACGATCGTAATCATAAGCAGTTTTTTCAATTTCTAAAATTATTTTGCTCATGGTTTCTATTACCAGGGTGGGATATTTGCCTGTAGCTGTTTCACCGCTTAACATTAAGGCATCGGCGCCTTCCAGTACAGCATTGGCTACATCAGTGATCTCACTCCGGTTGGGCTTTATACGATCCATCATGCTTTCCATCATCTGGGTGGCTACTATTACCGGTTTGGCACGGTGCATACATTTACGTATGATCTCCTTTTGTATCAACGGCACTTTTTCTACCGGCAATTCAACACCCAGGTCGCCGCGCGCAATCATAATACCATCGCTTTCAATAATGATATCGCGAATATTGGTCACGGCCTCTGGTTTCTCTATCTTGGCAATTACTTTCGATTTAGAATTTCTTTTCTTTAAAATATTTTTTAACCCGGTAATATCCTTTACCTCACGTACAAAAGAAAGCGCTATCCAATCAACTTCCTGGTCAATAATAAAATCAAGGTCGTTAAGGTCTTTTTCTGTAAGAGCCGGTAAAGAAATTTTTGTATCAGGCAAATTAATTCCTTTCTTAGATGAAAGAATTCCGCCCATTACCACCACTACTTCCACATTATTATTGGGCAGTACCCTGAGCACCTTTACTTCCAGTTTTCCATCATCTATCATAATGATGTTACCCGGAACCACATCTTTGTGCAAATCAGGATAACTCACATAGATCTCTTTTTTAGTACCAATGCATTTGGTGTTTGTAAACGTTAATTTATCACCCGGATTTATTTGAAGCGCATTATTTTCTATCTCTCCCACTCTCAATTTAGGGCCCTGCAGGTCTGCAAGTATAGCTATATTGAACGGAAGTGAAAGATTGATGTCCCTGATGATCTTTATAATTCTTGCTTTATCTTCCTGGGTGCCATGAGAAAAATTAAGACGAAAAACATTTACGCCTGCTTTCACCAGTTCTACCATTGAATCGTAATTATCACACGCAGGCCCGATGGTGGCAACAATTTTTGTTTTTTTTATGGAATGATCGAAACCTGCTTTATTATCCATTTCCTTATGCAGGTATTTGCTGATATTCTTCGACATTGGTTTTAAATTTTAAGCTAAATATAAGCGGCAAAATGCTCTGCTAATCAGTAGCAAATATTGATTTAACTTGAAAGGATCTTTACAATTTTCATCCAGTCTTCACTTATCTTTTGTTTCTTCTTCACCGCCTGGTCAAGAGGAATATAATGCATTTTATTGTTTACTATTCCGATAAATACATTGAACCTGCCTGTCATTAAGCTCTCTACTGCAGAATATCCCATGCGACTCGCTATTAATCTGTCAAAACAGGTGGGAGAGCCACCGCGCTGTATGTGTCCAAGTGTAGTAACCCTTACTTCCTGCTGAGGCAATCTTTCAGTAATGGCTTTTGCTAATTCAGTAGCGCCAAACTGTTCTCCTTCAGCCACCACAATAATATTTACCAGCTTTTTGCGGCGATGTTTTTCTACTAAAGCGCTGATCACACCTTCCACATCGGTTTTTTGTTCGGGTATCAAAATATTTTCAGCGCCTGTAGCCACCCCACTATGCAATGCGATGTATCCTGAATCGCGCCCCATTACTTCAATGATAAAAAGGCGGTCGTGGGCATCTGCCGTATCTCTTACTTTATCTATTGCCTGTACGGCAGTATTGACTGCGGTATCAAAACCAATAGTAAAATCAGTGCCGGCTATATCTTTATCAATAGTACCCGGCAAACCAATACAGGGAATATCAAATTCGGTACTGAATATCTGTGCGCCACGAAACGACCCATCGCCACCTATAACCACCAGCCCATTGATTCCATGCTTTTTCAGATTTTTATAAGCCGTCTTTCTGCCTTCGGGCGTATAAAATTCTTTGCATCTTGCTGTTTTCAAAATCGTCCCTCCGCGTTGAATAATATTGGCTACACTCTTACTTTCCATTTTAAAAATGTCATCATCAATCATGCCCATGTAGCCACGCATAATTCCATACACTTCTAATTTATTGTAAATCCCTGTACGCACGACGGCTCTTATAGCTGCATTCATGCCCGGTGCATCCCCACCAGAGGTGAGAACTCCAATTTTAGTTACTTTCTTTTCCAAATTCTTAAAAATTACCTGTTAATTCTTTTTCCTTTTTTTAAAAGGCGGTCAAAAGTACACATTTAGGATTATTAATTACACGAAGATTTTTCCTAATATAAATTATTGTTTATTCATGCAGGGCTTACTTATAGGTGCGGATTAATTGAAAAAGGAAATTATTTTTATTAAAAAAGCTTCCTTTATCGAAATTGGTTTTCGCTTTATCGGATCAAAAAAATATCTTCACCATATTTATATAGTTTGGATAATATGCCTCATTCTCTTTTTCGTAAAAAAAGCATTGATTCTATTTTGGCTGATGCTGATAAAGAATTCTCTGATATTTCCCATTCAGCATCAGGCTTAAACAAGGTTTTGAAAGTACGTGATCTGACTGCCATGGGCATTGCAGCAGTGGTGGGGGCCGGCATATTTTCTACCATAGGAAATGCATCTTACCAGGGAGGGCCGGGAGTCTCACTTTTATTTATACTCACTGCTGTTTGTTGTGGGTTTTCAGCGCTCTGCTATGCAGAGTTTGCTTCGCGCATTCCGGTAAGTGGTAGCGCTTACACCTACGCGTATGCCTCTTTTGGCGAATTAATTGCCTGGATCATAGGATGGGATTTACTAATGGAATATGCTATCGGGAATATTGCTGTTGCTATTTCATGGAGCGAATATTTTGTGAACCTGCTGGAAGGTTTACACATTCATGTTCCGTCATTTCTGACTACTGATTATTTAAGCGCTTCCCGCGCTTTTAAAGAAGTAACCAATGAATTGGCTAAAGGAGGAATGTTAGAAAATTTATCACAAAATGCACGTTCCGGCTATGAAGCATGGAATAGCGCCCCTCAGATTGGAAGCTTTAAACTGATAGCCGATATTCCTGCGCTTGCCATCGTATTTTTAATTACCTGGCTCGTTTATACAGGCATTAAAGAAACGAGAAGAGCTACCAATATGATGGTTGGATTTAAGATCCTGGTGCTGCTTGTTGTCATTACAATTGGATTTTTCTTTGTTGCCCCGGCTAACTGGAGCCCTTTTTTACCCAATGGTTTTAGTGGAATGATGAAAGGGGTTTCTGCGGTATTCTTTGCCTATATTGGTTTTGATGCCATCTCTACTACAGCCGAAGAATGTGAAAATCCTCAACGCGATCTTCCCCGCGGCATGATCTATTCCCTCATAATATGTACTGTTCTTTATATTCTGATTGCATTGGTTCTCACCGGTATGGTTTCTTATAATGAGTTACAGGTAGGCGATCCGTTGGCATTTGTTTTTAAAAGAGTAGGCCTCGATAAGATCAGTTATATTATTTCATTCAGCGCAGTGATTGCTACTGCAAGCGTATTGCTGGTGTTCCAGATGGGGCAACCCCGCATCTGGATGAGCATGAGCCGCGATGGATTGCTGCCAAAGGCTTTCAGCCGTATTCATCCCAAATACAAAACGCCTTCTTTTGCAACAATCATTACAGGCCTTTTTGTAGCGATACCGGCGCTCTTTATGAACCTTACTGAAGTGACCGACCTTACCAGCATTGGAACTTTATTTGCTTTTGTATTGGTATGTGGAGGCGTACTTTTATTGCCCAAAAGAAAAGAAGGTGAAGCCAAACCTAAATTTCAGATCCCATTTATTAATTCACAATTTATCGTGCCGGTTCTGTTTATTACAGGAGTAATCATTTTCCGGAAAAACTTTTTGGGGTTATTTGATTTCAGCGGAGGTTGGGAAATCTTCCGCGATAAATTGCCTTTCTTTTTATTCGTGCTACTTTCTGTTGCATTAACTGTTGCATCATTCATAAAAAAACTTTCGCTCATTCCTGTGCTTGGCCTGGCCAGTTGTTTTTATCTGATGACGGAGCTTGGTTACACCAACTGGCTTCGTTTTTTGATCTGGCTAATGATCGGGCTGGTAATTTATTTTTTATATAGCAGGAAGCATAGTAAGCTGAGAAGTGAAAAGAAAGGCCTATAAGGTTTTTGAAACCTTATAGGCCTTGATGAATAATATACGAATAGCTTTTACTTTCTGTCTTGTCCTGAATTGCAAATTCAGGACAGCAATTTGCAATTTTTTAAACCATTCTACGAATAGCAGGGGCGGATAAGTTAAATACAATGCAACAAAATAAAACCAAGAAACCATTTTTTTCTTCACACTTCAGGCTATTTTAGAGTGAAGGTCAACATATACAATTGATATGTTTCGACCTGTCTTTTCCATATTATACTTTTACCCCTGCTCTCGTTTTTGTCGAATTTTCTGGAATGAAATCCTAAATCCGCCTATATCACGACATAGGCTTTATTTTTCCAATGTTTCTTTCACACTGCCCCAAAAAAGGTATCTCCCTCCCGTTTTCCTTTTGGTATCCCTGATTGGGTTTTCATGGGCATCATAGGTAATTTTGGTGTCTAATAAATATTCATCAGGGATTAGCTTAAATCGCCTTATCAACTTCCCATCACTATCATATTCATACCTCGCAAAAGATGGTTTTGTTTTAATCCATACAGTATCTTTTGTTAATGAGTCTATTTTCCTGTACCCGTCATGCCAAAGTTCATAATAAATTAATAATCCTTTTTTATTAAAATAACTGACTATAGAATCTTCCCTACCACTAATTTCCCATACATATTCTTTGATTTTTTTGAGTACTGCGCCATCTTGTCCTTTAAAGAAAATAATTACCGAATCATTGTTGTATCTTACTGTATCTATCCTGTTCAGGTTTTTATAAACATTCAGTTCCAGTGCCTGTAGTTCTACTTTTTCCTGTAATCTGAAAGCGATAGTGGAAATCGGTATATTTCCAACAGTTAAGTTCTTTTTACCTTCACTTACATACTCTTCCTTTTGCTGGCCACAGGCGCTAAGAGTTACCGCAAATAACAAAACCAATAAAGCGTATTTCTTCAGTACCATTTTCCCGGAATTTAGAAATTGAATTTAAAGTATCTTTTGGTCATGCCCAAAGCTATAACGTTTTTAAAAACCTTATAGCTTTAAAAACCATTTCCAAAATAAAAGTGAAAGAATAGGCAGGCGTCTTTGTTATCTTTTCAAAAAACTATCTTTGGGCCATGAATATTTATCCACACGATACGGTTGTGCCTTTTAAAGATTCTTCTGAGAGCAAGAAGAAGCAGGTGGAAAGTATGTTTGATAAAATTGCTTATCGTTACGATTTTTTAAACCGTTTTTTAAGCGCCGGCATTGATGTGGGATGGCGCAAAAAGGCAATCAAACAATTGGTTCCTTCGCAGCCCAAAATAATATTAGACGTGGCTACAGGCACAGGAGATTTCGCACTGATCAGCTATCAAATGCTAAAGCCCAACAAGGTCATTGGAATTGACATCAGCGAAGGCATGCTTGATATCGGAAGAAAAAAAATAGTAAAAGCCGGGGTGCAGCAGCATATCGGGTTATTAAATGGAGACAGCGAGGCAATTTTTTTTGATGATAATACGTTTGATGCGGTAACTGTGGCATTTGGAGTCAGAAATTTTGAAAACCTTGAAAAGGGGTTATCAGAAATAAAAAGAGTTTTAAAGCCGGATGGGAAGCTGGTCATTGTGGAATGCACTAAACCTTCACTGCCGGTGATAAAACAGTTGTATCATTTTTATATGAGATTTATTACCCCAAAAATTGGCAACATTGTTGCAAAGGACAACCAGGCTTATCAATATTTAAATAATTCTGTCATTCAATTTCCCGAAAAAAAATCATTCATTCACATTTTAAACCAGGCCGGCTATAGGAATACTTTCTACAAAACATTGACCTTAGGAATATGCACTATTTATTGCGCCGAAAAATAATTTTATTGATATGCGCTCTTGTATTTTGTTCTACTGCCGCCGTAGCACAAATTCGTGAAGCCATTAACCAGGAAAACCATGATGACAGGCCTTATCATTTCGGAATTAATATTGGCTATAACAAATCTCATTTTAATTTTACCCATGATCCACGTTTCCTTCAATACGACTCTATCATGGATGTAGAGAGTATTAATAATTCCGGGATCAATCTGGCGTGGCTGGTAAATGTGCGCATAAGTAATCATTTTGACCTGCGGGTTCATCCATTGGATCTTACTTTTTCTGAAAAAGCATTTTTATATAATCAGAAATATTCAGCAGATACTTCTGTTACCAAAAAGGTTCAATCTATTACTTTAAGTTTCCCGATACATATATCATTCAGCAGCGACCGCATCAGGAATTTTAAAATTTATACTATTGCAGGAGGAAAATTTGATTATGACCTTGCCAGTAATGCGGGCGCCAGCAAAGCCGAAGATCTTATTAAATTGAAACGCTCAGACATTAGTGCAGAACTGGGCGTCGGCTTCCATATCTATTTTCCTTTCTTTGTATTATCTCCTGAGATAAAACTCAGCAACGGCCTTGTGAATCTTCATAGCCGTGATGCAAACCTTAAGTATTCAAATGTAATTGATAAGATCAACTCAAGAATGATCACTTTTTCATTGACGGTGGAATAGTCATATAACTAAAAAGAGATTTACCACAAAGGACACGAAGTACACAAAGTAAAAAAACTTCGTTTTTTATATTTTTTCGTAGAAAAAATTCTTTGTGCTCTTGGTGGCCAGTTCGTTCTTTGCTTCGCAAAGGTCTTTTTACCACCGCTTGTCCTGATTTTTTCGGAAAAGTCACAAAGAGCACGAACCTGCCTGGCGGACAGGGGAAAATGCTTCGCATTTTTACAAATAAAAACTGCGGTTTTTCAAACTAAAAATTTGCGTTTGCAGTATAGCTTTTTACATGATTAATTAACTTTGACGATTGTAAAATGGATTTTTATTAAAAAAGAAAGAGTAGCCCATGAAGAAAATTGCACTGATCGTTGCCGGTGGAAATGGATCAAGAATGAATAATGATACCCCCAAACAGTTTTTACTTTTAGGAAATAAGCCTGTTTTATATCACAGTATTAAAGCCTTTTTGGAAGCATACCCTGATATGGAAGTAATTCTTGTGTTGCCCGAACAGCATATCGGGAAAGGACAGGAAATCATTGATGGATATTTTGACGAATCAAAATTTAAAATTACCGCCGGTGGCAGAACAAGGTTTCATTCAGTACAAAACGGCCTTTCTTTGATAAAGGAAGAAGCCATTGTTTTTGTGCATGATGGGGTAAGGTGTTTATTAACCAGCGGCCTGGTGAAGCGTTGTTATGAAGGAGCTTTGGAATCCGGAACCGCAGTGCCGGCTGTAGCCTGCAAAGACAGTGTAAGATTATTATCTTCAAATGGCAACAAGGTTTTAAACAGGAATAGGGTAATGCTGATTCAGACGCCACAAACCTTCCACAGTAAAATACTCATACCAGCTTATCAAATTGACTATAAAGATAAGTTTACCGATGAAGCCACCGTGGTAGAAGCTTTTGGGTTAAAGATCAATTTGATTGAAGGCGAAGAGGATAATATCAAAATCACCACTCCTACCGACCTGTTTATTGCCGGCTTGATTCAGCAAAACAGAATGTCTAAAGAATAAACAAATTTTTTAGCAGTCGCGTAAAGGATTATTTATCTCTGTACCTCCTGAATCACTTCTCCCACATTTCCATTGGGCATTTGAATATGAAGTAACGCAGCCAAAGTAGGTGAAATATCTGACATCCGAACATTGCGATTGGTAGCTCCGTGCTTAATGCCCCATCCCATAAATACAAGCGGAATATGGGTATCATAAGGATTCCAGTTGCCATGAGTGGTACCTGTGCTACCAGCCTTGCCTTCAAACCATCCCGGATCGGGAATGATCATCACAGGGCCGCACCGTTTTGTGTTGTATCCGTTAATGATCTTTGCTTTGATTGGCTCTGGTACAGACGCATTACCAATATGATCTATATCCACAGCAAACTGAATACCTGGTTGCTTTTGTAAAAAAGAAACAGCAGCTTTTTTTACTGCCTCATAATCAAGTTTGTTTTCAGTGATCTTTTTTAAATCAAAACTGAAATGATAATTGATAGAGGACGCTATTAAATTTTCAACGTTGAATTGTTGAGCCAAAAACCGATCAAGAGACTTGTCTATTTTTTTAGATTCCACAAAATCTGCGGGAATATGATGCTCCTGCATAAACCCGATTGCATGGGCTGCTCCATGATCTGCAGTTAAAAATACCAGGTAGTTGCCCTTACCTATCTTTTGATCTAAAAATTGAAAGAATGTAGTAAAGTCCTTATCCAGCCTGAGATATGTGTCTTCTACTTCTATAGAATTAGGACCATACTTATGGCCTACATAATCTGTAGAGGCGCAATTGATGGTAAGAAAATCGGTGGACTTTCCCATACCAAGATTATACCCATTCACAGCCGCCTTTGCAAAATCCAGGGTAAGCGTATTACCGAAAGGTGTGCTGCGCAAGCTTCCGCGGTCTTCTTTATAAATATTTTTCATATCGTGAGGAAATACCGGAGCATCTTCTCCCTTAAATTTTCCTTCCCACGATACCTTATCGGCAGTGCTTTGTGTATAAGTATTTATCGGATACAACGTATTCCATCCATTAGCTACCAACTTCCGGGGTTCATCATTTGCATTGAATTTTTTTACCCACTCCGGTAAATCCTGCATATAATAAGTGCTGGTAACAAACCGGCCCGAATTATCATCAAACCAGAAGGCTGCATTTGCCGTATGGCCTGCCGGCAAAATAGCCGCACGGTCTTTAAGCGATACGCCCACGACTTTGGATTGAAAGTTAGTTGCAAGCCTTAGTTCATCGGTTATGGTTGAAACGAGTAAATTATTGGGAGACATCTGCCCCACTTTGCCGGTAGCGCCCACTGTTTGTGCAATAGTATCTTCAGTACAATACCATTTTCTCCCGGTAATTTGATCTACCCAGTCATTGCCCACAATCCCGTCAATTGCAGGAATGGAGCCCGAATAAACTACTGTGTGGCCCACGGCCGTATAAGAAGGTAAATAATTAATAAAAGTATTTTCGCATGAGAACCCTTCATTTAAAAGCCGCTTAAATCCCCTTTCGCCATAGCGATCATGATAGCGGTAAAGATAATCCCAGCGCATCTGATCTACTACGATACCTACTACCAATTTGGGTCTTTGAATTTTTTTAGGCTGTTGTGCAAATAGTGGGTTGCAGGCAAAAACAATAATAATCAGGGTGAAAATTTTTTTAACCATTCTGTTTTTTCGATAAAGATAATGTTCCCATAATAGAAGAAGAAAAAAGAAATGTTGCCCCAGGCAAACGCATCTAACCGAAAGCCTGAAAGGCTTTAATTTTAGTAGCCGTAGGAATCACCTACGGTTTTATGCAAACAATAATCACAACCACGACGTGGTTGAAATTTTGTATTTATCTTAAAAAGAAATATTACACAATAAATTTGTAATGCTGCTGTTTGTTCAACCACATTCGTGGTTGTTTTGGCTGATATGTCACGACCCCCGGATTACATCCGGGGTTATTATAATTAAAGCCTTTCAGGCTTCGCCTTGTAAAATTTAGATGCGTTTGCCCTAAAATGTTGCCCTGCAATAGGTGATAATAGCTTACTATAAATTAAAAAGCCTGAAAGCAATATTATTTTATGCATTCAGGCTTTTTTGTAGCACGTACGGGATTCGAACCCGTGATTCCTCCGTGAAAGGGAGGCGTCTTAGCCCCTTGACCAACGCGCCATTCTGTTTAAAGGACGGCAAAGATACTCTCAGGCAGTTTTGCAGCCAAATAATTTCTTTAATAAAACAGGAAAGCGGTAAAAAAAATTTAAAATTTGGGGCAGGGAATACCTCTGAATCCAGTTGGTTTTTTAACGTAGATCAAAGAAATTTCCATACCTCCGCGGCTTTGTGAGCCGGCTTTCAGGCTTGATACATTTATGTCATAACTCGCCCCTATTCTGAGGCCGGCAAATTCCAAACCTATATAAGGGATAATAGCATCATTAATGCGGTACCACAATCCTGCATATACATTAGCAGGGTTTTCACTCAGGTCGTCGAGCGATGCAGCTAAAGCGCCGCCAATAACGGTTTCTGTAGCTTTGCTTTGATATTGATAAATACCACTGGTATGTAAAGTAAGAAGATCACTCACGGGAAAATATCCTCCTGCGCTCACAGTAGTTCTTGTAGCAATATTCCAGTTGGCTCCCTGGAAACTTTGCCTGGGGCGGTTAATATGATACATAGACGCGCCCAAATAAAAATTATTCGTTTCATCAGTAGATGTGGAAAATAATAATCCTGCATTTATATCAAGATAATTGATGTTCAGAAAATCATTATTAAATGTTTCCTGTGTCACGCCGGTAAAGCCAAACGGGGTAAGCTGATCTTCAAAAAAAAATTTATTCTTATCTAATTTTTTTTGGCCATAAGTTCCCTGGAAACCAAGCCCGATCTGTTTGAATCCATCCTCATCTAAAGCCTTATGGTAAGAGGTAGATAGCCCCAGATAAGTACTGGTAAGTACCCCGCTGCCGGCTTTATCTTTAAGAGCAATTATGCCCACACCCCAGGTGTCATAATCAGGAAGTTTATCTTTTAATACATCAAAATCCACACTTGCTGTAAAGGTTGTATAAACATCATTAAATGCAGGCCATTGATTGCGGTAGTTGCCGGCCGCTCTGACTGTACCATCAAACTTTCCGGTAAATGCAGGGTTAAGCGTAAGTGGCGAAGCAAAAAATTGTGAAAAATGAGGGTCTTGAGCACTTATAAGCAGCGATAAGTTAACAAGGATACTTAAAATAGCAATGGTCTTTTTCATCTTCAAAATTCTACAAATAAAGGTAAGCGATTAAATTAAGTATTGAAATTTAAATGAGCAAGGGAATGGTCTTATTTTGCCAAATAAATCCTTTATTCACTGTTTACATTTGAGTTTTATCTCCGAAAGCCAGGTCGCCCGCATCTCCCAGGCCCGGCACGATATAGCCCTTTGCGGTCAGTTCATCGTCTATATCACCGCACCAGATGGTTGCTCCCGGCTCGGCGCGTAATACATACTCGATACCTACCGTGCAAGCTAATGCGCAGGCAATATGTACCTCAGCAGGTTTCCCTTCTGCATAAATAAACTGTAATGTTTTTACCAGCGAAGCTCCTGTGGCAAGCATAGGGTCGGAAATAATAATAATACGGTTCTCTATTTCAGGGCAACTGATGTACTCAAGGCTTATATCAAAGCTGCCGTCTGGCTTATGTTTTCTGTAAGCGCTGATAAATGCGTTGTCGGCTTTATCAAAATAATTCAGAAAGCCATGGTGCATTACCAGCCCCGCTCTCATAATGGTGGCCAGTACCGGTTGCCTTTCCAAAACCTTGCATATCGAAGTGCCCAATGGAGTAGCCACTTCTTTCTCCACCCACGGCAATCTTTTGCTGATCTCATAAGCGCATACTTCCGCTATCTTCCTGAGGTTGCTGCGAAATCGTGCCCGGTCATTCTGCAACTCCACATCTCTTAATTCACTCACCCAATTACTTATTAATGAGTGGTTATCACTAAGGTTTATTACCATGGCTTAATTTTTTAGGAGTGAAAGATTAGCGCTTTTTATTTAAAACCATTAATTTGGACAAATCTAAATTCTAAATATTAAACAGGGAACTTTTCTTTATGGTTTATAATGTAATTGGTTTGATGAGTGGCAGCTCTTTGGATGGCCTTGATATTGTTTTCGCAGAATTCAACGAGATGGCGGGCAAATGGGATTTTAAAATTAAATGCGCTGCCTGCGTTGAATACGATGAGATATGGGTAAATAAATTACGGGATGCTATCTATCTTTCTGCAAGGGATTATCAATTGTTGAATGTAGCGTACGGAAGATATCTGGGTGAAATGGTAAATGAATTTATAGAAGAATTTAACCTGCATCACCAGGTAAATTTAATCGCTTCACATGGCCATACTACTTTTCATTTACCTGAAAAAAAAATGACGCATCAATTGGGAGACGGAGCTACCATAGCCGCTGAAACGATGTTGCCGGTAGTAAGTGATTTGCGGATGATGGACGTTGCTTTTGGCGGGCAGGGCGCGCCCATTGTGCCTATGGGTGAAAAATTATTGTTTTCCGATCATCATTATTTTCTGAATATAGGCGGCATTGCCAATCTTTCGTTGCACGAAGACGGGAAAATAACAGCCTTTGATATTTGCGCAGCCAACCGGGTTTTGAATATGCTGGCTAATGAAAAAAACAAGCCTTATGATGAAGGGGGAACGATGGCTTCTTCAGGAAAAGTAGTTCCTGAATTATTAGAGCAATTAAACCAGCTCGATTTTTATTCTGTGCCTCCGCCTAAATCCTTAGCCAATAGTTTTGGGACAGATACGATCTATCCGCTTATAAAAAGTTTTAATTTACCTGTTGAAGATGCTTTGTGTACTTACGTGGAGCATATAGCGGTACAAATAAAAAATTCTTTTCAAACTCATCCTGCAACCACGCAACCATTAATGATAACCGGCGGCGGAGCTTTTAATCAATTTTTAGTTAGCAGGATTTCAAAATACCTCAAAGAAATTAACTTTGAAATTTACATCCCCGATGAGGAGGTGGTGATCTATAAAGAAGCATTGATAATGGCGTTGTTAGGCGTTTTGAGGTGGAGGGAACAATATACAACGATCTCGTCTGCTACCGGCGCATCCCGCAACAGTATTGGCGGCGCTTTGTGGCTTGGTACTGAAGCGTGACTTTTACAAGAAAGTATTTATTTAATGCCTGTTTAAAAATAATTTAAGGAATTTTGTGCAGCGCCTGCGGCGCTGGTCTTAGCCACGAATTACACGGATTACACGAATTACCTGCCTGGTAAGGCCTGTCTGCGACAGGAAAATTCGTGTCCATTTGTGAAATTCGTGTCAAAAATAGATTAGTGGTTATTCAAATCTAATTTTAAACAGCTTCTTATTATTCCTCATAAAAAAGAGCGTATGAGAAAAATTATTTTGTATCTGTTGTTTTCTTCTGTGATCCTGGCTGCCTGCAGCTCCGATAATGATACCAAAGCAAAGTCTGAAAAAGAAAGTTACCAGCTTACCAAAGAAGAATTGCTGAAGAAAGAACAAAAATCTCCGCAATCTTTTCTAATAGTCAGCGGGCGTAATCAAAAAAATATTGTGGGGCAAACAGTAGTAAAAGGAACTATCACTAACAAAGCATCCGTAGCAGTTTTTAAGGATGTTAGTTTAAAATTATCTTTTTATTCCAAAACCCAGGCGTTGCTGGAAACGGATAAAGAAACCATCTTTGAAACATTTCATCCCGGCGAATCCCAAAATTTTAAGACGAAATATTTTGCCCCAAAAGGTACTGATAGTGTGGCTTTGGAAGTGTTGGGAGCAAAAGTGGTTGTAGAGTAGTAGGGAATAAAGATATGCACATACAAGTAACAAAAATCTGATGAAAATTATTAGCCATCAGATGATTTGAAATTATCTTGAGTTGTATTTGCGCTACAAGCTTTGAATCAATTTTTTTTGATAAAAACTTAAAACCAAACAAACTAAAAAATTATTCCCAAAACGGGTAGCTACTTTAGCTGAATACAACCATTAATTGCAGTTTAGAAAAATGCTTCACAAACTTTTAAAAATATCAATTAGACTGGTTTTAATTATTGCAGCAATTGTTGGATTAACATCCATCTATCATCCAATTATTTTAAAATGGATAACAGGTTCTGCAAGGCTTATAGGCAAACCGATAATGCCAACAGTTTATACAAATGGGCAAATCAATCACAATATAAAGGTCTTTCATGTTGACAAATATTGGAATGGAAGCGGAGCTGACTATTATATTTTATTCATTAATTATTTACCTGATAATAACAAATTGAAAATTTTTAGTGTCAACAGGAAAGACAATTATGTAGGCATACCAAGTGCAACAAGTATTAAAGATTATGATTTAATCGGCGGACAATTATTTCAAGGTGAAGTTGGTTCTCATTTTACACCGTTTCAAAACAATATGAAAGGATATGCTTTTGATCCGGAGCTTACATTTAATGGCAAACAATTTAAATTAAATATTCCGCCATCTGCGAAAGAACTAAGGTATGATTCATTAAGAGTAGAATTATAGAAGGTTTTCTTATTGCGTTATTTACTTTGCTTTTGGTATCGGCAAACTGTTTCATAAATTATCAGGCTAAACTATCATACATTCTAAATGAATCATCTTACTATTAGAAACACCTAAGAACCAAACAAACTAAAAAATTGTTTTCTAAAAAGAGGTAGCATACTTTAGCTGAAATACACCGCAAGCTGCCATTGAGTTCCAACACTTCATCAACCCAACCTTATTAAAGACGCATTATTTTTCTATCTTTAACTCTCAAAGCATTTTTAAAGAAATGGTCATAGAACGAACAAATAATAATCAGATAACAATTACGGTTTCTTCATCGGTTGACAGCTTCGGACTGCAGCGACTGATTGGCTACGTTAAGTATCTTGAAGCAACAGCAAAAAGCAAGGTAAAACAATCTGACGTTGATAAACTTGCTAATGAAGTCAATGCATCATGGTGGGAAAAAAACCGTAAACGTTTCATCAAGTGAGATTGATTTCTAAAAGTAGACAAAATGAACCCCTACAGCTCTAAGGGAGGCCAGTTCCATAGGAACGGCCGATTTTGTAACAATGGACTTCAGTCCATTGTATTGCGAGTGTATTGCCAGGCCGCCACTACTTTAATACCGGTAAAATAATTTTAGAAGCATGTTGCGGATCATGATAAATACGAATCGTGGCCTTTTGAAAATCGCTGTCATTTGCTTTATAAATATCCATGAACTTCTGCGGATTGCGGTCGGCTAAAGGAAACCAGGTACTTTGAATTTGTATCATTATTCTGTGGCCTTTTAAAAATGTATGCGCTACATCAGGAAGCTCCCATTTTACTTCAGTTACTTTTCCGGGCACAAATGATTCAGGCTTCTCGAAGCTATTTCTAAATTTTCCCCGCATGATCTCGGCACGCACCAGCATTTGGTATCCGCCCATCGGATAATTTTTATCATTGCCTTTCATATCATCGCTGTATTTAAAGTCGTCTGGAAATACATCAATTAATTTTACCACAAAATCTGCGTCAGTAGAAGAGATGGAAGCCGCCAGGTCTGCAATTACAGGACCGGCAAGGGTTACATTTTCGTTTAGCGTTTCGGTTTCATACGTCAGCACATCAGGCCTGCGCGAAGCAAATCTTTGATCATCATTCATATATTCTCTTGTTCTTTTAAAATGTACATCTTCTGTATATGGAACAGGATGATCAGGGTCGCTGATATATTCATCATAGGAATTCCCTTTTCGTGTATCCATTGCCGGTAGTTTACTCTTGTCATTCAAAAACAGTTTCCCATTCGCAGCGAGGTAGAGGTTTTCTTCTTCAATATTTTTAGGAGGCCAGGCATTAAATTTTCGCCAATCGTTTTCGCCGGAGAAAAATATAGTTGCTTCGGCAATATGCGAAGCGCTTCCTTTACCTAACAAATAATAATTGAAGAAAGGTATTTCAATGCTATCCTGGAAATAAGCGGAAGTATTGCTTCCGAATCTTACATTGCCCAGGAAACTTCCTTCATGGCTCCATTGACCATGATACCACGGCCCCATCACAATTCTGCTGTTGGTTTGAGGGCTTTGTTTCTCATTGGCCTTGTAAGAATTCCATGCGCCAAAACAATCTTCCGCATCAAATAATCCGCCCACCCAAAGCATCGCTGGCTTTACGTTGAATAATCCTACACGTGCATTTCGCGCCTGCCACCAGGCGTCATAGTTGGGATGTTGGTACATCTGATTCCAGAACGAAATGCTATCTCCCATCAGCCTTGAGAAATTTTTTAGTGCACCTGTTTTCAGATAGGCATCATAGTTATCATCCGAATTAAAAGTAAACCCTGTGGTGTAAGTAGTTGATGGCTTAGGGTGTGGCGTTCCAAAACGTGAATAAAATGAAAAGGCATCCATCAAAAAAGAAACTCCTTTATGGTGCCAGTCATCGCCCATGAACCAGTCAGTTACCGGGGCCTGCGGGCTTACTGCCACCAGCGCCGGATGGCCGCTCAACGCTGCTTCTGTGGAATAGAAGCCAGGATATGAAGTACCTGTAACACCTACTTTGCCATTGTTGTTTTTAATATTTTTTACCAGCCAATCTATGGCATCATAGGTATCGCTTGCCTCATCAATTTCTTTGTCCTTCTTATTTTTATTGAAAGGCCTTACATCCATAAATTCTCCTTCACTCATATACCTTCCTCTTACGTCTTGCGTTACAAAAATGAAGTTTTCTTTAGCATACTTCATTTTATAAGAGTTCCAGATAGCCATATATTTATCTTCACCGTAAGGCGCACAGGAATAAGGTGTACGCGTCATCAGGAATGGATGCCTGGAACTCTGGTCTTTGGGAATATAGATAGAAGTAAACAATTTTACACCATCCCGCATCGGAATGTATTGTTCCACTTTTGTATAATTATTTACAAACCAGGCGCTATCAGCATTTTGGGAAAAAGAATAGAAAGAGAAACAAAGTAAAAGAAGAGAAAACAGAGATTTTTTCATTTGAAATAAGTTTGATCATTAAAATTAAGGAAATGAACTCTTTGAACAGGAAAATAATTATATATACGCTCCTCTGATCATGGGAAGCAGCAGTACTGGTTAAAAAAAATGAATAATCTTCTTTGAGGTCGGTACGACCGGCAATATGGTAGCATAAGCAGGCTAATCCCAATGTACTCATTTTAAGCTATCTACCAAAGTGTTGCCCCGCAGGGGCTTATAACTACAGCAACGTCGTGATTTATTTTATGGGCGCTTACATGTATATCCTTTATTTTGATGCCTCGCAGCTCCTTTAATTTGAAATGTATTGTTGCCCAACTGTGAGGGTTGGACAGAGTTTGAATCTTAAAAACTAATTTTGAATAAATTGTTTTTATGAATAGAATTGAACACATCGGTATTGCAGTAAAAAAATTATCAGTATCTATTCCTCTTTTTGAAAAATTATTGAACACGCCTTGCTACAAAACTGAAGTAGTGGAGAGCGAGCAGGTGAACACTGCTTTTTTTAAGAAGGGCGAAAGTAAAATTGAATTATTAGAAGGCTATGCGCCTGATAGTGTAATTAATAAATTCATCGAAAAAAGAGGCGAAGGTATGCACCACATTGCATTTGAAACAAACGATATAGAAGCGGAAATAAAACGCCTTGTAAGCGAAGGTTTTACCTTAATTACCGAAAAGCCCAAAGCAGGATCAGATAATAAGATCGTTTGTTTCCTGCATCCTAAAGACACAAATGGAGTGTTGGTAGAGTTAGTGTCTGAAAAAAGATGGTGAATTTAAAATAAATTCTTTCAGGCAAAAGATTATCTGGTATCATTGTATGATTAATCCTAACATTTTTAAAGATAAAGCCAGATATTTTTTTAAGCTTTCATAAAAAATACTAAGAGAACCTTTACATTTGACCCCACTAATATTCAAACTTAACAGCATGAAACTAAAATTAATTACTACAAAACTTACAAAGAATCCAATTGTATTGAATAGCTTTTTCATCCTGGTAGCTATTTTACTTTCGGGTAAAATTTCATTTTCCCAACAAACGGGTAACGGAACCATGGAAGTAGGGGTTGCGAGTGTGGACATCACTCCTGACGGCCCTATACGCCTTGCTGGCTATGGCTCCAGGGCGAAATCTGAATCGGAAGGAGTGTTGCATAAACTGTCAGCCAAGGCGCTTGCCTTTGGCAGCGATGCTCAGAATCCATCCATTCTTATTACAGTGGATCTGGTGGGTATTCCATGGCGGATCACCAAAAAGTTAACCGAACAACTTTCAGAAAAAACAGGAGTTAAACCCGAACAATTAGTTATCTGCGCATCTCATACTCATGGTGGCCCAGAAGTAGGTAATTTGCTTAATATTCTTCAATACAGAGGCGATCATTTCAGTGATTCTTTATTAGCGCTGGATCAGTTAGAACATATAGCACAATATACAGAGCAACTTAGCCAGAAGCTGGAACAAGTAGCATTGGCTGCATTGAAAGACCGGAAACCGGCAATGGTTGCATGGGGGCAGGGACAAGCTTTATTTGCAAAAAACCGTCGTTTACCACCAGGTGGCCCGGTTGATGTTGCATTGCCTATGTTGCGGGTTACTAATCCTGACGGATCACTCAAGGCAATCCTGGTAAGTTATGCCTGTCATGGAACAACTCTCGATGGTAATGTAAACAAAATCCACGGCGACTGGATAGCCGAAGCGCAGAGCGATATTGAAGCCAGGCATCCGGGAGTGACTGCCATGGTGGCTCTTGGCTGCGCCGGTGATGCCAACCCTCAACCAAGAGGTACCATAGAGAATATGAAATCTCACGGAGAGGAAATTGCTGATAATGTAGATAAATTACTTACTGCGCAACTGCAACCCCTAACTACACCACCCGTTGGAAAAATGAAATGGATCAAATTGCCATTGTCTCAATTGCATACTGTTCCCGAATTAATGGAACTTGCAAAAGATCCTACGGTGAAAGGCTATGAAGCCCGGCTCACTCTTGACCGCACTTTAAGAGGAAAAACAATTCCTACGGAAATAGATTACCCGGTTCAAACATGGAGCTGGGACAACAAAATGGCAATGGTGAACCTGGCAGGCGAAGTAGTAGTGGACTATTCCACACGGCTTAAAGATGAATTAGGGGCTGAACATCTCTGGATCAATGCCTACTCTAATGATGTACCCTGCTATATTCCTTCCCGCCGTATATTAAAAGAGGGAGGTTATGAAGGAGAAACCAGTATGTATTGGTATGATAAACCAGTTCCCTTTGCACCGGCAGTAGAAGACCTGATAGTAGATGCTGTACATGATATTATTCCTTCTACCTTCAAAGCAGAAAGGCCTGAAACCAACCACCAACAATTGGTTCATCAGGATAATGATGGCAATTATTATTTGCATGCATCACTTGCAGAAGCCATTGGCCCAAAAATCAAATACATGCCTGAGTGGAAAGCTTTTGGCTGGTACACTACTGAAGACCGCGCAGAATGGAATGTGCAAATAGACAAAGCAGGAAAATATGATGTGTATATGGAATGGTCTGTTGCAGACAGTGAAGGCGGAAAATCTTTTGTACTGCAAGCCGGCAAGAAAAAAATAAAAGGCAAAGCTGGCAAAACAGGTTCATGGTTCACTTACAGAACTGAAAAAATAGGCACTGTGAGTTTGCCGGCAGGCACTCAGAAATTTGTATTAAAATCAAATTCAAAATCTGAGAAAGGAGCTATGTTTGATTTGAGGGAAATAAAATTAGTGCCGGCTAAGTAATCAATGGTGAATGGTGAATGGTCAGTACAATCATTCACCATTCACCATTTCAAATACGGATTCTCTTTTACCTCTGCACCAATCGTAGTTACAGGGCCATGTCCGGGATATACTTTAGTATCTTCAGGAAGCTTAAAAAGTTTCTCTTTTATATTTCTGACCAAATCTTCATGGCTGCCACCGGGCAGGTCGGTACGGCCAATACTATTGTAGAATAGTACATCGCCGCCAATAATAAAATGCTGTTTTTCGCAATAGAAACAAATGCTCCCCGGCGAATGTCCCGGCACATGGATCACTTCCAATTCATCATCTCCTAAGCCGATCTTGTCACCTTCTTCAAGATAGATGACCTCTCCCTGGTAATTATCAAAAGGAAGATTGAACATCAGCCCGGATGCAGGAGCTATTTCCAAGATCTTTTTTTCCAAAGGATGGCTATTTAACGTTATCTTATATTCTTCTGATATAAATTTATTACCAAATACATGATCCAGGTGGCAATGCGTATTCAGCAGAAATTTGGGCTGTAATTTGTTAAGGTTTATAAAAGATTTAAGTTCTTCTTTTTCCTGATCGTAATAGCAACCCGGATCAATAATGATACATTCCTTATGCTCATTGTAGAGCAGGTAAGTGTTTTCCCGGACGGGATTGAATGTAAAAGATTTAACTTGAAGCATAATGAATTTTTAGCTCATTCAAATTCATTTCATTGATTAATATGAAACGAGTAATTTTAGGGCTATTATAACTGTAAAGCACATGCAAGATCACAAGAAACCAATGTATAAAAAAATATTTCTGCTTTCTCTTTTTTTATTTGTAATAGCAGGTTTTGCCAGTGCCCAGGTGAGCTCTGTAGAGTTTGGAAAAAATCGCCTGCAGTTCAAAAAATTAAAGTGGCATTATTATCAAACACAAAACTTTAATTCCTATTACAATCAAAATGGCCAGGAATTAGCCAAATATGTAGCCCAGGTAGCTGAAGAAGAGCTTCCCGGTATTGAAAAATTCGTTGAATTTAGTTTACAGCGCAGGGCAAATATTGTGATCTACAATAGCTTTAACGATATGCAGCAAAGCAACATCGGACTTGGGATAGATTGGCAAAATACAGGTGGGGTTACCAAGTTGGTGAATAATAAAATGATTGTCTATTACAATGGCAATCATGCTGACCTGCGCCGGCAAATACGCGAAGGCATTGCAAACGTGTTGGTACAAAATATTCTGTTTGGAGAAGACCTTGGCGAAATGGCCGGTAATGCAGCCTTGCTTGATCTTCCTCAATGGCTCATTGACGGATATGTTGCTTATGTAGGAGAAAACTGGAGCACTCAGCTCGATGATGACCTGAAGAGTGAAATATTAAGTGGCAAGTATAAAAATTTTTACCAGTTGGCTTTTGAAAGGCCATTGCTTGCCGGACATGCTTTCTGGCATTATATTGAAGAGAAATATAAAAAAGAAAATACTACTTATCTTCTTTACCTGGCCAGGGTATATAAAAGTTTAAAGAAGGCATCGCAGCAGATCACCAAAGAAAAAAAGTTCAAAGATGTTCTTGCGAATTTTATGCAATACCAGCAAGAGAAATACGATAATGATATTACGCGCAGAAAGAATTATCCCAAAGGAAGCGAGATCACAAGCTACACGATTGGCAAGAGAGTGAATTACTTTCATTTTAATGTAAACCCTAATAAACGCAATGGGTCTTTTGCAGTAGTTCAATATAAAAAAGGGCAATACAGGTTACTCTTGAATGAAGAAGATAAAGACAAAACATTATTGAAGTTTGGGATACGGGCCAAACAGGATGAAATAAATCCCAACTATCCCATGATGGCGTGGGATCCAAAAGGAACAAGGCTTTCAGTACTTTATGAAGAAGAGGGAAGAATAAAGCTTTTTGTATATGATGTGGTAACAAGAGTAAAGCCTTTTAAAAGAGATCTGACCAGCCTCTTCGACCAGGTGCAGGATATGAAGTATATGATTAACAGCCAGACACTGCTTTTTAGCGCAGTAAAAAATGGCCATTCAGATATTTATACTTATGATATTGAGAACGAAATATTGAAACAGGTTACTAATGATGTGTATGACGACCTGGATCCTTCTTTCGTTTCTTTCCCTAATAAAACAGGGATCATTTTCTCAAGCAACAGGCCTTCCGCACGACAAAGAGGATCGGATACATCGCTGATGAACAATCGCTTCAATATATTTCTCATTACTGATTTTGCTACCAACAAGCCCGAACTTAACCAGATAACCCAGTTGACTAAATTAAAATTTGGTGATGCCCGGTATCCTGCTCAATACAATAATAATCACTTCACCTTCGTAAGCGATGAAAATGGTATTGGCAACCGGTATGCCGGTTTCTTTACTACTACTAAAGAAGGCCTGGATACGTTAGTGCTTATAGGAGATGAAATAATGCGGAACCCAACAAGAGATGAAGTTGACTC
>Ga0209916_1001332_pt1 | contig 22726 bp, 17 predicted proteins | sample ThiBio_1000_plan_FD_183956 | JGI IMG/M metagenome (GOLD analysis project Ga0209916, IMG submission 183956) | Wastewater bioreactor microbial communities from Cape Town, South Africa - Thiocy_solids_2 (SPAdes) | ecosystem: Engineered > Bioreactor > Thiocyanate-remediating > Anaerobic-Aerobic ... | reverse complement strand
CCAGCGACTTGCCGTTGGTGCCCTCGGTGGCGACCTGGTTCATCGCCTTCACCACGCCCATGTACTCCGAGTACGACGGCAGCAGCTTCATGCCCATGTAGGCCAGGAAGCCCACGATGGCCATGACCACCAGGAACCCGATCAGGGTGATGCCCGACTGCTTCGATTTCATAGTCCCCTCGCTATGCCGCCTGCTCGGCGTGCCTGTGTGTATGGTGATCCGCGCACGGCGACCGTCGCCACCCGCGCGGGCGTGCCGATTATGCCTGCGGATTCTCGCACTGTCGGCGGCCACGCGCGCACGGCGGTTCGACCCCCGTCACGCTTTCGCCAGCCGGGCCGCCATCGTCAGCCTCAGTGGATCACCGTGCCGATGCGCGAGAAGTCCACGCCGCCGGTGCCCCAGCCCTTCCAGCTCATCCAGATCAGGAACGCCTTGCCGGCCAGATTGCGCTCCGGCATGCAGCCCCACCAGCGGCTGTCCAGGCTGTCGTAGCGGTTGTCGCCCATCACCAGGTAGCAGCCCGGCGGCACCCTGGAGGGAACGCGGTCGTTCGGGATCGAGTTCGGCGTGGTGTAGGCCGGCATCCGCGCGATCATGTGATTGACCTTGCCCAGGTGCTCGGTCCACACCGTGGCGCCCATGTTCAGCATGATCTGGTCCACGCTGCGCTGCGGGTTGCCCACGTAGGGGCCGATCTCCTCGGCGTTCACCCGCTGGCCGTTCACCCACAGCTCGGCGCCGTGCACCTCGATGCTGTCGCCCGGCAGGCCGATCACCCGCTTGATCCAGTTCTGTGCCGGCACTGGCGCGTGCGGGTCGCTGCAGCTCATGTCGCCGCTGCGCACCAGCTTGCCGCCGTCCTGGCACAGGTAGCCGGGGAAGCGGAACACCACCACGTCGCCGCGCTGCGGCTCGCCGAGGTCGACCAGCTTGTTGTTGAACGCCGGCATGCGCAGGCCGTAGGCGAACTTGTTGACCAGGATGAAGTCGCCCACGTCCAGCGTGGGCATCATCGAGCCGGAGGGAATGCGGAAGGGTTCTGCCACGAACGAGCGCAGCAGCAGCACCACCAGCACCACCGGGAACAGCGAGCGCGACCAGTCCACCGGCATCGGGTCGCGGTATTCCTCGCCGGCCGCGTCCAGCCGCGCCTTGCGCTTCTTGTACAGGAACAGCCGGTCCAGCCCCCACACCACGCCGAACAGCACGGTGAGGCCAAGCAGGATCGCCGAAAAATCGAATTCCATGCCTTAACTCCAGGTTGCCTGACGGATCATCGCTGATCGCACTTGTTATTTGTCCACCTTCAGTACAGCCAGGAACGCTTCCTGCGGAATTTCCACGCGACCGACCTGCTTCATGCGCTTCTTGCCTTCCTTCTGCTTTTCCAGCAGCTTCTTCTTGCGGCTGACGTCGCCGCCGTAGCACTTGGCCAGAACATTCTTGCGCAGGGCTTTCACCGTGGAGCGCGCGATGATCTGGGCGCCGATGGCAGCCTGGATCGCCACGTCGAACTGCTGGCGCGGGATCAGGTCCTTCATCCGCTCGACCAGGTCGCGGCCGCGGCGGTCGGCATGGCTGCGGTGCACGATCAGCGAGAGCGCGTCCACGCGGTCGCCGTTGATCAGCACGTCCACGCGCACGAACGGGCCGGCCTCGAAGCGGTCGAACTGGTAGTCCATCGAGGCGTAGCCGCGCGAGACGGACTTCAGCCGGTCGAAGAAGTCCAGCACCACCTCGGCCAGCGGCATCTCGTAGCTGATCTGCACCTGGCTGGCCAGGTACTGGATCGAGCGCTGCACGCCGCGCTTTTCCTCGCACAGGGTGATGATGTTGCCGATGTAGTCCGGCGGGGTGAGGATGTTGGCGATGATGATCGGCTCGCGGATCTCCTGCACCTGCGGCGACGGCGGCAGCTTGGCCGGGTTGTCCAGCATCATGGTCGAGCCGTCGCTTTTCAGGATCTCGTAGACCACGGTGGGCGCGGTGGTGATCAGATCGAGGTCGTACTCGCGCTCCAGCCGCTCCTGCACGATCTCCATGTGCAGCATGCCGAGGAAGCCGCAGCGAAAACCGAAACCCATCGCCTCGGAGGATTCCGGCTCGAAGAACAGCGCGGCGTCGTTCAGGCGCAGCTTGTCCAGCGCCTCGCGCATCGCCGGGAAATCGTCCGACGACACCGGGAACAGGCCGGCGAACACCCGCGGCTGCATGGTCTGGAAACCGGGCAGCGGCTTGTCAGCCGGCTTGCTGGCCAGGGTCAGCGTATCGCCGACCGGGGCGCCGTGCACGTCCTTGATCGAGGCGTTGATCCAGCCCACCTCGCCGGCGCCGAGCTTGTCCAGCTTCTTGCGCTTGGGCGTGAACACGCCCACGTCGTCCACCTCGTGGGTGCGTCCGGTGGACATCACCAGCAGCTTGTCGCCGGGCCTGATCTCGCCCTGCATCACGCGCACCAGCGACACCACGCCCAGGTAGTTGTCGAACCAGGAATCGATGATCAGCGCCTGCAGCCGATCGGTGTCGCGCGGCTTCGGTGGCGGAATGCGCGCGACGATCGCCTCCAGCACCTCGATCACGTTGAGGCCGGTCTTGGCGCTGATCGCCACCGCGTCGGTGGCGTCGATGCCGATCACCGCCTCGATCTCGCCTTTCACCTTCTCGACGTCCGCGGTGGGCAGGTCGATCTTGTTCAGCACCGGCACCACTTCCAGGCCCATCTCCACCGCGGTGTAGCAGTTGGCGACGGATTGCGCCTCCACGCCCTGGGCGGCGTCCACCACCAGCAATGCGCCCTCGCAGGCGGCCAGCGAGCGGCTGACTTCGTAGGAGAAGTCCACGTGGCCGGGGGTGTCGATGAAGTTGAGCTGATAGGTCTTGCCGTCGCGCGCCTTGTACGGCAGCGATACCGACTGCGCCTTGATGGTGATGCCGCGCTCGCGCTCGATCGGATTGTTGTCCAGCACCTGCGCCTCCATCTCGCGGTCGGCCAGGCCGCCACAGAGGTGGATGATGCGATCGGCCAGGGTCGACTTGCCGTGGTCGATGTGGGCGATGATGGAGAAATTGCGGATCAATTCCATGGAGCGCGGGCGGCCTGTCGGGCTTGGGCTTGCCGCCACGCACCATGCGTGGCGACGCGTCAGCACAAAGTGACGCTAACCCGGCATTATCGCAGAACCCGCCGCCGCCATGCGTGCCAGGCGGCGGCGCGCCCCATCAACGACGCGCCGCCGCCCGGTCGTCAGTGGTCCTCCGGCACGGTCAGGCCGACGAAGTTGCTCTGCTCGCCGCGGCGCACCAGCAGCAGCACCGTGCTGCCGGCCTTGACGCCCTTGGTGGCCGCCTCGAACTCGGCCACGCTGCCGATCTTCTGCTGGTTGACCATCAGGATGACGTCGCCGGCCTGCAGGCCGGCCTGCGCCGCCACCGGCCCGGTAATGTCGCCGATCACCACGCCCTGCCCCGCCTTCAGGCCAAGCTGGGTGCGGGTGTCGTTGTCGATCGACTGCACGGTCAGGCCCAGCGCGGCCGAACCGGTGCGCGCCAGCGACGGAGCCGCACCCTGGCCATTCATCGCGCCACGGTCGCGCGAGGCCTCGCCGATGGTGACTTCGAGCGTCCGCTTCTTGCCGTTGCGCAGGATCTCCACCGGCACCTTGCTGCCCGGCTTGGTCATCCCCACCAGCGGCGGCAGGTCGGAGGCCTGCTGCAGCGTCTGCCCGTTGTAGGCCAGGATGACGTCGCCGGACTGGATGCCGGCCTTGGCGGCGCCGCTGCCCGCGGTGACGTCGACCACGGCGGCACCCACGCCGTTGTCCAGGCCGAACGCCTTGACCATGTCGTCATCGACCGGTTGCACCATCACCCCGAGCATGCCGCGCGAGACGTAGCCCTTGCTCTTGAGCTGCTGCACTGCGTTCATTGCCACGTCGATCGGGATCGAGAACGCCACCCCGGAGTAGGTGCCGGTATTGGAATAGATCTGCGAGTTGATGCCGACCACCCGCCCCTGCAGGTCGAACAGCGGACCGCCGGAGTTGCCGCGGTTGATCGGCACGTCGGTCTGGATGAACGAGGTATACGGCTGGTCGCGCTGGCCCAGGTTGCGGCCCACCGCGCTGACGATGCCCTGGGTCACCGTGTAGTCGAAGCCGAACGGCGAGCCGATCGCCAGCACCCACTGGCCTGGCTTGAGACTGCGCGAATCGCCGAGAGTCACCGCCGGCAGGCTGCCGCCGGCGTCCACCTTGAGCAGGGCGATGTCGTAGGTGGGGTCGGTGCCGACCACCTTGGCGGTCAGCGTGCGCCGGTCCTGCAGGCGCACGGTGACCTTGTCGGCGTGGTCGACCACGTGGTTGTTGGTGAGGATGTAGCCGTCAGTGGAGATGATGAAGCCCGAGCCCAGCGAGGTTCGTTTCTGCTCCTGCGGCGAGGGCATCATCGGCATGCCGAAGAAGCGCCGGAAAATCTCCGCCTGCGGGTCGTCCGGCATGCCTTGGCCCGGCATGCGCATGCTGCGGCTGTTGCCCTGCCGCTCACCGTTGTAGCGGGCCTCCACATGCACCACGGCTGGCGCGTTCCTCTGCACGATGCCGGTGAAGTCCGGCAGCGCCGCCGCAGCCGGCGCCTGCGCCTGCGCCTGCGCCGTACCGGCGGCAGCGATGCCCAGCAGCGCAAAGCACGCCAGTCTGCGCAAGATGGAATGGTTCATGGCTCCTCCTTGGTTGATTTCGGCCGACAGGCTTCGGGGGATGGATGATTCGGACGGCGGCGCGCCCGCTGTGGACAGGCGCTGCCGACTGGTCCGTGCGATGGACCGGTAGAAGCGAAAGATGCGAGAACGAGCCGCGGGCAAGCACACGCGGGCTCGGCTCATTGCGCGACGGCGGAAGCCCGACGCGAGGTGTCCGGTGCGGCCTGCTGCTCCGGGTCGAGCAGCAGCAGGTAGCTGCCGTCGTTGTTGTCCAGCATGCGGTAACGGGCCAGCGAGGGATAACCCGACAGGCGCCGCGCATAGGCCGACTGGCTCTGACCGAACGGCGCACCAAAAGTGGCCGAGGCCTGTTGGCTGAGCAACCCGGCGGAATTGCCGCTGAGCCAGGGCGGCACGGTGGCGGGGGAAGTGGTCGGCTTGCTCGCCGGTACGACGGCCACCGCACTGGCCTCCTGCTGGGCGGTCGAGGCGGTCAGGCGCTCGGCATCGCCGCTCGGCTGGCCGATCATCAAGGCGGCCGCGGCGACGCTGGCGGCGATCGCGCCGCCGGTGGACCAGCGCAGCCAGTGACTGCGCCGGGTGGGCGTCGCGGCGGTTTTCGACTCCTGTTCGATCGCCAGCATCACCCGTGCGGCAAAACCGGACCCGGCCAGCGGCGGCAACTGCCGGCGCAGGCTGTCGCGGGCGACGTGGTAGCGACCCCAAGCCTGCTGCAGGGAGGCATCGTGATCGAGCCGGCGCAGCAGGAAACGCAGCTGCTCCCTCGACAACTCGCCATCGATGCTCGCCGAAAGGCTTTCCCGGGTGTCCTGATTCATGCCTGCCTGGTTCATGTCTGATCCTCGCGGTCCGACAACAGGGGCCGCAGCTTCTCGTCGATCGCCTCGCGTGCCCGGAAGATGCGCGAACGCACCGTACCGATCGGGCAGCCCATCGCTTCGGCGATTTCATCGTAGCTGAGGCCATCCACCTCGCGCAGCGTGATGGCGGTCCGCAGCTCTTCGGGCAGGGATTGGACAGTGGAAAACACGGATTGTTCAATTTCCTGGCGCATCAGCTCGCGCTCGGGCGTGGCGCTGTCGTGCATGCGTTCGGCGCCGGCCATGAACTCCGCCTCGTCCGCGTCGATGTCGCCGGAAGGAGGACGTCGGCCCATCGCCACCAGGTGGTTCTTGGCGGTGTTCACCGCGATCTTGTACAGCCAGGTGTAGAACGCGCTGTCGCCGCGGAACGAACCGATCGCCCGCCACGCGCGGATGAACGACTCCTGCGCGATGTCCTCGCATTCGGCATGGGTGCGCACGTAGCGCGAGACCAGTCCGATCACCTTGTGCTGGTATTTGCGCACCAGCAGGTCGAAGGCTCGCCGGTCGCCCTGCTGGACCCGCTCGACCAGCGCGCGGTCCAGTTCGTTTTCGCCCGTCCGGGCCGTATCCGTCGTCAATGCCGTCTTCCGCTGCGGGAGCTGTTTTGAACTGAACGCGGCGCTCAGACCGCGATCCGGCGCCCGAGTTCAGCATGCACCGGGGATCGCCCCACCACAACGCCATGCCTGGCACGGGCGCGCCCCGGACCCGTGACGGGCCAAGCAAAGTTATGGGGACGCCCGCCGCCGGCTCAAGCCGGCTCGGCCACCCGCGCCTCCAGCAGGCGTTGGCGCTCGGCCAGCAGCTTGTCGAACGTCGCCGGCGGCAGCGGGCGGCAGAACAGGTAGCCCTGCAGCTCGTCGCAACCGTGCTGGCGCAGGAACTGCAGGTGCTGCTCGATCTCCACGCCTTCGGCCACCACCGCACGCTTCAGCCGATGGGCCATCTCGATGGTGGCGCGCACGATCGCTTCGTCGTCGGGGTCCACCCCGATGTTGCGCACGAAGCTCTGGTCGACCTTGATGCGGTCGGCCGGCAGCCGACGCAGGTAGTCCAGGGAGGCCGCGCCGGTGCCGAAATCGTCGATCGCGATATGGCAGCCCAGCCGGTGCAACGCGTGCAGGTTGTCGACCAGGTTCGGCGCCTCCTTGATGCTGATGCTCTCGGTGACCTCCATTTCCAGCAGGGTGGGATCCAGCCCGGTGTCGCGCAGCACGCTCGCCACGGTTTCCAGCAGTTGCGGTTCCATCAGTTGCACCGCCGACAGGTTCACGCCCAGGCGCAGGCGCAGCCCGTAGCGGTGCTCCCATTCCTTCGCCTGGCGGCAGGCGGTACGCATCACCCACTCGCCGATGGAGACGATCAGGCCGCTTTCCTCGGCCAGCGGGATGAACACCGCCGGGCTGATCATGCCCAGCTCGGGATGCTCCCAGCGCACCAGCGCCTCCATCCCCATGATGTCCTCGGTCTCGGTGTTGACCTGCGGCTGGTAGACCACGCGCAGTTCGCCATTGCCCTCGGCGTGGCGCAGGCGGGTCTTCAACGCCATGCCGTGCTGCTGGGCGTACTCCGGGCTCACCTCGTAGATCTGGAAAGTGTTGCGACCCTGATGCTTGGCCGCGTACATCGCCTCGTCGGCATGCTTGAGCAGGGTCTGCGCGTCGCCGGCGTCGTCCGGGAAGAAGCTCAGGCCCATCGACGCGGTGACCTGCAGTTCGGTGCCGTCCTCCAGGAACAGCGGCGTCTCCATCACCTGCACGATCTTCTCGGCCACGCGCAGCACGTCGTCGTTCTTCACGATGTGGCGCAACACCACGGTGAATTCGTCGCCGGCGTAGCGCGCCACCGTGTCGGAAGCGCGAATGCTGCCGCACAGGCGCTGGGTAACCATGCGCAACACCTGGTCGCCGGCGGCATGGCCGTAGGTGTCGTTGATCGCCTTGAAGTGGTCCAGATCGACGAACAGCACCGCAAAGCATTCGCCGTTGCGGGTCGCCTCGCGGAGGATGGTGTCCAGCCGGTCGTTGAACAGCAGCCGGTTGGGCAGCCCGGTCAGGGCGTCCACCAGACCCTCCGCCCGGCCCTGCTCGCGGGTGCGCCCCAGTTCCAGCATCTGCGCGAAGCGCGCCGCGGCGCAGCGCAGCACCGGCTCGATGATGCCCATCTTGCCGAAGCCGCGCCGGCTGCCGGCCAGCATCGCGCCGAGCACGGTATGCCGCTCGTCGTACAACGGCAGGCCGGCGAACCCCGCCAGGTCGAGTTGCTGCAGCAGCGGGTCCACCGACGCCAGCCGCTTCGCGTCGGTGCGGTACAGGATGGGCTTGCCGCCCAGCACCAGCTGCAGCGAACTCTGCAGCGGCGGCGGCGGCCATGCCGGCTCGTCGCCGTTCCACAGCTGCAGCAGTTGGACCGGGGCGTCGCCATCCTGGCGCGCCGACCATACCGCCAGGTAGTCCAGACCCAGCTCGTCGAACAGCAGGCGGCCGGCGGCAGTCTGCGCATCGACGCCGCTGGTCGAGGCGAAGATGCGCGACAACAGCGACAACGCCGCCTCCGCCCGCAAGTCGGCGCGATCGCTGCGGAACATCAAGGCCAGCGCCTCGCGCCCGGCATGCCGGATGCGCCGCACGCTGGCCTGGCCGGTATCGGCGCCGATCGCCGATTTGCGCTGGCAGGGGTACCAGCCGCGGTTGGCCTCGGCCAGCACCTGGTCGATCGCGATGCCCTCGAAGCGCAACACCTCGGCCAGCGGCTGACCTTCCCACTGGCTGGCGTGCATGCGGCTGTGCCGCGCCACCGTGGGGCTGACCTCGAGCAGGCGGCCGCTCTGCGCATCGGCGATCAGCCACTCGCTGTCGCCCTCGTCGAACACGTAACGGTAATCCTCATGCGCATCCGCCTCGGCGGCCGCCGCCAGAGGACGGCGCTGACCGTTGCTGGCCTGCCAGCGCCGCCAGCGCGGCACCAGTTCGCTGCCGATCTGCGCGGCCGAAAGCCAGTCGGCGATGCCGGCCGGCAGGTCGGCCGGACCCAGCGTGGCGTCATCGCCCAGCACCACGATCAGCGGCGTGTCGGCGCCGCCCGGCAGGCGATGCAGCTGCTCGCAAGCGACGCGCGTCTGCACCTCGTCACCGGCCAATACAGCCACGATCAGCTGCAGCGGCGGCAGCGCCGCACGCCCTTCGAGCAGGATGGCCGCGTGCGACACGTCGCGCGCGCTGTGGATCTGCGGATAACCTGCCTGGTCGAGTGCGTCGAACAGGCTGCGGCGCAGTTCGCGCTGGGCGGCAACCACCAGAATGCCGGAGTTCATCTGCATGCCAGCCTCAAACCAGCCAGCGGCCGTCGCGCAGGCGCAGGCGCCGCGGCTGGCTGTCTTCGCTGCCCACGCGTACCGCCAGTTCGCCCAGATGCTCGACCAGCGCCACCGGCGCGTCGATCAGCACCACGCGGCGCAGATGACCCTTGGGCGCGCGGGCCAGCTGGCGCAGCAAGGTGGCGTCCATCGCCGACAGCGGCAGCTCCAGTCCAAGCAGGAAATACACGCCGAAGTGCATGCTCTGCTGCATATAGCGCAAGGCATTGCCCAGCCGCTGGCAGTCCGGCACCCGTACCTGTGCATCGCGCAAGCTGCCCAGGCCGGTGTCGGGCTGCCACAGGTACACCGCCTGCCCGGTGTGCCGGGCGATCGCGCGGAACTGATCGATCAAGGCATGGACATCCTTGCAGTCCAGCACCACCAGCCCGCTGGGAGCGGCCAGCACGCGCTCGAAAATCTCGGCGCCGGCTTGCGGCGGAACGGAGGCCAGTGCTGAAGTCATTGCGTCTGCGTCCTGCCGTCTCGGCGATGGGGAGCGGCGAAACCACCCCGCTGGCGACCGCCCGGCCGGCGGAGGCAGGCGGTTTTGCTGAATCGGGGCCGATTTCACACCGGCGCCGGCACCCGGTCAAGCAAGCGCGTCACATCTCGCAATCACGGCGGCGGAACGGTATGGTTCAGGCCTCACCACCACGCCCGTACGCCCATGTTCGAAGGATTGCGATTCAACCACTGGAAGACCAGCGAGGGCGATGACGGCGTTGTCACGCTGACCCTCGACCGCGCCGGCAGCGGCGTCAACGCGATCTCCCGCGCGGTGCTGGACGAGCTGGAGCAGATCGTCGAGCGGCTGGCGATCGAGAAGCCGGCCGGCGTCATCGTGCATTCGGCGAAGCCCGCGGGCTTCGCCGTCGGCGCGGACATCAAGGAGTTCGTCGAGTACGCCAGGCACGACAGCGTGCTGGAGAACATCGAGCACGGCCAGCGCGTCTACGAGGCGCTGGCGCGGTTGCCGTGCCCGACCGTGGCGGCCGTGCACGGCGCCTGCATGGGCGGCGGCACCGAGCTGATCCTGGCCTGCCGCCAGCGCATCGCCGCCGACGACGACAAGACCAAGATCGCCCTGCCCGAGGTCATGCTGGGCATCCATCCCGGTTGGGGCGGCACCGCGCGCCTGCCACGGCTGATCGGCGCCACCGAGGCACTCCCCGTGATGCTGACCGGCAAGTCGCTGTCGGCGAAGCGTGCACTGGGCCTGGGCGTGGTCGACCGGCTGGCCCGCCCCGACGAGTTGCTCGCCGAAGCGAAACTGCTGCTGCGCCACCCCGCCGCGCGTCCGTTCGCCCGCCGCGCCAAGGCATGGGCCAGCAACACCTGGCTGGCCCGGCAGATCCTGGCGCCGATGGTGTCCAGGCAGACCGCCGCGAAGGTGCGCAAGGAACACTACCCTGCGCCGTTCGCGATGATCGAGGTGTGGCAGCGCGGCGGCGCATCCATCCAGCAGCGGCTGAAGGTGGAGGCGCGCTCGGTGGCGAAGCTGGCGCAGACGCCGACCGCACAGAACCTGATCCGCATTTTCTTCCTGCAGGAGCGGCTGAAGGGCCAGGGCAGCGGCACCGAGCACGGCGTCAAGCACGTGCACGTGGTCGGCGCCGGCGTGATGGGCGGCGACATTGCCGCCTGGGCGGCGTTCAAGGGTTTCGAGGTGAGCCTGCAGGATCGCGAGATGAAATTCGTCCAGCCCGCGCTGGATCGCGCCCGCCAGCTCTACGAGAAGAAGCTGAAGGCACCGGAGCAGGTCGAGGCCGCGATGCGCCGCCTGCGTGCGGACGTCGAGGGCAGCGGCGTGGCCTCGGCCGATCTGGCGATCGAGGCGATCTACGAGAACGCCCGCGCCAAGGAAGCGCTCTACGCCAGCATCGAGCCGCAGTTCCGCGCCGACGAGATCCTCGCCAGCAATACCTCGAGCATCCCGCTGGACGAGCTGCGCAAGAACCTGAAGGCGCCGCAACGCTTCCTCGGCCTGCACTTCTTCAACCCGGTGGCACAGATGCCGCTGGTCGAGGTGGTTCGCCACGATCAGCTCGACCCGGCGATCGAGAAGCGCGCGCTGGCGTTCTGCAAGGCCATCGGCAAGCTGCCGGTGGCGGTCAAGGGCACGCCGGGCTTCCTGGTCAACCGCATCCTGATGCCCTACCTGCTGGAAGCGTTGCGGCTGTACAGCGAAGGCGTGCCCGGCCCGGTACTGGACCGCGAGGCGAAGAAATTCGGCATGCCGATGGGGCCGATCGAGCTGGCCGACACGGTGGGGCTGGACGTGTGTGCCTCGGTCGGCAAGGAACTGGCGCCGTTCCTGGGGCTGGAGCTGCCGCCGGGGCTGGAGGAGAAACTCGCCGCCGGCAAGCGCGGCAAGAAGGACGGCCAGGGCCTGTACGTGTGGCAGGACGGCAAGCCGGAGAAACCCGAAATCGACAAGGAATACGTGACGCCGCCGGACGTGCAGGAACGGATGATCCTGCCGATGGTCAACGAGGCAGTCGCCTGCCTCGCCGACGGCGTGGTCGACGACGCCGACCTGCTCGACGCCGGGGTGATCTTCGGCACCGGCTTCGCGCCGTTCCGCGGCGGCCCGATCCGGTACGCGCGCAGCGAAGGCGCGGGCAAGCTCAAGGCCAGGCTCGAACAGCTGGCGCAGCGCTACGGCGATCGCTTCCGGCCGAAGAACGGCTGGGAGCTTCCGGCGCTGGCACCGGGCAACGAGTAGCGCGCCGCAGACATGGGGAGGCGGCGCCAGGCCGTCTCCCGCCGGTTTACCACATCAGGTCGTCGGGCACGCCATCGTCGCCCGCAGCGGCAGCGGCCGGATCAACCAGCAATGCCAGCAGGTGCGGGTCGATCTCGCGTACCTGCTCGGCAACTTCGCGGCTGACCAGCAGGTAGCGGCCACCGTGCTGCACCACGCCCAGTTCGCCGGCGTTGAGTGCCGCCAGTTGCGCGCCATCCACGTGCACGCGGCGGATCTTGCCGGCGTACTCGAAATTGCGCGGGTGGTCGGCCTCGGCCTGGTTAAGCGCCTTGCCTTCGAGCAGCCGCTGGATCTGCTGCTTGCGCTCGCGCCGCAAGCGGGCCTGTTCGGCGGCCTCGCGTTCGATCCGCTGGCGTTCGCGTGCCTCGGTCTGCGCGCGCAGCGCGTACGCCTTGGCCAGGTCGATGTCCTGCCGGCTCTGCGCCGACGGCCCCGCGGCCGGCCCCTTGCCGCCCTTGCGCGCAGGCTTGCCGGGCGACGACGCAGGCGACCGCGCCGGCGTGCGCGCGCGGTCCTGCTGGACCTGTTTGACGATGCCGCTCTTGAGCAGTTGATCGCGCAGGGAATCGGCCATGCGGGGGTAGTCCGTGATCGACGGTGGAAATGGATGGGCTCAGTAATGCGGCGGCGGCGGTTCGTTGTGCGGATCGTCGCCCTGGGCGATGCGCATCGACGCCATCTCGCCGCGCAAGTCGTGCAGCGCTCGTTCCAATGCGGCGATCCGCTGCGACTGGTCGGCGTCGGCCGTGGTCAGTGCCTGCACCGCCTCGTCGATGAAGGTCAGCTTGACCTCCATCTCGTCGAGCCGGCGGGCGAGCGTTTCGTCCGGGCCGTTCATCGCGGCGCCTGCAGGCTGCGGCCGCGGCCGATGCCGTAGTAGGCCAGGCCCGCCTCCTCCACCGCGGCCGGGTCGTACAGATTGCGCCCATCGAAGATGGCCGGCACCGCCAATGCGGCACGGAGCGCCGCAAGATCGGGACTGCGGAACGCTTTCCATTCGGTGACCACCGCCAGCACGTCGGCGCCCTGCACGGCATCCATGGCGTGTTCGCACAGCACCAGATCGGCGCGCTCGCCGTACAGCCGCCGGGCTTCCTCGCGCGCTTCCGGATCGAACGCGCGCACCTTCGCGCCGGCTTCCCACAGCTGCTCCATCAGGCGCCGGCTGGAGGCCTCGCGCATGTCGTCGGTATTCGGCTTGAACGCCAGGCCCCACAGCGCAATCGTGCGGCCGGCCAGCTGGCCGCCGAAATGCCGCGAGATCAGCTCGAACAGCTTGCCCTTCTGCTGCCGGTTGACCGCCTCGACCGCACCGAGCAGGCGCGCCTCGTAGCCATGCGCGTGCGCGGTGCGCTCCAGCGCCTGCACGTCCTTGGGAAAGCACGAGCCGCCGTAACCGGCGCCCGGGTAGATGAAGCTGTAGCCGATGCGCGGGTCCGAGCCGATGCCCTGGCGCACCAGCTCCACGTCGGCGCCCACCCGCTCGGCGATGTTCGCGATCTCGTTCATGAAGCTGATCTTGGTCGCCAGCATCGCGTTGGCGGCGTACTTGGTCAGTTCGGCCGAGCGCTCGTCCATCACCACCATGCGGTCGTGGTTGCGGTTGAACGGCGCGTACAGCTTGCGCAGCAACGCCACCGCGCGCGTGCTGGAGGCGCCCACCACGATGCGGTCCGGGCGCAGGCAGTCTTCCACTGCGGCGCCTTCCTTCAGGAACTCCGGGTTCGACACCACGTCGAACTCCACCGCGACCTGACGCGCCGCCAGTTCGGCCGCCACGGCCTCGCGCACGCGGTCGGCCGTGCCCACCGGCACGGTCGACTTGTTCACCACCACGGTGTAACGCTGCAGATGCCGGCCGATGGTGGCGGCCACCTTCTGCACATACTGCAGGTCGGCGCTGCCGTCCTCGTCCGGCGGCGTGCCGACGGCGATGAAGATCAGCTCGCCGTGGGCGATCGCCGGCGCCGCCTCGGTGGTGAAATCGAGCCGGCCGCTGGCGTGGTTGCTTTGCACGATCGCTTCCAGGCCCGGCTCGTAGATCGGGATCTCGCCGCGCTTCAGCCGCTCGACCTTGCTGGCGTCGATGTCGACGCAGACCACGTGGTTGCCCATCTCGGCCAGGCAGGCACCGGTGACCAGGCCGACATAACCGGTACCGAAAATGGTGACTTTCATCATCGCTGCAGCAATCCCTTGAAAATCCAGCCGTCTATTCTAGCCGCTCGCACGCGCCAGGCGGCAGCACGCGCGCCGGCAAAAAAGGAAGGGCGCGAATCGCTTCGCGCCCTTCCGATGGATCACCACCGCCAGGCGGCGGTGGAACCTCGCTTACTTGCCGGCCGGGGCACTCGCCGGCGTCGGGCCGGTCTTGACCAGGGTCACGTCGAAGATCAGCGTGGCATTCGGCGGCATCGGCGGCTGCGGCTCGGCGCCATAGGCCAGCGCCGCCGGGATGAACAGCTTGTAATGGCCGCCCACCTGCATCAGCTGCAGGCCTTCGCGGAAGCCCGGGATCACGCCGGCCAGCGGAATCTTGGCCGCGCCCGGCGGGTTGTGCTTGGCGGAGGCGTCGAACACCTGGCCGTCGACGAAGCTGCCGGTGTAGTTGATCTCGACCGTGTCGTTCGGGCCCGGACGGGCGCCGGTACCCTGGCTGAGCACCTGGTACTGCAGGCCCGAGGCGGTGGTCTTCACCCCCGGCGCGGTCTTGTTCTTGGCCAGGAAGGCGTCGCCCTCGGCCTTGTTCTTGGCCGCCAGCTTGGTCATCTCGGCCTGGTACTTGGCCTGGATCTTGGCCATGAAGGCTTCGTGCACCTGCTTGGCCTCGGCCTCGCTCATGGTCGGCTTCTGGCCGGACAGTGCCGCCTTCACCGCATTGGCCACGGCGTTCGGGTCCAGTTCGTCGCGCATGATCGGCGGAACCTGGGAAGCAATCTCCCAACCCACCACATAGCTGGCCTTCGCCTTGTCGACGGTACCGGCCGCGCCAGCGGTCTGGGCGACAGCGCCGGCCGTCATGCCCAGCGCCACGGCCATGGCGACCGCCGTCAGCGTGGGACGCAGAAAGTGCTTCATTCGTAACTCCCTCATGTATGGATGTGCCGGCATTGCCGTCCGAGCCCCTCCGATGGAGGCGGGCCCCGCATTGTGCGGCGCCTGTCCGGTCTTGGCAACGAGTCCGGGGTGTGACCGTCAGTCGGGATAAAGGTTCCACCTTCCCGGGCGTCCGCACCCCTCAGTCCGCGCCGTCCCCGGGCGGCGCGGGCCTTTCCAGGGTCTCCTTCAGTGCTGCCTGCAGGCGCGCATGCACCTTCACCAGGCCGCGCCAGAGCACTACCGCCGCCAGCACGCCCAGCACGAGCAGGGACAGCGCGACCCCGCGGGGTGGCAGGATGGCCGAACTGAGCGCGCTCACCAGCAACGCCAGCGCCAGCAGGGTGGCCAGCGGAATGACCCGCGCCAGCACGTTGCGGATCGCCTGGGTGTAGGCGCCGGCAAACCGTTCGCGGATGCCGATCTCCGCCAGCAGCATGCCCAGTGCCCCCGCCTTGCGGTAGACCGCAATCAGCATGGGCAGGGACAGGAACAGCGCGCCGGCCCAGATCAGCGTGTGGCGCAGCTCGCGGTCGATGCCCAGCATCGAGAACCAGCTCCAGTTGTGCGCATTGACGTAGGCGCCGATCACGAACAACGCCACCACCAGCAACACGTTGATGCCGATATGCCACAGCAGGCGGCGGAACATGGCGGCGATCGCCGCGTTTTCGTCGACCGGCTTGAGGTTCTCCAGCCAGCCGCTGTAGCTGGTCGCCAGCAGCCTGAACGAACGCGGCGTCAGCCGATGCAGGCCATCGGCCAGAGCGTCGGCGGAACGACTCAGGTAAGGCGAGGCGGCCATGCACAGCACCGAGACCGCCACCGCGATCGGATAGATGAAATCGCTGATCACGCCAAGCGAAAGCCCCAGCGTGGCGATGACGAAAGAGAACTCGCCGATCTGCGCCATGCCCAGGCCCGCACGCAGCGCCGTGCGCGGTTCGTGCCCGATCATGAAGACACCCAGGCCGCACGTCAGGGTCTTGCCGACAATGACGGCCGCCGCGATCAGCAGCGCCGGCAGCGCGTACTGCAACAGCATCGCCGGGTCGATCTTCAGGCCGATCGCCACGAAGAACAGCGCAGCGAACATGTCACGCAGCGGCTCCACCAGGTGCAGCACCCTGTCCACGCTGCGCGACTCGGCCACCACCGCGCCGGCCAGGAAAGCGCCCAGCGCCATGCTGAAACCCATCCACGCCGCGAACAGGCTGGCGCCGAAACAGATGCCGAGCACGCTGACCAGCAGCGTTTCGTCGCGATCGAAACCGGCCAGGTAATCCACCAGTCGCGGCAGCAACAGCAAGCCCAGGATCATCCCGACGATCACGAACAGGCCCAGGTGGCCGACCAGCGCAAACGCGGTTTCCGCCTGCACCGAACCGCCGATCGCCACCGCGGTGAGCAAGGTCAGCATGACGATGGCCAGCATGTCCTCGGCCACCAGCAGCCCGACCACCAGTCGGGCAAACGTCCGATGCCGCTGGCCACTCTCCGTTAGCGCGCGCGTCGCCACCATGGTGGAGGACAGCGAAATGATCGCGCCGAGAAAGAGCGCGTCCTTGCCGCTCCAGCCGAACAGGCCGCCGATGCCGTAGCCGATCCACAGCATCAGCCCGACCTCGGCCACGGCCGCGACCAGCACGCCGAGGCCGACCCCGCGCAGCTTGCGCACGCTGAACTCGAGACCCAGCGTGAACATCAGCAGCACCACGCCGAGATTGGAGATGTCGTCGATCGCGCGCGGATCGCCCACCAGCACGCCCGGCGTGTGTGGCCCGATCAGCACGCCGGCCAGGATGTAGCCCAGCAGCACCGGCTGCCGCATCCGCTGGAACAGGATCGTGGTGGCGCCGGCCACGATCATCACCACGGCCAGGTCGCGGATGAAACCGATCTCGTGCATGCATCGACTCTACGTAAGACGGCGCGAATCGCTGCAGCTTAAACGAAGCACGACGGCATCCAGCCGGATCGCCGGACGGGACGATGGCGGCGGAGAATTTCGCATCGGGATGCGCAAAAAAGGCTTGACGGATATGTTGGCCGCACCTATTCTTCTCGGCTTCCAGCGGCGGGGCCATAGCTCAGCTGGGAGAGCGCCTGCATGGCATGCAGGAGGTCGGCGGTTCGATCCCGCCTGGCTCCACCATTGATTCAGTGCAAGTCCTTTTGCGAGAACCCGCACTTCCATGTGCGGACTTTTCGAAAAAGCAACGTCCCCATCGTCTAGAGGCCTAGGACATCACCCTTTCACGGTGGCGACCGGGGTTCGAATCCCCGTGGGGACGCCAAGTTGGCTCGCGGAAAGCGTTGCAATGCGGAGTGGTAGTTCAGTCGGTTAGAATGCTGGCCTGTCACGCCGGAGGTCGCGGGTTCGAGTCCCGTCCACTCCGCCATTTTTCGAGCAAAAAGCCCGCCATGTGCGGGCTTTTTGCTGTGGAGATGGCTGTGCGTTCGTCCGCGAATGCGAAAGTCAAAAACGGCCAGCGCATGGCCACACTTCAGACCGGGCTGCCACCTTCCGGCTGTACCGGTTGCGGCTTCAGCGTGCCAATGGAGTGCCCCTGCTCGGCCAGGTACTCCAGCCAGCGCGACAGGAAGCCGTTCATGCGCAGGCGATGCTGGAACACGGTATGCGCGGGCGGGAACGGCCCGAGCACCTGCCACAGGTGCCGGCCGGGATGACAATGCAAGGCTTCCGCCACGTGCGCGTCGGTATACATGCGCAACTGCGCCGATGGCGCGCGCTGGCCGGTGTGCGCATCGACGAAGTCGTAGGTGAGCTCCAGTTCCAGCGTATACGGGTGGCATTCCTGCACGTGCAGGTGCACGTCGAGCCCGTCGCCCACCTCGGAGACGTACCGGCCCGGCACCAGCCGCTGCGGCGCGAACAGCCGCGTCAGCCGATGGTAGTTCTCCGCGTACAGCCCCATCAGGAACTCGAAGCGTCCGGGCAGCAGGCTGTTGCGATTGTCCAGTACGGCGCTCATGGCGGGCGCGAAAACTCCAGGCGGCGGTCAGAACATGGTCCGCTCGATACCGAAGCGGTCGAAGATCTTGCTGGCGATCTCCTCGATCGACACATGTGTGGTGTTGAGGCTGGGAATGCCGGCCTGGCGCATCAGCCGGTCGGCCTGTTCCAGCTCCCAGCGGCACTGCTGCAAGGTGGCGTAGCGGCTGCCGGCGCGACGCTGCTCGCGAATCTGCGCCAGCCGCACCGGGTCGATGGTCAGTCCGTACAGCCGGTCCCGGTACGGGCACAGGCGCGACGGCAGTTCGAGTTTCTCGAGGTCCTCGTCGGTCAGCGGATAGTTGGCGGCGCGCACGCCGTAATGCAAGGCCATGTAGAGGCAGGTCGGCGTCTTGCCCGAGCGCGACACCCCCACCAGTATCAAGTCGGCCTCGGCGTAGTTCACGTCGATGCCGTCGTCATGCGTGAGCGCATAGTTGGTGGCGTTGATGCGTGCTTCGTACTTGTCGAAATCGACCAGCCCATGCGAGCGGTTCACCAGGCCGGTGCGCTTGGTGCCAAGCTCATCCTCCAGCGGGCCGATGAACGGCGCGAACACGTCCAGCATCAGCGCGCCACTGGCGGCGACGATCTCGCACAGTGCGCGATCGGCCATGGTGTTGACCACGATCGGCCGCTGCCCGGTCTGCGCGTAGTTGGTCTTGATCCGCAGCGCAGCAGTTTCCGCCTTGTGCGCATTGTCGGTGAACGGCAGCCGATGCTTGTCGAACCGCACGTCCTCGAACTGCGCCAGGATGCTGTTGCCGATCGTCTCCGCGGTGATGCCGGTGGAGTCGGAGATGAAGAAAACCGTTCGCTGCATACGGGGTCCTGCTTGGGGAAAGCGTTTGGGGGCACCTTAGCGCAAGCGGGAAATCCACCGCCAGCTGACTGGTATGCCGTTGGAATGACATCTGCCTGCAATGGTCTTCTTGTGCCGCGCACCATCCGCAGCGGACAATACCAGTTCTTTGCAACCCGCTCCGGGCCTTCGTGGCGCGCCCATTCCACTTACCTGCAGTGCTTTCCCTTAAGGAGACACCCTTGAACGACCTGGTGCTTTGGCTCGACCACCTGCGCATGACCGACCTGGGCAAGGTCGGCGGCAAGAACGCCTCGCTCGGCGAGATGATCGGCAACCTCGCCAAGCTCGGCGTGTCAGTGCCCGGCGGCTTCGCCACCACCGCCAGCGCGTTCCAGCAATACCTGGAAAAGAGCGGGCTGGCCAAGCGCATCCAGGAGCGGCTGGCGTCGCTCGATGTCGACGACGTCGACACCCTGGTGGCCGCTGGCAAGGAGATCCGCGGCTGGATCATCGACACCGCCCTGCCGGCCGAGCTTGAACAGGCCATCCGCGACGCCTACGCCAAGCTGTGCAAGGACGCCGGCGCCGACAATATCGCCGTGGCGGTGCGCTCTTCGGCGACGGCGGAAGACCTGCCCGACGCCTCGTTTGCCGGCCAGCAGGAAACCTTCCTCAACGTGATCGGCATCGACGACGTGCTGTACAAGGTCAAGGAAGTCTTCGCCTCGCTGTACAACGACCGCGCCATCGCCTACCGCGTGCACCAGGGCTTCAAGCACGAGGACGTGTTCCTGTCCGCTGGCGTGCAGCTGATGGTGCGCTCGGACGTGGGTGCCGCCGGCGTGCTGTTCACGCTGGACACCGAGTCCGGCTTCCGCGACGTGGTGTTCGTCACCGGCAGCTATGGCCTGGGCGAGATGGTCGTGCAGGGCGCGGTCAACCCGGACGAGTTCTACGTGTTCAAGCCCACGTTGAAGGCTGGCAAGCCCGCCCTGCTCCGCCGCAGCCTCGGCGCCAAGCAGTTGCGCATGGTCTATTCCAGCGCGCCGGGCGAGCGGGTGAAAACCGAAGACACTCCGGTCGAACTGCGCAACCGCTTCTGCATCAGCGATGCGGACGTGCAGGAGCTGGCGAAGCAGGCGCTGGTCATCGAGCAGCACTACGGCCGCCCGATGGACATCGAGTGGGCGAAGGACGGCTACAGCGGCAAGCTGTACATCGTGCAGGCACGTCCGGAAACGGTGAAGTCGCGCGCCCATGCCACCCAGCTCGAGCGCTTCCAGCTCAACGAGAAGGGCAAGGTGCTTGCCACGGGCCGCGCCATCGGCCAGAAGATCGGCGCCGGCAAGGCGCGCGTGGTCCGCTCGCTGGCCGACATGAACAAGGTGCAGAACGGCGACGTACTGGTGGCCGACATGACCGACCCCGACTGGGAGCCGGTGATGAAGCGCGCCTCGGCGATCGTCACCAATCGCGGCGGCCGCACCTGCCACGCGGCAATCATCGCGCGCGAGCTGGGCGTGCCCGCCGTGGTCGGCACCGGCAACGCGCTGGAGCTGATCCCGGACGGCGCCGAGGTCACCGTGTCCTGCGCCGAAGGCGACACCGGCACCATCTACGAAGGCCTCCTGAAGTTCGAGCGCATCACCGCCGACCTCGGCGCGATGCCCGAGGCCCCGCTGAAGATCATGATGAACGTGGCCAACCCCGAGCGCGCGTTCGACTTTGGCATGCTGCCGAACGCCGGCATCGGCCTGGCCCGCCTGGAGATGATCATCGCCAGCCACATCGGCGTACACCCGAAGGCGCTGCTGGAATATGCCAAGCAGGATGCCGAGACCAAGGCGAAGATCGACGAACGCATGGCCGGCTACGCCGATCCGGTGTCGTTCTACGTCGACCGCCTCGCCGAGGGCATCGCCACCATCGCCGCCTCGGTCTACCCGAAGCCGGTGATCGTGCGCCTGTCCGACTTCAAGTCCAACGAATACGCCGGTCTGATCGGCGGCTCGCGCTACGAGCCGCACGAGGAAAACCCGATGATCGGCTTCCGCGGCGCCAGCCGCTACGTCGACCCCAGCTTCGCCGAGGCGTTCGCCCTGGAATGCCGCGCGGTCAAGCGCGTGCGCGAGGCGATGGGTCTGACCAACGTGTGGGTGATGATCCCGTTCGTGCGCACGCTCGGTGAAGGCCGCAAGGTGATCGAGGCGCTGGCAAAGAACGGCCTCAAGCAGAACGAGCACGAGCTCAAGGTCATCATGATGTGCGAGGTGCCCTCGAACGCGCTGCTTGCCGACGAGTTCCTCGACATCTTCGATGGCTTCTCGATCGGCTCCAACGACCTCACCCAGCTCACCCTGGGCCTGGACCGCGACTCGTCCATCGTCGCCGGCCTGTTCGACGAACGCGATCCGGCGGTGAAGAAACTGCTGGCGATGGCGATCAAGACCGCGCGTGCCAAGGGCAAGTACATCGGCATCTGCGGCCAGGGTCCCAGCGACCACCCGGACCTGGCCGAGTGGCTGATGGAGCAAGGCATCGAATCGGTGTCGCTGAACCCGGACACCGTCGTCGACACCTGGCTGCGGCTGGCCAAGAAGAAGGCTGGCTGAGCCGCCATCGGCTACCGCCGGGCCGGTACCCCCGTGCCGCACGAACCAAGGGCCGGAATCATCCGGCCCTTTTTTTGGGGAACGGCGTGGCCGGATTCAGCTGCAACGCACGAGCAACACCGTGACGTTGTCGTCGCCACCGCTGTCGAGGGCGCTCAACAGCAGCTGGTCCACGCACTCCTGGGCGGCCAGCTCGGTACGCGCCACCACGCGTGCGATCGCCGCGTCACTGACGCCCTCGGTCAATCCGTCGCTGCACAGCAGGAAACCCATGCCAGGCTCCAGCTGTCCCCGCGCCATGCCAATGTGCAATTGTTCGATGGCGGTCACGCCCAGCGCCTGGGTCAGCACGTTGCGCTGCGGATGCTGGGCAGCCTGCGTCGGGTCGAGCTGGCCGGCCTCGACCAAAGCCTGTACCAGCGAGTGGTCGTGGCTGATCTGCCGCAGCTCCTTCTTCCATTGGTAGATCCGGCTGTCGCCGACCCAGGCGACCTCGTAGCCTTCGCCGACGATGCGCAGCACCGCGATGGTGGTGCCCATGGGCAACACGTCGAAGCTGGGTCGGGCATGCGCCAGCAATCGCTCGGCAGCGGTGCGCGCGGCCTCGATCAGGCCCAGCCCCTTGCCGACCAGTTCGACCATGGTGTCACGCACCAGCGCCGACGCCACCTCGCCATGTTGATGCCCACCCATGCCGTCGGCCACCAGGAACAGGCCCAGCGAGGCATCGGCGTAATAAGTGTCCTCATTGCGCGTGCGGCGCAGGCCGACATGCGTTCCGTGTCCGAATTCGATCATGGGTTTTCTGCGGGTACGATCCATCGCAGCATGCCGGAAGCGCGGGTTGTTGTCACGGCAAGTTCGCTCGCGTATGATTCCCGGCTCGCATGCGCCACCATGCACCGCACCGGAGAGGTGGCAGAGTGGTCGAATGTACCTGACTCGAAATCAGGCGTACGTGTAAGCGTACCGTGGGTTCGAATCCCACCCTCTCCGCCAGTTGTACCAAGGCCTCGCAGCGATGCGGGGCCTTATTTTTTGGCCGTCCAAAGGTGAGCTAGTTTTTCGCTGTGTACGATTGGTGTACGAATTTCGCGCCACCCGCGCACATAGCGCCACGCACCCACTCGCCGCTGCAAACCGCCTCCCAGCCCCATGCACGCACCTGTGGCCACAAGCCCCGCCAGGTGTCTCGTTGAGGCCCTGCGCGAGGGCGCCAACATGCCGGCCAGCACGGCTCATGCACGTGGCACTAGGCATGAAAAAGGCGCCGGGGTTGCCGGCGCCTTGGCGCGATGCCACAACAGGGGGCGGGCAGCGTCGCGCTGCCCAGGTCATCGGCCTGCTGATCGTCCTTGTGACCTGAGACAGATCGTGTAGCCAATTGGATGGTGAGTTCTCTACGCTGAAGAGGCAAGGAGAACTCATGAAGAAGCGATTCACCGACGAGCAGATCATCGGCGTCCTGCGGGAAGCCGAGGTCGG
>Ga0209916_1001329_pt1 | contig 22760 bp, 18 predicted proteins | sample ThiBio_1000_plan_FD_183956 | JGI IMG/M metagenome (GOLD analysis project Ga0209916, IMG submission 183956) | Wastewater bioreactor microbial communities from Cape Town, South Africa - Thiocy_solids_2 (SPAdes) | ecosystem: Engineered > Bioreactor > Thiocyanate-remediating > Anaerobic-Aerobic ... | reverse complement strand
GGCTCTCGGCCATCGTGGTGCTCTCCTTTGCGTCGAACTTTGGAAGGTCCGACGATCATGGGCACCGCGGTGGCCGGAACCTCGTTCCGTCCGGCGCGGTCCTACACCACGCTATGGGACGTGACCGGATCCCGGCCCGAAAGGGGCCTCCCGGGGCCGGAAAAGTGTGACGTTCCCGGCATCTTCGTCAACGATCCGGGCGAGGTGTGGAAGCTTCCGGACACGATCGTCACGGAAGTCCGACCTCCTCACGTCCCTGTGCCGGCTTTTTCACGAAAGCCTCACGTCCTGGGCTCCTCATGGGGGTCACAGCCTGCCAGGACCTCCATGAGGAGCCCAGGACACCCGCACCCGCCATCTCGGACGGCCGCAAGCCAAAGAGATGCAGGAGGGACGCGGGAGGCAGGGGGGTCCGCGCGCCCCTCGCTGCACCTGCGCGTCGGTAGCCAGGGAGGGATGCCGACGCGGCCATCCTGGAGTAGACCCCAGAACAGTCCGAACTAGCTATACCGCCCGGTCAGGCTTCGGTCAAGCGCTGTATACCGAACCGCTACGTTCGTTCGGTCGCGTTGCGGGGATCGGGGCCGGTGGTGACGGGGCGGGCGATGCCCCAGCCCTTGCGTTCGATCAGCTCGATCCCGATCACGGAGCCGATCGGGCCGAAGGGGGTGAGGGTCGCCGCGAGGAGGGTGTAGGGGGCCTCGTGGCGGACGCAGGCGACCCAGATGACGACGCAGAGGACGCAGAAGCCGAGGCCGTGGGCCCAGCCGAAGATCATCGTCGCGGTTTCGAAGCCGGGCGCGAGCCAGAAGAAGAGCAGGCCGATGAAGATCGCCAGCTCGACGTAGGAGACCCGCTTCACCCAGACGAAGAGCTCGCCGGGGACGGGCTTCTCGAAGGGCTTGAAGGGGCGCGGGCGGCGCACGGGGCGGCGTTCAGATGCCGGGGGTGAGCGCGGTGAGCGCGATGCGCTCCTGCTCGAGCGCGTGCGCCGCGGCGTAGCCCTCGCCCGGGCTGGCGCGGCCGGGGCGGCCGATGTAGGTGAGGTCGACGCCCTCGGGCAGCACCTGCGGGAAGCGGCGCGACATGACCTTCCAGGCGCCCATGTTGCGCGGCTCCTCCTGGACCCAGGCGATCTCCTTCAGGTTCGGGTAGCCGGCGATCACGTTTTCCAGCCGTTCCTTGGCGAAGGGGTAGAGCATCTCGACCCGCGCGATCGCCACGTTCTCGGCGGCGGCGCGGCGCTCGGAGCCGTCCATGTCGTAGTAGATCTTGCCGGTGCAGAGGACGAGGCGCTCGACCTTCTCGCGGCGGCCCTCGACGGTCGGGTCGTCGAGGATGTGGCGCCACTCGCCGTCGGTCAGGTCCGCCATCGTCGACGAGGCGCGGTCGAGCCGCAGGAGCCCCTTCGGCGTGAAGACGATCAGCGGCCGCGCCTTGCGGATCAGCGCCTGGCGGCGCAGCAGGTGGAAGTACTGCCCGGCGGTGGTCGGGTTGGCGATCCGGATGTTGCCCTCGGCGCCCAGCGCCAGGAAGCGCTCGATGCGGGCGCTGGAGTGCTCCGGCCCGGACCCCTCGTAGCCGTGCGGCAGGAGCATCGTGAGGCGGCTCGTCTGCCCCCACTTCGCCTCGCCGGAGACGATGAAGCTGTCGATGATCACCTGGGCCGCGTTGGAGAAGTCGCCGAACTGCGCCTCCCAGAGGATCAGCGCGCTCGGCTGCGCCGCCGAGTAGCCGTACTCGAAGCCGAGGCAGGCGACCTCCGAGAGCGGGCTGTTGTGCAGCTCGAACGGCGCTTTCGCCACTTTCAGGTTCTGCATCGGCGTGTACTCGAGGCCGGTGTTCTCGTCGTGCAGGACGAGGTGGCGGTGGGAGAAGGTGCCGCGCTCGGTGTCCTGGCCGGTGAGGCGGATGTGGACGCCCTCGGTGAGCAGCGAGCTGAAGGCGAGCCCCTCGGCCTGGCCGTAGTCGATGCCGCCTTCGGCGAGCGCGTCGGCGCGCTTGCCCAGCGGGCGGCGGAGCTTGCGGTGGACGTTGAAGCCGTCCGGCACCCGCAGCAGTTCCTCGTTCAGCTTGATCAGCGTGTCGGCGGTGAGCGAGGTGTCGACCTTCGGGCTGGCGGTGCGGTCGAGTTCGCCGGTCCCGGTGGCGACGGTGGGGTCCTCGTAGTCGCCCGCGTCCATCTTCTCGCGCAGCTGCTTGAGCGCCGCCGACATCTCGTTTTTGCGCGATTCGCCCTCTTCGGCGACGACCTCGGCGGTGGTCACGCCCTCGGCGATCAGCTTCTCCGCGTAGAGCTCGGAGACCGGCATGTGCTCTTTGATCTTCGCCGCGATCGCGGGCTGCGTGTAGGCGGGCTCGTCGGTCTCGTTGTGGCCGAAGCGGCGGTAGCCGATGACGTCGATGACGACATCGCGGTGCCAGCGCTCGCGGTAGGCCATCGCCAGCCGCACCGCCGACATGCAGGCCTCGACGTCGTCGGCGTTGACGTGGATGATCGGCACGTTGAAGCCCTTGGCCAGGTCGCCGGCGTACGGGGTCGAGCGGGCGTCCTCCGGGTCGGTGGTGAAGCCCACCTGGTTGTCCTGGATGATGTGGACGGTGCCGCCGGTCGAGTAGCCCTTGAGGCCCTGCAGGTTCAGCGTTTCGGCGACGACCCCCTGGGCCGGGAACGCGGCATCGCCGTGCAGCAGCACCGGCACCGCGCCCATCGTGTCCTGGGTCAGCTGGGGGCCGTCGAACTTGTTCTGCAGGAAGCGGGCGCCGCCGGTCACGACCGGGTCGACGAACTCGAGGTGGCTCGGGTTCGGGTAGAGGCGGACCGAGGTCTTCTCGCCGCTGAAGGACTCGTAGACCCCGCGGTGGCCGTAGTGGTATTTGACGTCGCCGGTGCCACCGTGGGGGATCGCGGCGACCGCCTTCACCGCGGAGAGCCGCTTGGAGCCCTCGAACTCGGCGAGGATCGATTCCACCGAGCGCCCGAGGTTGTGGGCGAGGACGCTGAGCCGGCCGCGGTGGGCCATGCCGAAGACGACGTCGTCGGCGCCGGCGCGGTGGGCGAGCGTGACGACCTCGTCGAGCATCGGCACGATCACGTCGAGCCCCTCGATCGAGAACATCTTCTGCCCGAGGTAGGTCTTCTCGAGGAAGCGCTCGAACTGGAAGACGTCGATCAGCCGGTGCAGCAGGCGCTCCTTCTCGTCCGCCTGGAGGGGCTGGCGGTGGGCACCGGTCTCGATCATCTCGCGCAGCCAGATCCGCTGCTGGTGGGAGGAGATGTGCTCGAACTGGTAGCCGATCGTCGAGCAGTAGGCGTCGCGCATCCGCGGCAGCGCCTCAAGCAGCGTTTCGCCGGGGACGCCGATGCGCAGGATCGAGGCCGGGATCCGCGCCATCAGCTCCGGCGTCAGGTTGAGGTTCTCCGGCTCCAGGCCGGGGTCGCCCTTCGGCTCCGAGCCGAGCGGGTCGAGGCGGGCGGCGAGGTGGCCCTGGGTCCGGTAGGCCTTCAGCAGCGAGGTCGCCGCCTGCACCGCCTGCAGCAGCTCCTCGTCGACCTGGCCGGGGACGCCGGACACCTCGGCGGGCGGCGGCGCGGTGGTGAGCGGCGCGGGCGAGGCGGAGGCGGGGTGGGCGTTGGTGATCGGCGCCGCCTCGATGCCGAGGTCGGCGGCGACCGACTCGTAGAACTCGTCCTCGCCCTGCAGCAGCCCCTCGACCCGCTTCAGGAACTCGCCCGACTCGGCGCCCTGGATGACGCGGTGGTCGTAGGTCGAGGTCAGCGTCATGACCTTGGAGACGCCGAGCTGCTTGATCCGTTCCGGCGAGGCGTGCGACCACTCCGGCGGGTAGGCGATCGAGCCGGTGGCGATGATCGCGCTCTGGCCCGCGAGCAGCCGCGGCACCGAGGCGACGGTGCCGATCCCGCCCGGGTTGGTGAGGCTGATGTTGGTGCCGATGAAGTCGTCGGCGGTCAGCTTGTTCTCGCGGGTCTTCGCGATCAGCTCTTCGAAGCTCTTGTGGAAGCCCGCGAAGTCGAGATCCTGGGCGCCCTTGATCGCCGGGACCATGAGGCTGTGGGAGCCGTCCTTGCGGGTCACGTCGACGGCGATGCCGAGGTTGACCGGGCCGTTCTCGATCGCGTAGGGCTTGCCGTCGCGCTCGGCGAAGGAGCGCACCATGATCGGGTAGTCGCCGGCCGCCTTGACGATCGCCCAGGCGACGAGGTGGGTGAAGGAGGTCTTCAGGCCGCGCGGGTTCAGCTGCGCGTTGATCGCCTTGCGCTTGGCGTCGAGGGTGTCGACGGCGATCGTGCGGAAGCTGGTCGCGGTGGGGACGGCGCGGCTCTCGTCCATCGCCTTGGCCAGCATCGCCGCGGGCCCCCGCAGCTGCTTCTCCTCGCCGGTGGTCGGGGCGACGGCGCCGTTGCCGCCGTTCAGCACGTCCTCTTTGGTGACCTTGCCGCCGAAGCCACTTGGCGTGACCTTGCCGAGGTCGATCCCTTCGGCCTCAGCCATCCGCCGCGCGATCGGCGTCGCCTTCACGTCGGCCCCGTTCCCGGAGCCGTTGGCCGTAGCGGTCCCACCCGCGGGTGACGCGGATGAGGGGTCTTCGCCCGCAGCCTGCGAGGACGAGGACCCCTCGTCCGGGGCAGGACCCGCGGGTGGAGAGCCCGGTCCCTCAGCGTCCCCCGCCTGCATCTCGACCATCGGCGCGCCGACCGGCACCTCGTCGTCGACCTCCACCAGGAGCTTGGTGATCGTCCCGCTGGCCGGGGCCGGGACCTCGGCGTCGACCTTGTCGGTGGAGACCTCGACGACGGTGTCGCCCTCGTTGACGAAATCGCCAACGGCAACGTGCCACTCGAGGACGATGCCCTCGGTCACCGACTCTCCCATCTCGGGCATGGCGATCTGCACGGTTGCCGTATCTGGCATTTCTTCGGCCCAGTCTTACAAACCGTGACTACGGGCGGCTTTCTCGGGATAACCTGGTACCGGATGAGCTACTTCGTAACTGGGGCAACGGGTTTCATCGGACGCAATCTCGTCGAGCGGCTGCTGCAGCGAGAGGGCACGATCTACGCGCTGGTGCGGGCCGGCTCGCGCGGCAGATTGGAGGAGCTGCGGACCGGCTGGGGGGCCGACGGGGCACGTGTGGTGCCGATTTCCGGCGATCTGACCCAGCCCGGACTGGCGGTCTCCGAGGAGGATCTCGTGACGATGCGGGGAGAGGTCCGGCACTTCTTCCACCTCGCCGCGATCTACGACATCACCGTCGACGCGGACACCCAGCGGGTCGCCAACGTCGAGGGCACCCGTCACGCAATCGAGCTTGCAGGGGCGCTCGAGGCGGGCTGCTTCCACCACGTCAGCTCGATCGCCGCCGCCGGCCTCTACCGGGGCGTCTGGACCGAGGACATGTTCGACGAGGCCGAAAGGCTCGACACGAACCCCTACTTCCGCACCAAGCACGAAGCCGAGCGGCTGGTCCGCGAGGAGTCCTCGCGGCCCTGGCGGGTCTACCGGCCGGGGATCGTGGTCGGCGACTCGCGCAGCGGGGCGATCGACAAGATCGACGGGCCCTACTACTTCTTCAAGTCCCTGCAGCGGGCGCGGCGCGTCCTGCCCTCGTGGCTGCCGACCGTCGGCGTCGAAGGCGGCGAGATCAACATCGTCCCGGTCGACTTCGTCGCCGGCGCGATCGACCACATCGCCCACGAGCCGGACCTCGACGGGCGCGCCTTCCACCTCACCGACCCGAACCCGCGGCGGGCCGGGCAGGTGGTCAACATCTTCGCCAAGGCGGCCGACGCGCCGCGGATGCAATGGCGGCTCGACACCGACGTCACCGAGCCCGCGACCGGCGCGCTGCGCTCGGCGCTGCGGTTGGTGCCGGGATCCAAGCGGGCGGTCGCGGCGGTGCTCGAGGAGCTCGGGCTGCCCGCCGACGTCCTCACCTACCTCGATTACCCGACCCAATTCGACTCGACCGCGACCCAGGAGGTGCTGGCCGGGAGCGGCATCGAGGTGCCGCCGCTGGAGAGCTACGCGACGCGGATCTGGGACTACTGGGAGCGCAACCTCGACCCCGACCTGTTCAAGGACCGCAGCCTGGCGGGCGCGGTGCGCGGCAAGGTCGTGCTGATCACCGGGGCGTCCTCGGGGATCGGCCGGGCGACCGCGGTCAAGGTCGCCGACGCGGGGGCGACGGTGCTGCTGGTCGCGCGCTCGGTCGACAAGCTGGAAGAGACGAAGGACGAAATCCTCGCCGCGGGCGGGGTCGCCCACATCCACCGCTGCGACATGGCCGACGCCGAGGACGTGGCGCGGATGGCCGACGAGGTGCTCACCTACCACGGCCACGTCGACATCCTCGTCAACAACGCGGGGCGCTCGATCCGGCGCTCGGTGGCGCTCTCCTACGACCGCTTCCACGACTACGAGCGGACGATCCAGCTCAACTACCTGGGCTCGCTGCGGCTGATCCTGGCGCTGCTGCCGGAGATGCGGGCGCGCAAGTCGGGGCACATCATCAACATCAGCTCGATCGGGGTGCAGACGAACCCGCCGCGCTTCTCCGCCTACGTCGCCTCGAAGGCCGCCCTCGACGCGTTCAGCCGCGTGATCGCCTCCGAGGTGATCGACGACAAGGTCCACATCACGACGATCAACATGCCGCTGGTGCGGACGCCGATGATCGCGCCGACGCGGATGTACGACATGTTCCCGGCGATCACTCCCGAGGAGGCCGCCGAGATGATCGCCAAGGCGATGGTCAACAAGCCGAAGAAGGTGGCGACGAAACTCGGCAACTTCGGCGAGCTCCTCTACGCGGTGGCGCCGAAGGCAAGCGACTCGATCCTCAACACCGCCTACAAGCTCTTCCCCGACTCGCAGGCGGCGAAAGGGAAAACCGAGGAGCGCCCGGACAAGGCGCCGTCGACCGAGGCAGTGGCCTTCGCGCACTTGATGAAAGGCGTCCACTGGTAATGGCCCTTCAGGCGTCGTGACCAAGCAGGTCAAGGACGCAGGGAGCGCCGTGTGCTCTGCACACAAGCGACCGAGGACGCCGAGATGCGCCGGTCACGACGCCTGAAGCATTGGGGCTGGGGTTACGAGGACCAAGCGCCGACGGCGGCGCAGCTGGCCGAGGCGGCGGCGGGGATCCGCGAGCGCTTCGGCTTCGGCGGCGAGGTGCGGGCGGCAGTGCCGCTGGAGGAGGTCGAGGTGCGGGCGCCGCGGCTGAAGCGGCCGGAGGCGTTCGGGGATCTGTTCACGGACGGGAAGTACGAGCGCGTGTCGCGGGCGCTGGGCAAGGCCTACCGGGACGTCGTCCGCGGCCACCGGGGCGAGTTCGAGCATCCGCCGGACCTGGTGGCGCTGCCGCGCGACTGCTCGGAGGTGGAGACGGTGCTCTCCTGGGCCGAGGCGGAGGGCGCCGCGGTGGTGCCGTTCGGCGGCGGCACCAGCGTGGTCGGCGGAGTGGAGGCGCGGCTCGGCGACCGGCCGGTGGTGACGATGGACCTGCGCGGGCTGGACCGCGTGGTCGAAGTCGACCCCACCTCCCTGGCGGCGCGGATCGAGGCCGGGGCGACCGGCCCGCGCCTCGAGGAGCAGCTGCGCGAGCGCGGCCTGACCATGCGCTGCTTCCCGCAGTCCTTCGAGTACTCGACGCTGGGCGGCTGGATCGCGACCCGCGCGGGCGGCCACTTCGCGACCAAGGAAACCCACGTCGACGACCTGGTCGAGTCGGTGCGCGCGGTTACCCCGCGGGGCACGTGGGAGAGCCGGCGGCTGCCGGGCTCGGGCGCGGGCCCGTCCCCGGACCGCCTGCTGCTCGGGTCGGAGGGGATCCTCGGCGTGATCACCGACGCCTGGGTCCGCGTCCGTCCCCGGCCGGAGTGGAAGGCGGCGGCGACGGTGCGCTTCGAGCGCTTCGCCGACGCCTGCGAGGCGGTCCGCGAGATCGTCCAGGCCGGCCTCGATCCGGCCAACTGCCGCCTCCTCGAAGCGGCGGAGGCCGAGATGACCGGCGCGGGGGACGGGCGCGCCCACCTCCTGCTCCTGTCCTTCGAGTCCGCCCACCACCCGATGGACGAGCCCCTGCGCCTGGCCCTCGAAGCCGCCGAGTCCCACGGCGGCACCCCCGACACCCCCCGCCTCACCGAACCCCCGGTGTCGACGGGCCGAAAACCGGACCATGTGTCAGGTAATCGGCCCATCGACACCGGGGCGCGGCAGGACCGTGACGACTCTGCGGCGGATTCGTGGCGGGGCGCCTTTCTGTTGGCGCCGTACCTGCGGGACACGTTCGTCTCCTGTGGGGTACTTTCGGAGACGTTCGAGACGGCGATCACCTGGGATCGGCTGGGGGAGTTCCACGCGACGGTGATGGAGACGGCGCAGTCGGCCGTTGCCGAGGTTTCCGGGGCACCGCGGGAGGGGCGGGGAGCGCCGCTCGTCACCTGTCGCTTCACCCACGCCTATCCCGATGGGGTCGCGCCTTACTTCACCGTGCTGGCGCCGGCGATCCGCGGCGGCGAGGTCGAGCAGTGGGACGAGATCAAGGCCGCCGTCTCCGCGGCGCTGATCGAGGGCGGCGGGACGATCACCCACCACCACGCGGTCGGCCGTGACCATCGCCCCTGGTACGACCGACAGCGCCCCGGTCCGTTCGCCGCCGCCCTGCGCGCCGCGAAGGCGGAGCTCGATCCGGCCGCGATCCTGAACCCCGGCGTCCTCCTCGACCCCTGACGCCGCGCCCGGCCGGAGGTGAGTTCGCAGAAATCCGCGGATAGCGCGGATTTCTGCGAACTCACCGGAAGCGCCGCCCGCCGAGTTCGCACTTCTCCGCGCTATGCGCGGAAAAGTGCGAACTCGGCGGGGGAGGCGACCTCCGCGGTGGCCGGCGCTACCCTTTCGCGACCGGATCTGGCGGCGGAAGTTCCGTCGTCCGCTTCTCGCCGCCCTCGCCGATGGAAACGATCACCTCCGAACATCCGACCGTGCCGCCCCCCGACCAGACGCCGAATCTCGACGAGCCGGTGGTGCCGCGCCGCAGCCCGCTGCGCGCCGCGATCAAGACCGGCCGGCCGAAAGAGTGGATCAAAAACGTCTTCGTCTTCGCCGGGCTGCTCTTCTCGGGGCACTTCAAACACCCCGACGACATCTTCCTGGCCGTCGTCACCTTCGTCGCCTTCTGCCTGATCTCCAGCGCCGGCTACTTCGTCAACGACCTGATCGACGTCGAGCTTGACCGCAAGCACCCGAAGAAGCGCTACCGGCCGCTCGCCGCCCGCGAGCTCTCCGAGCGCACCGCGATGGCGATCGCTCCCTGCCTGGCGATCGTCGCCGTCGCGATCGGCTTCGCCGTCAACTGGAAAGTCGGCCTGATGGTCGTCGGCTACGGCGTCGCCCAGATGGCCTACAGCCTTGGCCTCAAGCAGATCGTGATCATCGACGTGATGACGCTGGCGGGCCTCTTCGTCCTCCGCGTCGCCGCTGGCGCCAGCGCCGTCGACGCCCACGCATCCGAGTGGCTGCTCCTCTGCACCGGCTTCCTCGCCGCCTTCCTCGGCTTCACCAAGCGCCGCCAGGAGGCGGTCTCCGAGCTGCACGAGGGGACCTCGACCCGCCCCGTCCTCGAGCACTACTCGCTCCCCTTCCTCGACCAGATGGTGTCCCTGGTCACCACCGGCACCGTGATCAGCTATGCGATCTACACGGTCAACTCGCCGATCATCGGCAACCAGATGATGCTGACGATCCCGCCCGTCGTCTACGCGATCTTCCGCTACCTCTACCTGATCTACGACCGCAACGACGACCGCTCGATGTCCGGCATCGTCGCCGGCGACCGCGGCATCCAGGCCGCCGGCGCCGTCTGGGCCCTCCTCGCGTTCCTGCTGCTCTACGTGTTCAACTAGGGGGACGGGGAAGGGGCGGGCGGGGGTTCGGAGCGCGGGCGGCCGTCCGAGATGGCGGGTGCGGGTGTCCTGGGCTCCTCATGGGGGTCCTGGCAGGCTGTGACCCCCATGAGGAGCCCAGGACGTGAGGCGTTCGTGGGAGAGGCGTCACAGGGACGTTGCGAAGTCGGACTTCCGTGACGATCGGGTCGGGGAGTCTCCACACCTCGGCCGGATCCGTGACGAAGATGTCGGGAACGTCACACTTTCCGGCCCTGAGGAGCCCTTTTCGGGCCGGAAATCAAGGGCCGATAACGCGCTGCGTGTTTTAGGGCCCCTATAGGGGGGTCAATACACGCAGCGCGTAGGTCGGTGTTGCACAACACGGGAGGAAGTCAGGAGTTCTCGGCATCTCTGTGACGACGTCTGACTCCCGTCACGGATCCGTGCCACTCCCGACGCACTCCCGTGACGCCCCCGTGCACGTCCCTCCACACCTTCCGCACACCCGCCCCTCTCGCCACGGCCACAGCCTGCCCGGGCCGTGGCGAGAGGGGCGCGTCCCTACCCCGGGCGCCAGCCTGCGGGGTATGAGCCCTTCCGGGCGCCAGCCTGCGGGACGCCGTCCCTTCCGTGCGCCGGCTCCCCGCCCCCGCCTGCAGCTACGCCAGCTCGCCGCCCTCGGGGACGCCTTCCATCAGGTAGAAGCGGGCGCGGCCGAGCTCCTCGCCGTTGACCTCGACCACGGCGGCGTGGGGGCCGGCGGCGGTGAAGGTGGCGGTGGCGGCGATCGACATCACCAGGCGCTGCTCCTGGCCTTGGGGCATGCCGGGCGGGCGGCCAGTCTCGAAGTTGGCGGTGAGGCCCTCGCCGAGCTCTTGGCCGTCGGGGTCCTGGATGGTGACGGAGAGCTCGTGGGGGCTGTTGGTCTCGTGCCAGGCGACGTCGATGCCGAGGCCGATGTGGAAGGACCACTCGTGCGGCAGCTCGGGGAGGCGGAGGACGTTCCAGCCGCCGCCGGTGAGGTAGAGCTTCCCGTTCACCGCCTCGGAGTAGTCGGTGAGCATGAGGAAGCCGATGTTCACTCGCCCTTGCCCCGCTTCTTGCCCTTGTCCTCGGTGCCGGGGTAGGGGACCACCGGCAGGTCGGCGACGACTTCGGTCTTGCCGTCGCGCCAGAACTGGATGTCCACTTTCTCGTCCTTGCGGTAGGTCCCCCAGAGGCCGAGGTACATCGCCAGCCAGCGGCTGGTGCCCATTTCCTCCTTGACGATCGGCCGCGTGAAGTGCAGTTCGCGACCCTCGATCTTGAAGTCCTCGCCCTCGGTCTGCGCGACTCCGTTGATGAAGACGACGTACGGGGGGTCGGCCTCGGCGGGGATCTTCACGCGCTCGCCGGCGGCGTAGCTGCCCTTCGGGACGCCGGGCATGTTCATGTAGTCGGTCATCGGGCTCCTTCCAGAGTCTCGCGCACCAGGTCGAAAGGCGTGTCGTGGCCGCTCGGGTCGAGCTCCTCGCGCCGCACCCCGCCCCGGAAGGGGACGAAGGTGCCGTCGCCGCGCACGTCGACGCCGGCGACCCGCTTGCGCAGGAGGCCGCCGCGGCTCAGCTCCAGGCGCGCCGTCACCTGGTCTCCCGGCCCGTAGGTACGGATCAGGTTGGCGGTCTTCGGCGGTCCCTCGGCCCGGATCGCGAGCGCCCGCTCGCGCATCCGCGCCACCGCCTCGGCGACGTCGTCGAACCCTTCGTGGTCGACTTTGGCGCCGTTGCGCACGGTCAACTTCCAGCTGGGACGGGCCACCTCCCCAGCCTACAAACCGGCCCCTTCGCGGGCGGCGCTCAGGCGCCGCGCCGCGGGCGTTTCGGGCGCCGCGCCGGGGGGCCGACGATTTTTTCGGGGCCCTCGCGGTCGTCGACGGCGACGTAGTCGAGGTTCCGCTCGCCGGTGTAGATCTGCCGCGGCCGGGCGATTTTCTTTTCCGGGTCTTCCTGCATCTCCATCCACTGCGCGACCCAGCCCGCCGTCCGCGGGATCGCGAAGATCACCGTGAACATGTCGGTCGGGATCCCCAGCGCCTCGTAGATGATCCCCGAGTAGAAGTCGACGTTCGGATAGAGCTTGCGCGAGGTGAAGTACTCGTCGGCGAGCGCCTGTTTCTCCAGCTCGCGCGCGATCTCGACCAGTGGGTTGTACTCGGTCGCCTCGAAGACGGCCGGCATGTGCTCCTGGATGATCCGCGCCCGCGGGTCGTAGTTCTTGTAGACGCGGTGGCCGAAGCCCATCAGTTTCTCTTCCTGGGACTTCACCCGCTCGAGGAAGTCCGGGATGTTGTCGATCCGGTCGATCCGCCGCAGCATCCGCAGCACCGCCTCGTTGGCGCCGCCGTGCAGCGGCCCGTAGAGCGCCGCGACGCCCGCCGCCACCGCCGAGTACGGGTCGACGTCGGAGGAGCCGACCCCGCGCACCGCGTTGGTCGAGCAGTTCTGTTCGTGGTCGGCGTGGAGGATGAAGAGGACGTCCAGGGCTTTCGCCAGCTCCGGCTTGGGGATGTGTTTCGCTTCGGTCTTGCGGAAGACCATCGAGAGGAAGTTCTCGGCGAAGCTGAGGTCGTTGTCGGGGTAGACGTAGGGGAGCCCCATGTTGTGGCGGTAGGAGAAGGCGGCGAGGGTCGGCACCTTGGCGATCAGGCGGACGGCGGCCATGTAGCGCTCTTCCTCGTCCTTGATCTGCTTCGCGTCGGGGTAGAAGGTGGAGAGCGCACCGACCCCGGACAGCAGCATCCCCATCGGGTGCGCGTCGTAGCGGAAGCCCTCGAAGAGGTGCTTCAGGTCCTCGTGCACGAAGGTGTGATGGGTGATGTCGAAGGTCCAGCGCTCCAGCTGCGCCTGGGTCGGCAGCTTGCCCCAGATCAGCAGGTAGGCGACCTCGAGGAAGCTCGAGTTCTGGCACAGCGACTCGATCGAGTAGCCGCGGTGTTCGAGGATGCCCTTGTCGCCGTCGATGTAGGTGATCGAGGAGCGGCAGGATGCGGTGTTGGTGGACGCGGGGTCGAACGACATCAGGCCGAATTCGTCCTCGTGCACTTTGATCTGGCGCAGATCCATGGCGCGCACGGTGCTGTCGGTGATCGGCAGCTCGTAGGTTTTGCCGGTCCGGTTGTCGGTGACGGTCAGGGTCTCCGTCCCGTTCGCGGCCCCGCTATCGGCACTGGCTCCAGTGGTCTGCTGCTCGGTGGCCATCACCCTCCTTCTCCTGCTTCTGCGCGGAGTTCCTCTCCTGCTTTCTGGGGAGAGCCGAGTATCGCAGTTTGGCGCTGCGGACCTTGTCAGCCGCGGGAGGCCGGCAGGGCCTCGAACTGGGTCATGCGGCGGAGCGCCTCGAAGCGCTCGTCGATCTCCTCGCGTTGCAGCCGCGAGACCCGCTCGGTGCCGAACTCCTCGACGTTGAACGAGGCGAGCACGGTGCCGTAGCCCATCGCCCGGCGCAGGTTGGCCTCGTCGAGGTCGCCGCCGGTCCCGTCGAGGTAGCCGAAGAAGCCGCCCGCGAAGCTGTCGCCGGCGCCGGTCGGGTCGCGGACGTCCTCGAGCGGGAAGCCGGGGAGGGCGAAGAAGCTCTGCTCGCCGCCGTCCGGGCCCGCCTCCGTGAACAGGGCGGCCCCGTACTCGCCGCGCTTGGCGACGACCGCCCGCGGGCCCATCTCCATCACCGCGCGCGCCGCCCGGGCGAGGTTCGACTCGCCGGTCAGCATGCGGATCTCGGCGTCGTTGACGACCAGGCAGTCGACCTCGGCGATCGCCGCGAGCAGCGAGTCCTTGGCGATTTCGATCCACAGGTTCATCGAGTCGAGGCCGCTGAACCCGGCGGCGCCGCACTGGGCGCGGACCTGGCGCTGCAGGTCGGGCTGGATGTTGGCGAGGAAGAGGGTGTCGGCGGCCTGCGCCGCGTCGGAGAGCTTCGGCTCGAACTCGCCGAAGACGCCGAGCTGGGTGTCGTCGGTGTGGGCGACGTTGAGGTCGAAGTCGTAGTGGCCGCGCCAGAAGAAGCTCTGCCCGCCGGGCACGCGCTCGACGTCGGAGGTGGCGATCCCGCGCGCTTCGAGCAGCTCGAACTGCTCGGTGCCGAAGTCGTCGCCGACCGGCCCGACCGGCCGCACCTCGGTGAAGAAGCTCGCCGCGAGCGAGAAGTGGACGGCGGCGCCGCCGAGCATCCGCTCGCGCTCCCCGAAGGGGGTCTTGACGGCGTCAAAGGCGATCGATCCGACGACGGTGAGGGCCATAGGCGTCGCAGCCTAGATGATCGGGATCGAGGGACGGGCGAACTTCGGGGCCCGGGGAGGAGGACACAGTTCCTCAACAGCGTTCTGGCCGCTCGCTGAGTTAGGCGCGCCCTGGGGGGCCTAACTCAGCGAGCGACGGATCCGGCGTTGAGGAACATGCACGGATTCGTTGCCGGTGGCGGCCGGGTCGGGCCCGTCTCGTGCTCGCCCGGCCGGACCTCGTGGTGCCGTTGATCGGCGAGCTTCTGGGGGCGCCGGCGTCAGGCGCACTGCGCGTGAGGATCGGTGGCGTTTACGCTCTGTCGGATGCGGCGCGCGCACCAGGCGCTCGAATCACGCGCCGGCACCGGCAAGCTGCTGCTAGATCCCTCTAGATGACAACGTTCAAAGACCTCGGACTCTCCCCTGCGATTCAGCAGGCCCTCGACGAGCTCGGCTTCGTCGAGCCCTCGCCGATCCAGGAGGAGGCGATCCCGGAGCTGCTCGCCGGCCACGACGTGATCGGCCAGGCGCAGACCGGGACCGGCAAGACCGCCGCCTTCGGCCTGCCGATGCTGCAGTACCTCGATCCCGACAACGACGAGGTGCAGGCGATCGTCCTCACGCCAACCCGCGAGCTCTGCATCCAGGTGACGCAGGCGCTGCGCTCCTACGCCGAGCACCTCGACATCGAGATCGTTGCCGTCTTCGGCGGCGCGCCGATCCGCTCCCAGCAGTCGCAGCTGCGCTCCGGCGCCCACGTCGTCGTCGCGACCGTGGGACGGATGATGGACCTGATGAGCCGGCGCTCGCTGGTGCTGACCGCGGCGCGATTTGTCGTCCTCGACGAGGCCGACGAGATGCTCGACCTCGGCTTCATCGAAGACGTCGAGAAGATCCTCCGCATGTGCCCGAGCGGCCGCCAGACGGCGCTCTTCTCGGCGACGATGCCGCCGCCGATCAAAAAGCTGGCCGAGGGCTACATGTATGACCCGGTGACCGTGCGGATCACGCCGAAAACGCTCACCGTGGACGCGATCCAGCAGGCGTTCGTCGAGGTCCCGGCACGGGAGAAGACCCCGCGCCTGGTCGAGCTGCTGAAGACCGAAGAACCGGAGCAGGCGATCATCTTCTGTCGCACCAAGATCGGCGCCTCGCGGCTGGAGAAGGCGCTGAAGGACAAGAACCTCGACGTCAAAGCGCTGCACGGCGACATGAGCCAGGGCTCGCGCGACGGCGTCATGATCGCCTTCAAGGACCACCGCGTGCGGCTCCTCGTCGCCACCGACATCGCCGCCCGCGGCCTCGACGTCGAGCACGTCACCCACGTCATCAACTTCGACGTGCCGAACTCCTCGGAGACCTACGTCCACCGCATCGGCCGCACCGGCCGGGTCGGGCGGACGGGCCGCGCGATCACCTTCGTGACGCCCGCCGAGCGCGACGAGATCGGCCGCATCGAGCGCGACGTCAACACCAAGATCGGCGAGTGGGAAACCCCCGAGGAGCGTCTCGAGCACGCACCGCCGCCGCGCCGGCGCGAGCGGCGGGAGCGCCGTCCCCGGGAGCGCGAGCGCGAGGCGGAGGCGACCGCGGACTCCGAGGCCGCCCCGAGCGACGACGGCGAGGCGAAGCCCGAGCGCAACGGCGCCAAGGATCGCGACGGTGACGGCAAGGCGCCGAAGACCACCAAGCTCTTCGTCAACCGCGGCGAGCGCAGCGGCATCGACGAGGAGGACCTCCGCTGGGCCCTCCGCGAGGGCGCCGTCCTCCCCGACGACGCCGTCCACGACGTCCGCGTCCTCCACCGCTTCTCCTTCGTCGAGGTCGACCCCGACCAGGCCGAGCGCACGGTCGAGTACCTCGACGGCACCAAGCTGAAAGGCAAAGAGATCCGGCTCGAGGTGGCGAAGAGCTAGGGGGTTCGGGGGGCTTGCGGGTGGCCGGGCGGGGGTCCGCGGCGCTGGCGGCCGTCCGAGGGGGTCCTGGGCTCCTCATGGGGGTCCTGGCAGGCTGTGACCCCCATGAGGAGCCCAGGACGTGAGGGGTGCGTGGGAGAGGCGTCACAGGGACGTGAGGAAGTCGGACTTCCGTGACGATCACTGCGGAGAGCTTCCACACCTCGGCCGGATCCGTGACGAAGATGCCGGGAACGTCACACTTTCCGGCCCTCAGAGGGCCATTTCGGGTCGGAATAGAGGGATCGAAAACGCGCTGCGTGTTTTAGGGCCCCTATAGGGGGGGCAACTCACGCAGCGCGGAAGTCGGTGTTGCACAACACGGGAGGAAGCGTGGAATTCCCGACATCTCCGTGACGAGGTCTGACTCCCGTCACGGATCCGTGAATCTCCCGACGCACTCCCATGACGCTCCCGCGCGCCTCCCTCCACGCTTTCAATACCCGCCCCTCTCGCCACGGCCACAGCCTGCCCGGGCCGTGGCGAGAGGGGCGCGTCCGTTACCCGGGCGCCAGCTTGCGGGGTATGAGCCCCGGGCGACAGCTTGCGAAGTTAGTTCGCAGTAATCCGCGGATAGCGCGGAGAAGTGCGAACTCGCCTGGCCCTCCTTCCCAGCGCCAGCCTGCGGCCCCCGAGCCCTTCCCGGACCCGCAGGCCGAACTACGCCTAGGCGGCTTTCTTCGCGGTCAGCTCGGCGACCGCGCCGAGGAGGGCGTCGAAGTCGATCGGCTTGGTCAGGTAGCCGCTGATCTCGAGGTCGGCGGGGGCGTCGGCGTCGTCGGGGGTCTGGTGGGCGCTGACGATCAGGGCCGGGGTCTCGACGCCGGCGGCGCGCAGCTCGCGCAGGGCGTCGATGCCGGACTTGCGCGGCATCATCGCGTCGAGGAGGAGCAGGTCGGGGCCGTCGTCGGAGTTCGGGTCGACGCGCTCGACGACCTCCTGGCCGTCGACCGCGGCCTCGACCTCGTAGCCGGCCAGCTCCAGCCGCGTGCGCATCAGCAGCAGGATCGTCTCGGAATCGTCGGCGACCAGGATCTTGGTCATCGCCGGCCCCCTTCGCCGAGCGCCGGGGTGCCGACCGGGGTCGCCTCGACCGCCTCGGCTCCGGCCGTGGGGAGGGTGATGGTGAAGGTCGAGCCGCGGCCGACCTCCGACTCGGCGGCGATCGTCCCGCCGTGCAGCTCGACCAGCGATTTGGAGATCGCCAGGCCGAGGCCGGTGCCGCCGACCCGCTGGGTCAGGCCGGCGTCTCCGCGCACGAATCTCTCGAAGATGTGCTCCAACTGAGCGGGGGGTATGCCAGGGCCGTTGTCGGTCACGCTTATCTCCACTCCATTGTCGGCTACCCGGGCGCTTACCTGGATAGACGCGCGTTCGGGGGAGTAGTCATGAGCATTCGTAACCAGATTCACCAGTATTTGGCGAATTCGGTCGGCCTCGACGTTCACGAGGGGCAGATTGGGGTCGATCCGCATGGTCAGCGTCTGGTCGCTCGCCTCGGTCTGGGCGCGCATCGTGCGCACGACGTCTTCGACCAGCAGCGCCGGTTCGGTCGGCCGCGGGCGGATCGAGAGGCGCCCGGCGTCGGAGCGGGCGAGGTCGAGCAGGTCGTTCAGAAGGCGCACGAGATGCCGGCAGTTGTCGAGGATGATCTCGACCGTCTCCACTTGGCGCGGGGTGAGCGAGTCGCGCTCCATCATCAAGAGCTCGGCGAAGCCCTGCACCGAGGTCAACGGGCTGCGCAGCTCGTGTGACGCCGTGAGAACGAACTCGTCTTTCATCCGGTCGAGCTGGTCGCGTTCGGATGCCTCGAGCTCGAGCTCCGCGGCCATCTCGTTGAACGCCTGGCCGAGCGTCGCCACCTCGGAGACGCCGCCGACCTCGACCCGGGCGCTGCGGTCGCCGCCGGCGAGCCGGCCCGCCGCCGCGACCAGCGCCTCGAGCGGTCTTCGCATCGCCGTGATCAGCCCGACGAAGAGCAGGAGCGCCCCGAGCAGCCCCGCGATCAGGCCGCAGCCGACGAGGATCACGGTGTCGCGGGTGTCGCCGGAGATCGAGTCGCGCAGGTGGGCGCGGTTGGCTTCTTCGCGGATGATCGTCGCCCGCGCCGCGGCCGTGTCGGTCCCTTCGGCAAGCTGCACCCGCGCCGCCATCTCCCGCTGGTAGGAGCGTTCGATCGAGTTCTCGTAGTCCTGGCGCTGCACGATCAGCCGGCCGACGCCGATCACGGTAACCGCCGTGAGCAGCGCGAAGGCGATCGCGAAGCCGATCCGGAGACGATTGGCAAGCGATGGACTGAGGCGACGGGCCCGGCGTGAATATGCTTGCGCGGCGATGGGGGACGAGGCTACAGGCCAGGGCGACGGCGCCGCCGTGGAGGTTGACGGAATCGACCCCGCGGGCGTCGGCGGCTGGTTCGCCGAGCACGTCCCCGCGGTGCGCCCGCCGCTCGCCTACGAGCGGATCGCGGGCGGCCTCTCGAACCTCACCTACCGGGTGTCCGACGCGGCCGGGAACGAGTGGGCGCTGCGGCGGCCGCCGCTCGGCAAGACGCTCAGCTCCGCCCATGACATGGCGCGCGAGCACCGCGTCGTCGCGGCGCTGGGCGGCACGCCGGTGCCGGTGCCGCCGGTCGTCGGCCTCTGCGAGGACGAGTCGGTGAACGGCGTGCCCTTCTACGTCATGGACTTCGTCCGCGGGCCGGTGCTGCGCGGGCAGAGCGAGGCCGAGGCCTCGTTCCCCGACGAGGACGACCGCCGCGCGATCGGCATGCGCGTCGCCGACACCCTGGCCGCGATCCACGCCGTCGACCCCGACGCGGTCGGCCTCGGCGACCTCGGCCGCAAGGAGGACTACGTCGCCCGCCAGCTGCGCCGCTGGTACGGCCAGTGGGAGAAGTCGAAGACGCGCGAGCTGGCCTCGATCGACCGCATCCACGACCGCCTTGCCGCCCGTATCCCGGCCCAGGAGGGCGCCTCGATCGTCCACGGCGACTACCGCCTCGACAACATGATCCTCACCGACTCCGGCGAGGTGGCGGCGGTGGTCGACTGGGAGCTCTGCACCCTCGGCGACCCGCTCGCCGACGTCGGCACCTTGATGGCCTACTGGCCCGAACGCGGCGCCGAGGACACCGGCCTCGGCACGCCCGCCAACCTGGCGCCCGGCTTCCCCACCCGCGCCGAGCTCGCCGCCCGCTACGCCGAGTCCTCCGGCCGCGACCTCGCCGACCTCGACTTCTACACCGCCCTCGGCTACTGGAAGCTGGCGATCATCCTCGAGGGCGTCTACGCCCGCTACGCCGCCGGCGGCTACGGCAAGGGAAGCTCCTCCGACTCCGGCCTCGAAGCCTTCGCCCGCCTGGTCGAGCGCCTCGCCGAGACCGCCGAGGAGATCGAGTCGCGCGGTTGAACCCGCAGGGCGCGGCCGGGATCGACCCAGCGGCACCGGCCCGCTACCAGAGCACCTCGATCTCGTAGCGGCGCATCGCGGCGTCGGCGCTGACGAGGGTCAGCTGATCGACCTCGGCCTGGGCGATCAGGAGCCGGTCGAACGGGTCCTGGTGGTGCAGCGGGAGCGACGCGACGCGGTCGGCATGGCGGGCGGTGATCGGCAGCAGCTCGACGCCTGCGCCTTCGAGGCGGGGGAGGAGGTCGTCGGGAGCGTCGAGCTTCCCGAGGCGGCGCTTGATCGCCACCTCCCAGATCACGACCGCGCTGATCACAGGGCGATTCTCGCCACCGGCGATCGCCGCTCTGGCCCGCTTGCCGATCCGATCCGGTTCGCCCGCCATCCACCAGAGGACGACGTGGGTGTCGAGCAGGAGCGTCAGGGCTCCATGCCCAGTGACTCGGCGAGCTCGTCCGGCAGTTCGTCGAAGTCGTCCCCGATCCGCACGCGGCCCTCCCAGGCTCCGGCAAGCGACGCGAAGCCGTCACCCTGTCTTGCGGGGACCAGCCGCACCGCCGGCTCCCCGCGCCGCGTTATGACGATGTCCTCGCCGCCTTCGGCGCGCTCGACGAGCTTCGAGAGATGGGTCTTGGCCTCGTGCATCCCGACGCGGGTCATGCGGCTCATGGTAGCTGCTAGCTAGATATATAGCTAAAGGACGGTCCGGCGGACTGAGACTGAGTCGCAAACCCGCCTATAGAGCCGAATACGCGCTGACTACCGCTTGACACTGCCGGGGCGTATTGGGAGGGTCGATTTGTCTAAGTCCCGACCCTCCCACAGACAGGAGTAACACATGAAGTTCGTTCGTGGGCGGCTCACGTACGCCAACGTGATGTCGTCGATCGCGGTGTTCCTGGTCGTCGCCGGCGGCACGGCCTTCGCCGCCGCCGAACTCGGCAAGAACACCGTCGGCACCAAGCAGCTGAAGAAAGAAGCCGTCAGCCTGGCGAAGATCAACTCCGCGGCGAAGAAAGCTCTGAAAGGCGCCACCGGTCCGGCGGGGCCTGCCGGTGCGAAGGGTGACAAGGGCGAAAAGGGTGAAAGGGGTGAAAAGGGTGACAAGGGTGATCGTGGAGAACCCGGCCCGCTGCTGGAAACGCTTCCCTCCGGGAAAACGCTCAAGGGCGCTTACACCTACGCCGGCCATTACGTCAGCGGCTATAGGCCTACCGACCTGATCGGCTATCCGGTCCCGCTGAACTTCACTCCTACGTCCCATGTCATCGCCGTGGCCGGTGCGCCGACGGCCCAATGTCCAGGGACGGCTGAAAATCCGCTGGCCGCCCCTGGATCGTTGTGCGTCTACCAAACTCGAAACGACAGCTCGACGCCGCTCCAGGCGGAACCTGAAATCGCCAAAGGGCACTATGGGGCCGTCTTGTTTGCCGCCGTCACGGCGGGATCGGACTTCGAGTTCAACGGAACCTGGGCAGTGACCGCGCCCTAGCGGACCTCTTCACACCATGCGAGTGGCGTGCCGCGGCTCCAGCGGCTCGCCGCTCGCCTCGGCCTCGGCGCGCTTCGACCAGCGGTTCAGCTCGCGGCGGGCGAGGACCATCTTGTGGACCTCGTCGGGGCCGTCGGCGAGGCGGAGCATGCGGCTGAAGCGCCACATCGGGGCGAGCGGGGTGTCGTCGGTCATGCCGAGGCTGCCGTGGATCTGGATCGCCCGGTCGAGGACGTTCATCACCATGTTGGCGGCGACGATCTTGATCGCGGAGATGGACTGGCGGGCGGCGCGCTTGCCCTCGGTGTCCATCTTCCAGGCGGCGTAGAGGGTGAGCAGGCGGGCCTGGTCGATTTCCATGCGGCTCTGGGCGATGTCCTCTTGGACGAACTGCTTGTCGGCCAGCGGGCCGCCGAAGGCGTGGCGTTCGTTGGCGCGGCGGCACATCATCTCGTGGGCGCGCTCGGCGGTGCCGATCGCCCGCATGCAGTGGTGGATGCGCCCCGGCCCGAGGCGGTCCTGGGCGATCGCGAAGCCGGCGCCGCGCTCGCCGAGCAGGTTCTCCTTGGGGACGCGGCACTCGGTGTAGCGGATCTCGCAGTGGCCGGGTCCTTTGTCGTGTCCCATGACCGGGATCGGCCGCACCATCTCGTAGCCGGGGGTGTCGGTGGGGACGCAGATCATCGAGGCGCGCCCGTAGACCGGCGCGTCGGGATCGGTGACGACCATCGCGATCGCCAGCTCGGCCCCGACGGCGCCGCTGGTGTACCACTTGTGCGCGTCGATGACCCACTCGTCGCCATCGAGGACGGCGCGGCCCTGGAGCAGGGTCGGGTCGGAGCCGGAGACCTCGGGCTCGGTCATCGAGAAGCAGGAGCGGATGCGGCCCTCGAGCAGTGGCTCGAGCCAGCGCTCGCGCTGCTCGGCGCTGCCGTGCTCGGCGAGGATCTCCATGTTGCCGGTGTCCGGGGCGGCGCAGTTGAAGGCCATCGGCGCGGCGAGCGGGCTGCGTCCCATCTCCTCGCAGAGCAGGCCGTATTCCCAGTTCTTCAGGCCGGGACCGAAGCGCTCGTCGGGCATGAAGAGGTTCCAGAGGCCGTCGGCGCGCGCCTTGTCGCGGACCGCGGCGAGGTTGGCCGGGTAGGGGACGCCGGGGCCGACCTCCGCGTCCAGCGCCTCGACCAGTTCGCGCTCGGCCGGGTAGATCTCGGCGTCCATGAAGTCGAGGATGCGCTCGCGCAGCGCGGCGACCTCCGCGGTCGGTTCGAAGTCCATCTGCCCCTCCTGCTCGGTGACCGGTCGCGCCGAATCTAGTTCATCGCCGCAGGTAGCGGGCGAAGAGCTCGGATCCTTCTTGGAGGAGCCACGCAAGCTCGAGCTCGGCGACCTCGGGCAGCGCGCCCTCGAGGATCGCCGATCCGGCGCCGACGAGCTTCGGCGCGGTCGTCAGGAAGAGCTCGTCGGCGAGCCCCTCCGCCTGCAGCTGGGAGTGCAGGTGCGGGCCGCCCTCGCAGAGCAGGGCACGGACGCCGCGCTCCTCGCGCAGCCGGCGCAGCGCGGTGGCGACGTCGACCCGACCGTCCGGTTCGCGGAGGACCTCGACCGGGGTCGCGGTGGCGGGCGGCCGGGCGTCCTGCTCGGCGGTGATCAGCACCACCTCGCCGCCGCCGTCGGTGAAGAGCGGCGCGTCCCAGGGCAGGTCGAGGCTGCCGACGATCACCACCGGCGGGTCCCCTGGCAGCC
>Ga0209916_1001322_pt1 | contig 22878 bp, 18 predicted proteins | sample ThiBio_1000_plan_FD_183956 | JGI IMG/M metagenome (GOLD analysis project Ga0209916, IMG submission 183956) | Wastewater bioreactor microbial communities from Cape Town, South Africa - Thiocy_solids_2 (SPAdes) | ecosystem: Engineered > Bioreactor > Thiocyanate-remediating > Anaerobic-Aerobic ... | reverse complement strand
AGCCGCGCGCCGACGCTGCCGGTCTTGTCCCGCAACTCGATCTGAAGGTACAGGTTCCCCTGCCGGTTGGCCCGAAGCTGCTTGTCCGCGACCAGGAAGGCTTCCTCGACCGAATCCCCGTGCGAAAGTTGATTGACGTAGCGACGACTCATGGAGGGATCGGCTCTGCTCGGGTCCGGGGCGGGGGGGAGGGACGAACGCGGGTCGATTCTAGGGGCCGCGGCGCGGCGGGGTCAAGGGAGCCGGTCGCTCGGCGTGTAGCTCTCGATCCTGGAGATTCCTCGGAAACGGTCTTCCCCCCTCGCGGGGGAAGACAGACCGCGCGGCGGTCAGATGAGGGGGACGACACGCGAGAAGGCCACGGCGATTCAGCGGAGGCCCATCCAACAGACGGTGGATCCCGACGGCCTTCTTGCTCGCCCCCCCTCATCCGGCCCTTCGGGCCACCTTCCCCCGCGAGGGAAGGCCGTTCGGCCCCGACGGCGTCTTCAAGAAACCCCAAATCGAGAGCTACACCCGGTCGCTCGCGGCCGACGCCCCCAGGGCTTTGAGGTGGACCTCGACGCAGCCGGCCAGCAGCGCGGGATTGTAGCCGCCCTCCAGGACGCTGACGATCCGACCCCTCGCCTGGACGTCGGCGACCTCGACGACGTCGCGGGTGAGGCGGTCGAAGTCCTCGAAGTCGAGCCCCAGGCCGCCGACCGGGTCTTCGGCCATGGCGTCGAACCCGGCGCTTACGACGACCAGTTCGGGGCGGTGCTTGTCGGCCAGGTCGTGGAGGCTGGCGCGGAAGGCGGCGCGGAGTTCCGCGGGAGGAGTGCCCAGCGGGAGCGGGAGGTTCCTGGTGAACCCCAGGCCCGGCCCCGCGCCGGTCTCGTCCTTCATGCCGGTGCCCGGGTAGAAGGGATGGCGATGGACCGAGAGGAAGGCGACCCGCTCCGACTCGTAGAAGGCCTCCTGGGTGCCGTTGCCGTGGTGAACGTCGAAGTCGACGACCAGGACGCGGTTCGCCTCGTGGCGGGCGAGGGCCTCAAGGGCGGCGACGGCGACGTTCGAGTAGACGCAGAAGCCCATCCCCCCTCCGGGAAGCGCGTGGTGTCCGGGGGGACGGACCAGGGCCATGGCGCGGGCGGGGCCGTCGGCGGTCAGCGCGGCGTCGACGGCCTCGATCGCCGCGCCGGCGGCGAGGCGGGCGGCGAGGAACGAGCCGGAGGACGTCCAGGTGTCGGCCTCGATCCGGCCGCCGCCGCGGCGTTCGAGTTCGGCCAGGGCCGCGAGGTAGGCCGGGGAGTGGACGCGACGGAGTTCGTCGTCGGTCGCCTCGCGGACGGCGCCGGCGGGGCAGACGTCCAAGAGGCCGGTCCGCTTCAGGTGCCGCAGCACGGTCTCCAACCGCTCGGGCTTCTCGGGGTGGCCCGGCGGGGGGCGGTGATCGAGCATCCGGCGGTCGTAATGCAGGGCGACGGACATGGGGCGTCTCCCACGGGCCGGGCCGGGTCGGAGTTCGATCCGATCAGAGGCGTCGCCAGACGGCGTCGTCGCGGCGGATCAGGTCGTCGGCGGCCCGGGGGCCCCAGGAGCCGGCGGGGTAGTCGGCCGGCGGCGGGGCGTCGGGTTCGGCCCAGGCGTCGAGGATCGAGGTGATGAAGCGCCAGGCGTTGTCGACCTCGTCGGTGCGGGTGAAGAGGGTCGGGTCGCCGAGCATGACGTCCAACAGGAGCCGTTGGTAGGCTTCCGGCGGCGGCGCGGCGAAGGCGGTGCCGTAGCGGAAGTCCATCCGAACCTCTTGCAGCCGCCTTCGGGAGCCGGGGATCTTGGCCTCGAAGGTCAGGCTGGCGCCCTCGTTGGGCTGGATCCGCAGGACGAGTTGGTTGCCGCTCTTCAGGCCGTCGTGCTCGACGTCGAAGAGCTGGGTCGGCGGCTGCTTGAACTGGATGGCGATCTCGGTGGCCCGCCTGGGGAGCCGCTTGCCGGTGCGGAGGAGGAACGGCACGCCGGCCCACCGCCAGGTGTTCAGGGTCAGCCGCATGGCGACGAAGGAGCCGGTGGTCGAGTCCGGGGCGACCCCCTTCTCCTGAAGGTAGCCGGGAACGTCCCGGCCCTCGATCGAGCCGGCGGAGTAGCGGGCGCGGACGACGTTTTCGTAGACCTCCTCGGGCGTCCAGCGGGGGAGGGCCTGAAGGACCTTGACCTTTTCGTTGCGGACGGCGTCGGCGGAGAGGTCGACGGGGGGCTCCATCGCCACCAGGCAGAGGAGTTGGAGCATGTGGTTTTGGACCATGTCGCGGATCGCGCCCGCGGAGTCGTAGTAGGCTCCGCGGTTGCCCGGCATGCCGACTTCCTCGGCCACGGTGATCTGGACCGAGGCGACGTGGCGGCGGTTCCAGATCGGCTCGAAGATGCTGTTGCCGAACCGCAAGGCCAGGATGTTCTGGACGGTCTCCTTGCCCAGGTAATGATCGATCCGGTAGACCTGGGCCTCGTCGAGCACGCGCGAGACGTCGCGGCTGAGTTCGCGGGCCGATTCCAGGTCGTGGCCGAACGGCTTCTCGATGACGACCCGGCTCCAGGGTTCCTCCCGGCGCCAGTCGTGGATCAGTCCGGCCTTGCCGAGATGGTCGATGATCGGCTCGAAGAACTCGGGGGCGACGGCGAGGTAGAAGATCCGATTGCCGCGGGTGCCGTGGGTGCGGTCCAGTTCCTCGAGCTTCGCGCCCAGGGCCTCGAACGACTTGGGGTCGTCGAACGTGCCGGGGGCGAAGACCAGCCGGGAGGCGAACTGGGGCCAGATCTGGGCGAAGTCGTCCCCCTTCTCGGAGTCCGGGAACGATTTCTCGTACTCGCGGCGCAGGTCGTCGTCGGACCAGTCGCGACGGCCGTAGCCGACGATCGCGTACTCGCTGGGGAGGTCGCCGCGATGATGCAGGCGATACAGGGCCGGCACGAGCTTGCGATGGGCCAGGTCGCCGGTGGCGCCGAACAGGACGATGGCGCAGGGGTGCGGCGCCTGGGCGCGGGGGAGGGCCTGGCGGAGCGGGTTGGAGTCGTCGTGGGGGGATTCGACCATCATGGATCCTTGGAGGAGGCCGCGTCGGCCGGGGCGCGTCGAGTGGTCCGATTCTAGGAACCCTTCCAGACGCCATCAAGACGCGGGCCGGGCGCGGGTCGGCCCGCGGCCTCGGCTCCCGCCTTCCTACTTCTTCTGATAAGGCGAGGGGTGAGTCAGGATCATCGTGACCCTCGGGTTGTGCTGGTGGAGGCGCACCGCCAGGAGCAGGGCGACGATGAGGACGGCCAGGAAGCCGAAAACGGGCCCGTAGGCGGTCTCGCGTCTCTCGTTCATCGATGAGGATCCTCCGACGGCTTCCCCGGCGGGCCCGGCCGTGCCATCATGGGCGCGTCGCCGCCGCGCGACGCCCGACCGCCGTCGCCGATCCTTCATCATAACCCTAGGACCGTCCGCCTCCCACGTCGAAAGCGAGTCGCCGATGTCGTTGCTTCGGTCGGGGTCTCATCGTCGGGCGCCGTTCTTGATGCTCCTGGTCGGCCTGGCCCTGATCGCCGCCCAGGCGTACCTGGCGGCCGGGCCGGACGTCGCCCGGTTCGCGGTCAAGGGGTCGTTGCAAAAGCTCTTGCTTCAGATCCCCGCCGGGATCGCGGCCTTGATCGTCGCCTCCAAGTTGATCGACTGCGACTTCGGCCCGATCACCGTGGTCGCGCTGAAGCTCGCCGGGATCATGGTGCTGGCCGAGGGCGTCGGCTGCTGGATCCCGATCCCGTTCTTCAGCTTCATGGCCGAGTTGGCGGTGATGCTCGTCGGCTTCTTCTGGCTCTTCGAGCTGGGGAAGTGGGAGACGTACCTGGTGGTCCTGTTGAACGTCGGGGCGATCATCGGGGCGCGGTACCTGGTCGACCAGTACATGAATCCCTCGCACCCCTACTGGACCGCCGACGAGCGCCCCCGCCGCGCCCGCCGACGCTGAACCGGAGCCCGCGCCGATGAGGCCCTTGATCGACGGACATCTGGATCTGGCCTGGAACGCCCTGGGATGGAATCGGGACGTCGCCCTCGATTTGGACGACCTGAACCGCTCCGAGTCCGGGATGACCGACCACCCCGCGCGGGGCCGCGCCACCACGACCCTGCCGGAGATGCGCGCGGGGGGCGTCGGCTTGTGCCAGGCGACGTTGCTCTCCCGCGCCAAGCCCGTGAGCCTCTGGGAGACCTTCGCGCAAGGGCCGCCGCGGGCGAACCTCGACTGGAGCAACCGCGAGATCGCCGCCGCCGCCGCGCTGGGGCAACTCGCGTATTATCGCCAGCTGGAGCGGCGCGGCCTGCTGCGGCCGGTTCGGACCCGCGGCGAACTGGACGACCACTGGGCCGCGTGGTCGGCCGACCCGGCGACGACGCCCGTCGGCTTCGTCCTGGCGATGGAGGGGGCCGACCCGATCGTCGCGCCCAACCGCGCGGAGGAGTGGTGGGACCTGGGCCTGCGCTCCGCCAGCCTGGTCCACTACGGCGAGGGCCCTTACGCCGCGGGGACCGGCGCGGAGGGGCCCGTGACGATCGAGGGATTCGCGCTTCTGCGCGAGTTCCAGCGGTTGGGGATGATCCTGGACGTCACCCACCTGGCCGACGAGGCGTTCTTTCAGGCCATGGACGCCTTCCAGGGGCCCGTCCTGGCCAGCCACAACAACTGTCGGGCGCTGGCGCCGGCCCAGCGCCAGTTCTCCGACGAGCAGATTCGGCTTTTGATCGATCGCGACGCCGTGATCGGCGTGGCGCTGGACGCCTGGATGCTCCATCCCGGCTGGGTCCGGCATCGAACCTCGCGCGAGGTCGTCGGGCTGGAGGCGGTCGTCGACCACGTCGATCACATCTGCCAGTTGGCGGGCAACGGCCGCCACGTCGCGATCGGCAGCGACCTGGACGGCGGCTTCGGCACGGAGCAGACGCCCGCGGGGCTCGACCGGATCTCGGACCTGCGAAAGCTCGACGGCATGCTCGCGGCGCGGGGCTATTCCGAGGCCGCGATCGACGCGGTCTTCCACGGCAACTGGCTGCGGTTCTTTCGCGAACACCTGCCGGCCTGACCGACGGTTCGCCTCCTTGATATGATGGGCTTCCCAAGGAAAGAGGCGCGAAGGGGAGCGACCGACGGTGGCCGAGGCGACGTGGGACCAGCGCGCGTGGCGCGAACGGGCCCGCTCCCTGTCCGAGGGGAGCGGCGACGGGGCCGAGTTGGACGACCAGGCGCGGGCCGCGAGGCTCGGCCGCATGCTCGCCCACCTCGTCGCCGGCCGAAAGCTGCGCGCGGCGCTGGACGTCCAACCCCCCGACCCCGAGGTGGAACGACTCCGGCGTCCGCTGGCGCGCGAACTGGTCGTCCTGCGACGGGCCGTCGACGACCTCCTGACCGGAGCGGAGCCGGAGGGCGAGGCCCGACGTCTGACCGCGGCGCGCGTCCGCGAATGGATCGTCCGCGAGCGCGCGACGCTCGGGGCCCTGATCGACGGCCCCGGACTCGATCCGTTCCGCCGGCTGCTGGGGCTGGACGCCCTGCGATCCGACCTGGCCTGGTTCGGCCGGTTGCTCGACCGTCTGGAGGACGAGCCGGGCCCCGGGCCGGCCGCGGGGATCGAGGTCGAGTTGGCGAGGGTCCGCCGGCTGCTGGAGAGCGACCCCCGCCGCCCCCGGGCCAGGGCCCGCCGCGCCGTCCTCCGCGGTCGCTGCGAACGGATGCGCGGCGCGCTCTTGGAGCGTCGGATTCGCGGCGAACTGGACGCCGCCTCCGAGGAGGCCGCGCCGGAGGAGCTGGCCGCGATCCGCAACAACCTGTCGCGGTTGCAGGCGCGGGTCGGCGCGATGGAGGCGGCGGACGCGGAGACCGAGGCCGTCGCGACCGGCGAGCGGAACGGCTCGCCCCCCATGCCGGAACGCGACGACCGGGAGGCGTGGTCGGCCGTGTTGTCGGCCCGCCGCGTCGAGGTCGCCGAGCGGATCGACCGCAGGCTGGCGGCGCTGCCGCCCGACCAGGCCGCGGAGGCGTGCGCGCGGATCGTCCAGGCGGCCCGGGACGAACTCGCCGAGATGGTCGCGTTCCTTCAAGACGCCCCCCCGCGACGGGCCGCCCTGCGATTGGAGGCCGCCGAGGAGGACGTCGACCGCCTGGCCGACTCGATCCAGACCCTCCGCCGCGCCGGCCGCGCCGCCCCGGCGGGACTCCGTCCCTCGGCCGGGGACGCCGGCAAGTTGGACGACGCCCTGGCCGACGCCCGCCGGATGGGGCGGCTCATCCGCGGCGAGCGGCGGGAGCGGCTCCTGGTCCTGAGGCTGCGCGACCTCCTGGGCCGTCGCGGCGCGGCGCTCCTGGACGACCTGGCGCTGTTCCTGATCGTCGCCCTGGCGTTCCTGATCGTCGGCGAGACCTTCATGGAGCACGCCGGCACGCTCGACGACTCCCGCCGCGCCCTGTTCGCCTGGCTGGACCTGGCGATCTGCTCGGGGCTGATGGCGGAGTTCCTCCTCCGGTGGGCGCTGGCGCCGGCGCGGGGGGCGTACTTCCTGCGCCACTTCGTGGTCGATTTTTTGGCCTCGCTGCCGTTCAGCTTCCTGGCCTTCGCCCTCGCGGCGGCGGAGCCGGCCGCGACGATCGGCGAGGACGCCTTCTGGATCTTGCGCTACGCGCGGTTCGTCCGCCTGCTGGCCCAACTGCGGCTGATCATGCCGGTGGTCCGGCTGGCCCGGCTGGGGCTCTTCGCGGCGCGGCTCTCCGACCGCCTCGTCCGCAAGAACGCCGGGCTGTTGAATCGCAACGTCGTCCTCTTCGAGCCCCGCCACGAACATCGGATCGAGTCCAGCGACCGCCACCGCCTCCGCGGCCTCCGCGGCGACGCCCGGATCGCCGAGGCGGCGCTGGCGCGGAAGCTCCACGGCGAGCAACAGGACGCGCTGGCGGCCCGCCGACTCTCCGACCTGGCCGCGCTCCTGGAGACGCTGCCGGAAGGCTGGACCGAGCCGGCCGACGCGCGCCGCGAAACCCGCGAAATCCCCGTCGAGGCCCTGGTCGACCGGCTCGTCCGGCTCACGCCCGAAACGCTGCTGGACCGGATGGGGCCGGAGTTCACCGCGTCGGTCGACTCCTACATCCGGGTGCTCGACGTCCCCCTGGTCCGCCGCCTCCCCTTGATCCGAGGGTTGGTGGCGCATCGCGAGAAGTCGCCGGCGGAGGCGGTGGCCCTGGCGGCCAATTACGTCGGCTTCGCGATCCAGCGCGGGCTGGACCTGATCTACTTTTTGGCCGACCTGCAGGCGACCCTGTCGCCGGCGATCTTCCTGGACCGCCTGGGCCTGACGATGGTCAACGCGACCCGGACCCCGGCGAAGCGGCTGCTCTGGCTGGGCTCGGCGTTCCTGGGGCTCTTCGTCGTCGTCAACGTCGTCGGCTTCCTGAGCCTCTTCCGGCCGTTCGCGGACGCGGTCCAGAAGCGGCTGGGCTGGCCGGTGATCGTCCTGGGGGTGGTCTGCCTGGGGATCTGGGCGCTGGGATCGTGGCTGCGGCGGATCGCCAACCAGGCGGCCGACTTCAGCGAGCGGATCGTCGACGCCCAGTTCGCCTCCCAGACCAAGGCCGTCAAGGCCCGTCGCGCCGACCGCGACGGCCGGTTCCTGGCCGAGCGCGTCGTCGACCCCGAACTCGCCCTGCGCGCCGCCGACGACCGCGACCCGAGCCTGTACCGCGCCGCCGCGGCGGCGGCGCTCGACGGCGACGGCGACGACCGTCGCCGCTACGCCAATCGCGAGCTGACGTTCCTGCGAACCGTCCGGCTGCTCCACCAGGACTATCTGGACGGCTCGCCGTTCCACCGCGGCGACGTGAAGACCTCGGCGCAACTTCTGGGGAACCTGGCGCTTTCCAACCTGCGGCGGAGCCGGATCGAGTCGGCCCCGGGGGAGGACCGGGCGCTCGGCAGGCTCGACCTGAGCCGGGCGGGGGGGCTTCTGGGAGGCCCCTACCTGTGGTTCAACTACGTCACCCGGATCATCGTCCAGGAGACGGCGATCCTGCTCCTGGACTACAACGCCCACGCCGCGCCCCAGGAGCGGCTGGCCTGCTCGCCGCCGGATCGCCGACGCGCGTTCCAGGAATGGCTGGGGCGTCGCCTGCGGATCCCGACGGACGAGGTCGACCTGCCCGAGCCCAGCGTCGCCGAGCCGATGGACGTCCACGAGCCGGCCCCGCCGTCGCGCCGAGGCGCGCGACGCTACGGCGCCCCCGACTTCCTGGAGACCGTCGAATTCACCGCCATCGACTTCCTCGCCGACGACCCGGCCCGCGACGCCGAGATCGCCGAGCGGTTCGGCCCCCAGGTGGCGCGGCTGGTCGCCGACGACCGCCGCCAGACCGTCCGCCGCGCCTTCCGCAGCTTCCCGCTGGAGGAGTTGCCGGCGGCGCAGAGGACCGTCAACCCCTACGCCTTCTACGAGGCCAGGCTCTCCGGCGGCCGGATCGTCTTCCTCCCGATGGTGGTCGCCTGGTCGTTCCTCCAGAGCGTCCTGGCCGCGGCCCGCGCGATCCACCAGGGCGTCCGCCAGATCCTCGACCCGCGGGTCGACCTTCGTCCCGACGTCCCGGCCGACTCCTACGCCGCGGCCCGCCGGAAGATCCACCGGATGCGCAAGCCCGTCTTCATGAACCTGCTCTGGCTCCGCGCCCGGCTCGACGTGGAGTACCTGGGCCTTCAGCTGCCGACCGCCCCGCCCGCCCTGGGGTTCGACTCCACCCTGGAGGCCGATCTGGACTTCATCGGCGGCTCCCGCCGCGACCGCGCCGCCGCCGAGCGGATCCGAACCGGCCACCAACGCCGGCTGGCCTGGACGGCGCGCTGGCTGCGCCGCTACGGCTGGACGGCCGACGGCCTGTCCGCGTTCCTGGCCGAGAAGGCCCCGCACCTGGCCAACCGTGGCGGCGAGGCCCTGCGGGCGGTGGTCGCCGCCTGCGTCCTGGATCACGACGACGCGGCCACCCTCGGCGAGTCGATCGAGGCGCTCGCGATCCTGGCGGAGTACGCCGCCTCGCCGACGTCGAACCTCAAGCGGCTCCCCCCCGGCCTGCCGGCGATCGTCATCGACCCCCGTCGGCTCTGGCGGCCCGCGCCGCGGCGGAAACCGTCGTGGCGGCGGCTGTTCGACCTCCACGACTTCAAAAAGTACGACGCGACCGCGAGGCGGCGGATCGTCTCCCTGCTGCGACGGCACCGCCGGACGACTCGCGGCTGGTTCCGCGTGGTCATGGCCCAGGGGGGGGCCGACCCCTGGGCCGAACTCCGCGCCCGGCTCCAGGACGTGATCCTCAAGGCCGACCTGTGGAGCGACGAGATCGTCGTCCTCCGCGCCGTGCAGACCCTGGCGATGCTCGACGTCCACCACGACTGCGAATTGGTCTGGTCCCTGGGCGGCTACACCGACCCCGAGCCCGACGAGCCCCCTGGCGCCCCCCGCGACCTCCCCGAGCCCGACCAAGACGCGGACGGCGGCGCCGACCGATCTCCCCGTCTTGAACGAGAAGGCGGACGAGGCCGATAGCGTTCGACACGGAATCGGGCTGCCTGGAACCCTCCTCGATTCCGGGTCGAGCGTCAGCCCTCGTCCTCGTCGCCGCGGAGGAGGCGTTCGTTGGACTCCTGGCGGTCGCGACGATACCACGACCAGAGAAGCTGCATCGTGGCGTGGTCCAGAAGCGCCTGGGACGCGGGGAACTCGTGCTCGCCGGGGTCGCGGGCCTCCAGGAGCGAGCGGGTGGAATCGGTCAGATAGGCCGCGGTCGCGCGGTCGCGAAGGTCGGCGAGGAACAGGGGGAAGTTCTCCGCGGCCGACTCGCGGAGGCGGTCGCCGAGATAGGCGTAGTTCATCTGGTTGGCGACGAACCGGAAGGCCACCCGCGGGTCCTCGCGGACCACGATCGCCTCGGCCACCGGATCGCGCGCCGGCCGGCCGCCGCCGACGTTCAGCGCCCGAGGCTTGCGCAGGGCGAGCGCCCGCACGCCGGCCACCACGGCGGAGGGCCAATGCTCCTGGCCGCCGGGGCCGGACGCCTCGCCGACGATCAACCCGGCGCAGACCAACTCGACCTTGTTCCAGGGGATCCAGTGGGTCGGCTCGCCGCGGAGACCCTCGATGCGGAGACCCTCGCCCAGACAGGCGGCGCGGTGGACCGAGCGGGGCCGGCCCAGGTCGGGAACCTGGTCGACCAACCGGGCCTCGGCGGCGACGCCGAAGTCGTAAAGGCCGTCGAGGATCGTGGTGACGGTCTCCCGGTCCAGCGGCCAGGGCCAGAATCCCGGCGTCCTCGCCAGCCATTGCACGGCGTCGGTGGGATGGGCGCCGGTCGCCTTGCAGATCAAGGCGCGCAGCTCCTTGGGGTCGTCGACCGCGTCGAAGATCACCAGGCGGTATTGCGGCGGGGCTTGGGACATGGGCGGTCTCCGCGGCGACGAGGGGGGCCCATCGGGGCGACCTCCGATCGTACCGCGCCATCGATCCCCCGCCAATCGCCCTACTGGACCGACCGCGGCCGGCGCGGGATCATGGCGGCGTTCCACATGCGACGACTCGAAACGGCCAGGCGACGGAGGACGCGGACCTTGAGGATGATCGGCGAGCTTCCCAAGGGGGTCGAGCCCCGGATCCTGGAGGACCACCTGCTGGGCAAGGGGATGAAGACCCGGATCGACCGCCGCCCCGACGGCGGCGCCGTCGTCTGGATCCTCGACGAGAACCACGTCGAGGAGGCCCGCAAGGAGTTTGCGGAGTATCTCGCCGCGCCCGGCGACCCGCGCTTCCGCTCCTCGGCCGCGAAGGCGGAGGCGATCCGCAAGACCGAAGCCCGCCGCGACCGCCAGTTCCGGAAGAACTACCGCGAGGCCGGCGACCTCTGGGGCGGCCCGACCTTGCGCCAGCGCCCCGTGACCGTCCTGACGGTGGCCGTCGCGGTGATCGTTTACGTCCTTCAGCATACGGAATACAACCGACAGGTCGTCATCTGGCTGTCGTTCTTCGACTGGAGCGAGGGACTTCCCGACGACCGCGCCTGGCTGGGCCTTACCGACGTCCTCCACGGCCAGGTCTGGCGATTGGTCACGCCGGTGTTTTTGCACTTCTCGCCGCTGCACATTCTGTTCAATTGCATGTGGACGATGATCCTGGGGACGGCCATCGAGCGGCATCGCGGCTCGGGAAAGCTGCTGCTGTTCATCCTCGCCACGGCGGCGCTTTCGAACCTGATCGAGTACGAGTACATGGAGCGGCTGCACGCCGACCCCTTCCGCGCCACCCGGTTCTACACCTTCGGCGGGCTCTCGGGCGTCAACTACGCGCTGTTCGGCTACGTCTGGATGATGGGCGAACTCCATCCCGAGGAGGGGCTGCGGATCGACTCGACGAACACCCTCATCCTCCTGGGCTGGCTGGTCCTCTGCTTCACCGGGATGCTCGGCCCGGTCGCCAACGCCGCGCACCTGGGGGGCCTGGCCGCGGGGATGGCCCTGGGATGGTTGAGGTATTAGCGATGAACGAGGACTCCGCGCGTCATTCCTCGTTCGTCAGCCTCCAAAGGGCGAGCGAGAACGACGGAGCGTAGCGCTCGATGGCCGGGCGACGACCCGCGATGTAGGCCGCGACGGGCGTTTCCAGATCATCGAGATCAAAGAGGAGCAGGCTTCCCAACTCGCCGTAACGGTACAAGTTCGCGAACGCGAGATATCGGCGGTCGTCGACGTCTTGGTTCGGCGGACTCGACAAACCGAGACGGGCCATGATCCGCGACCAAGGCGTCGGCCGTAGGAGCGCGCGTCGATTCGTCAGGTAAGGACGAGTGCCGGGTTCGTCTTCCCGGAACGGCTCCCAGACGTCCGCATCGCCGGCCGCCAGGTAGCGCCAGTGCCTCAGGAACTCGGCGTGCTCCGGCGGCGGCTCGATCCTTCCTGATCGATCCGGCCGCCCTCTCCCGGCACGAACGGAATCGCCTGCGATGGCGTCAGGAGGCGGCGTGGACTCTGCTTTGGGCAGTCGGCAAGGTCGAGTCGCTCGGCCCGCCCACCCGCCAGTGCGACACCCGGCGGCTGGTCGACGAGATCATCCCCGCCCTCGGGTCGGACGTCGAGCCGTTCCTGGCGTCGGCCGAAGCGCGACCGCCCAGGGCGCTTCTGGTCGAGGACGACCGGCATTACAATCCGTGGTGCCGCTACTTTCAGACCCGTCGCGTCGACCCGCGCTCATTGCCCGACGACCTGGCGTTCGACGTCTTGCGAGAGCGTCGTTACGCATTCGAGTGGTTGCAAGGCGTTCAGGCGTGGGACGACGTGAAGTGCGACGCCTGATCGTCCGTCGCCCGGTCTCGCCGAACCGCGCGGAAATTCGCGCGAGCACGCGATCGAAAACCCGGCGACCTGGACGTTCCCAGGGATGAACGCCCGGTCGTGACGGTCGCCGCCGCCGATTCCTCGGCGCCGAGCGTTATGATACGCTTGATCGTGGCGAGGGCGGGAGGCCTGGGAGGCCACCGGCGTCCGGGAATGACGGCGCGATGGTCGGCGTCGGGAGGTCATGGGTTGAGCACGCTGATCGTGACCAAGGCCGAGTTCCAGCGGTTGGCCGAGGTCCGACTCGCGGAAGCCAAGGCGTTGCTCGACCTGGGGAAATGGGACGGGGCGTACTACCTGGCCGGGTACGCCGTGGAACTCGCGCTCAAGGCGTGTATCATCAAGATGTTGATGGAGACGGACGCCTTCCCGGACAGGGAGTTCTCGAGGAACTGCTACACGCACGCGATCAAGACCCTCGTTCGCGTGGCCAGGCTGGACGATCGTCTGAAGGCCGCCGGGAGCGGGGATCCCTACTTGTTGGCCAATTGGGCGATCGTGCTGGGTTGGTCGGAGGAGAAGCGATACCACCGAGTCGACGAGGTCGAGGCGAGGGCGCTTTACGACGCGATCGCCAACGAGGAACACGGAGTGCTTCCATGGCTCAAAACCTGGTGGTGAACGAACTGGTCGCCAGCGGCGAGCGGCTCATCGCGGCGCTCGCGGCGGCTGGTTTCGAAATCCGCGTCGCGTTCTGGGCGAAGCCGACCGAGGACGGGGAATGGTTCCTCTACCTGGCGTCGCCGATGGTGGACGACCAGGGACCCAAGGCGGCCTATCACTTGGTTCACGGCGTCATGCGAGGCATGGGCGACCCGTGGATCGAGCCGTTGGAGGTCAAGGTGGTCGGAGTCCGCGACTCCCTCGCCGAGGACGCCCTGAAGCTGATGCGACGAAGGGGGCCGGCCGGTTCGGACGCGGTCGGGAATCGGAAGCCGTTTCCAGGCATGACCTGGTTCGGCGGTTCGACGCTCGCCGGGATCGACTTCGACGGCGGCTGCGTCTATCCGCCGTCGACCCTTGGAGTATCAGCGTAAGCCGAAACCGCGGGCTTCGCGAGCCCGCGACAGGGCCATCCACCAGGAATCAACGACCATGAACTATATCGACCCCCACATCCACATGGTCTCCCGGACCACCGACGACTACAAGCGGATGGCGATCGCCGGCTGCGTCATGGTCTCGGAACCGGCCTTCTGGGCCGGGTTCGACCGCTCGGGGGTGGAGGGGTTCCGCGACTACTTCCGGCAGCTCGTGGATTTCGAGGCCCGACGCGCCTCGGATTACGGGATCGCCCACTACTGCTGGCTCTGCATCAACGCCAAGGAGGCCGAGAACGTCGCGCTTTCGCGCGAGGTGATCGCCATGATCCCCGAGTTCCTCGACCACCCGAGCGTCCTGGGGATCGGCGAGATCGGCCTGAACAGGAACACCGGGAACGAGGCGACCGTCTTCCTGGATCACCTCGATCTGGCGGCGAAGACCGACGAGCTGGTCCTGGTCCACACCCCCCACCTGGCCGACAAGTACCAGGGGACGTCGATGATCCTGGACATGATCAAGGGGGACGGCCGGATCAAGCCCGAGCGGGTCTGCATCGACCACGTCGAGGAACACACCATCCGCCAGGCGCTCGACGCGGGCCACTGGGTCGGGATGACCCTCTACCCGATCTCCAAATGCACCCCCGCCCGCGCCGCCGACATGGTGGAGACTTACGGCGCCGACCGCGTGCTGGTCAACTCCGCCGGCGACTGGGGCCACAGCGACCCCCTGGCCGTCCCCGAGTTCGTTTTCGAGATGAAACGCCGCGGCCACGACGACGCCCTGATCCGAAAGATCGCGTACGACAACCCACTGGCCTTCTTCCGCCAGTCCCGCCGATTCAAGCCGCGAGCCTGAAGTCGGCCGCCGACTCGGTTATGCTGGGAGCCAGGCGCGCCGCGACGACGGCGCATCGACCCGGGGAGGACCTGGCGATGACGGGACGCGGCGTCGGCTGGCGGCGGATGATCGTTCTCACGGCGGCGGCGGCGATGCTCGCCCCCGTCGCGGGGCTCGGGCAGACGGTCTGGATCGAGGGCGAGAAACCGACCCGCGCCGCGGTCGTCCGCCATCCCTGGTGGTACGACAAGGTCAAGAAGGATCAACTCTCCGGCGGCGACTGGATCTCCCACTGGTCGGCCGACAAGGACGGCGAGGTCGAATACGACTTCCAGGCCCCGACCGCCGGCTCCTACGCCTTCTGGGTCCGCGCCAACCCCATGGGCACGATCCTCTTGTACCAACTGGACCGAGGACGGTGGGCCTCGATCCGGATGGACCAGGACTCGATCGACGCCGTGAACGTCGCCGAGGACGGCAAGAACGACCTGCGCTACCTCGCCTGGAAGCGGGTCGGCGACGTGACGCTCGCCAGGGGGCGGCACTCGGTCGCCTTCCGGATGAGCAGCCAGAACAACCACCATGGCGCGATCGACGCCGTCGTCTTCACCGCCGAGCCGTTCCTCCCCAGCGGCAAGGCCCGCCCCGGCGAGAAGGCCGGCCCCCAAACCGGCGCGACCGGCTGGCCGTTCCTGCCGAAGCGCGACGCCTTCGACGCCAACGCCAAGTTCGACCTCCGCGGCCTCAACGAGAAGGTCGCCGGCCAGTCCGGCTTCGTCCGGCTAAGCGCGGACGGCGAGTCGTTCGTCCTGGGCGACGGGACCCCGGCGCGGTTCTGGGCCGCAACCACATACGCCCAGCGCGACTCGCCCAAGGACCTCGCCCATCACGCCCGCTTCATCGCCAAGCGCGGCGTCAACATGGTCCGGCTCCACGGCGCCACGCCATCCAAGGAGAAGACCGCGAAACCCACCGACGTCGACCCCAGGGTCGTCGACCAGGCGTGGCGGCTCGTCGCCGCGATGAAGAAGGAAGGGATCTACACCACCCTCAGCCCCTACTGGGCCGCCGAGTTGAAGCACGTCCCGAAGTCATGGGGGATCGAGGGCTGGCCCGAAAACCAAAGCCCCCAGGGGCTCCTGTTCTTCAACCCGAAACTCCAGGAAGGCTACCGCGCCTGGCTCAAGGCGCTTCTGACGCCCCCCAACCCCTACACCGGAATCCCGCTTGCGCAAGACCCGGCCGTCGCGATCATCCAGCTCCAGAACGAGGACAGCATGCTCTTCTGGACCATGCAGGGGGTCAAGGGCCGACAACTGGAATACCTCGGCGAGCGGTTCGGCGAATGGCTGGCGAGGAAGTACGGGTCGCTCGCCAAGGCCAGTACGGCCTGGAGCGGCGACGCCATGCCCGAGGACGACCTCGCCCACGGCAAGGTCGGCCTCCACATCGTCTGGGAGTGGACCCAGACCCGAACCGGCGGCCGCAAGAAGCGGCTGGACGACCAGCTCCAGTTCTTCGCCGAGACGATGCATCGCTTCAACGCCGAAACCGCCCGCTACCTCCGCGAGGAACTCGGCTGCAAGCAACTGATCAACGCCGGCAACTGGAAGACGGCCGACTCCACCCGCCTGGACGACGTCGAGCGCTGGAGCTACACCGCCAACGACGCGATCGCGGTCAACCGCTACTACGCCCCGGTCCACGTCGGTCCCGACGCCGGTTGGCGGATCGACCCCGGCGACCACTACCAGGACGCCTCCGCGCTTTTACACCCGAGGGACTTCCCGCTGAACCTCAGACAGCCGGCGGGCCGGCCCATGATGATCACCGAAAGCCACTGGGTGCCTCCCCTGGGATATCTCGCCGAGGCGCCGTTTTTGGTCTCGGCGTACCAGTCGCTGACCGGAATCGACGCCTTCTACTGGTTCGCCATCGGCAGGCCCGAGTGGTCGAACGTCGACCACGCCGAATGGAACGCGGCGTCGCGGCACAAGTGGACCGCCGACACCCCGATGGAGATGGGCCAGTTCCCGGCCGCGGCCCTGGCGTTCCGCAAGGGATACGTCAAGGAGGGCAAACCGGCGGTCGTGGAACATCGGCCGCTCGCCGACCTCTGGGAACGAAAGATCCCGCTGATCTCCGAGGATCCCGGCTTCGACCCCAACCGCGACCAGGGCGACGCCCCCAGGCGCTCCGACGCCCAGGGCCGGATCGATCCCCTGGCCTTCCTCGCCGGCCCGGTGAAGGTCGTCTTCGGCTCCGACGCCCCCGACCAGGTCGCCGACCTGTCGCGGCTGATCGACGATGCCGCCCGGGACGTCAAAAGCGACACCGGCGAGCTGCGCTGGGACTACGGTCGCGGCGTCTGCGGCCTGAACGCCCCCAGCGTCCAGGGCGCCTGCGGGTTTCTGGGAAAGGCGTCGCCGATCAAGCTCAAGGACGCGACGATCGAGATCGAGAACGACTACGCGGCGGTGACGGTCGTCGCCATGGACGACCTCCCGCTGGCGAGCAGCCGCAAGGTGCTGATCCAGGTGGGGACCGTCGCCCGCCCCTCCGGCTGGGTGGAGCGCGAGACCGAGTTCCAGGGGAGCGATCGCAAGAAAACGTACCAGGGCAAGCAAATCGTCTCCACCGGCAAGATGCCCTGGGTGATCGTCCCGACGCGGGCGGCCGTGACCCTGGACAACCCGGTCCTGACCTCCGCCTGGGCCCTCGACCCCAACGGCGAGCCGACGACCGAACTGAAGGTCGACCGCTCCGGGCCGTCCCTCAAGCTGACGCTCCCCCAGGACGCCCTCTACGTCGTGCTGGAGGCGCGGTGAGCCGTTCGCGCGGGGTCGAGATGCCAACGGTTTTCTAAACCGTCGGTCGCGGGTTCGAGTCTTGCCGGGCGCATTGGGCTTGGGGCCTTGCGGCCGGAACCGGGAGTCTTTACCATGCTCATGGGCTGCGACGCTCCGTAACGGCGCCGACGAGCCCGCCGGCGGTCGGAAGCCCCAGGCCGCGAGCCGTCGCCAGGTCGATGGCCCGCCGCGCACGCGCCCGTAGCTCAGGTGGATAGAGCGGCGGTTTCCTAAACCGCAGGCCGCAGGTTCGAATCCTGCCGGGCGCATCACCTGTTCCAGACCGAAGCGATCGAGCCGTCCCGTCGCCGCGGCGGCCCCGCCGGATCGATCGATCGACGCGCCCGTAGCTCAGGCGGATAGAGCAACGGTTTTCTAAACCGTCGGTCGCAGGTTCGAGTCCTGCCGGGCGTGCTTGGACTTACGTCGAATCGAGAAGCGCCGAGGTCGCCTTTCGGTCGCCAGCCCCGCCGGAATGACGGGATGGACGGGGGGGAGGGAGAATCGCGCCCGCCTCGTTCGTGGCGTAGACTTGAACTTGGAAGAGGCGCGATCCGCGAGCCGACTCCGGCGCGGGGCGCTCGCGACGATGGCGGGAGCCTCGCCCCGAACTCGGCGCGACGGCCCCGACGCCCCCTGGGACGCCCATGATGTCCACCCCGGAAGAACATCTGACCGAGATCCCCACCAACTGGACCACGATCACCTCCGCCCACGGCGAGGGACCGCGCAGTCAGCAGGCCATGGGCGAACTCGTCGGCCGCTACCACGACGCCCTGACCCGGTACATCCACCTGAAGGTCCGCGACCGCCACCTCGCCGACGAGGTGCTCCAGGAGTTCTGGATCAAGCTCCTCACCGGCAAGCTCGCCGGCGCCGACAAGAACAAGGGCCGATTCCGCGACTACCTCCGCACCGTCCTGCATCGACTCATCATCGACCACTTCCGCGCCCGCAAGCTCCACCCCCTGCCGCCGGGCGACATCCTCGACGCCTCCGTCCCCGACGAGGACTTCGACCGCGTCTGGCGCGAGACCGTGCTGAACCGCGTTTGGTCGCGACTGGAGACCTACCAGGCCGTCACTCCCAAGAACCGCTACGCCACGGTCTTGCAGCTACGACGCGACAACCCCAAGGCACCGATCGAGGAGATCGCCGGCAAACTCTCCGACCTGGTCGGCGCGCCGGTCACGCCGGAAGCCTTTCGCAAAAACCTCCAACGCGCCCGGACCAAGTTCATCGAGCTTCTGGTCGTCGAACTCAAGGAGACCATCCACCCCGCCGACAACGCCGACGTCGAGGCCGAGATCAACGACCTCGGCCTCGGCCGCCTCTACCGCCGCTACACCGCCGACGCCGATCGCTGATCCCCACGCCCCGACCGCGCGACCATGCCGATGAAACGGATTCCACCGATCAACGCGACTTGCTCTTTCGTGGAAAAATTCCCGCCCGCCCTTGACCGCCCATTTTCCTCATGTACAGTTGTTACTAGAGAAGAGTGCCGCGCGATCCCTGGAATCGGGACCGCGCGATTCTTCCCCCCCTGGCGTTCTGGTCCTGACATCGGATGGTTCGCGCGCCACGCGATGGGCCCAGAGAGGAGCGGCGATGCTGGTTCTTTCACGAAAGAAGAGCGAGACGATCGTCATCAACGACAGCATCACCGTGACGGTGATCGAGATTCGCGGCGACAAGGTGCGGCTCGGAATCGAAGCCCCCAAGGACGTCACCGTCCACCGCCGCGAAGTCTATGATGCGATTCAAAACCAGATCCGGTCGGAAGACCCCGGCGCCCGGACGATGAAGCCCTGAGTTCCGCCTCGCCGGGCGTTCAGGCCAGCCGCGCCCGCGCGAGTTTCACGAACTCGCGCATCCACGGCGCGTCGTCGTTCCACGCGCGGGCGGCCACGAGGTAGCCGCGAACGACCACCTCCCGGCCGACGAACGCGCCGCCCGCCACCCGAACGTCGAGGGCGCGCTGGGGGTGGCGGGTCAGCGTCCGTCCCTCCAGCGACCCCGCCGCGGCCAGGATCAAGACCGCGTGGCGGACGGCCGCCACGGGCTTGTCGCCGTCCAGGAAGTGACGGACGATCTCCAGTACCCGCGGCACGTTCCGCTAGTACTCCGGCGCGCGGCCGCCGGGGAGGACCAGGCCGTCGTAGGCTTCGGACTTCACCTCGTCGATCGCCAGGTCGACGTCGATCCGGTGGCCGGGCTTCTCGGTATAGGTGTCGAACCCCGGCTCGAAGTCGTGGACGACCGTTTGAATCTGGCGCCGGGCGGGCGCGGCCGGATCCACGGTCCAGCCCTCCTCCTCCAGGCGATACTTTGGGTGGAAGACCTCCAGGGCCTCGACGGCGTCGCCGGTCGGAATCATGAACCTGGGCGTCGCGGGTTTCTCCTGGGGTCCGATCGACCTCGTCCGACTCGTCGGTCTTCGGGTTGACCGCGAGGCGCGCGGATCGTTACACTGTTCTCTTCATGAACGACGGCCCCGTCGTCTAGTGGTTAGGACACGTGCCTTTCACGCACGCAACACGGGTTCGACTCCCGTCGGGGTCACTCCTCCCATCTCCCGCCAAGGCCGGGCTGTTCCAGGTCTTCGCGAGGCATCGGATACCCTTCCGGTCTCCCATTGAAAAGAAGATCGCGGCGGGTGCGACGGCTTCCACGAACGACCGCGACGCACGGGCCAGTTCGTCGGGCAAGTCTTGAAGGGCCTCGCGGGTGTCGAGGTGACGGTTTCGGGGCGACTCGGTCCCGCGCCGGCGGTTCGCTGGTGGGAGAGCCCTCGCGCCTCCCAGGCCAGGCGCCGCCGCGTCGGCCGTGGATGCCGCGCTCTGGGGTTTGACGGCGGGCATCGGCGAGGTCGCCCGCGAGCATGACGGCTCCCGAACCGCCACCTTGGCCGTCGACCGCTCCATTTTCAACGGTCCTGGGAAGTCGCCGATCTCGCAAGGAAAGGGACGAGCCTCGGTTCGAGGATCGAGCCGCCGCGGCGGGTCTCCCTGGACGTCGCGGCGGCTGGGATGAGACAATCGTCGCGGGGCCTCGCGGTTCTCCGACGTCTCTTTCGACAGGTCATCCCCGACGTGACGGATCCCGGATTCAGCGTCAGTTTCAACCCGATCGCGCCTTGGCTCGTGGTGATCGCCGCGTCGGCGGCGGTGGTCGGGTTCACGGCGGCGGTCTACGCGCGCAAGCTCCGCGGCCCCGGAGCGCGCTGGCGATGGCTGGCGGTGGGGCTTCGGCTGCTGGCGCTTTTGCTCTGCATCCTGGCGACCTTGCGGCCGTCGGTGATCATGCGGGAGAAGAAGCAACAATCGTCGTCGGTCGTCTTCCTGATCGACTCCAGCAACAGCATGAAGCTTCAGGACGAGGCCAACAGCCAGTCGCGCTGGGACGCGGCCAAGGAGGCGCTCAAGACCGGACTGGCGTCCGCCGGCAAGCTCGGCGGCGACGTCGAGGTCCGCCAGTACGCCTTCGATTCCGACCCTCGCGAGTTGAAGCCCGACGAGCCGCCGCCGGACCCCGAGGGCCGCGAGACCCAGTTGGGCTCGGTGATGATGGATCTGGACAAGCGGCAGTCGCAAGGGGGGCGTCGGATGGCGCGGCTGGTGGTCCTCTCCGACTTCGCCTCCAACAACGGGATCAATCCCCTGGTGGCGGCGCGTCGATATCGCGACCAGCAGACGCCGGTGACGGCGGTCGTCGTGGGGACCCAGGCGGCCGGCGCCGACTCGCGCGACATCGCCGTCCGCGACATCGTGGCCGGTCCCACCGTCTTCGTGAAGAACAAGCTGGAGGTGCGCGGGACGCTCTCCGCCCGCGGCTATACCGGCGAGACCCTGGACGTCGAGTTGTTCGTCGAGGACCAGCCGACGGCCGTCGCCAGGACCCGGGTGAAGGTCCCGGAGAAGGCCGATTCGGTGCCGATCTCCGGCCTGATCTACGTCCCGGAGAGTCCCGGCGACAAGAAGGTGACCTTGAAGGTCGCCCCTCGGGAGGGGGAGTTGGTGACGACCAACAACGAGGTCGGCACGTTCGTCACCGTCCTGAGCGGCGGGTTGAACGTGCTGTTCCTGCAAGGGCCGAACTTCACCTGGGACTACAAGTACCTGATGAACGCGGTGGCGACGTCGCCCGACGTGGAGGTCGTCTCGGGGCTGATCCGGGCGCCGGCCGTCGGCGACAAGGGGGGAGTCGACGACGACGAGTTCAACCCCGGCCGCTACGACGCCTACATCCTCAGCGACATGGCGGCCGACTTCCTCACCGCGAGGCAACAGGCGATGCTCGCCGAGACGGTGCGAAAGGGGACCGCCGGCCTCATCATGCTGGGGGGCGAGGCCAGCTTCGGCCCCGGCGGTTGGGGTCGGACCCCCGTGGCCGACGTCCTCCCCGTCGAGGTCCACCCCGGCGACGGCCAGATCGAGCCGGCCGACGGCGTGCGGTTCGTCCCCAACGCCTCGGGACTCAACAGCTACCTGCTTCAGGTCGGCTCCGACCCGGCGGCGTCGGCCGCGCTCTGGAAGTCGTTGCGGCCGTTGCGAGGGGCGAGCCGCCTCACTCCCAAACGGGCCGCGGAGATCCTGGGGACGGCCAACGGCGACGACTCCCAGCCGATGATGGTCGTGATGGAGGCGGGCAAGGGCCGGACGATCGCCTACGGCGGCGACACCTGGATCTGGGCCCGCACCGAGGAGGGCATCCCGATCCATCGCAAGTTCTGGCGTCAGGTCATCTTCTGGCTCGCCCACAAGGAGAACCAGGGGGCCGACCAGATCAAGCTGGCGATCGACCGCCGCCGCGCCGCGATCGGCCAGGGGGTCGAGTTGACCGTCACCGGCCGCGACGCCAAGGGCGCGCCTTTGACCGACGTGGTCTACGAGACCAAGATCGAGCGCGAAGGCGCCTCCGAACCCCCTCCCGCCAACTCCGACGACTCCCCGCCCGCCGCCGATCCCGCCGCGACGTCCGCCGCGGAGTCCGTCGAGTTGTACTCGCGAGGCGACGAATGGCGCGGGAACTACGCCGCGAGGGGCAAGCCGGGGGACTATCGGGCGACGGTGATCGGCCGTCGCAACGGCCAGGAGGTCGGCCGCGACTCGGTTCGGTTCCTGGTCTACCAGGACGACCGCGAGTTGGAAAACCCGTCCGCCGATCCGGAACTCGCCCGCCAGATCGCCGAGATCACCGCCGGCGACGTCGTCCCCACCGAGCAACTCGCCAAGCACCTCGGCGGAATGGACAAATCGGCCTTCACCGAATACTACAGCCCCGTCGAGCGCCGGATCTGGGACAACTGGCCGTTCTTCCTCCTGTTCACCCTCTGCCTGACGCTCGAATGGTGGGTCCGCAAACGCCACGGCTGGGTGTGACCGCCCCAGGAGTTCCGCCATGGACGCGCCGTCGCTCGCCTTGACTTCGCTTAAGATCCGCGACTTCCGCGGCATCGAGTCGCTCGATCTCGACTTCCTCGGTCCCGACGGCGAGCCGAACCGACTCGTCGTCCTCGGCGGCCCCAACGGCGGCGGCAAGACGACCGTCCTGGAGGCCGGCTTCCTCGTGCTGGGAGGCCGTAAAGAGTTAGTCGGTGGCGCCGTAAACCGCGACGCGGTTCGGCGCGGGGCGGAAGACTCCCAGATCGACGCCGTGGCCATGGAGTCGGGCGGCTTGTTTCCGTTGGCTCACGATTTGAGCCTCCATTCGAGTGGGGAAT
>Ga0209916_1001320_pt1 | contig 22904 bp, 13 predicted proteins | sample ThiBio_1000_plan_FD_183956 | JGI IMG/M metagenome (GOLD analysis project Ga0209916, IMG submission 183956) | Wastewater bioreactor microbial communities from Cape Town, South Africa - Thiocy_solids_2 (SPAdes) | ecosystem: Engineered > Bioreactor > Thiocyanate-remediating > Anaerobic-Aerobic ... | reverse complement strand
CCCGCCACTCGCCGGCGTAGACGCTCGGCGAGGGGAAGTCGCCCAGCGAACGCTTGACTCCCGTTCGGACGTCGAAGAGGAAGGGGTGCTGGAGTCGGTCGCGGTCGGGATAGGTGTCGTTGACGATCCAGCGGTCGCCATGGGCCGGGAGGTACGTGCAGTGGCCGTCCTGGGTCATCGCTTCGGGGCCGACCACCTCGACCTCGCGGGTCTCGTCCTTGTCCTTGAACAGATAGAATCTGTTCCCATGCGATTCCTGGAACGCGAAGGCGAGGACGTGTTCCGGGTCTCGCCAGATGAAGTGCGAGGTCATCCCGGTCGGGTTGAGGATGAAGAGGTCCGAGCCGTCGGGCTTGCAGGTGATCATCCGGGTCAGGTGCCGCCCGCCGGATTTCGGCTTCCAGCGGTGGAGGAAGACGAACCGCGAGCCGTCGGGCGCGACCAGCAGGTGGTTGAACCAGTGCGAGCAGCGCTCGGGGGGTTCGGCCCCCTTCTGGATCTGGCCGTCGTAGGGGATCTCGGCGATTTGGCGGTGGGTGAGGATCAACTCGGCCTGTCCCGTCTTCAGGTCGATCCGGCGGATCCCGGTCTCCTCGGGCGCTCCGACGTCCGCGAAGCGGTCGGGGACGCCGACGTAGCCGTAACCCGGTCGAAAGATCTGAATGCGGCTGAAGTCGGGGGCGACGCCCCAGGCCGCGTCGGGCGCGAGCGCGTAGACCGGCTCGGGGACGGTTCGCGACGCGCCGGAGTCGACGTCGAGGATCCGGCAGACGTAGCGGTCGCCGTCGCGGTCGTTCCACATGACCTCCGACGTCGAGCCGGGGAGCCACTGGAGCATGCAACCCTGTTGCCAGCACCAGGCCCTGGAATTCCCCAGCTTGATCCAGCGGTCGCCGTCTTGCAGGTCGACCATGCCGATCTCGATCACGTCGTCGGGGCGGGGCGTCCGGTGCTCGAAGTCGACCGCCATGCCCAGGAGGAAGCGCCCGGCGGGGTCGAACTGGAGCTTGTCGTAGTAGCCGAACCAGTGATGCCTGGGGCCCTTCGTCACCACTCGAACCGGAGGCGCGGGACTCTCGGCCGCGGCGACGCCCCGCCGAGTTCCGGCGAGCGCGGCGGCGGCCGAGGCCCCGGCGGTCTTCAGGAAGTCGCGGCGGTCGGTTCGAGGCGAGTCGAGGCGCATGGTCGAAGGTCCTCGAAGATCTGAAGAATTCCGAGCGCGATGATGTTTTGGTCCGTTTGCTCGCATGGCCTTCCGGGCCGACGGGCCCCATCGTAGGACGAGGCGGCGGCGCGGGCAAGGGGCCGGCCTCGGCGCGGCGATCTCGACGGGACGCTTGACGCGACGGTGGCGCGGGCCGCACAATCGGCTCGGGTTCGGAGGACGTCGGGGGGGGCCTCGCATGGCCGTCATCGGTCTCGACCTGGGGGCGACGAAGCTGGCGGGGGCCCTGTTCGGGGGCGACGGCGCGATCCTGGAGCGCTCCGGCGCGCTGCTGGAGGGTCGCGCGGGCGACGACGTGGGGCGGCTGGTCGTAACGGCCCTGCGCGAGTTGCTGGCCGCGGCCGAGGCGCGCGGGGAGTCGGTGGCGGCGGTGGGGGCGTCGGTTCCGGGGATCGCCGATCGCGACGGGACGGTCTGGGCGCCCAACGTCCCCGGCTGGGAGCGGTATCCCCTGCGCGACGCGCTGGCCGCCGAGGCCGGGGCGGGTCGCGCGGTGGCGGTGGAGAGCGACCGGGCGTGCTCGATCCTCGGCGAGGTCGCGCGGGGATGCGCCCGCGGCTGTCGGCACGCCGTCTTCCTGGCGGTGGGGACCGGCGTCGGCGCGGGAGTCCTGGTCGACGGCGCGGTCCTTCGCGGCGCCCGCGGGATCGCCGGCGCGATCGGCTGGACGGGGCTGGACCGCCCTTACCGCGACGTCTACGACGAGCGCGGCGGCTTCGAGTCCCACGCCTCGGGCTTCGGCATCGCTCGGGTCGCGCGGGAGTTACTGCGGGAGTCGCCGGAGCATCAAGGCCCCTTGCGCGCGGTGGTCCCCGCGCGGCTGTCGGCCCATGACGTCTTCGCGGCCCATCGGGAGGGCGACGCGCTGGCGGGCCGGGTCGTGGCGAACGCGGTGGAGTGTTGGGGGATGGCCGTCGCCAACGTGGTGAGTCTGTTCGATCCGGAGGTCGTGGTGCTGGGCGGCGGACTGTTCGGCCCGGCGGCGGCGGAGCTGGATCGGATCGTCGCCGAGGCCCGCCGCTGGGCGCAGCCGGTGAGCTTCGCCAGGGTCGTCGTGAAGGTCAGCGCGTTGGGTCCGGAGGCGTGCCTGATCGGGAGCGGCGAACTGGCGCTTCAAGCGGCGCGGGGGATGTGACGAGTGGAAGACCGTCGCGGGGCGTTCGTCGCCGCATGCCTGGGGATGCTCCTGTTCGGGGTCGCCTTGACGACCCTGGGCTCGGTGCTGCCGCCGCTGACGGGTCGATTCGGGCTCGGGAAGACCGACGCGGGCGCGCTCATGTCCTTGATGAGCCTGGGGATTCTGGCGGGGTCGTTGGTCTTCGGGCCGGTGGTGGATCGGCTGGGGTATCGGCCGATTTTGGTCGGGGGCGCGGTCGGCGTGGGCTTCGGCCTGGCGACGATCGCCGGGGCGACGTCGGCGAGGGCGCTGGCGCCGGCGATGCTGGTCTTCGGCTTCGCCGGCGGCTTGCTCAACGGCGGGACCAACGCGCTGGCGGCGGACGTCGCGCCGGCGGGGGCGCGCGGGTCGGCGCTGGCCCTGCTGGGGGTCTTCTTCGGCGTCGGCGCGTTCGGCGTGCCGCTGGTGCTTGGGGTCTTGCTTCGGTGGGCGAGTTACGCGACGATCGTCGGGACGCTGGCCGCGCTGGTCTTGCCGCCGCTTCTGGACTTCGTCCTGGTGGAGCTTCCCCCGCCGAAGCAGCCCCAGGGGTTCCCGCTGCGGCGGGTCGGGGCGCTTCTGGGCGATCCGGTGCTTCTGGTGGTGGGGGCGATGCTCTTCCTCCAGAGTGGGACGGAGATCACCCTGGGGGGCTGGAGCGCGCAGTACGCTCGCGAGGCGTTGGGATTGAGCGAGCGGTCGTCGATCCTGCTTCTGTCGACGTTCTGGGTCGGGATGATGACGGCGCGGCTGGGGTTGAGCCGACTATTGAAGGGACGGACGCCGTGGGAGGTCTACCCGTGGTTCCTGGCCGCGGCGCTGGCCGGCTCCGGGCTCCTCCTGGCGGTTCGGGTTCCGGCGGCGGCGGCGGTCGGGCTGCTGTTGCTCGGCGGCGGCCTGTCGGCCGGGTATCCGATCCTCCTGGGCTTCCTGGGGGGCCGTTACCGCGACCTGACCGGAACCGCCTTCAGCGCCGCGTTCGTGATGGCGTTGATCGGCGGAAGTACGCTCCCCCTGGCGACCGGGGCGCTTGGGGACCGTTACGGGCTGGGCGCCTCCTTGGGCGTGGCGCCGCTTTGCGTGCTGGGGCAAGGATTGTTGCTCGGGCCGCTGTCCCGGCTGATCGGACCCCGCCCGGGGCGGGGTCGTCCCTTGGAAGAACAGGAATCGACTGATGCTCGCGCTTGAATGGTTGGACCGGGCGAACGAGGTGATGACGCGGATCAAGGAGACCCAGCTTGAGAACGTCAAGCGGGCCGCCGCGCCGATGGCGGATTCGATCGCCGCGGGGCGTTGGGTGCATACCTTCGGCTGCGGCCACGCGACGATCCCCGTGGAGGAGATGTACCCGCGGATCGGCGGCTTCGTGGGGTTCCACCCGATGGTGGAATTGCCGCTGACCTTCTTCACCCGGATCGTCGGCGAGATGGGGGTGCGGCAGTTCGTCTTTCTGGAGGGGGTGGAGGGCTACGGCGACCGAATCATGGACGGCTACGACTTCGACCCTCGCGACACCATGTGGATCTTCTCGCACTCCGGCATCAACGCCGTGAACATCGACGTGGCCCGGCGGGCGCGCGAGGTCGGCATGAAGGTGGTCGTCTGCGGCTCCGAGGCCGGGTTTCGCGACAAGGCCAGCCGCCACTCCTCCGGCAAGAAGCTGTTCGACCTCGCCGACGTCGTGGTCGACAACTGCACCGACGCGGTCGACGCCTCGGTCGTCCTCAAGAACCACCAGGACAGGATCGGGCCGATCTCCACGATCTCGTTCGTGACGTTGGTGTGGATGATCATATCCACGGTCGCCGAGGACCTCGCGAACCGCGGCGAGCACCTGTTCATCCACCCTTCGCACAACGTCCCCGGCGACACCACGGCCCACGAGCGGCTCGACGCGGCGCTTCGCGAGTACAAGCGGCGTGTCGCCGGAGTCTGACCGAACCGGGAGGCGGCCCGGCCGCGACGCCATGAACGATCGAACGCGACGGACGACCCGCCGATCCCTCCTGTCCGCGACGGCCGCGGCCGCCTCCCTGACGCTCGCGGGGAGGTTTCCCCCGCGCGCGCTCGCCGACGCGCCCCCGGTCGCCGAGGGTTGCGCGCTCGTCGACGGAGCGATCCGCCGCGGGCCGACGTCGGAGCGTCGGCTCGCCCTGGTCTTCACCGGCCACGGATTCGCCGAGGGGGGCGGGACGATCCTCGACGAACTGGCCAGACGCCGCGGCCGGGGATCGTTCTTCCTCACCGGCGACTTCCTGGCGAACCCCGAGTTCGAGCCCCTGGTCCGTCGGATCGTCGCCGAGGGCCACTACCTGGGACCGCACTCGGACAAGCACTTGTTGTATTGCGAATGGGACTCGCCGCATAAACTCCTGGTGACTCGCGAGGCGTTCGACGCCGATCTGTCGGCCGTGCTTGCCAAAATCGCCCGGTTCGCGCCTCGCCCCCCCGTCTACTTCCTCCCCCCCTACGAGCACGCCAACGCGGAGATCGCCCGCTGGACCGAGGCGCGCGGGATGCGGCTGGTGAACTACACCTTCGGCACCCGCTCCAACGCCGACTACACCGAGGACGACGCTCGCAACTTCGTCGCGTCGAGTGAGATTTTCGACGGCATACTCCGCCGCGAGCGCGAGGATCCAAACGGGCTCAACGGCTTCCTGCTTCTGCTTCACGTCGGGGTCGGTCCCCGCCGATCCGACAAGTTCTCCGCCCGCTTCGGCGAGCTTTTGGACCGCCTCGCCGACCGCGGCTACTCGTTCGCCAGGGTGGACGAACTGCTTGATGCGAGGTGGTAGGCCGTCGCGCCTGATCCGGTGGGTCGCTCGCCTGGTCTTTGTAGTAGACCGTCGCACTTAATCAGCTGGGTCGCTTCCTTGAAAACCCCGACGAGGAGCGATTGCAACCATCCCTTCTCCCCTTGTGGGAGAAGGGATTACGCATGCTCGCTCGCGTTAATTTTCAATGATGATGGCCCACATACTTAAGCGCGACGGTCTAGTAGGCTGGGTCGTGACCCAGCTTGGAGAAAGCCAAGGCGCGCGAGGGCTGGGTCCAGACCCAGCCTACAAGAACACCCACCTTCTTAAGCGCGAAGGTCTACTACGAGAACGCTCGCATTCTTAAGCGCGACGATCCAGGAGGGCTTCGTCACGGCTTGACCGACGGAGTCAGGCGAACGGCAGGTTCAACTGCCAGGAGACGCCGAAGCGGTCGTTCAGCCAGGCGAAGCGGCGGCTGAAGCCGTACTCGCCCATCGGCATCAGGATCGAGCCTCCCTCGGAGAGTCGGGCGAACGCCGCGTCCTGTTCCTCGGGGTCGTCGCAGTCGACGAACAGGCTGATCGCCGGCGTGAAGCCGAAGGGGTGCGTCGGCGGGCTGTCGAACGCGAGGAACTCCCGGCCCGCCAGGGTGAAGCGGGCCGTCTTGAACGACCCCTCCTCCTTCGGCTCGCCCGGCCCGTATCGCTCCACCTGGACGATCTCCGAGTCGGCGAACAGCGAGACGTACAGCCCCACCGCCTCCTCGGCCGCTCCCTGGAACATCAAAAACGTCGTGACCTTCGCCATGCGCGGCCGTCCTTCCGGAAAGCTGACCGTCACGGATTTTGGGGTCTGAACGGATCTTCCCCCCTCGCGGGGGAAGACAGACCGCGGAGCGGTCAGATGAGGGGGACGACGCGCGAAACGACCGTTGGGATTCGCGGAAGCCCGTCCGGGAAGCCCTGGACGTTGATGGTGCTTGTGCTCGCCCCCCCTCATCCGGCCCTTCGGGCCACCTTCCCCCGCGAGGGGGGAAGGCCGTTATGTTCACCATCCCCAAAATCCGTGACGGTCAGCCGAAAAGGAATCGATCCCATCGACTCCGCGACAGCATGCCCGACGCCGGCCCTCTGGTCAAGGGTTCATTGGTTCGCGGGTGGAAATCGGTACGTCGCGCCGGCCTTGGGGATGATCCTCGCGGGCGCGTCCTCGGGCGCGAATGGCGCGGGGAGTTCCAGGAACAGGGGGGAGCCGTCGGTGGCGCGGACGCGGACCTCAACGGCGTCGCGAGTGACCTTGACGTCCAGGACGTGCCCTTGCGCGTGGATCCCGGTGACGGTCAGCGACGGCCACGCGGACGGCAACCGGGGGTCGATCTTGAGGCCGTCGCCGCGGGGGCGGACGCCGAGGAAGCCGTAGAGCACGGCCTGCGGGACGAGGACGCTCTCCATGAACTCGTGGTCCATCCCCAGGCCGCCGGCGGGGCCGCCCCCCTGGAGCGTGCCGCGGCCGGGCTTGGCGTAGTAGGCGCGATAGCCCCCCTCGGCCTGGACCTCGCCGAACCACTCGGCGACCGCCCTGAGCCGGGCCCAGGCGTCATCGGGGCCGTGGACCTTCAAGCGTGACATGACGTCGAAATAGGTGAATCCCAGCACCGATCCCCCGTCCTGGACCTGGCCGCCCCAGGGGATGCTCTCGGGCGCCGACCAGACCCAGCAGTAGGTCTCGACGTTGCGACGGGTGGTCGAGCGCGGGCCAAACCGCCAGTGGTAAATATCCGCGCCTTGGGAGGTGTCGCCCTCGACGACGCGGCGGCCGTCGAGCCAGTCGTAAATCGTCTTCGCCTGCCCGTCGGTCGCGATCCCATAGGCGACGGCCTCGGTGTTGACGAAGACGAAGCCGTAGTCGACGAGCTTGCCGTCGCGGTCGCGCCAGCCGGCGAACCGGCCGGCCTCGGGACGCCAGAACGTCGCGCCGAACGTCGCCTTCACCGACCCCGCCAGCGCGCGGAGCGACTCGGCCCGGAACGCGCCCTCGGCCGGAACCTCCCACTCCGGATGCGCGACGATCGCGGCCTCCAGATCGGCCAGGAGGTTCAGCGCGTCGTACAGATAAATGGTGGCCAGTCCGTCGTCGCCGCCGAAGGGGAGCAGGTCCCAGTAGTTGTTGCCGACCCCCTCGCCGTGGAGCAGCGTCTTGCCGCCGGGGGCCTTGGGATCGAGCTTCAGCCCGGTCTTGCCGCTGTGACCGACCCAGGGGACGCGGACCAGATGATGGTCCTCGACGCCGAACTCCTTGAGCGCGTACCGAAGCGCCCCGCGCATGCGGGCGACGTTCGCCTTGAGGAACGGGACGTCGCCGGTCCAGTTGAAGTATTCGGTCGAGCCCCGGACGAAGTTGACGTTGGTGATCGGGTGCCGGGTGTCGGTCGCGGTGATGATCGACTTGAGCGACAGCGACGTTCCCTTCGCGCCATCGATCCGGAACCGGAGCCGAGCGAGCGTCCCGTCGTAAGCCGGGTCGCGGTGGACGGGAACGTTGGCGAACGCCTGGGCGCCGTCGGCCGGGGGACGGGCCATGGCGACGGCGCGGCCGGGCTTCCAGTCGACCTCGCCGTCAAGCCGCCAGTCGAGGGCCGGTTTCGCGTCGGCCGGCAGGTCGGTCGACCCCCATTCCAGGCGGATGTAAGGGGCGACGAACGTCTTGCACGCGAAGGCGGGGGTGGTCAGGGTCGCCTCGTCGGCGTCGACGCGGAGCTTGAGGCCGATTTTCGGATCGAACGCCTCGACGGTCGCGCCCTGGAGTTCCCAGCCGTCGAGGCTGGTCAGGGCCTTGGTCTTGTAAAGATCCACGAGGTAGTTTTCGTGGGCGACGGAGAAGTACCAGCCGGTCCCGCCGGCCTGCCGGAAGGTCGGGAAGGGCCAGCCGTCGCTATGCGCCAGGCCGCGGTGCTGCTGCATGGCGACGTAGCCCTCGTCGTCGATCCGGCGCGACAGGAAGACGCCGCGGTAGTATTCGCGGGCGCGGACGGCGCCGGCGGGCTCGGTGGCGGCCCAGAGCGTGCCGTGGGGGAGCCAGGCGTCCCAGAGCGTGCAGTGGGTCCTGCCGTCGCGATGCAGCCAGAACAGTTCCCGAAGCCGCTCCATCGCGGCCTCCTCCCCCGGCGCCTCGAACTTCGGAAAGACGTCGGAAGGGGCCTCCGCCCGCGCGAGGGCCGGCGCGACCAGGATTGGAAACAGGGCGAGGAGGCCGATCGGGCGGTTCATGGGGCGGATCCTACGAAAAGACGACGGGCCTCGCTGAAATCGGTCTTCCCCCCTCGCGGGGGAAGACAGACCGCGAAGCGGTCAGATGAGGGGGACGACGCGAAGGAAAGCCGTCGGGATTCGCGAAGGCCCGTCCACGCGGCTTGGGATTTCCACGGTCTTTCGGCCCGCCCCCCCTCATCCGGCCCTTGGAACGCTGCCGAAACAACTTGTCGAATCCATGGGCGGAAGATGGGGAACCACGGAGTCACAGAGAGCACGGAGAGCGAAGACGAGGATCAGTTCGTCCGTCATCAACCTTTTAATTCACAATTTCTCAATTCTCAAATTCTCGATTTCCTCTCCGTGTCCTCCGTGACTCCGTGGTTAAATTCCGGGGAGTTATTTCGGCGACGTTCCTCGGGCCACCTGCCCCCGCGAGGGGGGAAGGACGTTCATGATTACCACGCCTGAGCGCGCGGTTCCAGTCCGCGGGGGGTTCGCGCTTGCGTCGCGACGAGCGCGGGGCCACGATGAAACTCCGTCGTCGCGACCGCGCGAGGGCTAGACTCATCCAACCCAAGGGACGTATCCATGCGGCGATCGATCGCCCCTCTCCTGGTCGTCGCGGCGCTTGCGGCGCCGGCCTCGGCCGGCGAGTTCCGCGTCGAGCGGATCTTCGGGCCGGAGGTCAGGACCGGGCCGTACAAGCACCCGGCCGGAATCACCGAACTGTCAAGCGGCGACTTCTACCTCGTCTACTACGGCGGCGAGGGAGAGTACGCCACCGACACCGGCGTCTTCGGCTCGCGACTCAAGAAGGGGACGACGGAGTGGTCGGCGCCGATCAGGATCGCCCACGACCCGTTCCATTCCGTCGGCAACGCGGTGGTCTGGGAGGCGCCCGACGGCCTGGTCTGGCTCTTCTACGTCGTCCGTTACGGCGACACCTGGTCCAACTCCCGCGTCGCCGCCAAGATCTCCCGCGACGGCGCCGAGACGTGGTCCGACGCCTCGCTGTTGGTGCTTGAGGAGGGGACGCTCGTCCGCAACCGGCCGATCGTCCTGGCCGACGGCTCGTACTTGCTTCCCCTCTATCACGAGACCGGCGGCGACACCGAGGTCGTCGGGGCCGACACTTGCTCCTTCTTCCTTCGGCGCGATCCGAAGACCAAGGAGTGGGCCCCCACCGGCCGGATCGTCTCGCCCGGAGGGAACCTCCAGCCCGCGCCGGCGGAGCTGGAACCGGGAAGGCTCGTCGCCTACTGCCGACGCGCCGGCGACTACGAGTCGGACACCATCGGCCACGTCGTCCGCTCCGAATCCACCGACGGCGGCCTGACCTGGTCGGAGGGGGCGGACACGACCTTCCCGAACCCCAACGCGGCCGTCGACCTGCTGAAGACCCGCGCGGGGAACCTGCTTCTGGTCTACAACGACAGCATGAACAGGCGGAGCCCGCTGACCGTGGCCCTCTCGCGCGACCTGGAGCGGTCCTGGCCGGTCAAGCGGGACATAATAGGCGGCGACGGCGACTACGGCTACCCGATGGCCATTCAGGCGAGGGACGGCCGGATCCACGTCGTCTACACCTCCGAGGGCCGCTCCGTCGTCAACCGCGCCGTCTTCGACGAGGCCTGGGTCGAGGGCCGCTGATCGTCCTTCTCCGCTGGCCGCGCGTTCGGCGAGGCGTTCCCAAGGGAATCCGCCATGGTCGACCCTGGGGGAATCCCTTGGGACCGGGCGTCAGGCCTCGACGTCGGCCGGGCCTCTCCGACCGTCACGGGTTTTGGGAGCCTGACCGAGTCTTCCCCCCTCGCGGGGGAAGACAGACCGCGAAGCGGTCAGATGAGCGACTGTGTTTCCGCCCGGGGTGATTCGCGATCGATTTTCCAAGGAAAACCCCGGGCTTCAACACCGTCACTCTGGTCCTTCGGACATACAAGGGGGACGACGCGCCAGACGGCCGTCGGGATTCGCGGAAGCCCGTCCGGGAAGCCTTCGACGTCGATGGCGTTTTGACTCGCCCCCCCCTCATCCGGCCCTTCGGGCCACCTTCCCCCGCGAGGGGGGAAGGGCGTTCTTTCCGACGTCTTCCCCCCTCGCGGGGGAAGACAGACCGCGAAGCGGTCAGATGAGGGGGACGACGCGCGAGACGACCGTCGGAATTCACGGAGGCCCGTCCGGGAAGCCTGGGACGTCGACGGCGTTTCGACTCGCCCCCCCTCATCCGGCCCTTCGGGCCACCTTCCCCCGCGAGGGGGGAAGGGCGTTCTTTCCGACGTCTTCCCCCCTCGCGGGGGAAGACAGACCGCGAAGCGGCCGGATGAGGGGGACGACGCGCCAGACGGCCGTCGGGATTCGCGGAAGCCCGTCCGGGAAGCCTTCGACGTCGACGGCTTACCGTCCCGCCCCCCCTCATCCGGCCCTTCGGGCCACCTTCCCCCGCGAGGGGGGAAGGCGGTTGCGTTCGCCCTCCCGAAATCCGCGACGGTCGGTTTTTCATGCTCGCCCCCCTCCGAGGAAGGGGGCCGAGACCGGGTCACTTCTCGGGCTTCACCAGCGAGACGAAGCGGCCGGGCGAGTCGCCGGACTGGACGTAGAACGACAGCGTGTCGCTGGCGGCGGCCAGTTCCTGGAACGCCTTGACGTCGCCGACGGCCTGGACGGTCTTGTCGCGGACGACCTTGGTGATGACGTCGCCCTGCCGGATGCCCTCGACGGCGGCCGGGCTCTCCTCCTTGACGGCGGAGACCAGCAGGCCCTTGGAGTCCTTGGGCAGGCCCAGGGACTCGGCGAGCTCCGAAGTCAGGGGCTGGACCTCCAACCCGTAGTCGGCGACCGGCGACTTCTCGGGCTCCCTGGCGGCGGGGCCTTCCTCGCCGCCCTGCTTCATCTGACGCTCGACGTCGAAGACCACGTCCTCCGACGGGGCCGGCACGATGGTGGCCGTCTGGCGCTTGCCGTCGCGGAAATACTCAAGGGCGTATTCCTTGCCGGCGGGGCTGGAGGCGACCTTCAGCCGGAAGTTGGGGAGGTTGTCGACCTTGTCGCCGGCGAAGCCGACGATCACGTCGCCCTGCTTCAACCCGGCCTTGGCCGCGGGGCTGTCGGGCACGACGTCGCCGACGAGGATCCCCTTGGCGTCCTCGCCCAGGCCGAGCTGCCTGGCCAGGACCGGAGTCAGGGGCGCCAGCACGATGCCGATCCGGGAGCGGTGGACCTTGCCGTCCTTGATGAGCTGGTCGGCGATCTCCGCGGCCATGTCGATCGGGATCGCGAAGCCGATGCCGTCGTTGCCGCGGCTGCCGGTGACGATCGCCGAGTTGACGCCGACCACCTCGCCGGCCATGTTCACCAGCGGGCCGCCCGAATTGCCGGGGTTGATCGCCGCGTCGGTCTGGAGGAACGACTCGTACTCGTTGATCCGGACATTGTTCCGCTCGGTCGCCGAGATGATCCCGGTCGTGACGCTCTGGGAGAGCTCGAACGGCGAGCCGACGGCCATGACGAGGTCGCCGACCTTCACCTTGGAACTGTCGCCCCGCGGCAGCGCCGGGTACGCGGTGCTCTCCACCTTGATGACCGCCACGTCCGACTTGTCGTCGGTGCCGACGACCGTCGCGGGCAACTCCACGCCGTCGGAGAACGCCACCACGATCTTGTCGGCCCCGTTGACGACGTGGAAGTTCGTCAGGATGTGGCCTTGATCGTCGTACACGAACCCCGAGCCCACCCCGGAGCCGGGACCGCCGAACTGGTTCGGCCGGGGAACGCCCCCCTGGCCGAAGAACTTCTTGAGCATCTCCTCGAAGTCCTTCATGTCGCCCGGGCCTTGCGGGCCGTTGCGGGGGTCGCCCGGCATCGGGAACCGAAAGCTCCGGACGTCGGGACCGGCGGCGGCCTTCTTCTTGACGCTGATCTGCACCGCCGACGGCTTGACGAACTCGGCCACCGACTCATACGCCTGCGACAGCGCCTCGGCGACCTCCTGGCTCTTGGCGGGCACCTTGGGGGCCGCCGGCATCGGCCTGAGCACCCCCGACGAACTGACCAGGGCGGCCGTCGACACCACCAGGGCCGCCCAGGCTACCGCGTTTCGCTTCATCCTTCGCCTCTCCTCTTCGATGTCCTGGAATCCGGACGCGAGGCCCGCCGACCGCGCGGCCGGGAACGCCTCAACTCACGATCCGACAAGCTCTTGGAACCAGTCCGGCCCGCCGGTTCGATCACTCGCGACACAGGGGTTCCTACGCCGCGCCCGCGCCAAAGGTTTGTTCGGGACGTCCCGGATTCTCCGCTCCGAACGAAACCCGCCCGGCCGATCCGTCGTCCGCGTTCTGGTATCTTCGCGCGGCGTCGTCGAATATTGCCGACCCTGACGCCGATGCTGGCCAACTCTATGTGGAATACCATCGCGAACGAGTATGTCCCCCCTTCTCCCCTTGTGGGAGAAGGTGCCCCGAAGGGGCGGATGAGGGGGGCGCGAACGGAAGCCCCGGACTTCAAAGTCCTGGCCGAACGCGGGATGCGACGCCGGTCGCCCCCTCATCCGGCCTTCGGCCACCTTCTCCCACAAGGGGAGAAGTGATGCTTGTCATCATCATGTCTCCAGGTTTCGCAACGGTCATGCGAGGCCGGTCGCCATGCGAGCCCCTCGCGGGACGGTCGCGTCATGGCCCCTCCCCTCACGGCGCCGCGGTCGCGGCCTTCGGCTCCTTCAGGTTGCGGCGGATGAAGTCGATCATCAGCCTGGCGTAGTGCGGGCTGGTAATCCCGTGCCGGGAGCCTGGGTAGATCATCAGCTCGAAGTCCTTCTCCGCGGCCTGAAGCGCCAGGACCAGCCGCATGGTGTTGCGGACGGAGACGTTGTCGTCGACCGCGCCGTGAACGATCAACAGCTTGCCGTGAAGATTCTTCGCGGCCTCGACGACCGACGAGCCCGTGTAGCCGTCGGGGTTGTCCTGGGGGAGTCCCATCAAGCGCTCGGTGTAGATCGAGTCGTAGTCGCGCCAGTCGGTCACCGGCGCGCCGGCGATCCCGCAGGCGAACAGATCGGAGTGGGTCATGGCGAAGGCCGTCATGTAGCCGCCGTAGCTGTGGCCGGTCATGCCGATCCGGTCGCCGTCGACGTAGGGTCGCCGCTTGAGCCAGGCGATCGCGTCCTTGATATCCTCCAACTCCCGGAGCCCCAGCTTCTTGTAGGCCGTCCACGCCGAGGCCGCCCCCTTGCCGCTGGCGGGACGGGGGTCGCCCCGGAAGACGACGAAGCCCTCCGACGCCAGCGCCTGGTCCCACGCCCGACCGCCCGCCCAGGCATCGACGATCACAGGCGTATGCGGCCCGCCGTAGGTGGTGAACCAGACCGGATGCTTGACGCTCGGATCAAGGTCCGGCGGCAGGATCACCTCCCCCTCCAGCGCGAAGCCGTCGCGGGTCGGGATCCGGACCCGCTCGCGAGGGCCGAAGCGGTACTCCTTGATCTTGTGGACCGGGTTGGAGTCGACCACGCGGACGAACCCGCCGTCGGCGTCTAGAAGCGTCGCGCGGGTCGGCGTGGCCAGGTCGGATCGGCCGGCGACGAACAGCTTGCCGTCGGGGGAGGCGTGGATCTGGTAGCTCCCGGTCCCCGACGTGATCCGTTCGACGGGCCCTCCCGGCTCGACGCGGTAAAGCTGGGTCGCCATCGGCGCGTCCATGGTCCCGAGGAACGCGACCGCGCCGGTCCGGGGGTCGACGTGCTGGATCGACCGGACCTCCCATTCCCCTTCGGTGAGCCGGCCCAGGAGCGCGCCGTCGGCGGCGTAATGATAAAGGTGGGGCCAACCGTCGCGGGCGCTGAGCCAGTAGAACGAGCCGTCGGCGAGGAACCCGGGCTCGGTCGGATCGGCGATCCACGCTTCCGTCGCGTCGCGGAACAGGGCGTGGGGTTCGGACCCGTCGACGGGGACGTTGAGAAGGTCGAGCCAGGTCTGGACGCGGTCCTGGACGCAGGCGAGGACGGCGCGGGAGTCGGGCCTCCAGAAGACGCCGCTGATCAGCGAGGAGTCGGCCGAGTAGTCCGACAGGTCGGCCCACTGGACCGGCCCCCCCTCGGCGGCGACGATTCCCAGCCGTACCTTCGGGTTGGGCTCGCCGGAGCGCGGATAGCGGTTGACCTCGACGCGCCTGGGGTCGTCCTCGTCGTGGAGCATGGTCAGCGTGGGGACCTCGGCGTCGTCGAACTCCAAAAAGGCGATCCGGCGCGAGTCGGGACTCCACCAGTAGGCCGACCACGAGCGGTTGAAGATCTCCTCGAAGTAGACCCAGTCGGCGCGGCCGCGGCGCAGGTCGGTGGAGCCGCCCTCGGTCAGCGCGCGTTCCTCGGCGGTTTCCAGGTCGACGACGCGCAGGTCGTAATCCTTGACGAACGCCACCCGCTTGCCGTCGGGGCTGAACCGGGCGTCGGTCTCCTCGGCCGGGTCGTTCGTCAGCCGAACCCCCCACGATCCGTCCAGGGCGACGTAATACAAATCGTGTTCGTGGTGGAACAGCAGTCCCGCGCGCGCGGGGTCGGGCGCGCCGTCGCGGACCAGCCTCCGCGACAACTCCTCGGCGGCCTTCGCGTCAATCGACGGGATCCGCCCAAGGGACTCCAGCAGCTTTTCGGGGGTCGGGCCGAAGGGGACGGAGCGGCCGGTGCGGGCGTCGACCTTCACGGCGCCGTCCTCGTCGCGGCGGACCCAGTGGTCGGCGTCGATCCATTCCACGGTGACGGGCGAGCCCGAGAAGCCGGGCCCGCGCATCCCGCCGGCGACGTCGAAGGTGATCGGCCTGGGCGCGACGGGGACGTCGGCGAGATTCTCCGCAGCGGCGGTCAAGAGCGCCGTCGGCTTCGGCAGGCGGGTGACGGGGAAGTCGGCGCCGGGCCTGGCCGCGATGATCCGCCAGGTCGCCAGGCCGTCCTCCGAGCGCGGCTCCAGCAGGTAGGCGGCCAGCGTGCCCAGCGGCTGCGCGTCCTTGACGATCCAGAAGCCCGCGGGGACGCGGCGGGTCTCGGCGCGTCGGGTCGTCTTGACTTCGACGACGTTCTGACGGTCCCACGCGCCCGCGGGTTCCGGCTCGACCGCGTCCACCGTGTCGATCTCCAGGTCAAGCTCGACGTCCTCGCGAAGTTCCCGGACCTCGATCCCGTGGCGCTGAAGCAGCGCGACGGCCGCGCGAAGCTCCGGGGGCAGAACGTAGGCGAAGGGGCGGTCGACCGTCTCCACGGCCTCGAAGTCGACGAGGACGTCCGCGGGGTAGTCCTTCGACTCATCCCCGTCGAAGCCCTGGATCGGCTCGGCGTTCGCCAGCGGTCGGACCCGGTTGCGAACGACGACGCGGCGGGGCTCGGCGGGGTTTTTGACGGTCGCCGTCTTTCGAGCGGCGTCCAGAAGCCCCTTGATCTCGTCCTTGCGGGCGGCCGTGAACTTGAGGCATTCGCGGACGAAGTCGCGGGTGGCGGCGACGCGGACCTTGAACGGGGCGTAAGCGTAAGCCTCGCAAAGGATGCTCAACCGATTCCGAAGCCCGACGTAGTTGGTCGCGAACCGTCCCAGGGCGGGGAAGCCCTCCCAGCGGGTGAAGTCGCCGCCGAACGTCCCGTAGTAGTAGGCTTGCAGGCCGGTCGCCTTCTCGAACGCCTCGGTCACGGCCGGGAACATTGTTTCACGAGCGTACTGGATGATCCCTGGATCGCCGGCGGGGTTGCGGGGGCCGTCGTAGGTGATCGCGTAGCGGTGGCGGGAGCCGTTGGTGGCGTGCGTATCGATGAAGACGCTGGGATCCCAGGCGTTGACGAACGCGACCAGGGCGCGAGTCTCGGGGGCCTCCAGCTTGATGAAGTCGCGGTTAAGGTCCAACCCGCGGGCGTTGCCGCGGACGCCGACGCCCTCCTCCGGGCCGTTCTGGTGGGGGCGGTTGGCTTTCGAGACGCGGGAGTCGCCATCGGCGTTGAGGATCGGCGCGATCGCGACGATGAGATCCTTGAGTAATCCCGGATGCGGTTCGTCGGTCAGTTCGCGGGCGAGCATGAGGAGGGCTTCCTTGCCGCCGACCTCGCCGCCGTGGATGTCGCCGATCGCCAGGACGACCGGCTTGCCGGAACGCGCGGCCTCCGCGGGGTTCTTCACCGGCGGATCGGCCAGGATCAGAAGCGGCAGCGCGCGGCCCTCGGTCGTCTCGCCGAGGGTCGTATAAACCGCGTTCGGCGACCGCTCGGCGATCCGCTTGCAAAGCGCGACGACGTCGTCGTAGCGGGTCGAGGCCCTGTAATCGGTCTTCTCGGCGGTCGTCGCCAGGTCGTTCGTCGTCGCGACGGGGGCCTGGGTCAGAAGCGCCAAAACCAGGATCGACGTCAACGGCATCGTCGCGAGCCCCTTTGGAGCATGCTCGAACCGCCCGCGCGGTCGACGGGGCGGATTGGGACGGGTGGAGAGGCTTCCCAGCCTATCCCGGCGCGGGCGCGTCCGCGAGGGGGGAACGGCTGGAAAGCGCCGCCCAGCATCGGCGACTGGCGACCCGACGCCTTTTCAGCAGCCACGGCCATCATCGCCTTCTCCCCTTGAGGGAGAAGGTGGCCGAAGGCCGGATGAGGGGTGGCGCGACCGGAAGCCTCCGGGTTCAAAGCCGTTTTCAGCCCATGGTTCCCGCCGGGACGCGACGCCGGTCGACCCCTCATCCGGCCCTTCGGGCCACCTTCTCCCTCAAGGGGAGAAGGCGATTTGGCGACGGCTCACGCCTCGACGAGCGCGGCGTCGGGCTCGGGCTCCGACGGCTCCCGGAACGAGAAGCCGAACTTCAACCCGGCGACGAACCAGACGAACCCCACGGCGCCGGCGAAGAAGATCGTGTCGCCGAAGACGCGGGCCCAGCGCAGGGTCTGCATCAGGTCGGTCTGCATGAACTCGGCGCTACGGGCGTACCAGTAGCCGTGCTCGACCGACGCCCAGGTCTGGAGCAGGCCGACGGGCAGGAGGCTGCCGACGCACATGGCGAACAACCCGACGTTCAGCGCCCAGAACGAGAACGCCAAGGCGCCCTCCCGCCACTGGACCGCCGGCCGCAGGACCCGCAGGCAGACCAGCATCAGGCCGATGCCCAGCATGCCGTAAACCCCGAAGAGCGCGGCGTGGCCGTGAAGCGGCGTGGTGTTGAGCCCCTGCATGTAGTAAAGCGCGATCGGCGGGTTGATCATGAAGCCGAACAACCCGGCGCCGATCATGTTCCAGAACGCCACCGAGACGAAGAAGTAGACCGGCCAGCGATACCGACGCGCCCACTCCGACCCCCGGGAGCGGCGAAGATCCTCGTTGGCGTCGAAGGCGACCAGCGACAGCGGCACCACCTCCAGGGCGCTGAAGACCGAGCCCCAGGCCAGGGCCACCGTCGGCGTGCCGGTGAAGTACAGGTGGTGGAGCGTGCCGATGATCCCGCCGGAGAGGAAGATCGTCGCCGACAACACCGCCGCGCCGGCGGCGACCGCCGGCTGGATCAGCCGCAGCCGCATGAAGATGAACGCGATCGCGGCCGTGGCGAAGACCTCGAAGAAGCCCTCCACCCAGAGGTGGACGACCCACCACCGCCAGTACTCGACGATCGACAGGTGGGTGTGGCGGCCCCAGGTCAGCCCCGCGCCGTAGAACAGGGCGATGGCGGTCGTCGCCACGGCCAGAAGCCAGATCAAGGGCCTGGACTCGCTCCCCTCCCGAAGCGCCGGCCAAAGCGCCCGCAGCATCAGGACCAGCCACAAGAGCAGCCCGACCATCAGCGCGACCTGCCAGGCGCGGCCGAGATCGACGTATTCATACCCCTGGTGCCCCAGGTAGAACGCCGTCGCGTCGGACATGTGGTTCTGGACGCTGAGCCACTCGCCGGCCAGCGAGCCGACCACCACCACCAAGAGCGCGCCGAAGAGGACGTTGACCCCCAGCCGCTGAAACGCCGGGTCGCGATGGCTGACGACCGGGCCGATGAACAGCCCCGCCCCCAGCCAGGCGGTGGCGATCCAGAACAGGGCGATCTGGACGTGCCAGGTCCTCGCCACGCTGTAGGGCAGGAATTTGGAGAGCGGGAAGCCGTAGAAGCCGTCCCCCTCCACGCCGTAATGGGCCACCACCACCCCCAGGCCCATCTGCGCCAGGATCAAGGCCGCGACGACCCAGAAATACTTGATCGTGGCGCGCTGCGAGGGGGTCGCGCTCCAGGCGCCCAGGGGGTCGTCCTCGGGGGGCTGATGCGGCTCGTCCTCCTTGCGGGAGGCCAGCCACCAGGCCATCGCGGAGATGCCGGCCAGCAGCACGATGATGCTGACGCCCGTCCAGACCACGTTGTCGCCCGTCGGCCGGTTGGCGATCAGGGGCTCGTGCGGCCAGTTGCTCGTGTACGAAATCGACTCGCCCGGCCGATCGGTCGAGGCCGCCCACGACGACCACCAGAAGAACGCCGAGAGCTTCCGCAAGCGGTCGGGATCGCTGACGGCGCCCTCGGGGATCGCGTAGGCCGCGTTCCCCCGGGAGAAGACCTCCGAGTAGTGCGCCAGGTTGGTCTCGAACGCCTCGGCCCGGATCGGATCGACGGTGATCGCGCCGGTCGCCGGGTCGTAGGCGTTGGCGCGCGTCATGGCCGTGAGGCGGGCTTGCAGGCGGCCCTTGTACTCGGGCCCCAGCTCGTCGAACGGCTTGCCCGCCTCGGCCCTGGCCCAGCGGTCGAGGATGAAGACCAGCTCGCGATGGAGCCAGTCGGCCGTCCAGTCGGGCGCGACGTAACTGCCGTGGCCCCAGACCGACCCCACCTGCATCCCGCCCATCGTCTGCCAGACGTTCTGGCCGGCGGCGATCTCGCCGGGGCCGATCACCTCGGCGCCGTCGGTCGTCACCACCCGATCGGGGATCGGCGGCGCCTCCTGATAGATCCGCGCGCCGACCCATCCCAGCACCAGGAACGAGCCCACGACCACCGCGAGGAACATCAACCACAATCGACGCATCGGACGTAATCTCCGTTCACTCGCTCAGGAGTCGAATCCCGACCCCGAACCCGATTTCCTTCGACGAATGGTAAGGTGTCGAATTTTTGACGTCAAGCCGCGAGCTTCGGCCGCCGCGGCGTCGAATCCCAAGGGTCGGCCGCGCGGACTCCCGGAGGGAGGGCCCAGGGCGGAGGGAGGGTCACGGACGGGGGCGGATCGCCGATCGCGTTCGTCTCGACCGACGTTCCAGTAAGGATTGGAATGATAGCCGGATCGATTCTGGACGTCAAGGTCCATGATTGGGGCTCCGATCCGATCGGTCCCCGGTCGGCGTCGGCATCGTCGGGAGCGGCTCGCATCCGCAGCGCTCACGAGCGCCATCCCCCCTTCTCCCACAAGGGGAGAAGGGATGTCCGGCGTTGGGTCGCGGGGATGTCAAGTCTTGTGAAGAACGGCGTGGGCGGTCGGCGTCGACGGGGGCGTTGACTTTCCCTCATAATGGTGGAGCGGAGCGGGCCCGCGCGGTTCGCGGGGCGCGGCGGGAGGGATGGAGGACCGGGGACGATGGCGGTGGAATCCAGCGAGTGCGCCTTGGACGGATCGCGGGCCCGGGCCGACGCGGAAGGCGCGGCGATCGCGATCCTGGCGGCCCTCAGCGTGTCGCATCTGCTCAACGACTCGATGCAGTCGCTGATCCAGGCGGTCTATCCGATCCTCAAGAACAAGTACGCGCTGGACTTCACCCAGATCGGGCTGATCACCTTCACGTTCCAGGCGACGGCGTCACTGTTGCAGCCGGTGGTCGGGACGGTCACGGATCGCCGGCCGATGCCGTACTCACTGGCCTGGGGGATGGTCTTCACGTTCACGGGGCTTTTGGCGTTGGCGGCGGCCGGCGGGTTCGCGTCGATCCTGGTGGCGGTGGGCCTGGTGGGGATGGGCTCGTCGATCTTCCATCCCGAGTCGTCGCGGGTGGCTCGGATGGCGTCGGGGGGGCGTCACGGCTTCGCGCAGTCGTTGTTCCAGGTCGGCGGCAACGCGGGGACGGCGTTCGGGCCGCTCCTGGCGGCGTTCGTGGTGGCGCCGTTCGGGCAGTCGAGCATCGCCTGGTGTTCGGCCGCGGCGCTGGCGGCGATGGTGCTCTTGATCGGCGTCGGCCGTTGGTATTCCGATCACGTCCCGGCGCGACGGGCGAGCCGGCGGGCGGCGGCGGAGGAGGTCAACGGCCTGTCTCGGCGACGGGTGGCGGTCTCGATCGCGATCCTCCTGGTGTTGATCTTCTCCAAGTACTTCTATCTCGCCAGCCTCAGCAGTTACTACACGTTCTACCTGATCCACCACTTCGGGACGTCGGTGGAGGCGGCGCAGTTGTACCTGTTCGTCTTCCTGGGGGCGGTGGCGGCGGGGACGTTCGCCGGCGGGCCGGTGGGGGATCGGATCGGGTTCAAGGCGGTGATCTGGGTGTCGATCCTGGGGGTCTTGCCGTTCACCCTGCTTTTGCCCTATGCGAACCTGTTCTGGACGGCCGTGTTGACGGTCCCGATCGGCGTGGTGCTGGCGTCGGCGTTCTCGGCGATCATCGTCTACGCCCAGGAGCTTTTGCCGAGTCGGGTGGGGATGGTCGCCGGCCTGTTCTTCGGCTTCGCCTTCGGCATGGGGGGGCTGGGGGCGGCGGTCCTGGGGGTGCTCGCCGACCACACGAGCATCGAGTACGTCTACAAGGTCTGTTCGTTCCTCCCCGCCGCCGGGATCCTCACCGCCTTCCTGCCGAACATGAAGCGCCGCCGCCGGGTCGCGACGGCGTGACGATCGAGACGAACCCGAAACGCCCACCGTCCGAGGCCCCTCTCATGCCCCGCGTCGTCCTGCTCGGCTCGTCCAACACCGACATGACCGTCCGAACGCCGCGGCTCCCCGCGGCGGGGGAGACGGTCCTGGGGGGTCCGTTCGCCACCACTCCCGGCGGCAAGGGGGCGAATCAGGCCGTCGCCGCGCGAAGGGCCGGCGCCGACGTCGTCTTCGTGACCGCCGTCGGCGACGACGACCTCGGCCGCCGGGCGCTCGGGCTTTACCGCGGCGAGGGGATCGACGTCTCCCTCGCCAAGGTCGTCGCGGGGGCGGCCTCGGGCGTGGCGTTGATCTTCGTGGCCGACGACGGCGAGAACATGATCGCCGTCGCCTCCGGCGCGAACCTGGAGTTGTCGCCCGCGGACGTCGAGGCGCTCCCCGACGACCTGTTCCGCCCCGGCGACGTCCTCTTGACCGGCCTGGAGATCCCCGCGGCGACGGCGCTGGCGGCGATGCGGCGGGGCCGAAAGGCCGGCATGACCGTCGTCCTCAACCCGGCCCCCGCGCCGGCGGCCGACGACCCGATCGTCGCCGATCTGCTGGCCGCGGCCGACGTGGTCACCCCCAACCGCGGCGAGGCCCTCGCCCTGGCCGGCGGCGTCGAGGACGCCCCCCGCGCCGTCGCCGATCGAATCCGAGCGCGCGGACCTGGGACGGTGATCGTGACCATGGGCCGCGACGGCTGTCTGGCGACGACCGCCGAAACGACCCGCGAGGTCCCCGGCCGTCGCGTGCGGGCCGTCGACGCCGTCGGCGCCGGCGACGCCTTCAACGGCGCCCTGGCCGCCGCGCTGGCGGAAGGGCGACCGCTGGGCGACGCCCTCGCCTGGGCGACCGCCGCCGCGGCGCTCGCCGTCACCCGGGCCGGCGCGCAGGCCGCCCTTCCCGACCGCGAGGCGATCGACCGCTTCGCCCGCGCCCCGGAATGAACGGCGGCGTCAGAACCGGAAGCTTCGGGAGGAACCATTCATGTCGCCGGCCCATTTGGGCCGATCGCATTGGTAACGACACGGGCGCGGCGCCAGCCGATGCGTCGCGTCGTGGTTGGCATCCTGGACGGGCGGGCGCCGTCGACGCCCCGAACGTGGCGCTCCCACTCGCCCCTCTTCCCGGGGGAGGCGAACCGCGGGCGGAGGCGACGCCCGCCTTCCTGGATCCGTTCACCCCCCGCCGATCCGCCGCGGGTCGCCGCTTAGAGTCTGGCCCATGAGCGGGTAAAGGGCGATCGTCACGGTCTTCCCCCCCCGCGGGGGAAGACAGACCGCGCAGCGGTCAGATGAGGGGGACGACACGCGAGAAGGCCGCCGAAATTCGCGAAAGCCCGTCCGTGAAGCCCTGGACGTCGATGGCCGTCCGGCGCGCCCCCCCTCATCCGGCCCTTCGGGCCACCTTCCCCCGCGAGGGGGGAAGGGCGTACTTTCCGACGTCTTCCCCCCTCGCGGGGGAAGACAGACCGCGCAGCGGTCAGATGAGGGGGACGACACGCGAGAAGGCCGCCGAAATTCGCGAAAGCCCGTCCGTGAAGCCCTGGACGTCGATGGCGCTTCCGTTCGCCCCCCCTCATCCGGCCCTTCGGGCCACCTTCCCCCGCGAGGGGGGAAGGGCGTACTTTCCGACGTCTTCCCCCCTCGCGGGGGAAGACAGACCGCGCAGCGGTCAGATGAGGGGGACGACACGC
>Ga0209916_1001319_pt1 | contig 22919 bp, 22 predicted proteins | sample ThiBio_1000_plan_FD_183956 | JGI IMG/M metagenome (GOLD analysis project Ga0209916, IMG submission 183956) | Wastewater bioreactor microbial communities from Cape Town, South Africa - Thiocy_solids_2 (SPAdes) | ecosystem: Engineered > Bioreactor > Thiocyanate-remediating > Anaerobic-Aerobic ... | reverse complement strand
CTGAGGGCGACCTGCAGATTGCTGCGGCCTCCCTGCGCGACAAGACCTTGCTGTCGCACTCCAAGGCCGGCTCGGACATGCTCAAGCGGCTCCATGCGATGCCGGACAGCACGCTGATCGTCGGCCGTTCGGTTTCGCCCGAGAGCCAGCGCGCCTATCTCGATGCAAAGACGGCTGCGGACACCCTCCCCCTTGCCGAATACCGGTCCGAGCTGGCCATGCGTCAAGCGCACCGGAACACCATCGATTTCGCGTTCTGGCTGGCCGGGAAAATGGGCGTTTCCCGCGACGACATCGATGAAGCCCATTCTCTGATCCGCAGCGCCATGCTGGTGTTCTTTGTCGGTCAGGCTGAACTGACGCTGCCGACCCGCACCGCATTCGTCGGCTTGATCAAGGCCGCCAAACCGGCGAAAGCCAGGCTGAATGACGCCCGGATGAAGGCCTTCCTCAAGGAGGCTCCCACGGAATTCCAGCAGCTTGCGCAACGCGCGATGGCTCGTTTCATCGAAAAGGATTTGCCGCGGATTCGCTCCGCCTCCAGCACGGCCGATAAATTACTGTATGGCGAGTCGAGCGAAACGTATTTCGTCCGCGAAAGCCTGGACGAGGACGTCAGGGAATACGATCGCCTGGTTGCCAGGGAGTGGGATCGCGTGACGCACGGCGAGGCGGACGACCCGGCGGTCGTGGCCACGGTGTGCTTCTTCGTTGCCACCGGGCTCCCCCCCAAAGCCGCCATGCTGCTGCGGGAAGCCAGAGAAATCATCGGCATTTTTCGAACGGGCGGATTTGATTCCCCGGCCGTCGTCAAGTTCATCGACGAGTATGCGCCTGAGGCGATCCGCGAAGACTTAAAGGCATCCTGGATGGACGATCTGCGACGCGAAGCCGAAGAACGGCTCGCCGACCGCGACCCGAATTGGCCGGACGCCCACATGGAACGTGCCCTCGAATACCTGAGGCAGACCTGCCGCGTGACCTGGAAAGCCCGCAAACGCTAACGCTTGCGGCGAGCAGCGGTCGAAACGGGCGCGTTCAGCTTTCCCTGAAAAACCGGATCGCTTCGTCCAGCCGCTGAACGGGGTGAATCTCCATACCCGCAATCTTCTGCTTGGGCTGGTTGGCGGCCGGCACGATGGCCTGGGTGAAGCCGAGCTTGGCGGCTTCCTTCAAGCGTTCCTGGCCGCGCTGCACCGGGCGGATCTCGCCGGCCAGTCCGACTTCGCCGAACATCACCAGCTTGTCGGGCAAGGGCTGGCTGCGCAGCGAGGACACGATGGCGGCGAGCACCGCGAGGTCGGCGGCGGGCTCGCTGATCTTCACGCCGCCGACCGCGTTGACGAACACGTCCTGGTCGAAACAGGCGATGCCGGCGTGGCGGTGCAGCACGGCGAGCAGCATGGCGAGCCGGTTCTGCTCCAGGCCGACGGAGAGCCGGCGCGGGCTGGGCGCGTGGCTGGCATCGACCAGCGCCTGGATTTCGACCAGGAGCGGCCGCGTGCCCTCCTGCGTCACCAGCACACAGGAGCCGGGAACCGGTTCGCCGTGGCGCGACAGGAAAATCGCCGACGGATTGGAGACGCCCTTCAGGCCCTTCTCGGTCATCGCGAACACGCCGATTTCGTTGACCGCGCCGAAGCGGTTCTTGAACGCGCGCACCAGCCGGAAACTCGATCCGGTATCGCCCTCGAAATACAGCACGGTGTCGACGATGTGCTCCAGCACGCGCGGCCCCGCGATGGCGCCTTCCTTGGTGACGTGTCCCACCAGGATGATCGCGGTGCCGGTCTGCTTGGCGTGGCGCGTCAGCTGCGCCGCGCATTCGCGCACCTGCGCCACCGAGCCGGGGGCGGAGGTCAGCGCCTCGGAATACACGGTCTGGATCGAATCGATCACCGCGACCTCGGGCTTCATTTCGGCCAGCTGCGCGAGGATGGCTTCGAGGCGGATTTCTGGCAGCACCGGCAGATGGGTCTCGGGCAGGCTCAGGCGCCGTGCGCGCAAGGCCACCTGACGCGCCGATTCCTCGCCGCTGACGTAGAGCGTTTTGAGATTGCCGGAGAGGCCAGCCAATGCTTGTAAAAGAAGCGTCGATTTGCCGATACCGGGGTCGCCGCCGATCAGCACCACCCCGCCCGGCACCAGGCCACCGCCAAGCACGCGGTCGAGCTCTCCGATGTCGGTGGCGATGCGCGATTCCTCGCTGCCCTCCACCTCGTGCAGCATCTGCACCTGGCTGGTCGCCGCCAGCGCGGCGAAACGCGGCCTGGCCGACTCAGCGATGGTCTCGACCAGGGTGTTCCAGGCGTTGCACGCGGGGCACTGGCCCTGCCACTTGGGCGATTGGCCGCCGCATTCGGTGCAGGTGTAGATCGTTCTGGTCTTGGCCATCAGGCGCCGTTTTTCTTCATTATCCGATTCATTGCCCGACTTCACGCTGGTGGCGGATTGCCAGCACGGTCACGATGTCGCGGATTTCGCCGTAACGATACAAAGCGATATAGCCCGATTTGCCGCGCGAGATCACAAGCTCGTGCAAACCATCCTCGCGCTTTCGGCCTATTCGCGGATGCCGTTTCAGTGTATTCAGGCCGTCGATCACAAGTTCGGCCGTATGGACAGCTGCTTCAGGTGCGTCATCCAGCAGAAACTCTGTCAGTCTGTTGAGATCACGCTCAGCGCTTTTTGTAATCAGCAATACGGTCATCGACCGTATTCAAATCTTGACGGGTTCCGGGCGTCTCGCCGGTCTGCCCGCAACCTTGTCGCGCATATACGCAAAGACATCGTCGGCAGCATAAGCCTCACCGGTCCTCAGCATCTCCTGCTCCGCCTCCAGTGCCTCTGCGACAAACGTGGCATAGGCTTCCGATTGCGCAACGCGCTCTTCCAGCGCTTCGATCATCCAGGCATGCGGCGATTTTCCCGCCGCCTCGGCCAGCGGCGCAATCCGCATCTTGAGCGGTTCGGGCAGTTTCAGCGTGGTGGTCGCAGTCATGGCGATCCCCCGGTTATAGTGGTGTTACCAAAGTAGCACCGGGCGGAACGCTCGTCAATTCAGGCCGGGAACACGCCGGTGGACAGATAGCGGTCGCCGCGGTCGCAGACGATGGAGACGATCACCGCGTTCTCGACTTCCTTCGACAGTTGCAGCGCCGCCCATAGCGCGCCGCCGGACGAGATGCCGGCGAAGATGCCTTCCTCGCGCGCCATCCTGCGGGTGGTTTCCTCGGCGTCCTGCTGGCTGACGTAGATCATGCGGTCGACGCGGCTGGAGTCGCAGATTGCCGGAACATAGGCTTCCGGCCATTTGCGTATGCCGGGAATCTGCGCGCCCTCGGTGGGCTGCACGCCGACGATCTGGATGGCGGGGTTCTGCTCCTTGAGGTAGCGCGAGCAGCCCATGATGGTTCCGGTGGTACCCATGCTGGAGACGAAATGGGTGATTTTCCCCTCGGTGTCGCGCCAGATCTCCGGGCCGGTGGTGCGGTAGTGCGAGTCCGGGTTGTCGGGGTTGGAGAACTGGTCGAGGATCCTGCCGATGCCCTGCTTCTCCATCGCCATCGCCAGGTCGCGCGCGCCTTCCATGCCGGCTTCCCTGCTCACCAGCTGCAATTCGGCGCCGAAGGCGCGCATGGTCTGGCGCCGCTCGATCGACAGGTGCTCGGGCATGATGAGGATCAGCTTGTAGCCGCGCATCGCCGCCGCCATCGCCAGTGCGATGCCGGTGTTGCCGCTGGTGGCCTCGATCAGGGTGTCGCCGGGCTTGATCTCGCCGCGCGCCTCGGCCTGCTCGATCATCGACAGCGCCGGGCGGTCCTTCACCGAACCGGCGGGATTGTTGCCTTCGAGCTTGACCAGCACGGTGTTGCTGGTCGTTCCGGGCATGCGCTTCAGGCGCACCAGCGGCGTGTTGCCGACGCAGTCTTCGATGGTCTTGTACATGTCTTACTGGCGTCCGATCGGCAGATAATCGAAGCCCATCCCGCGCATCGCCTGCGGCTCGTACAGGTTGCGGCCGTCAAAGATGAGCGGCGTCTTCAGCAGCGCTTTCATGGTGTCGAAGTTGGGGCTGCGGAACACCTTCCATTCGGTGACGATCAAGAGCGCATCGGCGCCTTTCAGCGCATCCATCGGGCTGTCGACCAGCAAGAGGTCGGCGCGCTCGCCATAGATGCGGCGGGTTTCCTCCATCGCCGCCGGGTCGTAGGCCGACACGCTCGCCCCCATCGCCCACAAGGCTTCCAGCATGCTGCGGCTGGGCGCTTCGCGCATGTCGTCGGTATTCGGCTTGAACGCCAGCCCCCACATGGCGAAGCGCTTGCCCCTGAGGTCGCTGCCCAGGCGCGCGGTCAGCTTGTCGACCAGAACCTGCTTCTGCGCGTCGTTGGCATCTTCCACCGCGTCGAGCACGCGCAGCGGAATGCCGTTTTCCTGTGCCGTGCGGCGCAGCGCCTGTACGTCCTTGGGGAAGCACGAGCCGCCGTAGCCGCAGCCTGCATACAGGAAATGGTAGCCGATGCGCGGGTCGGAGCCGATGCCGTGGCGCACCTGCTCGATGTCGGCGCCGAGCTTCTCTGCCAGCACGGCGAGCTCGTTCATGAAGGAGATGCGCGTCGCCAGCATCGCGTTGGCGGCGTACTTGGTAAGCTCGGCACTGCGCACATCCATCACCGTGAGGCGGTCGTGGTTGCGCTGGAACGGCGCGTAGAGCTGGCGCAGCAGGGCCGTGGCACGCTCGCTGTCGGTGCCGATGACGATGCGGTCGGGCTTCATGAAGTCGTCGACCGCCGCGCCCTCCTTGAGGAACTCGGGGTTGGAGGCGACGTTGAATTCGATGGCCGTGCCGCGCTTCGCCAGCTCTTCGGCGAGCGCCGCCTTGACCTTGTCGGCGGTACCGACCGGCACGGTGGATTTGTCGACCACCAGCTTGTACTCGCCCATGTGGCGGCCGATGTTGCGCGCCGCCGCCACCACGTATTGCAGGTCGGCCGAGCCGTCCTCGTCGGGCGGCGTGCCGACGGCGATGAACTGGATCTGGCCGAAGGCGACCGATTCGGCGACGTCGGTGGTGAAATGCAGGCGGCCGGCGGCGACGTTGCGCTTTACCATGTCCTCCAGACCCGGCTCGTAGATCGGGATGCCGCCGGACTTCAGGATCTCGATCTTGGCGGGATCGACGTCGAGGCAAAGCACTTCGTTGCCGACCTCGGCCAGACAGGTTCCGGTCACCAGGCCCACATAGCCGGTGCCGATCACGGTAATTTTCACTGCGCCTCCTCCCTAAGCATTTTGAATGTCGGATTGAATCTGTTTGAGCGCAGCCAGCGGATCGGCTGCGCCCGTGATCGGGCGCCCGATCACCAGATCGGTCGCCCCGGCGTGCAGGGCTTCGGCCGGCGTCATCACGCGGCGCTGATCCCCCGCCTCGGTTCCTGCCGGCCGGATGCCGGGCGTCACCAGGCGGAAATCCGCACCTAGGTCGGCGGCGCGCAGCAGCGCTGCCTCCTGCGCCGAGCAGACCACGCCGTCGAGCTTGCAGGCCTGCGTCAGCCGCGCCAGCCGCAGCACCTGATCGGCGGGCGCCCCGGCCACCCCGGTTTCGTTGAGATCCTCGGCGCTCATGCTGGTCAGCACCGTCACCGCGATCAGCAGCGGCCGCTGCGGCAGGTCCGCCAGGGCTTCGTGGGCCGCCGACAGCATGCGTCGTCCGCCCGACGCGTGGACATTCAGCATCCATACCCCCAATCCCGCCGCGGCGCGGCATGCCGCCGCCACGGTGTTGGGAATGTCGTGGAATTTGAGATCGAGGAAGACTTCGAAGCCGCGCGCGGCCAGCGCCCGCACCAGTTCCGGCCCCGCCGCGGTGAACAGCTCCTTGCCCACCTTCACCCGGCACAGCGCCGGATCCAGCCGCGCCACCAGCGCCATCGCCGAAGCCGCATCGGCATAATCCAGCGCCACGATAATCTTGTTCGTCATCCCTTTATCCCTGCCCCCTGAATCCTGGTCCCTAGCCTTCGCCTTCGCGCCGCTCGGGATCGAAACTGTCCCAGCGCCCGCACGCCGGGCAGCGCCAGAAGAATTGCTTGGCCTTGAAACCGCAGCTGCCGCACTGGTAACGCATCATGCGCTGGCTGTGCGAGGCCACCAGGCTTTTTTCCACCTGCAAAAGCTCGCGTGCTTCCGGTTCCGCATTGACAAGCTGGGCTTCGAGCAGACGGTCGAGCGTGCGCAGGCTGGGATTGCGGCGCAGTTCCTCGCGCGCAAGCTGGCTGGCGGCGGCGGCACCTTCGGTTTCGGATACCGCCAGATACAAGGCGTTGAACACGTCCTGCGACGGTTGCCGCGCATACAGTGCGCGCAGCCACAGCACCCCCGCATCCAGCTGGCCCAGCTGGCGATAACTGCCCAGCACGCGATCCACCACCAGCGCCATGTGCGCCGCGCTCTGCGTTTCGACCAGGCGCCAGTCGGCAATCGCCGCCTCATGCCGCCCTGCCGCCGCGTCGAGATCGCCCGCCATCAGATTGGCGCGCACCGACTGGCGATTGCTTGCCAGTGCCTGCTGCAAATGGGCAGCCGCGGCGTCGGGGTTGCCTTTCGCCGCTTCCTGCAGCGCCAATTCGCACTGGAAGTGGGCGATGTCGGCATTGAGCGGTTTGCTGGTGTCTTTCTCCAGCAGGCGCGCCGCGTCGATGGCCTTCTGCCAGTCCTTTTCCTGCACGAAGATCTCCAGCAGGTAAGTGCGCGCCTGCCCGTGCTGCGGGGTTTCCAGCAGCTTGCCGAACACCTGTTCGGCACGGTCGAGCAGGCCGGCCTTGAGGTAATCCTGCCCCAGTTCGCTCATCGCCCGCAGGCGCTGGTCTTCGGCCAGACCTTCGCGTTCCAGCAGGTTTTCGTGCATGCGGATGGCGCGATCGATCTCGCCGCGGCGGCGAAACAGGCCGCCCAGCGCAAAGTGCAGGTCGATGGTTTCGGGTTCGAGCTTGACGACTTCGAGAAAGGCCTCGATGGCCTTGTCAGGCTGCTCGTTGAGCAGGAAATTCAGCCCGCGGAAATACGAATTGGGCAGTGCACGCGACTCGGTCACCACCTGGCGAATGTCGACCCGCGCCGCCAGCCAGCCCAGCACGAAAAACAGGGGAAACGCCAGCAACCACCAGAATTCGAATTCCATGGTGCGTTACACGACGGGCATGTCGTTGTGCGTACCCGCATCCGATTCGATCGCCTGCGGTTTACGGGCAAGCTCGCGGCGCAGGCGGAACAGGGTCGGCAGCAAGGCCAGCACCCCCGTCAGCGCACCCAGCACGAACGCCAGTCCCAGCATGACGATCAGCGGCGCCTGCCAGACATAATCCAGATAGGAATAGAAAATGGTGGTATGGCTGTTTTTCAGGGCAAAACCCAGCACCAGCAGGAATATCAGCAGTTTCGCCGCCAGCGCCAGATAGCGTGTAAGATTTTTCATGGTTATTCGCGTGAGATTGGGGCCATTCTACCTTTGCCGGCCGGCTTCAAAAAGCGCGGCGGCGGGCGAAAAAAGAAAACGGCGCAATTTGCGCCGTTTTCATCTGCCTTGCATCACGCTCACAGCGGAAAATCCACCCGGTCGCGCAGTTCCTTGCCCGCCTTGAAGTGCGGCACATACTTGGCCGGCACCTGAACGCGCTCGCCGGATTTGGGATTGCGTCCGAGACGGGCGGGGCGGAAGCTCAGGCTGAAGCTGCCAAAGCCGCGGATTTCGATGCGCTCGCCGCGCGACAGGTTTCTCGCCAGCGCGTCGAGGATCGTCTTCACTGCCATCTCGATATCCGCAACCGAAAACTGCGAATGCCGCGCCGCCAGTTGAGCAATCAGCTCGGACTTGGTCATGGGTTACTGCTCGGCGTTCTTGTTGTCGAGCTTGGCCTTCAGCAGCGCGCCGAGGTTGGTCGAGCCGCTGGCAGCCGCTGCGGATTCGGCGGCGAATTTCTTCATCGCGGAATCCTGCTCGGTCATGTCCTTGGCCTTGATCGACAGGTTGATCACACGGTTCTTGCGATCGACGTTGATGATCATGGCTTCGATCTCGTCGCCTTCCTTGTAGTGGCTGCGCATGTCTTCGACGCGGTCGCGCGAAACTTCGGAAGCACGCAGGTAGCCTTCCATGTCGCTGTCCAGCTGCACGGTGGCGCCCTTGGGCTCGACGGTCTTGATGGTGCCCTTGACGATGCTGCCCTTCTCGTGGCCGGTCGCGTAGCTGGTCAGCGGGTCGCCTTCGAGCTGCTTGATGCCGAGCGAGATGCGCTCGCGCTCGAGGTCGATGCCCAGCACCACGGCTTCCACGTCCTGACCCTTGCGGAAGTTGCGCACGGCCTCTTCGCCAGGCACGCTCCACGACAAGTCGGACAGGTGCACCAGGCCGTCGATGCCGCCCGGCAAGCCGATGAACACGCCGAAGTCGGTGATCGACTTGATCGCGCCGCTGACCTTGTCGCCCTTCTTGTGGTTCATCGAGAAGTCTTCCCACGGGTTCGACTTGCACTGCTTCATGCCGAGCGAGATGCGGCGCTTGTCCTCGTCGATGTCGAGCACCATGACTTCGACTTCGTCGCCCAGCTGCACGATCTTGGAGGGGCTGACGTTCTTGTTGGTCCAGTCCATTTCGGAGACGTGCACCAGGCCTTCGATGCCCTCTTCGATCTCGACGAACGCGCCGTAGTCGGTCAGGTTGGCGACCTTGCCGAACATGCGGGTGCCCTGCGGGTAGCGGCGTGCGATGCCGACCCACGGATCGTCACCCAGCTGCTTGATGCCGAGCGAGACGCGGTTCTTCTCGGTGTCGTAGCGCAGGATCTTGGCTTCCAGTTCCTGGCCGACGTGCACCACTTCGGACGGGTGCTTGACGCGGCGCCAGGCCATGTCGGTAATGTGCAGCAGACCGTCGATGCCGCCGAGGTCGACGAACGCGCCGTAGTCGGTGATGTTCTTCACCACGCCCTTGACGATGGAGCCTTCCTTCAGGTTCTCCATCATCGCTTCGCGGTCGGCACCCATGGTCTCTTCCAGCACGGCGCGGCGCGACACCACCACGTTGTTGCGCTTGCGGTCGAGCTTGATGACCTTGAATTCCATTTCCTTGTATTCGAACGGGGTGGTGTCCTTGACCGGACGCATGTCCACCAGCGAACCCGGCAGGAAGGCACGCAGGCCGCCCACCAGTACCGTCAGACCGCCCTTGACCTTGCCCTGCACCATGCCGGTGACGATGCGGCCTTCGTTCATCGCCGCTTCCAGATCCAGCCACGCGGCCAGTTTCTTGGCGCGTTCGCGCGACAGCTTGGTCGCGCCGAAACCGTCTTCGATCGACTCGATGGCGACCGACACGAAATCGCCGATCTTGGCTTCGATTTCGCCCTGGTCGTTCTTGAACTCTTCGAGGGGAATCAGGCTCTCGGATTTGAGGCCGGCGTTCACCGTCACGAAATTGTGGTCGATATCGATGATTTCAGCGGTGATGACTTCGCCCTGGCGCATTTCCTGATGCGAGAGGGACTCCTCGAACAGGGCGGCAAAGCTTTCCATGGAAGCGGGGGCGGAAGAAGCGGTAGCAGTAGACATTAAAAACCTTCATTTCCATCGGCAAGGACGGGGTTGGTTGCACATCGTCGGCCAGCGGGCGCGGGCCGACACGAATCGAAATCAAGCTTGATGCATCACCTGCCGCGGTAGTGGCTCAGCACCGCCTGCACCGCCGACTCGACATCCATCCGGGTCGTGTCGAGCAATAGCGCATCCGGCGCGGGTTTCAGCGGCGCAACGGCGCGATCGGTATCGCGCGCATCGCGCGCCTGCATATCCGCAACAAGGGCCGGTAGACTAGCAGAGTTTCCCTTTTCGATCAACTGCTTATACCGCCGCTCGGCACGTGCCTCGGCGCTGGCGGTGAGGAAGACCTTGGCCGTCGCATCGGCGAACACCACGGTGCCCATGTCGCGTCCGTCGGCCACCAGCCCGGGCGCCTGGCGGTAGGCGCGCTGGCGGTCGAGCAGTGCCGCGCGCACCGCCGGCAGCGCCGCCACTTTCGACGCGCCGTCGCCCACCGCCTCGGCACGGATCGCGTCGGTGACATCCTCTCCCGCCAGCCACACCGTACCGTCGCGGAATGCCGCCGGCAGCGTGGCCGCCAGTTCCGCCACGCGGACCGCATCGTCGAGCGCCGCGCCGTGGCGCATCGCCGACAGCGCGGTCAGCCGGTACAGCGCGCCGCTGTCGAGGAAATGGAAACCGAGCGCAGCGGCGACCCGCTCCGCCACGGTGCCTTTGCCCGACGCCGAGGGACCGTCGATGGTGATGACGGGGATGGGAGTCATGGGCGGCGTCACCGGGCAATCCCCGCAAAAATCCTGAAATATTCCGGGAAGGTCTTGTTCACGCACGCCGGGTCGTTGATGCGCACCGGCACGCCGCCGAGCGTCACCAGCGACAGGCACATCGCCATGCGGTGGTCGTCGTAGGTGTCGATGACGGCGTTGGGAATCAGGTGCTCCGGCGGCGCGATGCGGATGTAATCGGCGCCCTCCTCCACCGTCGCGCCGACCTTGCGCAATTCGGTCGCCATCGCGGCGATGCGGTCGGTTTCCTTGACCCGCCAGCTGGCGATGTTGGAAAGCGTGGTCGTGCCGTCGGCGAACAGCGCCGCCACCGCCAGCGTCATCGCGGCGTCGGGAATGTGGTTGCAGTCGAGGTCGATCGCTTTCAAACGACCACCCAGCGGCGCACGCGCCTCGATCCGGTTCGGCCCCATTTCGATCCCTGCCCCCATCAACGCCAGCGCATCGGCGAAGCGCACATCGCCCTGCACGCTATCGCGGCCGACGCCCTCCACCCGCACCGGGCCGCCGCCGATGGCGCCCGCGGCGAGAAAATAGGATGCCGACGAGGCATCGCCTTCGACCCAGATTTCGCCGGGACTCCGGTAGCGCGCCGCCGCCGGCACGCCGAAGCGCTGCCAGCCGTCGCGCGCGATCTCCACCCCGAAGCGGCGCAGCATCGCCAGGGTGATTTCGATATAAGGCTTGGAAATCAATTCGCCAACGACTTCGATCGTGGTGTCGCGCTGGCGCAGCGGCAACGCCATCATCAGGCCGGTGAGGAACTGGCTCGACACGTCGCCGCGCACCTCGGTGACATCGCCGGCAATCTCTGCGGGATGGGTTTTCAGCGGCGGAAAGCCTTCCGCGCCGAGATAGTCGATGTGCGCCCCCAGCCGCCGCAAGGCGTCGACCAGGTCGCCGATCGGCCGCTCGTGCATCCGCGCCACGCCTTTCAACACATACTCGCCGCCCGACAAGGCGCACGCGGCAGTCAGCGAACGGAAGGCGGTGCCGGCGTTGCCCAGGAACAGTTCGGCCTGCTTGACCGGAAACGCGCCGCCGACGCCGGCAATCTCGTAATCGTCGGAATCGCCGCCAGCTGAATCCTTCTGGCGCACCACGCCGACGCCCAGTGTGCGCAGGGCGTCGAGCATGACCCGGGTATCGTCGGAATCGAGCAGCGCGCGCACGCGGGTCGTGCCGTGCGCCAGCGCCGCCAGCAGCAGCACGCGGTTGGAAATGCTTTTGGAGCCCGGCAGGCGCACCGTGCCGCGCGCCTCGCCGCTTGCGGGCAAATCGAGAAAATCCATCAAGAATCCTGAGTCTTAATCCAGTTTTCGCGGGCATTGCGGGCGTGCGAAAACATCTTCAACAATGCATCAGCATCTCCCGCATCGACTGCCTGGCGCAGTGCTTGCAGCGATGCGAGGTAGGCATCCAGTTCGGCCAGCACTGCCTCCCGGTTCGCCAGCGCGATGTCGCGCCACATCTCCGGGCTGCTGCCGGCAATCCGGGTGAAGTCGCGGAAGCCGCTGGCGGCAAAGCGGAAGCAGGTGTCGCCGTCGGCGCGCTGCGCCAGCTCGTCCACCAGCGCGAACGCCGCCAGGTGCGGCAGATGGCTCACCGCTGCGAAGATGCGGTCATGCTGCGCGGCGTCCAGCGCTTCGACCTGCGCGCCCGCCGCCTCCCACAACAGGCGCACGGTAGCAACCGCATCGGCACGCGTGCCGGCCTGCGGCGTCAGCACCACGCGCTTGCCCCGATAGAGATCGGCGCGCGCGGCGCCGGGACCGCACTGTTCGGAGCCCGCAATGGGATGGCCCGGCACGAAATCGGCAAAGCGTGAACCCAGGGCGGCACGCGCCGCCGCGACGACGTTGAGCTTGGTGCTGCCGGCATCGGTGACGATGGCGCCCGCTTTCAGGTGCGGCGCGAGTTGTCTGAGCACCGCCTCCGTCTCTCCCACCGGCAGCGCCAGCAGGATGCAGTCGGCCTGTCCGGCTTCCGCCCAGTCGGCGGCGCGGTCGATCAGACCGCCTTCAAGCGCGGCTTCCAGGCTCGCCGGATTGCGCCCCAGCCCCAGCACCTCGCGCACTGCGCCGGCCTGTTTCAATGCCGCCGCAAACGATCCGCCGATCAGACCGACGCCGACGACGGCAAGCTTTTCGACGATCACAGGCACGTTCTCAGGGCATCGAGGAAACGGGCGTTCTGCGCGGCGAGCCCGACCGACACGCGCAGGAATTCGGGCAGGCCGTAATTGTCGACCGGCCGCACGATCACGCCGCGTTTCATCAGATCGGCGTTGATCCGCGCGGCAGCGCCGACTTTCGCCAGCAGGAAATTGCCTTTCGACGGCACGGTTTCGACGCCCATTTCGGCCAGCCCTGTCGCCAGCTGCGCCATGCCGGCGCTGTTCAATGCATGGCTGCGCGCCAGAAACGCCTCGTCGCCGAGCGCCGCTTCGGCTGCGGCGAGTGCAGGCGCGTTGACGTTGAAAGGGTGGCGCACCCGGTTCAGCAGATCGATCACGCCGGCGCTGCCCAGGCCATAGCCGACGCGCAGTCCGGCCAGGCCATACGCCTTGGAAAAGGTGCGGCTGATCAGCAGATTGGGAAAGCGCGTCAGCCAGGCCGCGGTGTCGCAGCGCTCGGCCGGCGGCAGGTATTCGCCGTAGGCCTCATCCAGCACCACCAGCACCTGCGGCGGCACGGTTTCGAGGAAGGCCTCGATCTGCGTCCACGGCAGGAAGGTGCCGGTCGGGTTGTTGGGGTTGGCGATCCACAGCACCCGCGTGTCGTCGCGGATCGCCGCGCGCATGGCATCGAGATCGTGGCCGTAATCCTTCGCCACCACCTCGATGCCTGCCGCCCCCGCGGCCAGCGTGGCGATGGGGTAGACGGCGAACGCATGCTGCGCATACACCGCCGACGCAGCCGGGCCGAGAAACGCGCGCGCAGCCATGTCCAGCACGTCGTTCGAGCCGTTGCCCAGCACGATCTGATTCGCCGCCACGCCCAGCTTCGCCGACAGCCTTGCCTTCAGCGCAAAGCCGGCGCCGTCGGGGTACAGGGCCATGTCGTGCAGCGCATCCTGCGCCGCAACCAGTGCGGCGGGGCTGGGACCGAGCGGGTTTTCGTTCGACGCCAGCTTGACGATGTCGGCCTCGTCCAGCCCCAGTTCACGCGCAAGTTCGGAGATGGGCTTGCCGGGACGATAAGGCGCGATGGCGCGAATGTGGGCGGGAGCGAGATCGCAACAATTCATGACTGTGCAGCGGGATAGGAACCGAGAATCTTGAGGAAGGCCGCGCGCGACTCGATTTCGGCGAGCGTGGCGGCGAGTCTGGCGTCCTGCCGATGGCCTTCGCAGACGACAAAGAACAGGTATTCCCAGTTGGCCGAACGCGCCGGACGCGATTCGAGCTTGCTCATGGAAACCCCGGCATCAGCCAGCGGCTGCAGCAATTTGACGATGGCACCGGGCTGATTGTGCACACCGACGACGAGCGAGGTCTTGTCGCAACCGGACGGCGCGGCATCGGTAGGCGCAAGGACGAGAAAACGGGTGGTATTGCTGGCCTCGTCCTCGATGCGCGCTTCGACGATGGCAAGGCCATACAACTCCGCGGCCGCATCGCTGCCCAGCGTGGCGGCATCGGACTCCGCTGCGGCACGGCGCGCGCCTTCGCTGTTGCTGACGACGCTCACCCGCTCGGCCCGGGGCAGATGCCGGTTGAGCCAGTTCTGGCACTGGGCGAGCGACTGGGCGTGGCCATAGACGCGCTCGATGCCCTCCAGGCCCGCGCATTTGCGCATCAGATTCTGGTGAATCGGCAGCATGATCTCGCCGCAGATCCTGAGCGGGCTGGCGACGATCAGATCGAGCGTGCGCGAAATCGCACCCTCGGTGGAATTTTCCACCGGCACCACGGCAAAATCGGCACGTCCGGTTTCGACGGCGCGGAAACAGGCGTCGATATCGGCTTCGGCAACCGTCTCGACGGCATGGCCGAAATGCTTGTAGGCGGCAGCCTGGCTGAAGGTACCGGCCGGGCCCAGGTAGGCCACGCGGATGTTCTGTTCCAGCGCCCGGCAGGCCGACATGACTTCACGGATCAGACGCTCGACGGTGTCGCCGTCGAGCGGTCCCGGATTGGTTTCGCGCAGGCGGCGCACGATCTGGGCTTCGCGCTCGGGGCGATAGATCTTTTCGCCGTTCTTGGCGCGCCCGACCTGTTGGGCTATGCCCGCGCGCTCCGATACCAGCTTGAGGATCGCGTCATCGATCGTGTCGATGCGCGCGCGCAGCGACTTCAGCGCGTCGTCCATCATGCCGGCAAATTGCGCACGGCAAGCACGCCGGAAATGGCAGCCAGCTGCTGCATCACAACCGGGACCACCACACTGTCCACATCGACCAGCGTATACGCCATCTCGCCCTTGGACTTGTTGACCATGTTGTGGATGTTGAGCCCGGCCGCTGCCAGCACCGACGAAATCTGCCCCACCATGTTGGGCACGTTGGCATTGGCGATCGCAATGCGGAAAGCCGATTCGCGGCCCATGCTGACGTTGGGGAAATTGACCGAATTGAGGATGTTGCCGTTTTCCAGATAGTCGGCGAGCTGCTCCGCCACCATCACCGCGCAGTTTTCCTCGGCTTCCTCGGTGGAGGCGCCGAGGTGCGGCAGCGCGACGACCCTGGCGTGGCCCTTCAGCGCATTGGCCGGGAAGTCGCAGATGTAGGCGTGCAGCTTGTTGGCATCGAGCGCCTCGATCACCGCGGCGTTGTCGACCACCCCTTCGCGCGCAAAATTCAGCAGCACGGCATCGGGACGCATCGTGCCGATGCGCTGGGCATTGATGAGATTGCGCGTGGCGTCGATCAGCGGCACGTGCAGGCTGACGAAGTCCGCCGCGCGCAGCACGTCCTCGACGTTCTCCGCGCGCTTGACCTGCGATGGCAGACGCCACGCGGCATCGACCGTGATCGCCGGGTCATAGCCGACCACATGCATGCCGAGCTTGATCGCGGCTTCGGCCACGCAGGAGCCGATGGCGCCCAGGCCGATCACGCCCAGCGTGCGGCCGGGCAATTCGCTGCCGGCAAACTGCTTCTTGCCGGCTTCGGTCGCCTTGTGCTGTTCTTCGTCGGTTCCGCTCAGGCCATCGACGAAGCGCAGCGCAGGCACCAGATTGCGCACGGCAATCAGCATCCCGGCGATCACCAGTTCCTTCACCGCGTTGGCGTTCGCCCCTGGTGCGTTGAACACCGGCACCCCGCGCTCCGACAGCTTCTTCACCGGGATGTTGTTGGTGCCGGCACCGGCGCGGGCGATCGCCTGCACCGACGCGGGGATCTCCATCTCGTGCATGTTGGCCGAACGCACCAGAATGCCGTCCGGCTCGGCGATGTCGCCACCGATGGTGTAATGCTCGGGCAGGCGCGCCAGTCCCTTCGCGGAGATGGCGTTCAGGGTCAGAATTTTGCGCGGCGCAGCCATGGCGATCACCCCTGCTGTTTTTCGAATGCGTCCATGTAGTCGACCAGCGCACGCACGCCTTCGAGCGGCATGGCGTTGTAGATCGAGGCGCGCATGCCGCCGACCGAGCGGTGGCCCTTCAGCTGCAGCAGACCGCGTTCCTTGGCGCCCTTGAGGAAGGCTTCGTCGAGGGCGGCGTCTTTCGGCGTGCTGCCTTGAATAGTAAATGGCACGTTCATCAGCGAACGGTTGTCCTGCGCCACCGGCGAATTGTAGAAACCGGTCGAATCCAGCTTGCCGTACAGCAGGCCGGCTTTTTCGCGGTTGGTCTTTTCCATCGCCGTGAGGCCGCCATTCTTCTTCAGCCACTTGAACACCAGCCCCGCCGTATACATGGCGAAGGTAGGCGGCGTGTTGTACATCGACTCGTTGTCGGCGTGGGTCTTGTAGTCGAACATGGTCGGGGTGCCTTTCACCGTCTCGCCGATCAGGTCGTCGCGCACGATGACGATGGTGAGGCCAGCCGGGCCGATGTTCTTCTGCGCGCCGGCGTAGATCAGGCCGAATTTCGACACGTCGATGGGGCGCGACAGGATGGTCGACGACATGTCGGCCACCAGCGGCACGCTGCCGGTATCCGGGGTCCAGAAAATTTCCACCCCGCCGATGGTTTCGTTCGGGGTGTAGTGGACGTAGGCCGCGTTGGGGTCGAGCTTCCACTGGTCTTGCGCCGGGGCGTAGCTGAAGTTTCTGTCCTCACTCGACGCCACCACGTTCACCGCGCCGTATTTCTTCGCTTCCTTGATCGCCTTCTTCGACCACTCGCCGGTGTTCAGATAATCGGCGCCGGCTTTGCCGCGCAACAGGTTCATCGGCACCATCGCAAACTGGGCGGATGCGCCGCCCTGCAGGAACAGCACCTTGTAGTTGGCGGGAATGCCCATCACCTCGCGCAGGTCGGCTTCGGCCTCGGCGGCGATGCCCATGAATTCCTTGCCGCGGTGGCTCATTTCCATCACCGACATGCCGGAGCCGTGCCAGTCGACCAGTTCGGCCTGCACCTGCTGCAATACGTCCCTGGGCAGCACGGCCGGGCCGGCGCTGAAGTTGTAGATCGTCATGCTTTAATCCCCCAATTCCTCTTCGTTGTCGGTTTCAGCCACTTTTTCCAGGCTGATCAAAGTTTCGCCCTTGTCCAGGTTGATCAGCGTGACGCCCTGCGTCGCGCGGCTCATCGCCCGAATTTCCTTGACGCGGGTGCGGATCAGCACGCCGCCGGTGGTGATCAGCATGATTTCATCGTCTTCCTTCACCAGCGTGGCGGCGACGACCTTGCCGTTGCGCTCGCTGGTCTGGATCGCGATCATGCCCTGCGTCGCGCGCGCATGCCGCGTGTATTCGGCGATCGGCGTGCGCTTGCCGTAGCCGTTCTCGGTCGCGGTCAGCACGAAATCGTTCTCGTCTTCCGCCACCAGGAGCGAAATCAGCTTCTTGCCCTTGGCGAGCTTCATGCCGATGACGCCGCGCGCGGTGCGGCCCATCGGGCGCACGTCGTTCTCGTCGAAGCGCACCGCCTTGCCGCCGTCGGAGAACAGCATCACGTCGTGGCGGCCGTCGGTGATCGAGGCGCCGATGAGGAAGTCGCCCTCGTCCAGCCCCACCGCGATGATGCCCGCGGTGCGCGGACGCGAGAAGTCGGACAGCGGCGTTTTCTTGACGATGCCGTTGCTGGTCGCCATGAACACGTAGTGGTCGTCGTCGAAGGTCTTGACCGGCAACAGCGCGTTGATCTTCTCGCCCTCCTCCAGCGGCAGCAGGTTGACGATCGGCTTGCCGCGCGCGTTGCGTCCGCCCTGCGGCACGTTGTAGACCTTGAGCCAGTACAGGCGACCGCGGTTGGAGAAGCAGAGGATGTAGTCGTGGGTGTTGGCGATGAACATCTTTTCGATGAAGTCCTCGTCCTTGGTGCCCGCCGCCTGCTTGCCGCGCCCGCCGCGCTTCTGCGCCCGGTAGTCGTCGATCGGCTGCGACTTCATGTAGCCGCCGTGCGACAGCGTCACCACCATTTCTTCCGGCTTGATCAGGTCTTCCATCGACATGTCCTGCGCGTTCTCGACGATGGTCGAGCGGCGCGCGTCGCCGAACTGGTCGCGGACCTGGGTCAGTTCCTCGCGGATGATCCGGGTGATGCGCGAAGGATTGGCGAGAATGTCGAGCAGGTCGGCGATCTTCGCCATGATCTCCTTGTACTCGCCGATGATCTTGTCGGACTCCAGGTTGGTCAGGCGCTGCAGTTGCATTTCGAGGATGCGCTGCGCCTGGATCTCGGACAGGTGATAACCGTCGGAATGCAGGCCGAATTCGGGGCCTACGTTCACCGGACGCGAGAACTCGGGATCGATGCGCGCCAGCATCTCCTCGACCATCGCCGATTTCCAGGCGCGGCCGAGCAGGCGTTCCTTGGCGATGACCGGGGTTTCCGAACTCTTGATCAGTTCGACGATCTCGTCGACGTTGGCGAGCGCCACCGCCAGGCCTTCGAGGATGTGGCCGCGTTCGCGCGCCTTCCTCAGATCGAACACGGTGCGGCGAGTGACGACCTCGCGGCGGTGACGCAGGAAGGCGTCGAGCATTTCCTTCAGGTTGAGGAGGCGCGGCTGGCCGTCGATCAGCGCCACCATGTTCATGCCGAAGGTGTCCTGCATCTGCGTCTGCTTGTACAGATTGTTCAGCACCACGTCGGCATTCTCGCCGCGCTTCAGTTCGATGTAGACGCGCATGCCCGACTTGTCGGATTCGTCGCGCAGATCGGCAATGCCGTCGATCTGCTTCTCGCGCACCAGTTCGCCGATTTTTATCAGCAAATTGGCCTTGTTCACCTGGTACGGCAGTTCGTCGATGATGATCGCCTGCTTGCCGCCGCTCTTGTCGAGGTCCTCGACATGGCAGGTGGCGCGCATCACCACGCGGCCGCGCCCGGTGCGGTAGCCGTCGCGCACGCCGGCAAGCCCGTAGATGATGCCGGCGGTCGGGAAGTCGGGTGCCTTGACGAGGGCGATCAAGGACTCGATATCGGTCTCGGGATCGTCCAGCAGCGCAAACAGCGCCGTACAGATATCGGTCAGGTTGTGCGGCGGAATGTTGGTCGCCATCCCCACCGCAATGCCGGACGAGCCGTTGATCAGCAGGTTGGGGATCTTGGTCGGCAGCACCAGCGGCTCCTGCTCGGAGCCGTCGTAGTTGGGGCCGAAGTCGACGGTTTCCTTGTCGAGATCGGCCAGCAGTTCGTGCGCGATCTTCGCCATGCGCACTTCGGTGTAACGCATCGCCGCTGCGTTGTCGCCGTCGACCGAGCCGAAGTTGCCCTGGCCGTCGATCAGCGGGTAGCGCAGCGAGAAATCCTGCGCCATCCGCACCATGGTGTCGTACACCGCGGTGTCGCCGTGCGGGTGATATTTACCGATGACGTCGCCGACCACGCGCGCCGACTTCTTGTAAGCCTTGTTCCAGTCGTTGCCCAGCTCGTTCATCGCGTACAGCACGCGGCGGTGCACCGGCTTCAGGCCGTCGCGCACATCCGGCAGCGCGCGCCCGACGATCACGCTCATGGCGTAATCGAGATACGAGCGCCGCATCTCCTCTTCGAGGCTGACCGGGAGGGTTTCCTTGGCAAACTGTTCCATAACCGGCTTTTATTTATTCAGGCTTTAAAGCCCGCGATTTTAGCATGGCCGCCCGACGCGCCCGCCTTTGCCAAACCCCGTCCAAACAACGAGAATGCAGGCCACCATGAAAGCACCCGCCGACCTTCTTCTCCTGCCGCAATGGGTGGTGCCCGTCGAATCGGAAGGAACGCTGGCCGACCATGCCGTGGCCGTGCAGGACGGCCGCATCCTCGACGTGCTGCCCGCAGACGCCGCCCAGGCACGCTACGACGCCGCGCAGACGATCGTCCTGCCCGGCCGGGCGCTGATCCCGGGCCTCGTCAACCTGCACGGCCACGCCGCGATGTCGCTGATGCGCGGCTTTGCCGACGATCTGCCGCTGATGGCCTGGCTCAACGGGCGCATCTGGCCGGCCGAAAAAAAACACGCATCCGATGCCTTCGTGCGCGACGGCACCCTGCTCGCCGCCGCAGAAATGCTGGCGGGCGGAATCACCTGCTGCAACGACATGTATTTCTTCCCGCAGGCCGCGGGCGAAGCCTTTTTGCTGGCCGGCATGCGCGCCACCCTGGGCCTGATCGTGCTGGAACTCCCCAGCGCCTACGCCTCGGATGCCGACGACTACCTGGCCCGCGGGCTCGCCATGCGCGACGCGCTCAAGGAAGAGCGGCTGCTCGGTTTCGCTTTCGCCCCGCACGCGCCCTACACCATTGCAGACGCCACCTTCGGGCGCATCAACACCCTGGCCGAACAGCTCGGCCTGCCCCTCCACACCCACATCCACGAAACCGCCGACGAGATCCAGGCCAGCCTCAAGCAATACGGCGTGCGCCCGCTGGAGCGGCTGGCGCGGCTCGGCCTGCTGGGGCCGAATTTCATCGGCGCCCATGCCGTGCATGTAAGCGACGCCGAGATCGACCTGCTGGCGCAACACGGCTGCCATGTGGCGCATTGCCCCACCTCGAACCTGAAACTGGCCTCCGGCATCGCGCCGGTGGCCAAGTTCGCCGCGGCAGGCATCAACCTCGGCCTCGGCACCGATGGCGCCGCCAGCAACAACCGTCTCGACCTGTTCGCCGAGATGCGTCTGGCCGCCCTGCTGGCCAAGGGCGCCAGCAATGACGCCGCCGCCCTGCCCGCCGCCGCCGCGCTGAAAATGGCGACCCTCGATGCCGCCCGCGCGCTCAATCTCGACGACCGCATCGGCAGCATCGTTCCCGGCAAACGCGCCGACCTGGTCGCGGTCGACCTGCATGCCCTGTCCAGCCAGCCGGTATTTGACCCGGTCTCGCACCTGGTTTACGTTGCCGGACGCGAGGACGTCACCCACGTCTGGGTCGACGGCAAGCTGAAACTGAATGACCGCCGTCTGGTTGGCCTCGACACCGGCGATCTGACCGCCCGCGCCGCCTACTGGCGCACCAAACTTACCGCCTGAGGTTCCTGATGAGCAACGTCGACGCTGCCGAAATCGCCAAATTCTCCGAACTTGCCCACCGCTGGTGGGACCCGAATTCCGAGTTCAGGCCGCTGCACGAAATCAACCCGCTGCGCCTGAAATGGATCGACCGGCTGGCGCCGCTGGCTGGCAAGAAGGTGCTCGACGTCGGCTGCGGCGGCGGCATCCTGTCCGAGGCGATGGCCGGCGCCGGCGCCGCCGTCAGCGGTATCGACCTGTCGGACAAAGCGCTCAAGGTCGCCAAACTGCACCTCTACGAATCGGGCAGACAGGTCGACTACCAGCTGATCTCGGCCGAAGACTACGCCGCGCAGCACGCCGGCGAATTCGACATCGTCACCTGCATGGAAATGCTCGAGCACGTGCCTGACCCCGCTTCCATCGTCGCGGCCTGCTCGCGCCTGGTCAAACCGGGCGGCTGGGTGTTCTTCTCGACGCTGAATCGCAACGCCAAGAGCTACCTGTTCGCCGTTGTCGGCGCCGAATACATCCTCAAGCTGCTGCCGCGCGGCACCCACGACTACGCCAAATTCATCCAGCCCGCCGAGCTCGCGCGCATGGCGCGCGAAGCCGGGCTGGACACCCAGGAGCTGACCGGCATGAGCTACAACCCGCTGACCAAGGTCTACAAGCTTGGGGCCGATACCGACGTCAATTACCTGCTGGCCACCCGCCGCGGAGATTGAGACCGTGAAGCTTGAAAACATCCGCGTCGTGCTGTTCGACCTCGACGGCACCCTGATCGACACCGCGCCCGACCTCGGCTACGCACTCAACCTGCAGCGCGCACGCCACGGCCTGCCGCCGCTGGCCGACGACGTCATCCGCCCGCAGGCATCGCACGGCGCACGCGGCCTGCTCGGCGCCGGCTTCGACCTGCATCCCGAGGACCCGCGTTTTGCCCGCATGCGCGAGGAGTTCCTGCAACTGTACGCCGACAACATCTGCCGCCATTCGCGGCCCTTCCCCGGCATCCTCGACCTGCTGGCCGAACTCGAAGCGCGCCAGCTGAAATGGGGCGTGGTCACCAACAAGCCGGCGCGCTTCACCGAACCCCTGATGTCCGTGCTCGACCTGGCCGAGCGCGCCGCCTGCATCGTCTCCGGCGACACCTGCCCGCAGCCGAAGCCGCATCCGCAGCCGATGCTCGCCGCCGCCGAACTGTGCAGCGCTTCTCCCGCGCAGTGCCTGTATCTGGGCGACGCCGAACGCGACATCCAGGCCGCGCGCGCCGCCGCCATGCCCGCACTGGTCGCCGCCTGGGGCTACCTCGACGCCGCCGACCAGCCGCACACTTGGGGCGCACACGCGGAAATCCGCCACCCGGCCGACACCCTCGGCTTTCTTGGCTGAGCGATGGCCTACCTCGTTCTCAAAAGCCTGCACCTCACCACCATCGCAGTCACCCTGACGCTGTTCGTGCTGCGCGGCATCTGGATGATGACTTCCTCGCCCAGGCTGCAGGCGCGCTGGGCGCGCATCGTCCCCCACGTCAACGACAGCCTGCTGCTTGCCAGCGGCATCGGGCTCGCCGCGCTGATCAAGCAATACCCGCTGGTTCACGGCTGGCTCACCGCCAAGTTCCTCGCGCTGATTCTCTACATCCTGCTCGGCAGCGTGGCCATCAAGCGCGGCCGCTCCCGCGGCCAGCGCATCGCCGCCTGGCTCGCCGCCCTGCTGGTATTCGGCTACATGGCGGCAGTGGCGCGCGCGCACGACCCCTTCCCCTTCATCGGCTGAGCTGGCGATGGCAGTTTTCCCGGCGCCGGAACTTTTCCGCAGGCGCCGCCTCTATGCGGTACACTGTTGTAGCAACACAAGGGGCCGACCTGGCTTCGACGTGGGTCGCAAAGCAGCGTAGGGCATACCGAGGGTCAGAGCACCTCGTAAATCCAACTGAAAAACTTTAGTCGCAAACGACGAAAACTACGCCCTGGCCGCTTAAG
>Ga0209916_1001316_pt1 | contig 23003 bp, 20 predicted proteins | sample ThiBio_1000_plan_FD_183956 | JGI IMG/M metagenome (GOLD analysis project Ga0209916, IMG submission 183956) | Wastewater bioreactor microbial communities from Cape Town, South Africa - Thiocy_solids_2 (SPAdes) | ecosystem: Engineered > Bioreactor > Thiocyanate-remediating > Anaerobic-Aerobic ... | reverse complement strand
CCAGGGAAACTCGCCGATCGCCGGCCGGGCATTTCGTCGGCAAAGGCTGGCGCCATATCGTGCGCACCAGCGGATCGGAACCCCGGATCATGGGCAAATCACTATTTTGGCGGTTGTTTCTCGTGCTCGGCATGATGTTCGGCACGCTCCCGGTGGGTGCAGCCACGTTGTATGGCGACGACTACGCCAGGGTCGGCGTGCCGGACCTGTCACAGGCTGTGGCCTTTTTCACCGACGTGCTGGGTTGTCGCCCGCTCGAGTCGACTGCCGGCAAATCCGTGGATGGCAGCTTGCCGCCATCGCGCCTGCTGATCTGTGACACGGGTTCGATCGTTGAACTGTTCGATCAACGCCACGTCGCCCCTGCCCCGCAACAGGCAGGCCAGACGGTGCAATTCGTGACGGAAGACGTGGCGCACGCCGGTCAATGGCTGCGCCGTCAAGGCGTCGACGTCGGCAGTGCGCCGCACCGGGTGACTTCCGGCCCGCTGGCCGGTCGGCTGGTGCTGGATTTCATGTCGCCGTGGGGGCTGCATGTGCAATTGCTGGGCAGCAGGGCGGACGACTCCGCCGGCGGCGCCCTGGCGACGGCCGTCATTCCATCCGACGGCAACTGAGCCTCAGCGGCGGGCGCGGAAAAACTCGCGCAGCAGCGCGGCGGATTCCTCGGCCAACAGGCCTCCGGCCACCTCGATGCGATGGTTGTGGCGTGCGTCCAGCAGGGTATCGAACACGCTGCCGGCGGCGCCGGTCTTGGGGTCGGCGGCGGCGTACACCACGCGACCGAGCCGGGCGTGGATCATGGCCATCGCGCACATCGCACATGGTTCCAGCGTGACGTACAGCGTGGCGCCGGACAGCCGGTGATTGGCCGTTTTCTCGCCGGCGGCGCGCATGGCCATGATCTCGGCGTGGGCGGTCGGGTCGTGCAGGGTAATGTTGCGGTTCCAGCCAAGCCCGACGATCTCCCCGCCCAGCACCAGCACGGCGCCCACCGGCACTTCGTTCTCGGCGTCGCGGGCATGCGCCGCCAGTTGCAACGCCCGCCGCATGTAGTGCTCGTCGGCAGCCGAGAATCCACTTGAACTTGCTGGCGTTTCTTCAGTCATTTCAAAGCACTGTGGTCATTACACGAGAAAGCCGGCATATCGCCGGCCTTCCCATCTTGTGTGTAACCGATTGATTTTACTACTCCCACTCGATCGTGGCAGGCGGCTTGCCACTGATATCGTAAACTACGCGAGAAACACCTCGCAACTCGTTGATTATTCTGTTTGATACCTTGCCAAGAAAGTCGTAGGGCAAGTGCGCCCAATGCGCGGTCATGAAGTCGATGGTCTCCACCGCACGCAGCGCGATCACCCATTCGTAGGCGCGCGCATCACCCACCACGCCCACCGACTTCACCGGCAGGAATACCGCGAAGGCCTGGCTGGTCCGGTCGTACAGGTCGGCCTTGCGCAGCTCGTCGATGAAGATGGCGTCGGCCTGGGCCAGCAGCTCGGCATACTCCCGCTTCACTTCGCCCAGGATGCGCACACCGAGGCCGGGACCGGGGAACGGGTGGCGGTAAACCATCTCGCGCGGCAGACCGAGTTCGACGCCGATGCGGCGTACCTCGTCCTTGAACAGCTCACGCAGCGGCTCGACCAGCTTCAGCTTCATGTGCGCCGGCAGGCCGCCGACGTTGTGGTGGCTCTTGATGACGTGGGCCTTGCCGGTCTTGCTGCCGGCCGATTCGATCACGTCGGGGTAGATCGTGCCCTGCGCCAGCCACTTCACGTTGCCGCCGGCGGCAATCAGCTTCTCCGACTCCTCGTCGAAGATCTCCACGAACAGGCTGCCGATGATCTTGCGCTTGGCTTCCGGATCGGCCACGCCCTGCAGCGCCTTGAAGTAGCGCTCGGCGGCGTCGACACGGATCACCTTGACACCCATGTGCTCGGCCATGGTGGCCATCACCTGGTCGCCTTCCTGCCAGCGCAGCAGGCCGGTGTCGACGAACACGCAGGTCAGCCGGTCGCCGATCGCCTGATGCAGCAAGGCGGCGACCACCGACGAGTCGACACCGCCGGACAGGCCCAGCAGCACGTGGTCGTCGCCCACCTGGGCGCGTACCCGGGCGATCTGGTCGCCGATGATGTTGGCCGCCGTCCACAACGTGGCGCAGCCGCAGATTTCGGTGATGAAGCGCTTCAGCAGCGCCCCGCCTTGCTTCGTGTGCGTGACTTCAGGGTGGAACTGCACGCCGTACCAGTGCTTGGCCTCGTTCTCCATCACGGCGACGGGAATGCGATCGGTGCGGCCGGTGATGGTGAAGCCTGGCGGTGCTTTCGAGACGTGGTCGCCGTGGCTCATCCACACGTCGAGCTTGTGCTCGCCCGGATGATCGGTAAGGCCGTCGAACAGGCGACTGGGCGCCACGATATCGACGCTGGCATGGCCGAACTCGCGCGCATCGGCGGCTTCCGTGGCGCCGCCCAGCTGCGCAGCCAGGGTCTGCATGCCGTAGCAGATGCCGAGGATCGGCAGGCCGGAATCGAATACTTCCTGCGGCGCTTTCGGCGCGCCTTGCAGTGTGGTGGACTCCGGGCCGCCGGACAGGATGATGCCCTTTGCCCCGAAGCCGGCGATCTCGCCCGGATCGTGGTCCCACGCCCAGATTTCGCAGTACACCCCCAATTCGCGCACCCGCCGCGCGATCAACTGCGTGTACTGCGCACCGAAGTCGAGGATCAGGATCTTGTCGGAATGGATGCTTTGCATCTTTCAGGCTCTTGAAAAGTACAAAAACAACCGCGGCGTCCTTCCCTCGGGTGCAGGAAGGACGCCGCGAAGTGCTGGAAGGCCCGGACTTCGTTACGAGTTGAGTCGGTAATTCGGCGCTTCCTTGGTGATCTGGATGTCGTGCGGGTGCGCTTCGGTGACGCCGGCGCTGGTCACCTTCACGAACTGCGCCTTGTGCCGCACGTCGTCCACCGTGGCCGCGCCCAGGTAACCCATCGAGGCGCGCAGACCACCGATCAGCTGATGGATGATGTTGCGCAGCGGGCCACGATACGGCACGCGGCCTTCGATGCCTTCGGGCACCAGCTTGTCGGCGTCGGCCTCGTCCTGGAAGTAGCGGTCCTTGGAGCCGAGCTGCATCGCGCCGATCGAACCCATGCCGCGGTAGCTCTTGTAGGAGCGGCCCTGGAACAGCTCCACCTCGCCCGGCGATTCCTCGGTGCCGGCGAACATCGAGCCGAGCATCACGCTGGACGCGCCGGCGGCCAGCGCTTTGGGGATGTCGCCGGAGTAGCGGATGCCGCCGTCGGCGATCAGCGGGATCTCGTCCTTCAGCGCGGTGGCGACCAGGTCGATCGCGGTGATCTGCGGTACGCCGACGCCGGCCACCACACGGGTGGTGCAGATCGAGCCGGGGCCCACGCCGACCTTGACCGCGTCCACGCCCACGTCGAGCAGCGCCCGCGCCGCCTCGCCGGTGACGATGTTGCCGGCGATCACCTGCACCTGCGGGTAGTGCTTCTTGACCCAGCCAGCGCGTTCGATCACGCCCTGCGAATGGCCGTGCGCGGTGTCCACCACCAGCACGTCGACGCCGGCGTCGACCAGCGCGGCCACGCGCTGCTCGGTGTCGCCGCCCACGCCCACCGCGGCGCCGACCAGCAGCGCCTCGTGGCTGTCCTTGGCGGCATACGGGTTGTCGCGGGCCTTCTGGATGTCCTTGACGGTGATCAGCCCGCGCAGCTGGAAGTCGTCGTTGACCACCAGCACCTTCTCGATGCGGTGCCGGTGCAGCAGCTGCAGCACTTCGTCCTGGCTGGCGCCCTCCTTCACCGTGACCAGCTTGTCCTGGCGGGTCATGATGTTGCGCACCGGGTCCTCGGGCTTGCGCTCGAAGCGCATGTCGCGGCTGGTGACGATGCCGACCAGCTTGCTGCCCTCGACCACCGGCACGCCGGAGATGTTGTGCGCGTGGGTCAGCCGCAGCACCTCGCGGATCGAGGTGTCCGGACCCACGGTGATCGGGCTGCGGATCACCCCGGCCTCGAACTTCTTCACCAGGCGCACTTCGGCGGCCTGCTGCTCGGCGGTCATGTTCTTGTGGATGATACCGATGCCGCCCTGCTGCGCCATGGTGATGGCCAGTCGCGCCTCGGTGACCGTATCCATCGCGGCGGACACGATCGGGATGTTCAGGCGCAGGTTGCGGGTGAAGCGGGTGGAAGTGTCGACGTCGCGGGGAAGCACGACGGAATGGCCCGGAACGAGATAAACGTCGTCGTAGGTCAGGGCCTCGGCGAGGATGCGCATGCGAAATGTCCCGCTGCAAAGAGGAGATTATACGCGCCCTGCCGGCATGCTCGCCAGACGTGCCGCTGAATGCGGCGTCAATCGAGCAGTGGTCAGGCGACCCGACGCGGCGCCGTGCGCGCCTCGGCCGCTTCCAGCGTGTTCTCCATCAGCGTGGCCACCGTCATCGGACCGACGCCACCGGGCACCGGGGTGATCCAGCTGGCGCGTTCGGCGGCCGGAGCGAACTCCACGTCGCCGACCAGGCGGCCGTCGTCGAGCCGGTTGATGCCCACGTCGATCACCACCGCGCCGGGCTTGATCCACTCGCCCTTCACCAGCCCCGGCTTGCCGGCGGCGACGATCACGATGTCGGCCTGGCGCACGTGGCGTTCCAGGTCGCGGGTGAACTTGTGGCAGCAGGTGGTGGTGCAGCCGGCGATCAGCAGTTCCAGCACCAGCGGGCGGCCGACATGGTTGGATACGCCGATCACCACCGCGTGCTGGCCGCGCACCGGGCGATCGGTGTGGCCGAGCAGGGTCATCACGCCCTTGGGCGTGCACGGACGCAGGCCGAAGCGGCGCAAGGCGAGCCGGCCCACGTTGATCGCCTGGAAGCCGTCGACGTCCTTGGCCGGATCGATGCGGTCGACCAGCGCGTCCTCGTCGATATGCGCCGGCAGTGGCGACTGCACCAGGATGCCGTGCACGTCCGGATCGGCGTTGAGCCGGTCGATCAGGGCGAACAGTTCTTCCTGGCTGGTGCTCTCCGGCAGGTCGTAGCCGAACGAGCGGAAGCCCACCTGCTGGCAGGCCTTGCGCTTGTTGCGCACGTAGACCGCCGAGGCCGCGTCGTTGCCCACCAGCACCACCGCCAACCCCGGCGCGGGAAGCCCCTGCGCCAGGCGGGCGGCCACACGCACACCGACACGCTCCAGCAGTTCGTGTGCGATGCGCTTGCCGTCGAGGATGCGTGCGTTCATGGGAAAGGCCTGGCTGCGGGATTCGCCATTATCCGGGCTGCCTCCGATGCGCACAAACGGCGCATACATCCGTAGGTCGCAAACGGACTCAGCGCGTGCGCTTGATCAGCTCGCTGCGCCGGCGTCTCGCCTTGTGCTGCTGTTCCTTGGTCAGCACCTTCTTGCGCCCGGCGTACGGGTTCTCGCCTTCGCGGAACACGATCCGGATCGGCGTGCCTTCCAGCTTGTAGCGCTTGCGGAAGAAATTCTCCAGGTAGCGCTGGTACGCCGGCGCGATGTGCTTGGTGCGGCTGCCGTGGATCACGATGGTCGGCGGATTGGTGCCGCCCGGGTGCGCGAAGCGCAGCTTCGGCGCGTGACCGTTCACCAGTGGCGGCTGGTAACTCTCGTAGGCCTTTTCCAGGGCCTTGGTGAGGTCGGAGGAGACCAGCTCCCGGGTCGCCGACGCATGCGCGCGCACCACCGCGCGCATCAATTCGCGCAGGCCGGAGCCGTGCAGTGCGGAGATCTGCACCTGCTTGGCCCAATCGACGAACACCAGCCGCCGGTCGAGCGCGCGGCGGCACTCGTCGCGCTGGTAGGAGTCCATGTCGTCCCACTTGTTGATCGCGATGACCAGCGCCCGGCCCTCGTCCACCGCGTAGCCGATCAGGGTGAGGTCCTGGTCGGCGAGGTTCTCGCGCGCGTCGATCATCACCACCACCACCTGGGCGGCGGCGATCGACTGCAGCGTCTTGATGACGCTGAATTTCTCCACCGCCTCCTCGACCCGCGCCTTGCGCCGGATGCCGGCGGTGTCGATCAGCGTATAGCGCTTGCCGTCGCGTTCGAGCGGCACCCGGATCGGATCGCGGGTAGTGCCGGCGACGTCGGAGACGATCAACCGCTCCTCGCCGAGCAGGCGGTTGATCAGGGTCGACTTGCCGGCGTTCGGGCGGCCGACGATGGCCACGCGGATACTGCCATCCTCGTCGGCGGCTTCCGCGGCGGGTTCCCGGTCGGCCGGCAGCAGCGGCAGCAGCACGCGCAGGAAATCGTCGGTGCCGCGGTTGTGCGCCGCCGACAACGGCAGGGTGGCGCCGATGCCGAAGGCGAAAAACTCGGCCATCACGGCTTGCTCGTCGAGGCCGTCGGTCTTGTTGACCGCCGCCACGATCGGTTTGCCGCTGCGCCGCAGTTCGGCCAGGATCGCATCGTCCTGTGGCAGCAGGCCGTCGCGGGCGTCGACCACGAACACCAGTGCATCCGCTTCTGCGATCGCGAGGCGTACCTGCTTCGCGGTCAGCACGTCCATGGCCTCGTCGGTGCCGGAGAGGCCGCCGGTGTCGACCACCACGAAGGGCCTCTCGCCGATGCGGCAGATGCCGTAGTGGCGATCACGGGTGACGCCTGGCATGTCGGCCACCAGGGCGTCGCGGCTGCGCGTCAGCACGTTGAAGAGGGTCGACTTGCCGACATTCGGACGACCAACCAGTGCGACGACGGGCAGCATGGGAAGTACCGTGTTCCGGCGGTCAGTGCGCGGACAGACGGTAGGCGCCGATGCGGCCCTCGACGTCCTCGACGTACACGGTGTCGCCCACCACCAGCGGCTGGGCACGGATCGCCTTCTTCGACAGCCGCTCGCGCGCGGCCAGCGCGCCGTCACCGGTCTGCAACCAGTGCACGTAGCCTTCCAGGTCGCCGACCACGACATAGTTGCCCTGTACGGCCGGACCGGTGAGCCAGCGGTACTTCAGCGCATCGTTCTTCCACATGTCGGCGCCGCCATTCTTGTCGAATGCCCACACCACCGAGGCGTCGTCGACGCCATAAACTGCATGGTCGTTGATGGCCGGCGATTCGAAGCTGGACAACGGGTGCGCCCACAACGGCCGGCCGCTCGGACCGTCGACCGCCACGAGGTTGCCGTGATAGGCGGTGCCGTAGAGCGTGCTGCCGTCCAGCAGGATTGCGCCGTCGGCGTCGTTCAGGCGGTCGATCTCGGTACGGCCTTCGCCGCTGGCCAGTTTCTGTTCCCACAGTTTCGTGCCGTTGTCCTGGCGCAGGGCGACCAGCTTGCCGTCGTCGCTGCCGAAGAACAGCACGCCATTGGCCGCCAGCAACGAGCCGTTGCCGCGCAGGCTGAGCAGCGGCACGGTGCCCTGGTCGTAGACCCAGCGACGCTGGCCGGTTGCGGCGTCCAATGCGTAGATGCGGCCGTCGCCGGTACGCACCACCACCATGTCGCCGACGATCACCGGCGAGGCCAGCACCTGGCTGCTCACTTCCACGTCCCAGCGCGGGTTGCCGTCCTTCGCATCCACGGCGTAGACGTGGCCGTCCAGCGTGCCGACGGCGAGCAGGTCGCCGCTGACCGCCGGGCCGCCGGCGTACGCGGCGTCCTTGCGCTTCTTGTCGCCCCAGCCGAACCAGCCGTGGGTGCGCGAACTCTTCGACCACAGGCTCTTGCCGCTGGCGGCATCGAGCGCCACCAGCTTGCCGTCCGTGCTGGCGGCGTAGAGCACGCCATCGACCACGGTCGGGCGCAGCCGCACGCCGCTGGCGCCGGCACCGTCGCCCACGCTGGTACGCCACAGGCGCGTGACCTGCACCGTCGGCTTGAAGTCCTTGGCCAGCGGGGTCGGCGGCTGGACGTTTTCCTTCTTGAAGGAATGGCATCCGCTGAGCGTCACCAACGAAGCCAACGTGATCAGCAAGGCACGTTTGATCGTTTCAGGTTTCATGCACCCTGCTTCCCGGCTACGGTCAGATCATCGAGTTTCATCTGCAAGGCGCCGCGTTGCGGCGCTTCCTCGCCCAGCGCGGTCAGGGCCGTCTGGTAGGCCTTGCGTGCTTCATCGGAGCGTCCAAGCTTGACCAGCACATCGCCGCGGAGTTCCTGCGCCAACCCCTGATAGCTGTCGGCCGGAATGCGATCCAGCGTGGCCAGCGCCTGCTGGCCGTGGTCGCGGGCCAGTTCCACCTGCGCGATGCGCAGCAAGGTCAGCGACTTCAGCGGCGCGGCGCCAGCATGGGCCTCGGCCCACTCCAGCGAGACCTCGGCCTTGTCCAACTGGCCGGCCTGCATCTGCTGCTTGGCCCGCTCGCTGACGGCGAACACGGCAAACGGCGACTTCGCGTAATCCTTCATCAGCTGGTCGGTCAGTTGCGATGCGGCATCCGGCTTGCCGGATGCCTGCGCGATCTGGATCTGCTGGTAGATCTGCGCGGCCTCGCCTTCGTTGCGGGCCTGATGGTTGCGCCACTGCTGCCAACCGAAGATGCCGACCAGGCCGATCACGATGCCGACGACGATCGACATGCCATTGTCGCGCAGCCATTTCTGGACCAGCTCGCTCTGTTCGTACTTGTCGTATTCTTCAAATGCCATGCAATCACCATTCAAGAGGCTGTCCGCGCGGACGCGGGCTCAGGCCAGTGTGGTAAGCAGAGGAAATGCCGCTTGCGCCCGCTCGTTGCCGAGCGAACCAAGTGGGCAAGCATAACCGATATGGGCCGCACGCAGCGGCCCGCGACGGCAATCAGAGGCTGGCTGCGGAGGCCTTGCCGTCCCGCATCTGCATGCGGAAGTGAGCCACGTTGGCGCGCCGGAAATCATCCAGGCCGATCGCGCTGCCGTCGATGCTGACCTGGGCGCCGCTGGCGTTGCCGATGCGCACATCCAGCGGCTGGTCGCTGTGATAGGACTTGTTGCTGCCGGCGGGAAGCAGCCCGTATTCCAGCCGGGTGCCATCGGCCCGGGTCACCTCGACCCAGCTCGCCGCGGAAAGATTGAGGCTCAGACTGTGGCTGCCCCCCTCGCTGTTCACGGCAGGTGCGAGCGGCTTGACCGGCGGCGACAGGCTGGTGTTGTCCAGGTTCGGAAACGGCGCCATCGAGGCCAGCAGCGGCTGGTCCTGTCCCTGCGAAGCTTCCGCCTTGGGCGGGGTTTGCGGGGCCGCGGCCGCCTCGCGCGCGTCGGGCGTTGCGGCGCCGGTAGTTGAGGTTTCCAGCTGGGCGACCGGAGCAGCATCCAGCGGCGCCAGGTGGCTGAGGTCGCGATCCAGCGTGCCGCGCACGCCCAGCCAGATCATCGGCACCACGATCACCGCGGTCAGCACGACGTAGGTGGCGGCGGTGGCGTAGCGGTCGAGCAGGAAGCGCGAATGCGAGATGCCGCCAGTGGCCACCAGTGGCGGCTCGATCTGTTTGATGCGATCTAGCTCGACCTGGAGCGAGGCCTCGTTGATGCCCAGATGGCGGCCGTATTTGCGGATGTAGCTGGCCAGGTAGATCTTGGAATCGATGCCGTCGTACTGGTCGCGCTCGAGCTGGCGCAGCACCCGGGCGGGCAGCTTCAACGCATGGGCGCAGGCTTCCAGGTCCAGCCCTTGGGCTTCACGCGCCGCATGCAGGCGACTGCCGAAACTCACCGTGTGAGGGTTTGCCGGCGCCACATCCATATCGGGCAAATTGATACCGAACAACCCTGGCTCGCTTGAGCCCTGCTTGGATGGTTGAGGCTGCTGCATGGCGGTCATGGGCTGGCAGTGCTGTCTACGGCGTGAGCCTGCTCCGAGTCCGGGAACTGGCTGAGCAATCGCTTGCTGTAAGAACGGGCACCTTCCAGGTTACCCAGTCGGGTTTCGATGTCGTGGCCTAGCTTGAGCGACGCGGCAGTCGACTTGCCCAGCGCATCGTACCGCTGGAGGAAAGCTCTGGCGCGAAATGCATCCTTGTGCAGATAAAGCGTGTTGGCAAGCTGGAAGAGTGCCTCCGCATTATTGGGATTTCTTGCGATGGCGTCACGAAAACTCGCTTCGGCCGCGGCGACGTCGTTGGCGCGAAGCTGGCAGACGCCGGCGTTGGTCAGGGCCACGTCGGGGGTCTGGTAGAACGGGTCGGCCACGGCTTTCCGGAAATACTGGTCCGCCTCGGCGATCTTGCCGGTATGGCAAAGGAACACGCCGAGGTTGTTGTTCGGCGCGCCCTTCGCCGGTTCCAGCGCCACCGCCTTGCGGTAATGCTGCTCGGCTTCGGGCAGCTTGTTGATGCGCTCGTACAGCACTGCGATCACGGTATGCGCCGGCGCGTAGTTGGGGTCGAACTGCAGTGCCTTGGTCAGTTTCTCCAGCGCGGTCTGCAAGTCGCCATTGGCCATGTAGCGCTGGCCCAGCTCGGTATGGATCCGCGCGGCGTCTTCCGCCTGCTCGGCCTTGCTGGTCTGCGGCATGCTCTTGCCCAGCGAGCTGCTGTCGGTGTGCGTGGTGACACAGCCGGCCAGCGGCAGCAGCAGGCTGAAGATCACGGCCCGGTCAAATCGCATGCGTTGCCCCCTCGTCCTGCCGTTTGCGGATGCTTGCGCTGCGCCGGGTGCGGTCGGTGACCTGCCCGGCCAGCTGGCCGCAGGCAGCGTCGATGTCGTCGCCGCGGGTACGCCGCAGCATGGTCAGCACGCCGGCATTCAACAACTGCGTCTGGAACTGGTGGATGTCGTCCGGGGCCGAGCGCTTGAACTGGGTGCCCGGAAAAGGATTGAACGGAATCAGGTTGACCTTGCACGTCGGCAACTTGCGCATCAGCTTGATCAGCTGGCGGGCATGCTCGGGCTGGTCGTTGACGCCCTGCATCAAGGTGTATTCGAAGGTGATCGAGGTGCGCGGCTTGCGTGCTATCCAGCGCTGGCAAGCCGCCAGCAGTTCGGCCAGCGGATAGCGCTTGTTGATCGGCATCAGCTCGGTGCGCAGCTCGTCGTTGGCCGCATGCAGCGACACCGCCAGCGACACGTCGATCGCGTCCGACAACTGGTCGATCAGCGGCACCAGGCCGGCGGTGGACAACGTGACGCGCTTCGCCGCTAGGCCGAAGCCCAGGTCGTCGCGCATCAGCTTCATCGCCTTCAGCACGTTGTCGAAATTGGCCAGCGGCTCGCCCATGCCCATCATCACCACGTTGGTGATGCGTCGGTTCTGATGGGTGACGTTGCCCAGGTACTTCGCTGCCACCCACACCTGGCCGATGATCTCGGCGGTGGAGAGGTTGCGGTTGAAGCCCTGCGCGCCGGTCGAGCAGAACTGGCAATTCAGCGCGCAACCAATCTGCGAGGAGACGCACAGGGTGCCGCGGGTCGGCTCGGGGATGTAGACCGTCTCGATGGCGTTGCCGGTATCCATGCCGAGCAGCCACTTGTGGGTGCCGTCGGTGGCCACCTTGTCCAGCAGCGTCTTCGGCGCGCCGATGTAGCAGGCCTCGGCGAGCTTGGCGCGCAACGCCTTGCCCACGTCGGTCATGTTCTCGAAGTCGTCTTCCAGGTCGTGGTAGATCCACTTCATCACCTGCTCGGCGCGATACGGCTTCTCGCCGAGCTGCGTGAAGAAATCACGCAGTCCCTGACGATCGAAGTCGAGCAGGTTGACCTTGTTCGAGCTGGCAGCAACTTGGTTCAAGGAAAAGCTCTTGGAAGAGTGCGGCCACGGATGGCCGCTTTTTGATCTTCGCGTTCAGGAAGAACGCACTTGTTTCAACTGTGCGGCCACGAATGGCCGCCTTCTTGATCTTCGCGTTCAAGAATGAACGCACAAATTAACGCGACACTACATCCGTTGCCGCGAAGAAATAGGCGATCTCCACCTTGGCGGTCTCGACCGCGTCGGAACCGTGCACGGCATTGGCGTCGATCGACTCGGCAAAGTCGGCGCGAATCGTGCCCGGCGCGGCTTCCTTCGGATTGGTGGCGCCCATCAGGTCGCGATGAGCCAGCACGGCGTTCTCGCCTTCCAGCACGCTGATCATCACCGGACCGGAGATCATGAACTCGACCAGCGCCTTGAAGAAGGGGCGCTCGCGGTGCACCGCATAGAAGCCTTCCGCCTCGGCGCGCGACAGCTGCTTCATGCGCGCGGCGACGATCTTCAGGCCGGCCTTTTCAAAGCGTGCATAGATTTCACCAATGACGTTCTTGGCGACGGCATCGGGTTTGATGATGGAAAGAGTGCGCTCCAGCGCCATACGGGTCTGCTCCGGGAAAACGGATGGATGGGAGAGGGGTGGGCCGGCAGGCCGGCGGGCGGCCAATTCCGACTTGGATTGCGGAGTTAGCCCATGAAAGTCTGACAGATTCTAACTCATACGCAAGTCGCCGGCGGCCGCCGGCAAACGTCCGTTTGACGGCTGCCAAGCTGTCCGCGTATGCTCAAACGATCGTTTGAACGGCCGCTGGCCGATGGATGGTTCCGCCCGTGAACAGCTCCGGCTCGACCAAGGAAAGGATACTCGGCGCCGCCGAGCTCCTGTTCGCCCAGCGCGGCTTCGACGGCGCCTCGCTGCGCCAGCTCACCGCCGCCGCCGGAGTCAACCTGGCTGCCGTCAACTACCACTTCGGCTCCAAGGACAAACTGGTCGAGGAAGTGTTCCGGCGCCGGCTGGACGCCTTGAACGAACGCCGCCTGGCCGCCCTGGCCAGCATTGCCGGTGCGCCGCAGACCACGCTCGAGGACGTGCTGGAGGCGTTCATCCGCCCCGCCCTGGACCTCTCGCACGACGACAGCGGTGCCTTGTTCATGCGCGTGCTGGCGCGTGCGTTCGCCGAACACGACGACACCTTGCGCCAGTTTCTGTCCGTGAACTACGGCCACGTGATGCGCCAGTTCACCGCCGAATTCGCCCGTCTGCTGCCGCAATTGAGCAAGGAAGAGCTGTACTGGCGCATCGACCTGGTCACCGGCGCGCTGACCCATGCGATGTCCGGCTTCGGCATGATCCAGCGCAAGAGCGACGTCAGCGAGCGCGCCCACCGCGAGCAGACCGCGCAGCACCTGATCCGTTTCGCCGTCGCCGGGCTCAGCCATCCCTGATCCATCTGTCCCATCCTTTGCACATCCGGAGAAGCCAATGACCGCTGCATCCTTCCCCACATCGGCGCTGCGCATCCGCAAGGCTGCCGTGCTGGGCGCCGGCGTCATGGGCGCGCAGATCGCCGCGCACCTGACCAACGCCGGCGTCGAGACCGTGCTGTTCGACCTGCCCGCGAAAGAAGGCCCCAAGAGCGGCATCGCGCTGAAGGCCATCGCCAACCTGGCCAAGTTGTCGCCTGCCCCGCTGGCCGACAAGAACCTCGCCGGCGCGATCATCCCGGCCAACTACGACGACGACCTCGACCACCTCAAGGACGTCGACCTGGTGATCGAGGCGATCGCCGAGCGGATGGACTGGAAGCTGGACCTGTACCGGAAGATCGCCGGCCACCTGTCGAAGAGCGCGATCATCGCCTCCAACACCTCCGGCCTGTCGATCAACACGCTGGCCGAGGCGCTGCCGGAAGAAATGCACCATCGCTTCTCCGGCGTGCACTTCTTCAACCCGCCGCGCTACATGCACCTGGTCGAACTGATCCCGACCCGGCTCACCGACACGGCCGTGCTGGACGGCCTGGAAGCCTTCCTCGTCACCACCGTCGGCAAGGGCGTGGTGATTGCCCGTGACACGCCCAACTTCATCGGCAACCGCATCGGCGTGTTCTCGATGCTGGCCACCATGCACCACACCGAGCAGTTCAAGCTCGGCTTCGACACCGTCGACGCGCTGACCGGCCCGGCCGTGGGCCGCCCCAAGAGCGCCACCTACCGTACCGCCGACGTGGTCGGCCTGGACACCATGGCGCACGTCATCAAGACGATGGCCGATACCCTGCCCGACGATCCGTGGCATGCGTACTTCAAGGCGCCGGCGTGGCTCTCCGGCCTGATCGAGAAAGGTGCGCTGGGTCAGAAAACCGGCGGCGGCTTCTACAAGAAGGCCGGCAAGGACATCGTGGTGCTGGATGTGGCCAAGCAGGACTACCGCCCGTCCGAGCAAAAGCCGTCGGACGAAGTCGCCGCGATCCTGGCGATCAAGGACCCGGCCGAGAAGTTCGCCAAGCTGCGCGCATCAAACGATCCGCAGGCGCAGTTCCTGTGGGCCACCTTCCGCGACCTGTTCCACTACACCGCCTACCACCTGGCCGACATCGCCGACACCGCACGCGACGTGGACTTCGCGATCCGCTGGGGCTACGGCTGGAAGCTCGGCCCGTTCGAGACCTGGCAGGCCGCCGGCTGGCAGCAGGTGGCGACGTGGATCGCCGAGGACATCGCCGCCGGCAAGGCGATGAGCAAGGCGCCCTTGCCCGCCTGGGTCACCGACGGCCGCAGCGGCGTGCACGGCAAGGCCGGCTCGTGGTCGGCCAGCGCCAAGGCCGACAAGCCGCGTTCGCAACACCCCGTATACCAGCGCCAGCTGTTCCCCGATCCGATCCTCGGCGAGAAGTTCGACCAGGGCAACACGGTGTGGGAGAACGACGGCATCCGCCTGTGGACGCTGGGCGACGACGGCATCGGCATCATCTCGTTCAAGACCAAGATGCACACGGTCAACGACCACGTGCTCGACGGCATCCAGCACGCCATCGGCATCGCCGAGGAGAAGCTCAAGGCGGTGGTGATCTGGCAAGACTCCGAGCCGTTCTCCGCCGGCGCCGACCTCAAGGGCGCGCTGGGCCTGCTGAAGGAAGGCAAGTTCGACGACTTCGAGAAGATGGTCGCCAACTTCCAGCGCACCAGCATGCGCATCAAGCATTCGCTGGTGCCGGTGGTGGCTGCCGTGCGCGGCCTGGCGCTGGGCGGCGGCTGCGAATTCCAGATGCACTCGGCGCGCACCGTCGCGGCGCTGGAAAGCTATATCGGCCTGGTCGAGGCCGGCGTCGGCCTGCTGCCGGCCGGCGGCGGCCTGCACGAGCTGGCCGTGCGCGCGGCGAAGGCCAACCCGGCCGATCCGTTCGAGGAACTGAAGAAGGTGTTCGAGACGGTGGCGATGGCCAAGGTCTCGCCCAGCGCGATCGAGGCGAAGAACATGGGCCTGCTGCGCGACAGCGACGTGGTGGTGTTCAACGCCTACGAACTGCTCTACGTCGCCAGGCAGGTCGCCGGCGCGCTGGCCGAATCCGGCTACCGCCCGCCGCTGTACCAGCGGGCCATCCCGGTCGCCGGCGACGTGGGCACCGCCACCTTCCGCGCCTCGCTGGCCAACCTGCAGGCCGGCTACTTCGCCTCCGAGCACGACGTGGAAATCGCCCGGCGCATCGCCGACACCCTCTGCGGCGGCGTGATCGAACGCGGCTCCGCGGTCGACGAGGAATGGCTGCTCGCACTGGAGCGCAAGCACTTCGTGGAGCTGGCCAGGACCGAGAAGACCCAGGCCCGCATCGCCCACACCATGACCACCGGCAAGCCGCTGCGCAATTGACCCCACCCCACCCCCCTTCAAGGGGAGGGCGGGGGTGGGGATGGTTGTCCCCGCCAGCCACGACAAAATTTCGCCCTGATCCGCGCCACGCGCGAAGGGCCACGGAGAACGAAATGACCAAACAAGTGCAAGACGCCTACATCGTCGCCGCCACCCGCACCCCGGTCGGCAAGGCGCCGCGCGGCGTGTTCCGCCACACCCGTCCCGACGACATGCTCGCCCACGTGATCCGCGCCGTGCTGGCGCAGGCGCCCGGCATCGACCCGCACCGGATCGGCGACGTCATCATCGGCTGCGCCATGCCCGAGGCCGAGCAGGGCATGAACGTGGCACGCATCGGCCTGCTGCTGGCCGGCCTGCCCGACACCGTGCCCGGCGTCACCGTCAACCGCTTCTGCTCCTCGGGCCTGCAATCGGTGGCGATGGCGGCCGACCGCATCCGCCTCGGCGAGGAAGACCTGATGCTCGCCGGCGGTACCGAGAGCATGAGCATGGTGCCGATGATGGGCCACAAGGTAGCGATGAACCCCGGCATCTTCGACAACGAGCACATCGGCATCGCCTACGGCATGGGCATCACCGCCGAGAATGTGGCCAAGCAGTGGAAAGTGAGCCGCGAGGCGCAGGATGCGTTCTCGGTGGAAAGCCACCGCCGCGCGCTGGCCGCCCAGGCCGCCGGCGAGTTCAGGGACGAGATCACCCCGTTCCGGCTCGCCGACCACTACCCCGACCTCGCCACCCGCGGCATCGTCACCGACAGCCGCCTGGTCGAGAACGACGAAGGCCCGCGCGCCGGCACCACTGCCGAAGTGCTGGCCAAGCTGAAGACCGTGTTCCGCAACGGCCAGTTCGGCGGCACCGTCACCGCCGGCAACTCCAGCCAGATGTCCGACGGCGCCGGCGCCGTGCTGCTGGCCAGCGAAAAGGCCATCAAGCAATACAACCTCACGCCGCTGGCCCGCTTCGTCGGCTTCTCCGTCGCCGGCGTGAAACCCGAGGTGATGGGCATCGGCCCGAAGGAAGCGATTCCGAAGGCGCTCAAGCAGACCGGCATCAGCCGGGACCAGCTCGACTGGATCGAACTCAACGAAGCGTTCGCCGCCCAGGCACTGGCGGTGATCGGCGACCTCGGTCTCGACCCGGCCAAGGTCAACCCGCTTGGCGGCGCCATCGCGCTCGGCCACCCGCTCGGCGCCACCGGCGCCGTGCGCATCGCCACGCTGGTGCACGGCCTGCGCCGGCGCAAGCAGAAGTACGGCATGGTGACCATGTGCATCGGCACCGGCATGGGCGCGGCGGGCATCTTCGAGGCGCTCTGACGCGCCGCCGACCGTGCCGGCGGAACCGGCGCCGTTGCCGCGGATATGACAACGGCGCCGTGTCGCTAAGGCGCCGTTGTCGTCAAGCGGCTACGGCTTGGCGGCCGGCCTTGCGCAGTCGCCCTGCGCGCAATCGAAGTCGACCTTGATGCCGCGGCCGGCGATGACCGGCACGTTCAGGTGCTTCAGCACGGGACGCCCGTTCTCTTCCAGCGTTACCGTGTAATTGCCCACAGGCAGTGGCCCGATATCGTAGCGGCCCTTGGTATCGGACTGGTCCCGGCGCAGCAGCCCGGAGGTCGTGCTTTGCGCCGAGATGGTGCTGCCCGCCGGTGCCTTGCCAAAGATGTTGCCCGCAGTGGCCTGTGCGCAGACCGCGGCGGATCCCGCCATACAGGCGCCGACGACTGCCGTCATCGCCAGGCTCCGGATCGAGAACCCGCGAAGGCGGCGAGCATGGTGGCTTGGGAAGGAGCTGTTGCTGTTCATGGGATTTTCCTGGTTCCGTTGAAACAACGTGGGGACATGAGCCCGCCAGCCCGGCTGGCGATCCGCTCACGGGGGTTCCGGACGGTTTCATCCGCCTGCCGTGCCTGGGGATGGCCACCTGCAGCAGGCGTCGTTTCGCTTTTCGTCCGCAGCCATCGGCAGCGGCGAGGCCGCATGTTGGATGGTTGCGCGCAGCCTACGCCTGCAGCCGGCCTGCGCCGAAGGGTCAGACGTCATGAAGGTCGGAAGTCATGCACCGGCGCCAAGTTGCGACAGCAGCCGCGTGCGTTTGTTCTTGCGGCAACCGGCCATTCGCCGGCAGGCTCAGCCTTTCATCGCTTGCGCCGGTTTGGCCGGCCACGGCGCGGCACGCCAGCAGGCGTTGTAGAAATCCTTGATGGCTTGCCGGGCCGGATAGAGCACGAAAGTGGCGCCGTAGCGGAAGGCGCGGCGCCGGCCGCCAACCCAGGCGCCGATGGAACTCGATGAAAGCAGCCGCCCTAGTTCGCTGGGCGGCCAGGACCGGCTGATCACCACGGCGCCGTCGGCGGCGCGCGCTGCGCCGCGCGGTTCGACCAGCACTTCCTGGCGGTCGATCTCGAAGTACGATCGCGTTTCGTGCGCCACGATCTGTCGGGCGCGGGTCGCGCCCACCTGGTCGTAGGCAGTGAGCGTCACGCTGCCCGGCCGGCATTGCAGGGCGAGCCGATACGTGCCGCGACGGTTCTCCTGGTGCAGCTCCAGCAAAGGCGCCGGCGGCAACAGCCAGCTTTTCGTCTTCAAGGGCAGCCGGCCGTTGTTGGCCAGGCCGGCGGCGGTCATCTGGTCCGCATCCAGCCAGACCGGCGAATCGGCGGCGGACGCCGGCGGCGCGTCGAGGGCATCGAGATCGATACCCATTGCCTCGAGGTAGGCGTCCGCCTGCCCATGCATCGGCTGGGCCGGTGCGGTACCGGCGGAGGGGTGGCGGATCAAACCGATGCGATCGCCGCCCGTGGGTGCCCAGCGGTAAAGGCCGCCGAAGTAGGCATAGGCGCAGGCACCGCTGCAGACGGCGGCCTTCGCGCCCCGGTAGCCGCCACGTTTGCGCCGCGGCGTGCCCAGATGCGTCGTCAGCGAGCTGGCGCGGAACAGGCGCCCCAGCGCCATGCCGGCCGCCAGCTCGCCCTGCGAGGAGTTCAGGTAGACGTCGGATCCGGCGGGAACCTTGCCTGATTTCAGCAAGGCCTCGAACCGCTGCGGCGCATCGGCGTCGATCATGCCGTACAGATAGACCTGCGGCGCACCGGCCAGCGTCACCGTCATGCGGTCGTCATTGACCTGGATGGCCATGCGCTGTGGCGTGGCACCTGCACTGCTGCGCACCGCAGCGCCTTCGGCGTGCGCCGCACTGGCCAGGCCTGTGCAAACGAGCAGCCACAAGGCGCAAGCGACGATGCGCGAGCTGCGGTGGTGCGCAGCGTTCTCGAAGAGGCCGTATCGCACTGCTGCTCCCACGGTTCAAACCATGGAGTTTCCAAGCTGCAGGATGTCCCGCAGGTGAACGCGGGAGCATGCCGCGGGAACGTGTCAGCGGAGCCGGCAGACAGCCACGGCGCCGCGGTGAAGCCGCGCCGTGGCTGTCCGGGCAGAATCGCGGCGTGCTAGATACCGTCTGACGCGGGCAGGGTCAGTTCGGCCCGCTGCTGGGCATCAGCGGTGTTCCAGCGCCGCATGTAATCCAGCTTCTTGTCGCGGATGTCGGCGGCGTGCTCGCGGTACCACGCCTCGGCAGCCGGGGTAACGCTGACCCAGGCCGTCTTGTCCATCCATTCGCGGAAATCGGACGACTGCGTGCTGTACTTCGCGCCGGCCTGGTTGTGGATCGGCAGCAGCGAGAAACGCGCCTTCCACACGCCCATGCGCGGACTGACCAGCGCGTAATAGGTCTTGCCGGCATCCAGGTGCGCGACCATGAAGTCCGCGTTCTCGGCGATCACCATGAACAGGTGCTCGCCCGGATCGGCCTGGTAGGCGATCTTGGTCTTGCTCGACACGATGCCGATGAACTTGTCCTCCTTCTCGCTGGTGTCGTACACCGACGACTGGATCGCGCCACCAAACGACGACGGCCGCATGAACACCACCAGCGCCTTACCCGGCTCTGGCCGCGGTTCCGAGCCGCCGGACTTCACCATCAGTGACGACTGGCAGCCTGCCAGGCCGGCCAGCAACAGCAGAGTCAAACTCCATTGAATCAAACGCATTGGTTTACTCCCTTGTTGATTAACTTACCCGGCTTTAAGGTGAATTTGCTTTCGCTCGAAACCGATATTTAGGTTAGATGCCTTTACTTATCAGTAGGCGCTCCCTGCTGCGCCCGAAACACCCGCCGCACCTCCGGACCCAGCGCGTCCACCTGCCGCTTCGGCTGCAACATCGCTCGCTCCCCTGCCCCCAACTGGCAGTTGCGCGACAACGTGTCCGCGCCTTCCGAGGTAGTTGCCGTCACGTCCTGCAGGTTGACCACCACGGCCAGCGTGTCGCCCAGCGGTTCCAGCGCCAGGCAGACGCGGTCGATCATGGCCATGCTGCGGTACTGGCTGCCGCCGACCATCACCAGCAGGTTCTGGCGGTCGATCCAGACGCTGGACTGCACGCCGGTCAGCGGGCGCACGGCAGCACGGGCGTTTTCGAGGTCAATGCGGCGCGCCGGATCGGCCAGGCGCATGTCGCGCATCAGGTTCTTGTGCATCGCGTCGACGTGCGCCTGCACGGCGCGCTGGTCGCCGCTCAAGCCCGCCACCTCGATGCCGGCAAGATGGCCGGCGGTGGTCAGCGGGTTGGTGCCCTGGCCGGCCTGTTGCGGTCGGCGCGTACTCGATGTTGCTTTCCCGTCGTCATTGCTGCAGCCAGTAGCGGCAACGCGGGTCATGGCGGCGGCAATCAGCCAGCGCTGCATGGTCATCCATTCCCCCCGGAATACCGGCCGAGCATAGCGCAGCGAAAACGCGATGGCACTCGCGCTTTGCCGGCCACGCCCGACGTTTTCCGCTGCGTAGGCGGTGCCGGGGCGCTGCGGCGGCTCCCATGACCTCTGGCGTGAGGCGCAGAACACCGCCTGCGAGTGTTTTTGACCCGTCGTCGGACGAAAGAGCTTTGGCATCGCCCTTCCATGCTCCGACGCCGGAGCAGAAAGTCCCGGCGCCCAGGCTTTTTGTCCCAGCGCTGGGCAAAAAAGCATCAACGTTGCCGTCCGCGACTCCGCACGATGAGCAAAAAAGCATCACGTGCGGAGTCCGTAGCCTCGGCAGCGGAGCAAGAAGTCCCAGCGCTGCGGCTTCCTGCTTCGGCGGCGGGCAAAAGAGCATTAACGCTGCAGCTCTACCGATTCACCCTCGGGCAAAAAAGCCTTGCGTGTCGAGTCGCGAACTCCTGCCCGCCCGATGGAGCGCCGCAAGAAACGGGGTGCGCGGCCGCCGTGTCGGCGCGATGCTGACGGGCCAACCCGCGATGCCGGCACTTCCGGCACAGGCGCGGCACGTTGCAATGGCGTGTGATGCACGGCCGCGGCAGGCGCACAGGCCGGCGGGCGCGTGGCGCGCGTGCCTCACGGGCAGACACAGGACGAATCATGACGATGCAGGCACTTGCTGGAATCTCCCGCCGTTGGCTTCGACGACTCGCGTGGGCCGCGCATGCGGCCGCCTGCCTGCTGCCGCTGGCCGCCATGGCGCAAGGCGCGAACCCGGCCACTGCCGCGGCCGCGCCAGCGCCACCGCGGCAGTCGCAGGACGATGCCTGGTGGACCGGCCCGATGCTGGCCAACTCCGCCGCCACCCTGCCGCAGGGCCACTTCCTGATCGAGCCTTACCGGGGTCCAGCCGAGATACGTGTAAAAATGGGACACTTGTTCTGAAAAGGAATGCTCTTTCAGAAGCTTGGCTAGAAATTTAGCTTGAGAGCTCAGCGTTCGCCCGGCTGAACGGACTGCGGCTATTCCAGCATGAGTTCCACCACAAAGGGATCGGGAACAGCTTCGATATCGATCAGATAGTCACCGAAGCGCTTAATGTGACCGGTCATATACGGACTCATGATGGCGACGTCCTCTCGCTTCGGCTTCAGTCCCTCGGTCGCCAGTTCACGAAGAATGCGTGTGAGGTCCACCGCATTGCTGAAAATGATCGCGTTGGTGACCAGATCGTTGTACTTGACTGTCTTCTCCTGCTCTTCGGGATCGTTGTCGGCGATCACCCCTTCCCCGCCGAAGAAGTTCCACTTGGCGAAGCCATTGTAGGCTTCGACCTTGTTGGTTGAGGCCGTGATTTTCTCGCGCAAGTCCAAGTCGGAGATGTAGCGCAACAGGAAGTTGGTGCGTACCACACGACCCAACTCGCGGAATGCCTGATAGAGCCGATTCTTGCGGCTGTTGTTGCCCAGTTTGCGCAACAGTGTCACGGATGAAATCTTGCCGGCGGTGATCGACAGCACCACCCGCATCAAATCCTTCCAGTGGGTTTCGATGAGCGCCCAGTCGATGGTGTCTTTGAACAGCGAGTCGATGTGTTCGTAGCGCGTCTCGGCGGAAGGGCGAAAGAACTTCAGATCCTGCCAATTGCGGATACGTGGCATCAGCTTTATGCCAAGCAGGTGCGACAGTGCAAAGACCGGCGCCGACTGTCCCTGGGTATCGGCATGCACCGTGTCGGGCTGAATATCGGACTTGTTCTTCAACAAGCCTTCGATGATGTAAATCGCCTCCCACACGCCGGACGGGATGAAGTGGGAGAACAGCGCGACATAGGTATCGGAGACATGGTGGTAGGCGATGCCGCCGTAGCCGCCATAACGGATGTGGTACTCGGCCATCAGATTCTGATCGCGCATGTCGTACTTCGTGCCGTCGGCGGCGGCACTCTTCCCGTCTCCCCACACCTTAGGCAGGTGCAGGGTGTTGTAGGCGTTGATGATGTCCTTGATCGCCAGGTCCAATTTCTTGCCGTTGATATGCCTGCGATTGACGAAAGAGAGCATGTGCGGTGTCACCGCGCCCCGGAAATGCCGTGCCGCCTGCACGGGCCCCAGATTGCTGCCATAGGTGAACGTGGTCAGGACGTAGCGTTCGGTGGCGCGTTCGAGCTTGGGATCGGAGCCGGAGAGCGGACCAAAATGTCGAGGGAAATTCACCCAATGGGCGACGTTGCACAGGATGTCGAGAATGTTGCGCTCGGGCATACGTTGAAGAATGGCGGTCTCCAGCGCCTTGGCCGATTCGGTGGGCTCCTTGGCGACAACGCGCTTGAGAACGGGAACCCCACGGTCATCGATCACGATCTGATTGTTGTCCGGATACGCGGCATCGATCTCTTCCGCCGTGCGGGTGAGTTCCTCCCGTAGTTGCGCAACAAACAGCGCGGCATCGGCGGGCAAGCCCAACTGGCCGCAGTAATCGGCCAGTCGGCTTTCGCATTCGTCCCAGGTCAAAAGCTGGCCACGATAGTCGGCATATTCCTCGGAGCCGCCGATTGCCATGTCGCCGGTCTTCAGTGTAATGACCTAGCGGTTTCTGCTCAGGTCAGGCCGCTAAAGCATAAGCCTCAGCGGGTGTCTTCATGCCCAGCGCCTGATGCGGACGCCGGTGGTTGTAGAACTGGATCCAGTCGCCGATCACGCG
>Ga0209916_1001299_pt1 | contig 23289 bp, 18 predicted proteins | sample ThiBio_1000_plan_FD_183956 | JGI IMG/M metagenome (GOLD analysis project Ga0209916, IMG submission 183956) | Wastewater bioreactor microbial communities from Cape Town, South Africa - Thiocy_solids_2 (SPAdes) | ecosystem: Engineered > Bioreactor > Thiocyanate-remediating > Anaerobic-Aerobic ... | reverse complement strand
TATGGGGATCAGCGTTTGGGGCAGGGTAAGGAGCGGGCGGTTGAGTTCATCGCGGCTAAGCCGGAGTTGATCTCTGAGATCCGCGGCAAGGTGATGGACGCCCTCAGCCTCGGCGCCAAGACCAAGAGTCCAGCCGAACTGGACGTCGACTCTGAGGACGGTGCCCAGTGACTCCGAACGTCACCTACTTCCTGCTGCTAGCTCTAGGTTTGGTGGTTGGCGCCACCCTCATGTACCTGCTGCGGCAACGCAGCGAACGCGACGCCGAGGCGGAAGCAGAACAGCGTGTTGCGGCTCGCATGGCCGAGGCCGAACGCGAAGCGCGCGGCGTCGTCGAGCAGGCGAACAGGACCGCCGAGGCCGAGCTCGCCAAGGCGCAACAGCGTTGGTCCGAGGATGAGGCGCTCAAGCGCAGGCGGTTGGATGACGAACTGCGCCACCAGCGTGAAACGGCCAAGGCAGAGGCCGAACGCGGCCTCAGCGAGATCGAACGCGACCGCACGGCGGCGCGCGAGGCGCGCGACGAGGCGAGACGCGACCGCGAGCGCCTCGAGCAGCAGGAGGAGCGCCTCAACCGCCGGAGTGAGCAGCAAGACGCCCGCGCCCTGCGCTTGGACGAGGTGGAGGAGCGCCTCAACCAGCGCGTCACGGACCTGAGCGTCCGCGAGGAGGGCATCGAAGCGCGTGAGTCGGCGGTCGATTCTCAACTACATGAGATCGCGCAGCTGAGCCGCGAGCAGGCCACGCAACTCATCCTCGACCGCCTCGAGCGCGAACTCGAGCGCGAGAAAGCCGTGCGCGTCCGCGCTGCGCTCGAGCGGGCGGACGCGGACTCGCGGAAGCGTTCACAGGACATCCTCGCCCAGGCCATACAGCGCAGCGCCTCCGAGGTGTCTGCCGCCATCAGCGTTTCGGTAGTGCCCATCCCAAGCGACGCCATGAAGGGCCGCATCATCGGGCGCGAGGGCCGGAACATCCGCGCCTTCGAGGCGCTCACAGGGGTCGACTTGATCATCGATGACACGCCAGAGGCCGTGCTCCTCTCGAGCTTCAACCCCGTGCGCCGCGAAGTAGCGCAGCTGGCGCTCACCGAGTTGGTGACGGACGGCCGCATCCACCCCGCGCGCATCGAAGAAGTCGTGCACAAGGCGCAGCAGGAGATGCAGGCGTACATCCGCGAGCGCGGGGACGAGGCGGCGCTCGAAGCGAACGTCGTGGGCCTGAAGCCGGGCCTCGTTCAACTCCTCGGCCGCATGCAGTTCCGGACGAGCTACGGGCAGAACATCCTCAAGCACTCGGTGCAGGTAGCGCACCTCTCGGGCATCATCGCCGCCGAGCTTGGGCTCGACGAGGCCATGGCGCGCCGCGCTGGCCTCCTGCACGACATCGGCAAGTCGATCGACCGCGAGATCGAGGGCACGCACACGGAGATCGGCGCCAACCTCGGGCGGCGTTTCGGCGAGCCGAAGGAAGTCATCGACGCCATCGCGAACCACCACGACCTCGACCAGGCCGAGACCCTCTTCCCCATCATCATCAACGCGGCAGACGCCATCTCGGCGGCCCGGCCGGGCGCGAGGCGCGAGACGCTGGAGAGCTACATCAAGCGCCTCGAGGGTCTCGAGAGCATCGCAACGAGCTTCCCTGGCGTAGACAGTGCCTTCGCCATCCAGGCCGGCCGCGAGTTGCGCATCATCGTTCAACCGGAGCGCGTCGACGATGCCACGGCCGTGCTGCTGGCGCGCGACATCGCCAACCGCATCGAGCAGGACATGGAGTACCCAGGTCAGGTGCAAGTGACGGTCGTGCGCGAGTCGCGCGCCGTCGAGTACGCGCGCTGAGCTGACAAGCCGCGCGCTAGTCGCGGTACCGTCCGGCCCGCCTACGGCAAGGCGCGCCGGCCTGGGTATACTCGCCCGTGGCTACCAGAGGGTGCCGCTACTGCCCTGTTCTGCCGCACACCCTAGTCCCCCCTGCGAGGTGCTCAGTGACGCTCAGTACTTGCCTCCACCTTTCGCCCCACCGTGGCGAAGAGTCCCCCCACGCCCGTTGCACGCGGCTAGTAGGTGACCACAGGTGAGGAGCGGCGAGGACGTCAAGCTATTCAGCGGCAACGCCAACCCGTTGCTCGCTCAGGCCGTCGCCAAGCATCTGGGTGGCCGCCTAGCGCACGGCACGGTCTCTCAGTTCCCTGACGGCGAAACGCGTATCAGCATCGACGAGAGCGCACGTGGCGGCGACTGCTACATCATCCAATCGACCTGCGCCCCCGTTAACCACCACCTCATGGAGTTGCTCGTCCTGATCGACGCGCTGAGGCGCGCCTCGGCTTGGCGGATCAACGCCGTCATCCCGTACTTCGGTTACGCGCGGCAGGATAAGAAGATGCAAGCGCGCGAGCCGATAACCGCCAAACTCGTAGCCAACTTGCTCGAGAAGGCCGGCGCCGACCGCGTCATCACCATCGACTTGCACGCTGGCCAGATCCAGGGCTTCTTCGATGTCCCCGTCGATCACTTGACGGCATTGACGATACTCGGCGATCACCTCAGGGGCACCGACCTGACCGACAGCGTGGTCGTGTCACCTGACGTCGGGCGCGCGACCGAGGCCAGGCGCCTTGCGAACTACTTGAACCTGCCGCTCGTCATGCTCTACAAGCGCCGCACTAGCCCGACGGACACCGAAGTCACTCACGTCATCGGCGACGTCGAAGGCAAGCGTCCGATCATCATGGACGACATGATCTCGACTGCGGGCACCATGCGTCGTGGCATCGAGGCGCTGCTCGACCTCGGCGCGCAACCTGACGTGCGCGTGACGGCAACCCACGCCGTCTTCACGCCACCGGCGATGGAGCGCCTCGATCACCCGGCCGTCAGCGGCATCTACGTCACCGACACCATCCCGCTTGTCGAGACCAACGACAAGATCAAGGTGCTTAGCGTGGCTCCCCTTCTCGCCCAGGCCATCCGCAACGTGCACGATCACGTGTCCGTGAGTTCCCTTTTCGACAGCTGAAATTGCGTCCGACCTTTACAGCGGCGGGCGCTACCAAGTAGCATCAGTAGTTGCTAACGCGTCGGCGAGATAGCCGTGCGCACCGGAGGAACCATGAGAATCAACGCTGAAAAGCGCGCGCCGGGCACGGCCGCTGACTTGCGCCGCACGGGGAAGCTCCCTGCGGTCGTCTACAACAAGGAACTCAACGAGTCGATCACGGTCGACATGCGTGACTTCGACAAGGCGTTCCGCGCCCAGGGCACCTCGAGCCTGATCGACCTCGTCATCGATGGCACCGAGCGTTCCGTCGTCGTCAAGCAAGTCCAGATGGACAAGCGGAAGCGCGTTCCCATGCACGTCGACTTCTACGCCGTCACCGCCAACCGTCCCCTCGAAGTGCACGTCCCCATCGAGTTCGTCGGCACGGCCGTCGGCGTGCGCGACGGTGGCATGCTCGACGTTCAGCGCCGCGAGATCAAGATCTCGGTCCTGCCGCGCTTCATCCCCAACCACGTCGAGGCAGACGTCAGCGCCCTCGCCGTCGGCGATAGCCTGCACGTCAAGGACCTCATCGCCAAGCTCCCGAGCGAGGCGCACATCCTCGACGAGCTCGACCTCGCCATCGTGGCAGTAGTGCCACCACGCGTCGTGGAAGAGACCGAGGGAGCCGAAGCCGTGACGCAGCCTGAGGTCATCGGCGCCGGTACCGAGGAGCAGGAAGAGGGTTGACCTCTAGGGTGGACCAGGCGTCCCCACCAAGTTTCAAGCTCGTGGTCGGCCTCGGCAATCCAGGGTCGCGCTACTCGGGAACCCGGCATAACGCCGGGTTCCTCGTCATTGATGAGCTAGCGAGGCGCCACGGGGCGCAGTTCAGGGTCGAGCGCGAAGCGGCAACGGCCAAGTTGGCGCCTGGCACGCTAGCTGCTGGCGCCTGCATGCTGCTTAAACCGCTAACGTTCATGAACTTGTCTGGCCGCCCAGTGCAGGCCGCACTCACGCGCGGGTCCGTCAGGCCGGGCGAGATGGTGGTAGTTCACGACGACATGGATCTGCCGCTAGGCAAGCTGCGGGTGAGGCTCGGCGGCAGCAGTGGCGGCCAGCGCGGCGTTAGCGACATCTCGCGGACCGTGGGCCCCGATTACGTGCGGGTGAAAGTCGGCGTGGGGCGACCCCCGCCTGAGTGGACGACGGAGAACTGGGTGTTGAGCCGCTTCACTCAGTCAGAGGCGGACCTGGTGGAACGCGTGGTGGCGGCCGCTGCGGACGCTGTCGAACTCGTGGCGCGGTACGGCCCGCAGCACGCCATGAACGAGGTCAACGGTCTAGACGTAGCCGCTTCGTCTAGTTAGCTGCCTTAACCGAAGCGCCCTGAGACGTAACGTTCCGTCAGTTCGTGCCGCGGCGCAGTGAACATCTGGTCCGTTGGCCCCTCCTCGACCAAGGTACCGAGGTGCATGAAGGCCGTGCGGTCCGAAACGCGGCCGGCCTGCTGCATGTTGTGCGTCACGATTATCACCGTGTAGCGGCCCTTGAGCTCGGCTATCAGGCGCTCGATCTTGTCGGTCGCGATCGGGTCGAGGGCGCTGGTAGGTTCGTCCATCAGCAGCACCTGCGGCTCGGTCGCCAGCGCCCGCGCGATGCACAGGCGCTGCTGTTGCCCGCCCGACAGCCCGAACGCGGAACCCTGCAGTTTGTCCTTGACCTCTTCCCACAGGGCGGCGTCCTTGAGGGCGCGCTCGATGACCGCGCCGAGATCGAAGCGACGCCCAGCCAGGCGCGGACCGAAAGCGACGTTGTCGTGAATGGACTTGGGGAACGGGTTCGGTTTCTGGAACACCATGCCAACGCGGCGCCGCACCTCGACAGGGTCGACGCCGGCGCCGTACAGCTCCTCACCCTCGTAACGGACGCGCCCCGCGGTGCGCACGCCCTCCACCAAGTCGTTCATGCGGTTGATGCTGCGCAGCAGGGTGCTCTTGCCGCAGCCTGACGCGCCGATCAACGCGGTGACGCTGTTGCGCGGCACCGTCAGCGAGACGCCCTTGAGCGCCTTGAAGTCCCCGTACCAGAGGCTGAACGAATCTATCTCGACGACGGCGTCCTCGGCGGCCACCGGGTCGGTCCGCACCGTCTCGTGGTCGTCAGGCAGTACCTGGCTCACGCTCTTCCTTTCGGGCGCAAGTAGCTCACCAGCGCCGCTCGAACTTCCGCCGCAACCAGAACGCCACCCCGTAGAGTAGCGCCAGCACGCAGAGCAACACGACGATCCCGGCAGACGCTACGTGAGCGAACTCGGGGTTGTTCTCCCCCACCCACGAGTAGATCTGCACGGGCAGGACGGTGTACTGCGACATCGGGCTGCTCGGCAGGCCCGGCACGAACGCTGCCGCCCCTATGAGGAGCAGGGGCGCCGTCTCGCCAACAGCGCGTGCGACGGCGAGGATCACGCCGGTCACGATACTCGAGAGGGCGGCGGGCAGCACCACTCGGAACGCAACCTGCGACTTCGTCGCTCCAAGGCCGTACGCCGCCTGGCGCATGGAGTCAGGTACCGCCCTGATGGCCTCGCGCGCCGCGATGACGACGACGGGAACGACGAGCAGCGCGAGTGTGAGCGCAGCGGCCAACACCACGGGCCCGAGCCGCATGAAGCGCACGAAGACCGCGAGGCCAAGTATGCCGTAGACGATGCTCGGCACTCCAGCCAAGTTGCGCAAGTTGACCTCGATGGCCCTCGCCGCCCACGTGTCCTGCGAGTACTCCTCGAGGTAGATCGCCGCCGCCGCGCCGAGCGGCACGGCGATGAGGATGACGAGCGCCATCACCCACAAGCTGCCGAGCAGGGCGGGCGCCAACCCCGCGACCAGCGGCGACCGCGAGGTGTTGCGCCCGAAGATCGAACCGTCAAGCCACTGGTTGAGGTAGAGGTGTTGGCCAGGCCGCAGTTCGGCAAGCAAGGCCTTGCGCTCCCTCGCGCCAGCGACCAGGGCGTGGTCAGAGATCAGCTTGTCGCGACTGCTCGTCACGACCCACCTAAGCGGCTGCCCGTCGACCGCCCACATCAGCTCGACGCGGTTGCGCGCCGCGAAGATGCGGCGCTCCTCCGAGTTGGCTAGCAGGGCATCCACCTCCTCGGCCGATTCGCCGCGCGCGGCAAGCTCTAGCCGCACGACTCTCTCCCAAGTGCCTGTGAACCTGAAGCCTTCCGCGACCGAGAAGCTCGATCCGCTGCCGGCCGGCTCGACGACTTGCCATGAGACCGAGTCTCCGAGCACGTCGAGGACGAGGGCGGCAAGCACCGCGAGCGCCAACAGGGTCGGGGTGAGGACGGCCGCGTAGAACAGGCGGCCGCGTGCGCGCCGAGCGCTGGCGGTAGTCACTCGTAGCGCTCCCTGAAGCGCCGTACGAGCGCTTGCGATACCAGGTTGAGGAGTAGCGTGATCACGAACAGCACGCTCGCCACGGCATAGAGAGAGCGCGCGGCGAGGGAGCCAGCCGGCTGGTCGCCGGTGGCTGCCTGCACGATGAAGGAAGTCATGGTGGCGATCGTCTCGCGCGGGTCGAGGGTGAGGATCGGCCGCTGCCCGGCGGCGAGGGTGACGATCATCGTCTCCCCGACGGCGCGGGCGAACGCCAAGATCACGGCGGCAACGATGCCGGAGAACGCGGCAGGCAACACGATCTTTATGACCACGTCCAACTTGCTCGCACCAAGGCCATAACCTGCCTCACGCAGGGAGTTCGGCACGGAGATCATGGCGTCCGAAGCGAGGCTCGAGATGATGGGCAGGATCATGAAGCCCATGACGAGTCCGGCAGAGAGGGCGTTGAAGAGCTTGAGGCCTGGAATGAACGTTTGCAGCCACGGGGTAACGAACAGGAGCGCGAAGTAGCCAAGCACGACGGTTGGGATCCCGGCCAGTAGCTCGAGCACGCCCTTCACGCGCCTGCGAACGGGCGGGGTGGCGTACTCGGAGAGGTAGATGGCGCTCGCGATGCCGAGCGGCACCCCGACCAGCATCGCGATCGCCGTGACGAGGAAGGTACCGGCCAGGAGCGGGGAGATGCCGAAGTGCTTGTCGAGGAAGAGCGGCGTCCACCTGTCACCAGTGAAGAACTCGACGACGCTGACTAGCGGGTCCGTGAAGAAGGCGAACGTCTCGCGTGCCAGCACGGCTACGACGGCGATGGTCGTCAGCACTGTCACCCACGCTGCGGCGCCGAGGGCGACGGCAACGAGCCGCTCGCGCATGCGCTCCGAAGGGCGCAACGCCAATGGTGCACTGGCGCTTCCCCGCTTCACTCGTGCGCCTGGACGGCGGCCAGCACGCTGTCGCCCGGGTGGAAGTCCGCGAAGGCCGTGCCCGTCACGCGCGCCTTGAAGCGGGCGGCGACCGCCTCGTAAACGGCGGGCGGGTAAGTGACGAAGCCGGTTCCTGCGATGTACTCGCGGTTCGCCGGCGCCAGGTAGAAGTCGATGAACGCGGTAACGGCCTGTTTGGCCTCGAGGGACATCGTGCTCACGTAGATGAACAGCGGGCGCGAGAGCGGCGTATAGCTGTTCGCCTCGATGGTCTCCGGGGTCGGCGCCACGCAGCCGTGCCCACTATCGACCGCCAACGCGGTAAGGCGCTGTGAGTTCTCGGCGTAGTACGCGTAGCCGAAGAAGCCCATGGCGTAAGGGTCGCTCTCCACGCCCTGTACTAGTACGTTGTCGTCTTCGCTAGGGAAGAAGTCGGTGCGGATGGCCCCCGTCTGACCGTTGACCGCTTCCGTGAAGTAATCGAACGTCCCGCTGTCGGTGCCAGGGCCATATAGCGTGATGTCGGCGTCCGGGAAGCCGGCGCGAACCTGACTCCACTTCGTGATGCCCGACCCAGGCGCCCAGATGGCCGCTAGTTCCGTTAACGTTAGGCAAGTGACGAAGTCGTTCGCGCGGTTCACCACGATCGTGAGGGCGTCCGCGGCGACGGGTAGCTCGATGAGCGAGATGCCAGCCGCCGCACAAGTCGCCAACTCGCTCGCTTTGACGACGCGGCTAGCGTCGGCAACGTCAAGTGCGCCAGCGCACATCTTGGAGAGGCCGCCTCCCGTGCCGGAGTAAGCCACCGAGACTGGTAGGCCAGGGTGCTCGATCGTGAACTCTTCAGCCATGGCCAACGACACTGGGTAGACGGTCGAGGAGCCGTCAACGCGCACGCCGAGTTCACCGCCACAGGCGCTGATGCCCACCGTCACTAGGGCAAGCAGCGCCCAGAAGCTCCACCTACTTGGGTGGCCGAACATCACTACCTCCAGGCCCGAGGTTACACGCGTTCCGCTTCAAGCCGGTCGGGCGCACCACCGGGGAACGATAATGGTGTGGGCAGCGCAGCAGTCGGGCAGTGCCTAGCCGTAAGGAGGCACAGATGCCAACTGGAACGCCACCGTCCTGGCCCATCCGGGCGCCGCGGGGTAACAAGCGGACCGCCAAGGGTTGGATCCAAGAGGCGGCCATGCGGATGTTGATGAACAACCTTGACCCCGAGGTGGCCGAGGCGCCGGAAGACCTCGTAGTGTACGGCGGCCGCGGCCGCGCGGCTCGCGACTGGAACGCTTACCGGCGGATCATCGCTACGCTCGAGCGGCTTGAGAACGACGAGACCCTCCTCGTGCAGTCAGGGAAGCCGGTCGGTGTCTTCAGGACCGTGCCTGACGCCCCCCGCGTCATCCTCGCCAACTCTAACCTAGTGCCGAAGTGGGCTAACTGGGAGGAGTTCGACCGCCTCGACCAGGCTGGCCTCATGATGTACGGCCAGATGACGGCTGGGTCCTGGATCTACATCGGCACCCAAGGCATCTTGCAGGGCACGTTCGAGACGTTCGCGGCGGCAGCGCGACGGCACTTCGGTGGCACGTTGGCGGGGACGCTGACCGTAACGGCTGGCCTCGGCGGCATGGGCGGGGCGCAGCCGCTGGCCGTCACCCTCAACGGCGGCGCGGTGCTGGTGGTGGAGGTCGACGCGCACCGCATTCAAAGGCGCCTCGAGACGGGTTACCTCGACGAGTCGAGCCTTGACCTAGACGACGCCCTAGCGCGTTTGGAGACGGCAAGGCGGGCGCGCACGCCACTCTCGATCGGGTTGCTCGGCAACGCAGCCGAGGTGCTGCCCGAACTGGTAAGGCGCGGTGTAAGAGTCGACCTAGTGACGGACCAGACGAGCGCCCACGACCCCATGGTCGGTTACCGCCCCACTGCGCGACCAGACGAAGACCTTAACGCCCTAAGGAGCGCGGACCCTAGCGGTTACCGCGCCCGCGTGCTTGCTTCCATGGCGCGGCACTGCTCGGCCATCGTCGACCTGGCCACAGCTGGCGCCATCGCCTTCGATTACGGCAACAACCTCAGGGCGTTCGCTCAGGAGGGCGGGTTCGAGGGCGCGTTCTCGTACCCGGGCTTCGTGCCCGCTTTCATCCGCGACCAGTTCTGCGAGGGCCGCGGCCCGTTCCGTTGGGTCGCGCTCTCGGGCAACCCGGCGGACATCTACCGCACCGACCGCGCCATGCTGGAACTCTTCCCTGATGACGTCGGCTTGAGGCGCTGGCTTACCGAGGGCGTTGACAAGTTCGCCTTCCAGGGTCTGCCTGCGCGCATCTGTTGGCTCGGTTATGGCGAGCGTGACCGCGCAGGTCTGCGCCTGAACGAGATGGTGGCCAACGGCGATTTGGACGGCCCCATCGTGATAGGCCGCGATCACCTCGACGCCGGGTCCGTCGCCAGCCCCTACCGCGAGACCGAGGCCATGCTCGACGGCTCTGACGCCGTTGCCGACTGGGCGCTGCTGAACTTCGCACTCAACGCCGTCAGTGGCGCCGGCTGGGTGAGCTTCCACCATGGCGGCGGCGTCGGCATGGGTTACAGCCTGCACGCTGGCCAGGTGTGCGTGGCGGACGGCTCGAAGGCCGCGGCCGAGCGCATCGCGCGCGTGCTGCTCAACGACCCTGGCACTGGCGTCATGCGCCACGCAGACGCCGGCTACGATCTGGCGATCAACACGGCGAGAACGCGAAGCATGGATCTGCCTGGCATCACGGACGTGGAGGACGTATGAGCAACGAAGGCACCCAGGTCAAAGGGATAAGCGAGCTCTTCACCCCCTACGAAGCGGTGCCGAACGCGGCCATGGCCATAGTCGACGGCCACGTCGCTTGGGTTGGCGCCGAGGCCGCGCTCCCCAGCGCATATGCAGCTTGGCCAAGCGTCGACTTGGGCGGCAACGCCGTCATCCCAGGCCTCGTCGACAGCCACACCCACTTGATCTGGGCGGGCGACCGCCTTGACGAGTACCTCCTGCGGGCACGCGGCGCGAGTTACCCCGAGATCCTCGCGGCTGGCAAGGGCATCTACGAGACGGTGGCTGCCACGAGGAGCGCGTCGGAGGCGTCCCTGCTCCTCTCCGCTAGGCGCCGCGCCGGAGCGTTCCTGCGCAGCGGGGTGACGGCCTTGGAGATCAAGTCGGGCTACAGCCTCGACACGGAAGGTGAGCTGCGCATGCTACGCGTCGCACGCCAACTCGGCGAGGAGGGTCCGCAGCGCGTGACGACCACGCTCCTCGCGCACGTGCCCGACAAGGACGTGCCGCGCGAAACATACCTCGCCACGTTCCTAAGCGAAACGCTGCCGGAGGCGGTACGCCTTGGCTTGGTCGACGCCGTCGACGTGTTCTGCGACGAGGGCGCCTTCACCCTGACCGAAACGCGCCGCATCCTGGAGGCCGCACTGACCTACCGCCTGAAGATCAAGGCTCACGCCGAGCAGCTCACGCACACGGGGGCCGCGCGGCTGGTGGCCGAGCTAGGCGGTGTGTCTGCCGACCACCTGGAGTTGGCCAGCGCGGAAGACTTAGGGGCGATGGCCGCGGCTGGCTCCGTCGCCACGTTCTTGCCTGTCGCGGCGTTACTGCTGCGGCGTGGGACCCCGGACTGGGCCACGGTGCGCGCCAGCGGCGTGAGGGTGGCGGTGGCTTCCGACCACAACCCCGGCTCCTCGCCCGTTTACGGCCTGATGCTGGCGCTGAACCTGGCCGTCGCCACCCTCGGCATGAGCGTCGAGGAAGCCCTCGTGGCCGGCACCGCCAACGCCGGCTTGGCCTTAGGTCAGCCAACGTGGGGCACGTTAGCGCCCGGGTCGGTTGCCGACTACTTGGTGGTCGATTCGCCCCGCGCGCTAACGCCCTTCTATACCTGGGGGTCGCCGTCGCTGCGCGAGATGGTGATCGGCGGCAACACGGTGTGGCGCAAGGACGGCTAGTCAGCTGGCCCAGCGTCCCACCACAGCGCCAGCGTCTCCGCCACCAGCCGCGCAGCTAGCAACGCGCTACGTCCGCTAGGGTCAAGGTCGGGCGCTAGCTCCGTGAGGTCTAGCCCGACCAAGTGGTTGCGCGCGACCGTAGCCGCCACCAGATCGCGCAGCTGAGCGTAGCTGAGCCCTTCCGGCTCTGGGCTGCTCGTGCCTGGCAGTTCTGCCGGCTCAAGGGCGTCGACGTCGATGCTCAGGTAGACGTTCGCGCCGGCGGGCAGCTTGGCAACGGCCGCCTCCAGGTCATCTCGCACCTGCTTGGCGCTGATGAGCGTGTGGCCCCGCGCGCGAGCGCTGCGGAATGCCTCGGCGTCCGCGCGAACGCCGCGCAAGCCGAGCACCGTCACGCTCGCCAGGTTAGGCAGCGCCTCGACCGCGCGCCTGAACGGGCTCGAGTTGGCGAAGCGCGTGCCGTTGCGCGCCTCCGAGTAGTCGAGGTGAGCGTCGAGTTGCACCACATGCAGGTCCCCAACGTCGGCGAACGCCAGTAGCAGCGGGTAGCTCACCGAGTGATCGCCACCTACGAACACCGGCAGGCGCCCAAGGCCACGCGCGCGGCGAGCGCCTGCCGTGATGCGCGCGAGGCTCTCCGCCGTCTCCAGCTGCGCAAGGTCGACGTCGCCAACGTCGACGAGGCGCGCGCCAGCTAAACGGTGACTGTCGGTAGCGAAGTCGTAGAACCCCTGTGGCGGCAAGGCGTAGCGGCCGCTGGCAGCGCGCACGGCGGCGGGCGCGAAGCGTGCCCCTGGCCTGAAACCGACCGCGAAGTCGTACGGCACCCCAAGCAACGCAACGTCGTAGTTAGCCCCAGCGCCCGCCGCTCCATCCAACAGCAACGGGGCCTTGAAGAAGGTCGCAGGGCCGGTGAAGGTGAGCTCCAGATGCCTGCTGTTCACGCCAACTCCACTCCGGCCGCGGCGACCGCGGCTAGCAGGCTGCCGTCGCGTACGGCGCCCCGCACTGCCTCGAGTTCCGGCTTGAGGTAGCGGTCCCCGTCTAGGTGCGGGACCAGTGCCCGCAAGCGTGCGTGCGCGGCCGCCACGCCGACGCCAGGCCTGAGTGGCGCCCGGAAGTCGAGCGCCTGCGCCGCAGTGAGTAGCTCCACGGAGATGACGTAACTGGCGTTCGCCACGACCTGCGCGAGCTTGCGGCAGGCGTGCGTGCCCATCGACACGTGATCTTCCTGATTGGCGCTGGTAGGGATGGAATCGACCGAAGCTGGGTGCGCCAGCACCTTGTTCTCGCTCACCAACGCAGCGGCGGTGTACTGCGCCACCATGTAGCCAGAGTTGAGTCCGCCGTGCTCGGTCAAGAAGCCAGGCAGGCCGGACAAGGCTGGGTTGACGAGTTGCTCGACGCGCCGCTCGCTGATGTTCGCTAGTTCGGCCACGGCGATCGCCGCGTAATCAGCCGCTAACGCCAGCGGCTGCCCATGGAAGTTCGCCGCCGAGATGACGAGGCCGCCCTGACCATCCACGTCCGAGCCGCCCCAGGCCGCTTCCTCCTCGCTGTAGCCGTCGCCGAGCACTAGCGGGTTGTCGGTGACGGCGGTCAGCTCCACCTGCAGCACCGACCGCACGTGACCGAGAGCGTCGCGGCTGGCGCCGTGTACCTGCGGCACCGCGCGCAGTGAGTATGCGTCCTGCACCCGGTCGCACTCCGCATGCGCCGTGACTATCTCCGAACCCGCTAGGAGCCTGCGCATGTTGGCGCTAACGCCCACTGCGCCAGGGTGAGGGCGTAACCGCACGACCGCCGGGTTGAACGGCATGTGACTGCCCATCGCCGCTTCAACGGTCATTGCCGCGGCCAGGTCCGCATGCCGCGCTAGGCGCTCGGCGTCAAGCAGGGTGAGGGCCAGTATGGCCGTCATGGCCTGCGTGCCGTTGATGAGCGCCAAGCCCTCCTTCGCCAGCAGCTCGAGCGGCTCGAGGCCGGCGGCAGCTAACGCGGCCGCGCTGCTTAGCAGTTCGCCGCCCACCTCGACCTCGCCCACGCCTAGCAGGACGACACCGATGTGAGCTAGGGGCGCCAGGTCACCAGAGGCGCCCACCGACCCCTGCGACGGCACCACCGGGTGGATGCGCCTGTTCAGGAGGTCGAGCAGCCGCTCAACCACCAGCGGCCGCACGCCGGAGGCGCCGAGCGCCAGCGACTGTGCGCGCAGGAGCAGCATGGCGCGCACGACTTCCGTTGGGAACGGCTCCCCTACGCCGACGGCGTGAGAGAGCATGAGGTTGCGCTGCAGTTGCCGCACCTCCGCGGGTGGTATGCGGCTGGTCGCGAAGCGCCCGAAGCCCGTCGAGACGCCGTAGACGGTGCTACCGTCCTCGACCAGCCGCTCCACGAACTCGCGGTTGCTAGCAACGCGCTGGCGCGCAGCGGCGGACAGGGTCACCTGCCGCCCACCGCGCGCCACCGATTCGAGGTCAGCTAAGGTCAGCTGGTCGTCAAGCTCTAGGTCACCGTAAGCTGTTGTCTGCGCCAGGGCCATGTGTCCAGACTACTCAAGCGGCGCCTCCGCTTCGCAGTTGGGCGAGCAGTCCGGTAACACGGCTGATGAGGTCACTTGCCTCCGCTATGCGCCGCTGCTCCTCCGCCACTACCTCGGCGGGCGCGTTCGCCACGAACTTCTCGTTCGCCACCTTACGCAGCGAGCGCTCGCGCTCCTGCTCGAGCTTGGCTACTCTGCGCTCCTGCCGCGCCACGTAATCGGCCACATCGATCTGACCACTCAGCGGCAAGGTCAGCACCAACTCTGGTACCGCCTGGCTTAGCGCTGGGCCAGCCACCAGCCCGCTCGCTATCCTCGCCCGCGCCAGTGCGCCGAACACCTCGGCCTCGCTGGTCACCAACTCTGCGGCGGGTCCACTCACGTGCACCTCCAACCAGGCCGCCGGGGAGGCCTCAGCGTCGCGGCGCAGGCCACGCACGCCAGCTACGGCGTTCTGCAAGCGCGCGAAGTCGGCCTCTGCGGCGGCGTCCGTGAGGGACTCGTCGACCGTCGGCCAGGCGGCGAGCGCGAGTTGCTCCTCGTGTCCGAGTGCCTGGTAGAGCTCCGAGGTGATGAAAGGCATAAGCGGGTGCTGCAGCTTGAGCACCCCTTCAAGCACGGTGCGCAAAGTCGCGCGCGTGGTGGCGTCGCCTGCCTGCAGCGCCGGCTTGGCGCCCTCGAGGTACCAGTCGCAGAACTCGGACCAGGTGAAGTCGTAAAGCAGGCGCGTCGCGGCGCCCAGGTCGTAGGCGTCCAGCGCGGCGGTCACGGCGCCAACGGTCCGTTGCAGGCGGCTGAGGATCCACCTGTCGGCCAAGCGGGTCGGCGCGGCGGCGCTGGTGTCCTCGTCGCCTGCGAGGTTCATGAGCCCGAAGCGCGCGGCGTTCCACAGTTTGTTGGCGTAGTTTCGGCCCATCTCCACGCGGCGGTCGTCCCAGCGGATGTCCTGCCCCCCGGTCGACACGTAGCCCATGGCGAAGCGCAGCGCGTCTGCGCCGAACTGGTCGATCACCTCTAGCGGGTCGATGCCGTTGCCCTTCGACTTCGACATCTTCTGGCCGTTCGCGTCAAGCACGAGGCCGTGAAGGAGCACGTCGTCGAACGGCCGTTGGCCCGTGAACTGATAAGCGGCCAGCTCCATGCGCGCCACCCAGAAGAAGAGGATGTCGTAACCCGTTACCAGCACGCTCGTCGGATAGAACTTCCGGTAGAACGGGTCGTCTACGTTGGGCCAACCAAGGGTGCTGAAGGGCCACAAGTTGGAGCTGAACCAGGTGTCGAACACATCCTCGTCTTGCACGAGGTCGAGGCCAGCGTAGCGCGGGTCGTCCGGTGGGTCGAGGTTCGGTTCGTCGAGGGAAGGCACGTAGGTCTTGCCGTCTGCGTCGTACCAGGCCGGGATGCGGTGCCCCCACCACAGCTGCCGAGATATGCACCAGTGGCGCAGGTTCTCGAGCCAGTCGCGGTTCACCTTCGTGAAACGCTCGGGGTGAACGGATACCTCGCCGCTGTCCAGCCCTCGTAACGCCCGCGCAGCCGCCGTATCGGTGTTGTAGAACCATTGCAGCGACAAGATGGGCTCCACCGGTTCGCCGCTGCGCTGGCTCAAGCCCAGCGAGACGCTGTAGTCGTCGGTTCGCCTAAGTGACCCGGCTGCTTCAAGCATGGCGGCTACGGCGCGGCGCGCCTCGAAGCGGTCGAGTCCGCGCAGCTCGACTGGCACCAGTTCGCCGAACAGGCGCGCATCGAGATCGATCACGCTCGGCCTTGGAAGGCCGTGGCGCTCCCCGATCTCGAAGTCGGTCGGGTCGTGGGCTGGCGTGATCTTCAGTGCGCCCGTCCCGAACTCCAACTCGACCGCCTCATCCAAGATGACGGGCACGAACCGGTCGGTGAGCGGGATGCGGGCGCTGCGGCCCGCCAGCTCGGCGGCACGCGGATCAGCAGGGTTAAGGGCGATCGCCACGTCTGCGAAGATCGTCTCGGGCCGCACGGTAGCGATCTCGATCTCGCCGCCGCCCTCCAGCTCGTACGCGAGGTAGTAGAGCTTGCCGGGCCGGTCCTCGCGGTCCACCTCGAGGTCGGAGAGCACCGTGCGACTCACCGGATCCCAGTTGACTATGCGTTCGCCGCGGTAGACGAGGCCCTGGTGATAGAGCTCCACGAACTGGCGCCGTACCGCCTGCGACAGGCCCTCGTCGAGGGTGAAGCGCGTGCGCGACCAGTCCGCGCTGACGCCCAGGCGCTGCAGTTGCCCCAAGATCACACCGCCGTAGCGTTCCTTCCACGCCCACACGTGTTCGTTGAACGCCTCGCGGCCAAGCTCCAGGCGCTTCATGCCTTGCTCGCGCAGCGCCCTCTCCACCACGACCTGCGTGCTGATGCCAGCGTGGTCGGTGCCCGGTTGGAACAGCGCCTCGTAACCTTGCATGCGCTTGAAGCGGGTGAGGACGTCGATGATGGTGTTGTCGAAGGCGTGCCCGAGGTGCAGGTTTCCCGTGACGTTGGGCGGCGGGATGACCACGCAGAACGGTTCCTTGTCGCTGTTGGCGTCGGCGCGGAACGGCTCATCAGCCCACAGCTTGGCCCAGCGCAGCTCGACCTCCGCTGGTTGGTAACGGCTTGCTAGCCCTGGAGCTTCGGGGTGCTCATCGACGTTGTTCATCTACTCCTCCTGCTTCAAGACCCGCGGTGGGGTCAGTTGGCGCTCCTGCTGGAGGGATGAGAACACCCCGCCCGCACAGCTGCGGACGGGGTGGAAAGCCCCGCGGTACCACCGCAGTTCCCCGAACCGAACAGTTGAATCCGGGGCACTCGAGACCACGCTATCGGGGTGGCAACCGGAGGTTCTAGTAACCGCCTTAGCGGCGTTCTTCCTCGAAGGCCGATCGGCCCGGGCGACGTTCGGCGGTTCCTCTCGCGTGGGCTCTCAGCCGTGACCCACGCTCGCTGTTAGAGGGGCGGACGCCTACTCTTCCCGCTTGGCGGATGATAGCACCCGCGGCATGTTGCGCGGTTGCTTACCCGACCATCGGCAAGGCGTTAGCCGACTGGATGCTGATCTGCCCCGCCATCAAACGCGCCGCGCGCCGCAACTCGAGAGTGCTCGGGTCATCAGGGTGAGAGATGACGAGCGGCGTGCCGCTATCGCCGCTTTCGCGCAGCGCGCGGGTGATGGGAACGGCGCCTAACAGAGGCAAGCGCTCCGTTTCTGCCCAGCGCAACGCGCCGCCCTCGCCGAAGATGTAGTCCTTGGTGCCGTCTGGGAGAGCGTAGTAGCTCATGTTCTCGATCACCCCGAGGACCGGGATATGCGTCTTACGCGCCATGGTGTACGCGCGGCGCACGTCTACCAGTGCCATGTCCTGCGGCGTGGTGACGAGGACCATGCCGGTCACGGGGACTAGTTGAGCCAGCGAGAGCTGGACGTCCCCCGTGCCTGGCGGCAAGTCGATGATGAGGTAATCGAGCTCGCCCCACACCGTTTGCTTCAGGAGTTGCGTGAGGGTGCCGTGGAGGATGGGGCCGCGCCAGGTAAGCGCCTGGCCGTCCTCAACGAGGTTGGCGATGGAGATGACCTTCACCCCATGGTTACGCAGTGGCAGTATGTGCTTCTCGTCGTCCGCCATGAGGCGCTTGCCTTCGACGCCGTACATCTTCCCTTGGCTTGGCCCGTAGATGTCGGCGTCGAGCAGACCAACGAGCGCGCCCTCCAAGCTCAACGCGGCTGCGAGGTTGGCCGCCATCGTCGACTTGCCGACGCCGCCCTTGCCTGAACCGACCGCGATGACGTTGCGCACGCCAGGCAGCGGCATCTGCGTCGGGCCCCGCACGGCGGAACCGAAGGTCAACTCGACCTTGTCAACCCCGACTTCCTGGCGGATTGCCGCCCTGATGTCCTGCTCGATCTTCGCTTTCATAGGGCAGGCCGGGGTGGTAAGGGTTACCTCGAGCTTGATGACGTCGTCGACGATCTCGACGGAGTCGACCATGCCAAGCGTGACGAGGTCCTGGTGGAGTTCGGGGTCGTTGACGCCCTTGAGGGCCTGGAGTACGCGTTCGCGAGTGACTGCCATAAGTGTCGCAAGCGTATCAGCGCCCGGCCTTCCGCGCCGCACGCGGGGTGACGAAGCGGTAGTCAGCGCATGATGCCAGCCTTGACCGTGGTCGCCTTGTGACATCAGGCAGCCATGGCTATACTCACAGGCGGGTGGAGCAGGCAGGGCGATTTCAGCGAAACCAGGAGCTGAGGCGTGACGGCAAGGTCGTCACTAGCCTTGGAGTCGATGTCGTTACCGGCCTGGCGGTGCTGATCTACGACTTCCCCGGCGAGCCGCTCCTCAAGCAAGGTTTCCAGGACGTGAACGGCTTGCCAGCCGTGCTCGCCTCCTGGGTACAGGACGACGAAGGCACCCTAGTGACGGCCTACCCAAGTGACGCCACCTTGGTTGCGCCAGGCGAGTCCGTCGTCGACGACCAGTTCGTACTACAGGCGCTGACCATCTTGCGTGACGCCGCCAAGCGCGGCCTGGCTCACGGCGACCTCGGCGCTGGCAGGTTCCTGTGGTCAGGCAGGCGCGTTTACCTCGAAGGCTACGGCGTTCCGTGGAAGCCTGGCCTACCGCGACCGGCAGCCGCCGCCGTGTCAACTGGCGCCGCTGCGGTCAACCCAGCCCTGGCCGCTGCGTTGACCGCTGACCTGCAGAGCGCAGTGAAGGCCCTGCTCACGCTTGGTGCTCAGGGCATCAGCTCCGAGGTAGCGGCCGCACTTAGAGGCGCGACGAGCGGGAAGAGCGGCGCTGACGCCGCTAGTCTCCAAGGCGTGGTGCGGCGCCTGGCTGGCGGGGCCGTCACCGTGCCGTCGGCTGGCTTCGTCGACATCGTCCTACCCGTCTCCAAAACGGGCGGAGCGGGCGGCAAGTCGAACCTGGACCTCGACGCGCTCGACTTCACCCCAGTTGCGCCATCAGCGGCTCGAGGCTTGAGCCACGACCCGAACGAAGTCGTCGGCGACGCGGGGGCGGCGCCGCGTGGGTCTGCCCCGCGCACCGACTTGCGCGTCGAGCAAGGCGAGACGCCGCCGCCGCGCGTCACGCCTCCTCGACCGCAGCAGACGCCGGCCGAAGCCCTATCCGACCCCGACCCGATAACGCTGCATAGCGATCCTGGCAGCGGCACCCTCAAGACGACCCCCGTTTCGGGCAGCGCGGCGGACTCTGGCTTCGTCAAACACCTGCCGCCTGGCGCTACCTACCGCTCTGGCAGCCTCGATGAGACGATCCGTCCGGCGCCCATCCGCATCGACGACAGGCACGACGGGCAGGCCCGGCGTAAGGCGTGGCGCGGGCCAGGGTTGCTCATCCTGCTGCTCCTCGTCGTTGCCCTCGGTAGTTTCCTGGCGCTGCGTGCGCAACGCAACTCCGACCTCGCGCAAGTTGGTGGCAGCTCCGTCAGGCACCTCGTAGACGTGCGCGTCAGCCCGAGCAACTTGCCGCCCGTCAGCCTGGTGGTCGACCGCAGTCCAGACGGCTCGAGTTACAGCCCGGGAACCATCATCGGTTCGGTGCCTAGGCGCGTCAGCTTCGACGCCAACGGCACCTGGACCGTGCACGCGCAGTTCCAGGGCCGCTCCAGCGCGCAGGTCACGTTGCGGGTGCCGGAAGACACGGTGATCACGCTCGCATTCGAGGAGCAACCCGCCGCGCCGTGACCGCCATGGCCAGCCACAACTAGGGAGCAGACCCATGCCACAGAGCATCGTCGTAGTCGATTACGGCTCGCAGTACAGCCGCCTCATCACGCGCAGGCTGCGCGAGCTGCAGGTGCACTCCGTGATAGTGCCCGCCAACGCGACGGTGGAACGCATCGTCGCGCTCGACCCGGCTGCCGTGATCCTCTCAGGCGGCCCGAACAGCGTTAACGACGCTGGCGCGCCTACCCTCACCCCCGGTCTGCTCGACCTCGGGCTACCGGTGCTCGGGGTCTGTTACGGCATGCAGCTTCTCGCCAAGGAACTCGGGGGCGCGGTCGGCGGCGGCGGGAGCGGGGAGTACGGCAAAGCCGCGCTGCGGAACTATTCTGGCGAGCTGTTCGCGGGTGTCGAGGGCGACTTCGTAGCGTGGATGAGCCACGGCGACGCCGTCGTACGCCTGCCTGCGGGCTTCACGGCCGTCGCTGAGAGCTCGAGCGGCGTGACGGCCGCCATGGAGGACCCGGAACGCCGGCTCTACGGGCTGCAGTTCCACCCAGAGGTCAACCACACCCCCAAGGGCATGGCTGTCCTGGAGCGCTTCATCACGCTCGCGGGAGCGCCCCGCGACTGGACGCCTGAGAGCATCGTCGAAGCCGCCGTTGCGAACGTGCGCGAACGAGTCGGGAAGGAGCGCGTGCTGCTCGGCATCTCTGGCGGCGTCGACTCGACCACCCTCGGCCTGCTGCTGCACCAAGCCATCGGAGAGCAGCTCGTGGCGGTGTTCGTCGATCATGGGCTCCTGCGTCTCGGCGAGGCGGAAGAAGTGGAGCGCGCGTTGCGCGGCCTAGGTGTCAACGTTACCGTCGTCGACGCATCCGAGCGCTTCGTCTCTGCCCTCGCCGGCGTTACGGACCCGGAAGCGAAGCGCAAGGTCATCGGGCGTGAGTTCATCGAGGTCTTCACCGCTGAGGCGCGCAGGCAGCAAGCGGGCGGCGCCATCCGCTTCCTCGCCCAGGGCACGCTCTACCCCGATGTCATCGAGTCGGCTGGCGTGCCGGGAGCGGCCAACATCAAGTCGCACCACAACGTCGGCGGGCTGCCTGCCGATCTGCAGTTCGAGCTAGTGGAGCCGTTCAGGGAGCTGTTCAAGGACGAGGTGCGCGAGATCGCGGAACGCCTCGGCCTCGCGCCGCACCTGCGCGACCGCCACCCGTTCCCTGGGCCGGGCTTGGCCGTGCGCATCATCGGTGAGGTCACCGAGGAGCGCCTCGACGTCCTCAGGCGCGTCGACGACGTGTTCATCTCGGCGCTGCGCGAGTTCGACCTCTATCACGACACTTGGCAGGCGCTAGCCGTCCTCACGCCGCTGCGCTCCGTTGGCGTGATGGGCGACGGCCGCACCTACGCCAACACCGTCGCGTTGCGCGCCGTTTCGAGCATCGACGGCATGACGGCAGACTGGACGCGCCTGCCTCACGAGTTCCTCGCCACCGTTGCCAACCGCATCGTCAACGCCGTACCAGAGGTCAACCGCGTGGTCTACGACATAACGAGTAAGCCGCCGGCCACGATCGAGTGGGAGTGACCAGGTAGAGTCGGGCATGGCAGGTAGCTGGTTGGTCAAGTCGGAACCCGACTGTTATTCCTTCGCGGAGCTCGTCAAGGACGGCCGCACCGCGTGGGAAGGGGTGCGCAACTATCAGGCGCGCAACTACATGCGAGATGACATGCGCTTAGGTGACCTCGTCCTCTACTATCACTCGAGCACGGCCGTGCCAGCCGTGGTCGGCTTGGCGCGTGTCGCGTCGGACGCCTACCCGGACGCCACGCAGTTCGACCCGCAAGGCGAGTACTACGACCCGAAGGCAACGCACGAGCAGCCGCGCTGGTTCCTCGTCGACCTCGAACCGGTGCGTGAGTTGGCGAGGCCAGTCACGCTAAGCGAGATGAAGACCGACCCGCACTTGACGGGCTTCCAACTCCTCGCGCGCGGCAACCGCCTTAGCGTCATGCCGGTCGCCGCGGAGCACCTGGAACGAATCGCCCTGTTGGCAGAGAGCTGAACGGCAACTAAACGGGGCCTTACTTCGTCTCGGTCGCGCCGGTGGTAGCATCGCTGCCATGAACGAGCGCCGGGCACGCGTCCTGGAACTGGTCGCAGAAGCGTATATCGCTACTGCGCACCCCGTCGCGTCTGGGCACATCGCGGCGCAGCTCGAGGTGAGCCCAGCCACGGTGCGCTACGACTTCGGCTCCCTCGAAGGCGCGGGTCTCCTGCAACAACCGCATACGTCGGCCGGGCGCATCCCGACCACGCTCGGCTTCCGTACTTACGCTTCGAGCTTCCTGCCACCGCGACCGCTCGCCGCGCTGCAGCGCGCCCAGTTGGACCAACGCCTGAAGGGCGCAGAGGGCGACGACCTGTTCACCCTCGCCACGCGCCTGGCGGCCGAACTCTCCGGTTACGCCGTTACGGTGAGGCTGCCTGCTGACGACACCATGCACATCCTCGAGATCCACCTCTCGCAACTGAGTTCCAACCGCATGCTGGCCGTCGTGGTGCTCGAGAACGGCATCGTGAGGCAGTTGGGCGTCACCGTCGACCCCGCGCCAACGGAGGACGTGATAGACGACGCCGAACGCAACCTGCGCCAGCTCTCCCAACCTCTTGGCGAGGTGCCTGCTGCCCTCCTCGAGATAGCCAAGCGCGCGGAGGCGGAGCTTGGCCGGACGCTGGTCGCGTTAGCGAAGGCCTGGAATGACCTGCAGCCGCCGCGCTTTTTCCGTGAGGGCATCAGCCAGCTACTAGCGGAGCCCGAGTGCGCCGACCCCGCTTTCGTGCGCTCCGCGCTCGAGCAGCTGGAACTCGACACCCCCGCGGTCGACGACGGCAGTGGCCTCAGCCTCGAGCTGGACGACCGCGTTGCTCGTGTGGGCGCCTCGTTCTCGCTAGGGCGCTCGAGCGGCCAGTTAACACTCGTTGGCCCGGCGCGCATGCGTTACCCGGCCGCGTTATCCGTGGCGCAGGGCCTCGCGCTGGCGCTGGAACGCCCCGACGGCCGCACCGCGGCCAACAGCTGACCGCACGGCGCGGTGCTCGGTCTCCAAGAGGCTACCCGAGTCGCTTCCCAACGGAATATCTCACAACCACGACGTGCCTCGCGGCACTATGCTCCGCAGCGGGGGAGGCGGAAGGAGGGGCATGCCTAACGACGTTTACAGGTACACGCACGCGGCGCTATCGGCCCTCGTTTCGCCTCGTGTGGCTCACGCGATTCTCGAGGCCGCGATGGCAGCCAAGGGCCATGACAGCGACACCGTTACCACCAGCGCGATGCGTCACCTGCTGGCTGGCAGGGTGCGCAAGGAGCTCAGCGGGAGCTTGCCCCGCGCAGGCCTAACGAGCACCCTCAAGCGCCTCGCCGACGAGCTTGCCACCAACTCCGAACTCGGCGCTGGCCCTTCGGCGCCAGTCGCCGAGGCGCTGATCGCCGAGGTAGACGCCGAGCACGCCATGATCAGCCTCACGTCTGAGCGGCTCATGGCGCAAGCGTCGCGCGCTGCGGTGGCCGTCGCCTCGCCAGCGGTCGCTGAGGCAGCGGTCGCTGAGGCAGCGGTCGCTGAGGCAGCGGCCCCTACGGCATTGGTCGCTGAGACAGCGAGCGGTGCGGCAGTGGCAGAGCCACCGGAGGCTCAGTACGCCGCCGGCGCGCTAGCTCAGGGCGCTGAGGTCGTCACCCCCCGCCTCGCACCTGTCACGGT
>Ga0209916_1001298_pt1 | contig 23304 bp, 20 predicted proteins | sample ThiBio_1000_plan_FD_183956 | JGI IMG/M metagenome (GOLD analysis project Ga0209916, IMG submission 183956) | Wastewater bioreactor microbial communities from Cape Town, South Africa - Thiocy_solids_2 (SPAdes) | ecosystem: Engineered > Bioreactor > Thiocyanate-remediating > Anaerobic-Aerobic ... | reverse complement strand
TACGAGGTAGAGGGGAAACATTTCTAGCCGGACGGCCGGGGCTGGCAGGATCGGCTCAAATGACGCGTTGCGGAATGGGATGGGCAAGTGATCGGCACTTGTCCAAGTCAAACTGTCGCACATTGGATGCGCGGCGACAGACAGGATGGGATTCAGCGACAATCAGGATGGGACGTTGCGGCGGGGGTGTGACGAAGGGAAGGGCGTAGCCCGACCGTAGTTACACCCCCGCCGCGGCGCGAATTTTCAACGTCTGTGATCGCGGTCGACCCGATACGCTGGTGGTTTTCTGGAATGGAGAACCACCTTTTTGCCGGGGCGCCATGTAACCGATCATCAGACGAGGCTTTTTATGAAGTACCGACAAACCTGTTCTATCGAGGTCGCCGCCGCCAAGGCGTCGATCGGCAGGACGACGGCGTATCGGATCGAGAACGATCCACGCCTTCCATCGCAGAAGATGCAGCCACGCGGCCGGCGACGGCCCGATCCGCTCGAACACATCTTCGATGCCGAGGTCGTTCCGCTTCTCGAAGCCGCCCCCGGCATTCGCGCCGTTGCCATTTACGACGAGATACGGCGGCGGCACCCGGACTTGCCCGAAGGCGTGCGGCGAACCCTGGAGCGGCGCATTCGGTCATGGCGGGCCGTTCACGGCGAAGAGCAGGAAGTGATCTTCCGCCAGACGCATGAACCCGGCCGGCTAGGGCTGTCCGACTTCACCGATCTGAGCAGTCTCGGCGTGACGATCGCCGGCCAACTCCTCGACCATATCCTTTATCACTTTCGGCTGGTGTGGTCCGGGTTCGAGCATGGGCATGTCATTCTCGGCGGAGAAAGCTTCGTCGCTCTGGCCGAGGGGTTGCAGAATGCGCTCTGGTCGCTTGGCGGCGCGCCGCACGATCACCGCAGCGACAGCCTGTCGGCAGCATTCCGCAATCTCGACGCCGACGCGAAGGCCGACCTCACGCAGCGCTACGAGGAGTTGTGCGCCCACTACCGCATGACGCCGACGCGCAACAACAAGGGTATCGCGCACGAGAACGGCTCGATCGAAAGCTCTCACGGTCATCTCAAGAGCGCCATCCGCGACGCCCTGCTGATGCGCGGTAGCCGGGACTTCGACGATCTTGTGGCGTATCGCGGCTTTATCGATGAGATCGTTGGCCGGCACAACGCCCGTTACCTTACCCGCATCAAGGCCGAACGCGCGCATTTGCAGGAACTCCCCGAGCGCCGCACCACCGACTTCGAGGAGGTTGTCGTCACCGTCACCCGCTCCGGCGGCTTCACCTTGCGCCAGGTCTTCTACACCGTCCCCTCCCGCCTGATCGGCCACAGGCTCCGGGTCCGCATCTATGACGATCGCCTGGAACTCTTCATCGGCGGCACGCATCTGCTGAACCTGCCAAGAGCGCGGGCGGGCGGGACCGGGAAACGTGTCCAGGTGGTCAACTACCACCACGTCATCCATTCCCTGCGCAAGAAGCCGATGGCGCTTCTCCATCTCACCTATCGCGACAAGCTCTTCCCGCGGCAGGAATATCGGCGCACGTTCGATCGTCTCCTCGAGCAGCTCTCCGACAAGCAGGCCTGCAAAGCCATGGTCGAACTCCTGGCGCTGGCCCATGACCGTGGCTGCGAGCGCGAGCTTGCCGAGCAACTTGCCGAGGTCCTCGATGCCGGAGAATTGCCCGACACCGCCGATCTGCGAAGACGCTTCAGCCCGGCCACCGTCGAGATGCCGGCCGTCTCGGTGCACCTGGCGCCACTCAGCGGCTACGAGGCCTTGATCGGAACGGCTTACGCGGGAGAAGGCGCATGACCAACGCTCATCATATCGACGAAGCCCGCCTCGGCATCATGCTGGGCGACCTGCGCCTGCCAACGATCAAGACGCTCTGGCCGCAATTTGCCGAACAGGCCGACAAGGAAGGCTGGCCCGCCGCCCGGTTCCTCTCGGCCATTGCCGAGCATGAGCTAGCCGAACGCGCCCATCGCAGGATCGAACGGCATCTGGCCGAAGCGCATCTTCCGCCTGGAAAGACGCTCGACAGCTTCGCCTTCGACGCCGTGCCCATGGTCTCCAAGGCGCAGGTCATGGCCATGACCGCCGGCGACAGCTGGCTCGCCAAGGGCGCCAATATCCTGTTGTTCGGCCCGCCCGGCGGCGGGAAGTCGCATCTCGCGGCTGCGATCGGCCTCGCTCTCATCGAGAACGGCTGGCGCGTGATGTTCGCCCGCACCACCGATCTCGTCCAAAAGCTTCAGATCGCGCGGCGGGAACTGCAGCTCGAATCTGCCATCGCTAAGCTCGACAAGTTCGATCTGCTCATCCTCGACGATCTGGCCTACGTCACCAAGGACCAGGCCGAAACGAGCGTGCTCTTCGAACTCATCTGCGCAAGATATGAGCGGCGTTCCATCATGATCACCGCCAATCAGCCTTTTGGAGAATGGAACAGGGTCTTCCCCGATCCCGCGATGACCCTCGCCGCGGTGGACCGACTTGTCCACCATGCGACCATCTTCGAGATGAACGTCGAAAGCTACAGACGAAGATCCGCCATGGAAGCCAAACGTCAGCGCGGCAGGCCCGCCTCCTACGCGACAATCAAAAACTCGCCGCAGATTGTCGCGGAGCGTCAATCAGAAACCGACGAAGATCTCGACAGCGACACCGCCATCGACCAGAACGCGTAATCACCGAGCGCGCGAGGCCGACAGCGTCAATCAGCAACCCTCGCCAGATTGTCGCGCGGCGACAAACAAACTGCCCAAACCACTCTTGCCAGCGACAATCAAACCGCTAAGCTGACCTCCGCCGCGACACAAGAATCCCATCCAGATTGTCGCCGCCATCCCTCCCAGATTGTCGCGCCATACATTGGACGACGTTATCGGGATTGGTGCGCGGCTTATGGCACCTAGGAACGGTACTTAAGGCAGCCTTAAGCCTCGGCTGGTGACTGGTGCGAAAAGACGGCGAAGGCGGACGATGCGTATCCTTGTAGTCGAAGACGATCCGATGTTGCTGGACGGGCTGACCGTTGGGTTGGGGCTAGCTGGTTTCACCATCGATCCGGTATCGAGCTGCGCCGACGCGTCCGCCGCCATCGCCGCCCAACGCTACGACGCCATCGTGCTCGACCTGATGCTGCCGGACGGTTCGGGGCTGGACGTGCTGGCGTCGCTGCGCGGCAAGAAGGACTTGACGCCGGTGCTGCTGCTGACGGCCCGCGACCAGGTTCCAGACCGCATCGCCGGCCTCGACGCCGGGGCCGACGACTATGTCGGCAAGCCGTTCGATCTGGATGAACTGGCGGCACGGCTGAGGGCGGCGGTGCGCCGTGGCACGGGCCGCGCCACGGCCTCGCTGGAATGGCGCGGCGTCGTTCTCGACCCTGCCGACAAGACCGCGCTGAAGGGCGACGCTCCCGTCAAGCTGACGCGGCGCGAATTCGCGGTGCTTCAGGCGTTGATGGAGCGGCCAAGTGCTACCGTCTCGAAAGCTGCGCTCGAAGACACGCTTTATGGCTGGCAGGAGGAGGTGGAGAGCAACGCCGTCGAGGTGCACATCCACCATCTGCGCAACAAGCTGGGCACCGACTTCATCAAGACGGTGCGCGGCTTCGGCTACCGGCTGTCGGAGGAAGGCGCATGACTTCGATCAGAAGCCGGCTTATCACCATCCTGATCGGCACCACTGGGCTTGTCTGGCTGCTGGCCGCGATCTGGATTTATCAGGGCACCCGCTCCGAGGTCGAGCATGTGCTCGACGCCCGCCTGACGGAAGCGGCGCGCATGGTGAATTCGCTGCTGACCGACCAGCGTATCGAACTGGCGATGACGCAGGACGACGATGCCTCTGCCGTACCCGGCTTTGTCGAAAGCCCCTACCAGCGCCAGCTTTCCTGCCAGATCTGGTCGCTCAACGGCAAGCTCGTCGGTCGTTCGGAGAACGCACCCGAGGCGAAGCTCAGCTCGGCTGGCGAAGGCTTTTCCGAAACCACCATCGACGGCGAGGTCTGGCGGGTCTACACCGTCGAAAATGCGAGGTTAGGCGTCCGGGTCATGGTCGGCGACAGCGTGCACATCCGCGACAGTCTCGTCGGCGGCGTGGTCAAGGGGCTGGTACTGCCGGGCGTTCTCATCCTGCCCATCCTCGCTGGCATGATCTGGCTCAGCGTCAGGCGCGGCCTCTCACCGCTCAACATGATGGCGGACACACTCTCGAAGCGCCGGGCTAACGATCTGCGCGAACTGCCCGCGACGGGCCTGCCCAAGGAGATCGCGCCCGCCGTCAATGCGCTTAACGGCCTGTTCAAGCGGGTCGAGGAAGCGCGTGAGCGCGAGCGCAGTTTTACCGCCTTTGCCGCGCATGAATTGAAGACGCCGCTCGCCGGGCTGAAGACGCAGGCGCAGATCGCGCTAGGCAGCAGCGACCGGCAGGTTCACGCCAACGCCTTGCGCCAGATCTCGGCCGGCGTCGACCGCACCGCCCGACTGGTCAAGCAGTTGCTTGATCTCACCTCGCTTGAGGCAAGCGACGCCGCGCCCGTTCTTGTGCCGGTCGATGCGAAAGCGCTGGTCGACAGCACCGTTGGCGAGTTGGGTCCACTTGCCGGTCTACGCTCCATCAAGGTGGAGACGGTGGCTGAGTGCGACGAGAAGGTGATGGCCGAGCCGCACTTCTTCGCGCTGGCCGTGCGCAACCTCCTGGAAAATGCCATCAACCATTCCCCGGAAGGCGGTGTCGTCACCTGCTGCGTCGGGCAATCGGATACAAAGTTGACAGTAAGCATCGAGGACGACGGCTCTGGTGTCCCGGAGCCGGAACTGTCGCGCGTCTCGGAAAAATTCTTCCGCGGCCGCAACAAGTCATCCACCGGAAGCGGGCTGGGGCTGGCCATCGCCGAGATCGCGATGGCGCGGATCGGCGGCGAGATGCGCTTTCAAAATCGCCAGCCGCAGGGCTTTACCGCAACTCTCGTCATGCCTTTTGAGAAAGCCCCGACATGATCACCCGCCGCATTTTCCTGGCAGGGGCTACAGCCCTTGCCGCTCCTGCCACGGTACAAGCCGCAGGAGCAACGCCCAGTCTGCAGGAAATTATGTTTGATCCGGCGCTTCCGGTACTCGGAAACCCCGACGGCGATGTCAGCATCGCCGAGTTCTTTGACTATATGTGCCCGTCCTGCAAGGCGCTGCATCCGCATCTCAAGCGGCTCCTCGTGGAAGATGGCGGCATTCGCTTGATCATGAAGGATTGGCCGATCAACGGCGACCTCGCCGAATATGCGTCGCGGATGACGCTGGCGTCGGTTCATATGGGCGTCTACGCCAAGGCCCATGCGGCACTCATGGCGCTGGAGGGCGGCCTGTCGGCAAAGCGTATCGACGACGCGATGCGCGCTCAAGGGGTTGATGTCGGCAAAGTCCGCGACATGCTGGACATTCACCTTGGTCCGATCGACGCCCTGCTTGCGCGCAACCGGGCGCAGGTGAAGGCGCTGAAACTGCCCGGAACGCCGGGCTTCATTGTCGGCAACAAGCTCTTTCGGCGGGTCGTTACCCCGGAGGAGTTGAAAGAGGCCATCGCACAGTTCAGGGTTGCTAGTCGCTTATGAGGCGCGCGCCCTCGATTGAAGAGGTGGCTAACTCTTCGAAGGAAAAATCCGCGACGAATGTTGAATCGGACCCGCTCGCCGGATGCGCAGCCCTGGGCGCTTTTTGCGAACGATCTTATTTGCAAGCGGTGTGGAAAAATAACCGTCACCGCAGCAGAAATCTAGGACCCTCATGTCATGATGGATGCTGAGCGAACGGAGAAGTTCTGCGAAATCTGGCCACAAGACAGGCTGCCACTCGCGACCCGGTATCGAGGCGGTGGGGGCTTGCTATCGACCTGGGATGCCAGCATCAGGAGGCGTCCAATCCGTCGCCGACGGATGACCTACCTGATAGCACCGGGTCTAGCGCAAAACGGCAAAAGCCCTACGCTATTCTGTTGTTGGCGTTGTGCCCTGCAGGAGCGCGCGCAGGTATGACGCCCCCGCCCCCAAGCAAATCCGCCCTCCTCTTCAAAGTGGTCGAACTTTCATGAACGCAGCACCCAACGGCACATGCCGATCCGGAATTTATGATGAACAGCAAACAGAGGCTCCTCTTAAGCGATCTGCTGTCCGAGAGCTGCAGCATTATCCAGGGAAAAAACTCGGATCAATCGAGCCTCATGCGCTAGCAGACAACAGTGGCTTCACGCCATGAGCCCGCCCGCTCGCATCCGATTGCTGGTCGCTGCCACAGGTTCGACGTTTCTCGTTCTTGCCGGCCTTCTTCTAAGCATTCCGCTCCTTGTGGGCGATCCGCTTCCGGTGGTCCGGCCCAGCTCAGCGCATGTACCCCTGAACCACGGTGCAACGAGCGACACTTCGGCACAAATCCAGGTCAGAGCAGGCGGGAGCTTCGTGCTCAATTTCACGCTCGCTCCGGACACGCCGCAGGCACCCCGTGTTTTCATTCGCATGCCGAGCCACGGAATGGTAGCGCCGGTGCCGATAGTTAGCACGATGGAAGGCAATCGCTTTTTTGCCCGCGGTCAGTTGGCAATGCCTGGCCGTTGGGAGATCACGGTCGAGCGAGGGGAACACGCCGAGACCTTCTCGTTTATTCTGGCAGAGTTTTGAAGGATGGGCCATGCGCACAAAACTTTTGATTGTCGTCTTGACGTTTCCCTTCTCCGAAATCGCCTTCTATGTGGCGTGGACCGTCCCTGGCTCACCGCGTTCGATCCGCAACGGTGGGCAGTGTTGACGGCGGGCCAGGCGATCTTGTTTGATCCCGGACTTGATGGTGCATTGTATTCTTCAGAGTGGAGGGATGCGCTATGGGCCAGGTTCATCATGGAAGCGCCACGACGACGGAGGCAATCCGTAGAGCAATACAAAATAGTCATGTCTGGACGGCGCCTGTCGATCAAGGGTTTGTTTTCGGCATTAGAACGTTCGCGGGTGCGGTAATGTCTCCGACCGGACAGTCTGAAAACGAGCGACCGGAAGGAACTTGACTGCATTGCCAGTAAATCGGTTGGCATCAATCATCTGATCGTTCGACTGGAAGCCGGCGGTGTAAACTTCGCTAGGCGGAATGTGCACGACATTATAGGCATAGCGCGGAGCAATCATTGCATCAGAAGTTATCGCGATGTGTTCTTTGCTGCGCAGCGCCGAGCGCACAACTTGTGGTATGGCCACCACTGTGGTCGTTGCATGCAACTTCGCACCGGCCAGGACTGCGCGCGCTTCCTTCCGCGTCGTCTTCACCGTGTCAGCCACCGCTGCGGCCGGATCAGCTCCGGCAGGCCGTTCGACGACGGCGAGGCGGGTCGAAGCCCCTTCGACACCGGACAGGCTGCTTAGGACGGAGTGCGGCGTTGCAAGGGGCGCAACGCCAGCCTGCTCGGTGGTAGCCTTTTGCAGTACCACTTTCACTTCGTCGGTCCGTGCATTGCTGGTGATCGGCCGCACAGATGGCAGCACCGAGAAACTACCACCCGCGAGCGAAGCTCGCGTCGGCACCTCGGCCGAGGCCAATAGCACCGGCGGCCGCCCCTGCGTCACCGGAGCCTGGTTCTCTTCTGGTCGCCATGACGGTAATGGAACAGCGCCCGATTCGGGATGGCCGGCATCGGCATTTGGCTCCACCTGCAGCGCGCTTGCGACGGCCATGCCGAAGGGAATCTCGTTCGATGGCTCGGCGCCGACATCGGTCTTCGAACGGGATGCGAAACGCGGCACTGGAATGTCTCGCGCAGGCAGCGCAGCGATAGTGGCCTCGGACGTATCCTGCTTCGGTTCCAGCGTCGCATCCCTCTCAGCCAATTGCGGCATGTCGAAGTGCTGGGCGTCCTTCGGCTGGACGACCGCGATGCCGGGAAGCTCCTTGGCGGCTGGCTTGCTCATGCTCGCTTTGGAGGCCGAGGCGACATCAGCATTGTCGTCCGCGCCACCTCCGAACAGGGCAGTCAGAAACCCACGCGACTTGCCGCCGATGGAACCACCGAGGCTGGCCAGCGCGATCGCCGGTTCGCCGCTCGCCTTGCGTGTCTTGTAGGCCGCGAGTGCTTGCTCGTAGCCCGGCAGCGGCTTGCCATCGGAAGGTACATGCAGCGTCTTGCCACTCGGGAACACGCGGGCGAGTTCCTGGCGGCTGATGCCAGGCCAGTGACGCACATTGCCGACGTCCATGTGGACGAAGGGCGAGCCGGAGGTCGGATAGTAGCCGACGCCGCCGCCCTGCAGCTTGAGACCGATATCGCGCAGCTTCTTCAGCCGCACGCCGGGGATATAGAAATCCAACGCCTTCCCGCGCAGGTGCTGACTTTCGCGGGCAACGCCCTTCGAGCGGCTGCGCAGCATGGCATTCGTCGCCGGCGCACGGTAGCCACTGACCACCTGGATATATCCAGTCGCGTCACTGGCCCGATAGGCCTCCCAGACGAGATCTAGCAGTTGCGGGTCCATCCTGGTGGATTCGTTGAGACGCCAGTCGCGCAGGATGTAATTGATTTTCTTCAGTCCGGCCGGGTCGTAACGGCCGTTGCGCTTGTAGACGATCTCGGCAGTTTCGCCGGTGTGCAAAAAGCGCAGCTTGAGTGAGCGCGCTTCGGCTCTGGCCGTTGCCGGTTCCATCGCTAAGGAACACAGCGCGAGCATCAAAGCCCCCAGACACTTTGCCCAGGCGGTCACGTGAAAATCCATCCGCTTTTGCGTCGTTCGATTCTGGTCAAACCAAATGGCCCTGCAGGCTGCCGTTTGTCCCCGGATTTGCCCAAACGGATACGATGAAATTGCCGCCGAATATCGATTCTAATGGTTAATCATCCCTTACGTTGATTGTCCCATACGGAAGGCCAGATGCCATGACGTCATCCCGCCACTTCATATTCTCTCCTTTTTCCGAGCACCCACGAGCACGAGAAATAGGCCAAATATCATCCAAATGTCCGCAAGGTTGAAAATGGGGGAATTCCATGAACCGATATGGACATCGACAAAATCTGTGACCATTCCAACGATCAGCCGGTCAACAAGATTGCCGAGTGCACCGGCCGCCATGAGGCTAGCGCCAAAAGTGACCCAGCGCTCTTCGGCATGCGCGGCCCACCACCCGAGAACAAGGACGACAAGCAAAGTTGCCATCACTAGAACTGCGAGGCTCAAAGTGGTGCCGCCAGACAGCAGGCCGAACGTGGTTCCGTCATTGTAGCGAGGCCGCAACGCCAGAAATGGCAAAAGCTCGAGTCCATCCGGAGATGGGAGCGAGGCGCGTGCCCAGGCCTTTGTTCCCAAGTCGAGAACAAGGGCCGCGACCGAGACCGCAGCCGCAAACCTTTTAGCTGGCCGTGGCTTGCCGACGAAGCCATCTCGTTTGATCTCATGTTTCAAAATGTGGGCCTTCGGATCACAGTGGCGACAGCCGGCGGATGCAGTGCTCAGCACGATTCGATCGAAATAGTGGTGAATTGGGTTTCATCTGCGTTGTCCTCTGCCACGGTCGAACGGCAAAAAAGTGGCTTCCCGACGGCAGCTGGTATACGCGGCCTGGCATACACGCGAACGTCTACCGTCAGTCGTGGCGCCGCCCATCGTCGAACTCGGCGCGGCGCTTGTCTGGATGGGCTCCGTCATCACACCATTATGACAAGTTGGTTAAATGACTTTACGCGCAATCCAGCGCCACAATGAAATCAATTGCCTGGGATACTGACCGGTGTGCCGACGCCTCGCGCCGCTTTAATACATTACTCTGCTGCCTCGGCAATGCTGATGTATGATCCCAACGTTGTCAGTAGATTCCGTTTGCTCGCTGCAGCTCACGGATATAGGCAACGATCGACTCGATTGACGTCTCGCTGACACCCTCGACCGGGGCCATATTGCCAAATCGCCAGTGGTGGGCACGCACCCCTTGGCGTACAGCAAGCGTGAAGGCCATATCACTATGATGGCTGGGTTCGTAGATCTTATGGATCAATGGCGGCGCCAGCCCGTCACGACCTGAACCGTTCGGTCCATGGCAACTGGCGCAGTTGGCGTCGAATGCGGTCTTGCCTTGTACTGCCATCAGCGAAAGCGATGATGGCAGTACGACCTGAACGATGGGCTCGCCAGTGGCAGAACTGTCTTGACGATTCTGTGACCACCAGATGGCGCCGCCGGCAAGTGCTACCGCAACCACGGTAATAAGTGCTCTGTTCATATTCAATCCTGTGGAGTTAGTGGCCCCCGTCTCGGGGCGGGGGCCATCAAGAGTTATGCGGTAACGACGAACTCGGTCATCATCCCGGTCGACAGATGCGGCATGTGATGACAATGCAGCATCCAGCGCGCGACCTCGCCCGCATCCACAGCGATGGTGGCCATGGTCATCGGCGGGATGTAGAGGGTGTCGCGCATCGCTCCGCTCAATCTCCGTCCGTTGATCTCGACCACCTGGAAATGATGGCCATGCAGGTGCATTGGATGTCCCATCATCGACATATTGTGAAAGCGTATCTCGACGCGGTCCCCGCTGCGCGCCGAAATCGGCAGATGTTCGCCCCAAGTCTTGCCGTCGATGGTCCAGACATATGGCTGCATCTGCCCGCCCAGCATGACGTCAGCGGGGCGGATGGCGCCACGATCGGAAAGTCCTGCCATAGCGGTTAGGCGCGTTTCCTGCTCCATCCCGGTGTCGAATGCGGGCGCCTCGGTTTCGGCGAGAAGATCGATTCGGCCGACCTGCGCGCCTAGTGTCGCAAGGATCAGGCCCGTTCTCTCGCGCGCGCCTTCACGCAAGGCCAGAATCGGCCAGGCCCCGGCACCTGGCAGTTCAAGCTCCAGATCCAGCCGCTGCCCCATCGCCAGACCGAAGCGATTACCGGGAACGGGCTCGACCGGCTGGCCGTCCACGGCAACGAGCCGCCCCGGCACGTCGCCGCTATCGATCCAGAAACTCGTCGCGGCGGCGGCATTGATGACCCGCAGCAACACCCGTCCGTTCGCTTCGACCGAAATCGTCTCCGGATCGTCCAATGTACGGTCATTGGCCAAATATGCGTCGAAATCGAAATCGTTCAGATCCATCTGCATGGAACCCATCCCAGCCATATCGTTCCCGCCCTGACCCGCGCTGGACATCTGCGGCATCGGCATCGATCCGTGGCCGCCATGATCCATGCCGGACATGCCATCGGCTTCGCCCATATCCCCGTGCCCTGTGCCGGACACGATCTCGGCGAGTACCTCCTCGGCCGGGCGGAAGCTGAAATCATGCAGGAACATCACCACCTCCTGCCGATCAGCAGCGATATCTTCGGGCCGCCGGACGATCAGGGGTGCCGCCAGCATCTGCATTTCTTGAATGGGGATGTGGCTGTGCATCCAGTGCGTGCCCGCCGAGGGTGCGAAGTCATAGCTGCGGACCTCACCCGGCTTTAACGCAGCCATGGGAGCGTCGGGCACACCATCCTGCGCGTTGGGCGGAATCTGCCCGTGCCAGTGGATGATCGTCTCGTTATCGAGATTGTTGATCAGATCCACCGCGAAGCGCTGGCCCGGATCGAGCGTGAGGCCGGGCCGTCCATCCGGGCCGATCAGCCCGAAGACAGTCGCCGCCCGCCCGCCAATATCGAGCGTTCGACGGCCGGCGGTCAAGCGGATAGGAGCTGCCGCTTGGGCGGACGCGAATTGTGGAATATGCGCATATGCCAGCGTTGCAGCGCCAGCGGCAAGAAAGCCGCGTCTTGAGATAGTCGTCATAAATGTCTCCTCGGGACGCCGTGTCCCGTTCATCAGATTCGATGGATTGTCGCGAGTTTAGGTTCCGGTGCGATCAAAGGAGACGAAGTTTGGGAGGGGGCTCATTAAGGCCGGGGCTACGGCCGGACACCGCTGGCGCGATGGCGCGATCATAATCCGTCACAACATATATCTGACTGACGCCATCAGGTTCGGGGAATAGAAAGCCGAGCAATCCGGCACAGACGAACCCACAGATGTTTGCGCTACCCGGCACGCAGTCCTGCTTTGCGTTACAAGTCATACCGCTATCAGTATCGATCGCAGCCACGTGATTCATTTGGGCGGCATAATGCGTTGCGTCGCTCATGCGCGCCGCATGCGCCGCCGTCGTTATCGAAACGACGGCGAACGAAAAAACAACAAGCAGGGCAAAAAAACGTCCGATCATTCCGTACAGTTAGGAACTTCCAGTCGAGTTGTCTATTATGGTTTGGTCGCGCTGTGTGGCAAGCGGCATCCTCTACCTTCGTCTCGCTGTGCGTGGGAAGGCATATGTTGGTCGGTACGGTCGGGTAGTGCGGCGATCGATCGCCGGCGGCGGCCCGTGCCCTGCGCCACGTGCGGCGTAACCCTCATCGAATGCAACTCGTTAACGAAGTCTCCGGGTCATAGGCTTTGTCGGTGCCGAGCGTGATCGCCCGCGGCCACCCGCTCGGCATGTTCGTCGGCCTGCGTCAAACAGACATAGACACCAACAGGCCATGGCGCTTCTCCATTAGCCCGTACCCATGAAGCAGAGCTTCGCCTCCTTTCCCCTGCCCCTTGCGACAGATCCTGGCGTCGGGATCGGTGGTAAGATATGCATCCCATTAGACCGCTTCGGGTCATGGAAGTCCGCCTCGGCGTTGCGTCCGCCGCCGTCTGGCGGCGGTTCGCCCAAGCGCCGCTCTGCGGCTTGACGTTCTTCATCGAAGCCCACGCGTCGATCAGCGTATCGTCGACCGAGAAGCGGTCCGTGGACAGAAGCGTGATCACCCGTGGTCAGGCCAAGACCGCTCTCTGAAATTTCGCGGCGATATCGCCCTCCAGAAGTCGGTCGCGTTTCTTCGAGAATTCCGGCGAATATCGCAAGAGGTTTCACGCATGCCGCCGCCTCGTTGCTAACGCACCTAGTCGAAGGCAACAGCGACGCCACGCGCCACTCGACGACTCCATGTATCAAGCGCGTTCACCACCTAACGCAGGTCTGTCCTGCGCTGCCGACCGATGCGGTAGGGGATGGTCTCATCGGCGCAATCGGCGCCGCTGGTCATTAGTCAGGCCGCTTGTACAACGCGCGCAGCAACGCTCATAACGTGGGCGGGTGATATCAGCCCAGAGCATTGTGATCTCCATAGGACCTCAGAAATCCGACAGACCATAATCTACCGAAATCACGCCCTCTTTTTGAAATGGACATTTAACCTTGCCTAAATGCTCCGATACGGTCTGGGACCCCCCTTCTCCGGAACCGACAGCAGGCCAGGAGAAGGATATTGACCTTCCAGCAGGGGGAAGGCTTATGGAGTATGTCTGGCAGGAGAGATGTGCATGAAACACGGTCACGGCAATACAATGCAAGGACGCGGCGATGCGGAAACGACGATAGGCGGCATAGTTCGCGATCCAGTCTGCGGCATGGTCGTCGATCCTCAGGCAGACAAGCTGAAAGCCGAGCACGCCGGGCATGTCTATCATTTCTGCAGCCAAAACTGTCACGACAGGTTCGTGAAGGAGCCGGAGGCCTATCTTGTGACCACCGACCCGGTATGCGGCATGGAGGTCGACCGCTCGAAGGCGAGGCACTTCACCCGGCACGAAGGCAAGGGATTCTACTTCTGTTCCTCGGGCTGCCAGGACAAGTTCGAGGCGAAGCCGGAGAGCTATCTCGGCGCGCGGCTATCTGCCGAGCCGATGGCCGCAGGCACGCAATACACCTGCCCGATGCACCCGGAAATCATCCGCGACAAGCCCGGGTCATGCCCGATCTGCGGCATGGCGCTGGAGCCGATGGGCGTGCCGACGGGAGACGAGGGCCCCAACCCGGAACTGGCCGACTTCACCCGCCGCCTCTGGGTGAGCGCCGTTCTTTCCGTCCCATTGTTCATCCTGGCGATGGGGCCGATGCTCGGCCTGCCGTTCAGGGAATGGATCGGTGAGCGGGCCGCGGTCTGGATCGAACTCGTACTGGCAACGCCGGTGGTGCTTTGGGCGGCGATCCCGTTCTTCCACCGCGGCTATGTTTCCTTCGTGAACAGGAGCCCAAATATGTGGACGCTGATCTCGATCGGCGTCGGCGCCGCCTACGCCTACAGCGTCGTGGCGACCCTCTTTCCCGGCATCTTCCCGCACCAGTTCCGCGGCCACGATGGCACGGTGCCAGTCTATTTCGAGGCAGCGGCTGTGATCGTTACCCTCGTTTTCCTCGGCCAGGTGCTGGAGCTGAGGGCGCGCGAGCGTACGGGTTCGGCCATCCGCGCGCTGCTCAATCTCGCGCCGAAGACGGCGCGGCGGATCGCCGAAGAGGGCAACGAGGCAGACGTTCCGCTGGAAGACGTTCAGTCGGGCGATCGGCTGCGCATTCGTCCCGGCGACAGCGTGCCCGTCGACGGCACCGTGCTCGAAGGCCGTTCGTCGGTCGACGAGTCCATGATCACGGGCGAGCCCGTTCCAATCGAAAAGACCGAAGGAGATGCCCTGACTGGCGGCACTCTCAACAAGAACGGTTCGCTCGTCATGCACGCCGAGAAGGTCGGCAAGGACACGATGCTCTCGCGGATCGTCGAGATGGTCGCCAAGGCGCAGCGCTCGCGGGCCCCGATCCAGGGACTCGCGGACCGTGTCTCCTACTATTTCGTGCCGACGGTGGTGTTCGTCGCGATCCTCGCCTTCGTCGTCTGGGCGATCTTCGGACCCGAGCCGAGCATGACCTTCGCCATCGTCTCGGCGGTCTCGGTCCTGATCATCGCCTGTCCCTGTGCGCTCGGGCTCGCGACCCCGATGTCGATCATGACCGCGACCGGGCGAGGGGCGCAGGCAGGCGTGCTCATCAAGGATGCCGAGGCGCTCGAGCGCTTCGCGAAGGTCGACACGCTTATCGTCGACAAGACCGGAACGCTGACCGAGGGCAAGCCTAGGCTGACCGACGTTGCGGCGGCCGAAGGCTTCCACGAGAACGAACTGCTTGGGCTTGCCGCCAGCCTTGAACGCGGCTCCGAGCATCCGTTGGCCGACGCGATCGTCGAAGGGAGCGAGGAAAGAGGAGCCTCCATCGTCGACGCCGAGGATTTCGAAGCCGTCACCGGGAAAGGGGTTCAGGGCAAGGTGTCCGGCCGTTCAGTCGCGCTGGGAAACGCAGCAATGATGGACGACCTCGGGGTCGCCACCGAAGCAATGAAACCGCGGGCGGACGAATTGAGATCCGACGGCAAGACGGCGATGTTCGTCTCCGTGGACGGTAGGCTGGCGGGCATGGTGGCGGTCGCCGATCCAATCAAGGCGACGACTGCTGCCGCGATCCGGGCGCTTCACGAGAGCGGGCTGAGGATCATCATGGCGACCGGTGACAACGAGCGTACTGCAAAGGCCGTCGCTGCGAGACTGGGCATCGACGAGGTGCGGGCTGACATGATGCCCGAAACCAAGAAGGCGCTAATCGACGAGCTTCACGCGAAAGGCGCCAGAGTCGCAATGGCGGGCGACGGCGTGAACGACGCTCCGGCGCTGGCTGCGGCCGATGTGGGCATCGCAATGGGAACCGGCGCGGACGTGGCGGTTGAAAGCGCGGGCATCACGCTGGTGAAGGGCGACCTCAACGGCATCGTCAGGGCGCGTACTCTGGCCAGGGCGACGATCCGCAACATCAAGCAGAACTTATTCTTCGCCTTCGTCTATAACGTACTCGGCGTGCCCGTCGCCGCCGGCGTGCTTTATCCAGTGTTCGGGACGTTGCTATCGCCCATGGTTGCCGCCGCGGCGATGAGCTTGTCATCGGTCTCCGTGATCGGCAATTCGCTCAGGCTGCGCGGCCTGCGACTTGGCCTCCCCCGCGAATGAAGGGCGGCGCTTGCACACAGCATGTCTAGTGTCAGCATTAATGAGACAAAATTGGCTAAACTGAGAGGGGAGAATTTCTGGCGCATCGTAGCGCTTCAAGGGAGCGAAGATGAGACAGACGGGCATTCGGGGCTTACACCCCCTTCTTCGGCGGTGATGTGGAGGTGCTGCGCTTCGAGCTGATGATAGAATGTGGTCTGGTTGGAACAGCCACAAACATCGGGGTCAGCGCAGCATGAAACATTATGCCGGACTGGATAGTCAAGATTCCGCGAGTTGGGCTATAAAAAGCGTGAAGCTGCGGCTCATGATGTGAACATACACTGGATGGGGCACTGACAGGATGTGTAATGTCTTGTTCAATTTGGCCACACCGCGGTTACTTGGACGTATCCCTCAAATACCGCCCATGCAGAGGTATTTCATTTCCAGGTAGTCCTCGAGCCCGTGGCGAGAGCCCTCCCTGCCGATACCGGACTGCTTCATGCCTCCGAAAGGCGCGGCCTCAGAAGACATGCGCCCGGTATTGATGCCCACCATGCCATATTCCAGCGCCTCGGCTACGCGCCAGACGCGCTTGAGGTTGGAGGCGTAGAAATAGGCGGCCAGCCCGTAGATCGTGTCGTTCGCCGCGCGCACCACCTGGTCCGCGTCCTCGAAACGGAGGACCGGGGCGAGCGGCCCGAACGTCTCCTCCTGCGCGACCTTCATCTCGCCGGAGATGCCGATGAGCACGGTCGGCTGGAAGAACGTGCCCTCCGCGCCGATACGCTCCCCGCCGCAGCGGATCGCGCCGCCCTTGGCGATTGCGTCGGCGATATGGGCCTCGATCTTGGCCACCGCTCGGGTGTCGATCAGTGGCCCGATGGCTACCCCCGGATCGAAGCCGTCGCCGACCGAAAGCTGGCCGACACGCCCCACGAACTTGGCGACGAATTCGTCATGGACGCCCGACTGGACATAGAGGCGGTTGGCCGAGACGCAGGTCTGCCCGGCATTGCGGAACTTCGCCTGGATTGCCCCATCGACTGCGGCATCGACATCGGCGTCGTCGAAAACGATGAAGGGCGCATGGCCGCCCAGTTCGAGGCTGATCTTCTTGATCTGGTCCGAGCACTGGCGCATGAGCAGCCGCCCCACCTCGGTCGATCCCGTGAAGCTGATTTTGCGTACCTTGCGGTTGAAGCACAGCTCGCGACCCACGGCATTGCCATCGGAGGCGTAGACAAGGTTCACCACGCCGTCGGGAAAGCCGGCCTGTGCCGTCAGCGCGAACATCGCCCCTGCCACGAGCGGCGTCTGCTCGGCCGGCTTGAGCACGATGGTGCAGCCCGCCGCCAGCGCCGGCGAGATCTTGCGTGCCACCATGGAGGCTGGGAAGTTCCATGGCGTGATCGTGCCCACCACTCCGATCGGCTGCTTGATGACCAGCATGCGACGGTCGGTCGAGGGCGCCGAGATCGTCTCGCCATAGATCCGGTTAGCCTCCTCGGCATACCATTGCAGATAAGCGGCGGCATGCGACACTTCCGACTTCGCCTCAGCAAGCGGCTTGCCCATTTCGGCGGTGAGGATGGCGGCAAGGTCGTCGGTGTGGGTGACGATCAACTCATGCCAGCGCCAGAGCATGTCGCTGCGCTCACGCGCCGTCAGCGCTGCCCATTCGGCCTGCGCGGCGTGGGCCTTGTTGATCGCCGCGCGCGTCTCTTCCACGCCCATGTCGGGTAGTTCCGCCAGCAATTCTCCGGTCGAGGGATTGAAGACCTCGAAAGTGCGACCGACCAGTGGCGCGCCGAGAGCCGGCACGCGGTCGATGCCGCTAAACAGGTCCGGAGATTTCAGGCGGCGGGTCAGCGAAGGGCGCAGGGGCAATGCCGGTTTCCTCCTTCAAGGCGGCTTGTCTATCGATTGGTTGAGCACTGGCATGTAATCCACATAGGTGGCTTCCGCATAGGGCCTCAGAAGGATCGCCGCAGAACCACTGCGCCAGCGACAAGAGCTGGCTTCTACCGCTGCTAAAGGGCCTGCTCGCGGAGGTCGAGACCATCAGGCCAAATGCTGTTTGTATTTAACGACTCGTTCGAACAGTATCCTTTTTCATGTGGTCGATGCTGCCCATGGCCACGACCGACGATCAGGCCCTCCAGAACTTCTGGCGACCAGCACGAACAGGGTGATGACCAGCGCAGTGAAGAACTCGCCGATGGCGCTATCCTCGCCGCCCTTCGACAGGCTCTGCGCTAGCACCAGCGCGGCGAATGCGACTGCGCGTCATTGTTCCATGTAGCGGTTCAAGGCGCAGGACCGGCCTGACCGATTGTCGCAGGATGGTCCCAATTTCGCCGGGTTTCTGATAACCCTCGGCGATCACGAATCCCGACAGGAATGCGACCGTCCATGCATGTCAGAACAAGAATGGCGATCCTTGCTGCGTCCATCGCGACGCTTCTCGATTGGACCGGTCTTGCCAGCGCCCACCCGCATGTCTTCGCCGAAGCCCGGCTGGACGTGGTGGTCAATCCCGACCGCACGGTGAAATCGCTGCGCCATGTCTGGCGCTTCGATGACCTGTTTTCCTCCACGGTGCTGATGGAGTTCGACAAGAACGGCGATCTCAAGCTAGACGACGCCGAGTTGAAGGATGTGTCGGACACCATCTACGCGTCTCTCGCCGAATATGGTTATTTCCAGCTCGTGATGGTCAATGGCAAGGACGTAGCAATGAAGCCGCCGACGCAGCTCATCACCAATTTCGAGCACGAACAGCTCCTGATCCTGTTCGAATCTGAACCGAAGGAGCCGCTGAAGCTCTCCGGCAAGGTCAGTTTCGGCGTCTACGATCCGACCTTTTACACGGCCATCGATTTCATCGAGGACGACAACATGGCCGTGGACGGCATGCCGGCGGACTGCAGCCGCGCCGCCGTCCGGCCGAATCCGGAGGAGGCGATTGCCCAGAACCAGGGAACACTCACCGAGGCCTTCTTCAACGACCCGACCGGCACGGACCTGAGCAAGATTTTCGCCACCCGTCTCGAACTCACCTGCCCAGCCCAAGGATAGCCCGTGAACAAGACCACTGGACGCCTGGTATTGGCCGCCCTCGCTGCAGGCTGCGTGCTCGCGCAGTTTTCAAGCATGGCCCATGCGCAGAGCTCGCTCGGCATCGGCACGAACGAGGCAACCATCCCCTCGACCGGTCTGTTCGGCGGCCTGATGATGTGGATCAACATCCAGCAGCAGGCATTCTATCGCGCGCTCACTGGCGCGCTAAAGGCAATGCGACAGGACGGCGGCCAGATGTGGCTGCTGATCGGCCTTTCCTTCGCCTATGGTATCTTCCATGCCGCTGGTCCCGGACACGGCAAAGCGGTCATTTCCTCCTACATGTTGGCCAACGAGGTAGCACTGCGGCGCGGCATCATGCTTTCCTTCGTCTCCGCATTCCTGCAGGCGGTAACGGCCATCACGATGATGGCGCTATTGTTCCTGGTGCTGCGCGGCACCTCCATCACCATGACCAACGCGACATGGTTCCTGGAAGTGACAAGCTATGTGCTGGTCACGCTCTTCGGGGCATATCTGCTGTGGCAGAAGGCGATGCCGCGCATCCGCGGCATGGTCGGCGTGAAATCGGCCCACAGCCTCTCGGCCGCGCATGTCCATTCGCAGGACCATCACGAGCACGACCATCACCACCACGGTTCGGGCACGGTCTGCTCCACCTGCGGGCATTCGCACGCGCCTGACCCGGCGATGATCTCGGGCGACCATTTCAGTTGGAAGACGGCTTGGTCGGCTGTGGCTGCCGTGGGCCTGCGACCCTGTTCGGGTGCGCTGATCGTGCTGACCTTCGCCTTCCTGAATGGCCTTTGGGTTGGAGGTGTTCTTTCGGTTCTGGCCATGGCGGTGGGAACCGCAATCACCGTCTCGGCGCTCGCGATCATGGCCGTGACAGCCAAGAACTGGGCCGTTTCCTTCGCCGGCAACGGTCGCGCTAGCAACCGCATCCACGCGACAATCGAGATCGGTGGTGCAGGACTTGTCTTCCTGCTCGGCCTCCTGCTTCTCACCGCAAGCCTTTCGACCTGACCAGCGTTCACAAAACGGGGCCCTGATGTGGCAGCGATCAGAGCGCAGAACGATCGGCTCGACCGGCAGGCCGGCGTACTGATTTGCATGGCCGACTTGTTTTCCTCCATCTTCGAAGCAGCCTTAAACGGCGTTACGATGCCGACAAAGCGATCAGAAGATGAATATGGGCCAGGCGCATTCGCTCGATCATTCGGGTTCGCTTGAAAGTGCCGTGGCCACGAAACCGGCGCCCAGCTGCGCGCCTTCTGCGGTGATGGTGTGCCCCACCCCCGGCAAGATGTGGCTGTAGGCGTCGAGACCCAGCTCGCGCAGAGCTGCAGCCGCTTCGGTCGAGTTGGCAGCCGGGATCACCGGATCGGCCGCGCCATGTACCGCCAGAACGCGTGGTGAACCGGCCGGCATCAAGGGCCGCGGCGATGCGAGCCGGCCGGAATAGGCGACGACGGCGCCAACCGGCCAGCGACCGGAGGCGATGGCGTCGAGCGCCATGATGGCGCCCTGCGAAAAGCCAACGAGGGCGACCCGCTCGAGGTGAGCGAGGAGTCCGTGCTGCTCGACGATCCCGCGCAAGACGTCGTCGAATGCCGGCCTTGCCGCAACGATACGCTGCGGCCGGTTCGCCTCCGTTACACCGGAAATACCGAACCACTGCCGACCGGAGCCGCCGCCGTCAAAGGCGAACGGGCCATCCGGGGCCGCGAACGCGGCCGTCGGCAGTGATGGCTGCCAGGCCTGGGCGAGCGGCATGAGGTCGACGCCACGACTGCCGACGCCGTGCAGGAAGATAACGAGGCTCTTGGTAAGGGAAGCGGCCATAGAGGATTTACCCGTCTTGTAGCGATCGGTCGATCAAAGGCCAAGATCGCTAAGATCCGGACCTTCCGGCACGATGCCGCTCGGATTGAGCGACTTGATCGAATAGTAGCCCTTCTTGATGTGGTCGATGTTGACCGTATCGCGGACGCCGGGAATGTCGAGCATGCGCTTCAGATAGGCCGTGAGGTTGGGGTATTCGGACAGACGGCGCAGATTGCATTTGAACAGGCCGTGATAGGCCGCGTCAAAGCGCACCAGCGTCACAAACAGACGGACGTCTGCTTCGGTCAATTGTACGCCGAGCAGGTACAGTTTGTCGGCCAGTCGGGTTTCCAGTTCATCCAGCATCGTGAAGACGCTGCGATAGGCTTCAGCATAGGCGATCTGGGTCGTGGCGAACCCGGCCCGGTAGACGCCGTTGTTGAGCGCCGGGTAGATGCGCTCGTTGAGCGCGTCGATGTCGATACGCAGGGCTTGCGGATAAAGGTCGATGCTTTCATCGGCGAGCACGCCGAACCCTGAATTGAACATGCGAACGATTTCAGCGGATTCGTTGCTGACGATGGTCTTGCGCTTCTTGTCCCACAGAACCGGAACCGTGGCGCGGCCGGTGAAATCGTCGTCGGCGCGACTGTAGAGTTCGTGCATATAGGTGGCGCCGTTGAGTTCGTCCCGGTCAGCGCCAGGATAGTCACCGAAACGCCAGCCCTGGTCGGTCAATGCAGGCTCCACCACCGAGATCGACACGATGTCTTCAAGCTTCTTCAGCTTGCGGGCAATCAGGGTGCGCGATGCCCAAGGACAGATGAGCGCGACATAGAGGTGATAGCGATCGACCTCCGCGGCGAAGCCGGCTTCACCGGTCGGTCCGGCGCTGCCGTCGGGCGTGATCCAGTTGCGGAAGCTGGAAATCTGGCGAACGAAACCGCCCTTTTCGTCCTTGGCCTGGACCGGTTGCCAGTCCTGGGTCCATTTTCCGTTTACAAGCATGATGCGTCTCCGTTGGTCAAAGAAGGTATGCCGGACGCGACGGCATGGCGACAGCGTCCGGGTCGAGGATCAGACACGCGCCTTTTGCAGGGCGTAGGCGCCGTTGCCGAGCAGCGCCAGCGCGGCAAGAGCAACGGCCCAGAATGCAGGGAACTCCCAGCCGCCATTGGGGTTGCTGAAGAAGCCGGCCGCACCATGCGGGGCGTAGATCGAGCCGAGCAGGACCGGGATCAGCGCGATGGAAACCCAGCGGGTCCACACGCCCGCGATCAGAGCAAGGCCACCAAAAAGTTCGGCCGCGATGACCAGATAGGCAAGTGGTCCGGGAAAGCCGAGGCTTTCAAAAAACCCGACTGTACCTGCAGGCGTGAAGATAAAAATCTTCAAGCCTGCGTGGGCGAGAAAGAGGATGCCCATGCTGACGCGCAGCAGAAGGGCGGCAAGATTGGCGTTGTTGGTGGTGTTCATGTCCGTGACTCCCGATGGTTGTGTTTTAAGCTTTAGACGGCTGCAGTCTGCCAGGCAGGGGCGATATTGGTGCCTAGCCCGCGCATGTAACCCAACTGGATGTTGAGACCGGCGACCGGCTCCAGATAACGCGCGACACTCAGCGCTCCGACCTGGACTGGAACGAAGCCGGACTTGGCAACGATTGCCTCGACCGCTTGCGTTGCGGCTTCATCGTCGCCGGCGATGAAGACGGTGGCAGAATTGCCGCCGACCTTGCCGCCCGCCTGCAGCACCGACGCGAAGATGGTGTTGAACGCCTTGACCACCTTGGCGTTGGGCGCAAGCTTCTGGATTTCTTCGCCAGCGCTGGTCGAATGTCCGATGGTCAGTCCCGAATAATCGGCGGTCAACGGGTTGGTGATGTCGATGACAATCTTGCCTTCAAGACCGCCTGCCGCCGCGATTGCATCGCCGGCTGCGTCGAACGGTACAGCGAGAACGACGATGGCAGAAGTGTCGGCTGCCGCCGCGATGTCAGCGCCAGAAACATTGCCGCCCAGTTCACGAGCGGCTTCGCTGGCCTTGGCTGCATCGCGCGAACCGAATGTGACGGAATAGCCGGCCTTTGAAAATACGCTGGCAAGGCCTTTGGCCATATTGCCGGTTCCGATGATCGCAATGGTCATGATGATCTCTCCTTGAGCGACGCGATTGAACAGCGCCGATGGCAAGGAGATAGCGGGTTTCCCGCTCAGATATTATCCGGGCGGCCAGCAGTTGTTTGATTCCATATTGGAATGAATGGTGAGCTACCAGCCTTTGTCCCATTCCGGTCCGTTGCGGTAGTGGGCAATCAGGAAGTCGACGAAGACCCTGACCTTGATGGCCAGATGCCGACCCGGTGGGTAGAGGGCATAGATGGCGAGTGGCTTCGGTTCGAATTCGCGCAGCAGCGGCACGAGCCGCCCGGCGCGAAATCGGGGGCCGGCGATAAAACTCGGTGCGCACGCCACGCCGAGGCCCGCCTCGGCTGCCGCCAAGGCAACTTCGGCATTGGAAAAGCGCAGCCGGC
>Ga0209916_1001287_pt1 | contig 23525 bp, 23 predicted proteins | sample ThiBio_1000_plan_FD_183956 | JGI IMG/M metagenome (GOLD analysis project Ga0209916, IMG submission 183956) | Wastewater bioreactor microbial communities from Cape Town, South Africa - Thiocy_solids_2 (SPAdes) | ecosystem: Engineered > Bioreactor > Thiocyanate-remediating > Anaerobic-Aerobic ... | reverse complement strand
GGCCCTAAATCACGCAGCGCGTTTTCGGGCCTTGATTTGGGGGCCGAAAAGGGCCTCTGAGGGCCGGAAAGTGTGACGTTCCCGGCATCTCTGTGACGGATCCGGGCGAGGTGTGGAGGCTTCCGGATCGGATCGTCACGTAAGTCCGACTTCGCGACGTCCCTGTGACGCCTCTCCCACGCACGCCTCACGTCCTGGGCTTGAGCCATCCCGGCTTTCACGGAGACCTCGGAGCGAGGACGATCCGTCCTCGCGAGAGGAGAACCTCCGCGAATGCCGGCACCGAGGAAGTACCCCGACGAGTTGAGGGAGCGAGGCGTACGCCTCGCGCTCGAGTCAGGACGCCCGATCGCCCAGGTCGCCAGGGACCTGGGCATCCATCCCGAGTCGCTGCGCCGCTGGGTCCGCCAGGCCGAGGCCGACGAGGGCAGGCGGGCCGACCTGCTCACCACGGAGGAGCGCGAGGAGCTGAGGCGGCTGCGCTCCGAGAACCGCGAGCTGCGCCGCGCCAACGAGATCCTCAAGGCCGCCTCTGTTTTTTTCGCGACCGAGCTCGACCCACCCCGGCCGAGGTGAGCATGTTCGTCGACGAGCATCGCTCCGACTTCGGGGTCGAGCCGATCTGCAGGGTCCTGGGGGTGTCGGCCTCCGCCCACCGCGAGCGCGCCAGGGGCCGCCGGTCGGCGCGGCAGATATCCGACGAGCGCCTCCTCGCCGAGATCAGGCGGGTCCACGCCGAGAGCCACGAGGCCTATGGGTCACGGCGGGTCTGGAAGGAGCTCGGACGCCGCGGCGAGACCGTCGCCCGTTGCACGGTCGAGCGACTGATGAGGCGGGAGGGCATCCAGGGCGCCAAGCGCCGGGGCAGGCCCTGGCGCACCACGACGCCGGATCCGGAGGGTGCGCAGAGGCCCGACCTGGTCGACCGTGACTTCACGGCGGAGCGGCCGAACGAACTCTGGGTGGCGGACTTCACCTACCTGCGCACCTGGGAGGGCATGGTCTTCTTCAGCTTCGTGATCGACGTCTTCGGCCGCAGGGTCGTCGGCTGGCGGCTGGCCCGCCACATGCGCACCGACCTCGTCACGGACGCGCTGCGGATGGCGCTCGGCCTGCGCTCCCGCGGCGCCGACGTCGCCCTCGTCCACCACTCCGACCGCGGCTCGCAATACACCTCCGCCGAGTTCACGCAGGCCCTCGACGATGCCGACGTGCTCGGCTCCCTGGGCTCGACCGGCGACGCGTACGACAACGCGATGGCCGAGTCCTTCGTCGACTCCTTCAAGACCGAGCTGATCGCCGGGCGCACCTGGCGCTCGGCCGGGCAGGCCGAGCTGGCGATCGTCGGGTGGGTCGGCTGGTTCAACCACCACCGGCTGCACTCCGCGATCGGCGACGTCCCGCCGGTCGAGTTCGAGCGGGACCACCGGGAGCGGGCAGACGACGAGCCGCCGCCCCGCTCCTCTCGCCCTACGGGCTCGCCTCGCGGGGCGGCGGGCGAGCACCCTGGACCTCCACCGGATAGCGTCAACCTGCAGGTCGTCCGATCCACATAACCCGGTCTCCGTGAAACCCGGGATGGTCCAGCTCCTCATGGGGGTCACAGCCTGCCAGGACCCCCATGAGGAGCCCAGGACACCCACGGACCCACCTCGGACGGCCCCCGCCCCCCGCACCCCCACCTAGTCCCTCTGCACCACCAAGATCACCGCCGCGACCCTCGGGTCCCGACCGTCGATCCTCTCCCGCGCCTCATCGATCGACACGGCTTCCGTCTCCTTCCCCGCGACGATCTCAGCCACCGTCTCCAGCGGCGAATCGACCTTGACCACAAGAGCCGTCGGCCCCCGCTCCGCGCGCCGACCCTCGGCCGCCGCCTCGAGCTTCGCCGCCGTCACGTCCCCAGAGGAGCGCTGGGCATTGGCCCATCCCTGACTGAAGGCCAGATCCTGGATCGAGAGCTCCGGGCCCTCGAGGATCCGCAGGCTGGTCTCGTCGTCGCGGGTCCACTTGCGGTCCCCGAGGAGGATCGGGCGGCCGGAGAGCCAGGGGTCGAGCACCGTGCGTCCCAGCTCCTCCTCGGTCAGGTTGAAGGAGCGTGCGTGGAGTTTGGCGGTCGCGACTTCGATGTGGAAGGGCATGGTGGGGCGACGCTACCGGGTTCCGGCGGCCCCGGGTTGGCATGATGCGCGCCATGCCTTCCGCTCAACGACCAGACGCGGTCGTCTTCGACAACGACGGCCTGCTGCTGGACACCGAGTCCGTCTGGACCCGTGCCGAGGGCGACCTCTTCGAGCGCTACGACGCCGACTTCACGGCCGAGCACAAGCGCGAGCTGGTCGGTACCTCAGCCGACATCGCCGGCGGGCTGATCGAAGGCTGGCTCGGCCAGCACGGGCGCCGGGCGGAGCTGATGGAGGAGCTGAACGGCCTCGTCGTCGCCGAGCTCGAGCACGGGGTGGAGGCGATGGTCGGCGCGCGCGACCTGCTCGAACGCCTGAAGGCCCAGGGGACGCCGATCGGCCTGGTCTCCAACTCGCCGATGCCGTTCGTCCGGCGCTCGCTGGAGATCGTCGGCTTCGAAGCGATCTTCGACGTCCTGATCAGCGGTCACGACGTGGCGGCGCCGAAGCCGGCGCCCGATCCCTACCTGGAGGCCTGCAAGCAGCTCGAGGTCGAGGCGGGGCCGGGGGTGATCGCGCTGGAGGACTCGCCGACCGGCGTCGCCGCGGCGCGCGCGGCGGGGCTGACCGTGATCGGGGTGCCCTCGGTCGACGGGATCGAGCTGGCCGAAGCCCACCACATCGCCGTCAACCTCCTCGATGAGATCGTCACCGGGCTGACGCTCATTCCGTAAGCAGGCGGCGGCGCCGCAGGATCCGCTCGGCCGTCTCCAGCGCCTCGCGCACCGACCTCTCGGCGTCCGGCGCCAGGTCCCCTCTCAGCGCCCGTTCGGCGGCCGCCTCGACCGCGCGGCGGCGCCCCTCGAGTGCCTCGACATCGCGGCCGTGGTCGGCGTCGTCGAGCGCGTCGGGCAGCTCGACCAGCAAGGCCTCGACGCCGACCCGCAGCTGCAGCGCCGCCTCGCGCCGGCGGCCCGCGTCGAGGTCGGCGCGGGCGCGCAGCAGGAGGGTCTCGCAGGCATCGGCCCGCTCGCGCCCGCGCAGCAGCGCCGCGACGCGTTCCTGGGGACGCGCCTCTTCCTGGCGGCGGCGCCGCGCCGATCCGGCCGGCGCCCGGACGTCGACCTCGCGCGCCTCGCCGAAGGTGCCCTCCGCGGTCTGCTCGCCGCTGCCGTAGCCGAGCCGCACCGCCACCGCGCGTTCCGCGGTGAGCGCGACGAGGTAGGGATCGGCGACGGCCACCGCCTGGGCGTGGAGGGCGTCGTTGACGAGGGCGATGCCGGTCGCGACGACGGCGTCGATCGACGCCTCGTCCGCGGTTGCGGTGGCCAACCAGGCAGCCGCCTCCTCGGGCCCCTCGAACGGCTCGAAGGCGCGGATCGCGGTGGCGCGGGCGACCGGTACCTCCGGCGGTGTCGGCGCGGCCTCGGCGTCGCGGGTCTTGCGCCGCCGGCGGCTAGGGCGGGGCGGGGCGGCAAGCGTCTGCAGGACAAGGACGCTGTCGCCATCGCCGTCCTCGCGTTGGGCCAGATAGCGGCCGTCGGCGAGCGGCAGGGTACCGGCGAAGTCGAACTGCGCGAATCCGAAGAAGGGGCTCAAGGGCTCTGCGCACGGAGCCTAGTGCCGGGCACGGCGCTCAGTCTTCGCCGCGCGGGTGGCCGCCGAGGATCGCTTCGGCGGCGCTCTGCTTCTTCGGGCGGTCGGGCAGCGAGTACTTCGACGGCTCGATCGGCACCTTCGGGTTTTCGATCTTGCCGAGACGGTTGATCAGGTGCTCCCACTGGTTCGGCTTGAGCAGCGCTTCGAATCCCGCTTCCAGTGGGTTGGCCGCGTCGACCGGGCGATAGCCGATGTGGACGTGGTCGTAGTGGGACGGTTCGGCGAAGCTGATTTCGCCGGGCAGGTCCTCGAGTGAGATCACCTGGTGGGGCTGCATCGGCCCCTGCAGCTGCAGGACGTCTTCGATCAGTTCGTTGGCCAGCGTGCCGGGGCCCTGGTGGCCGGTGACCGGGACCCCGTCGATTTCCGGGATGTCGACCGCGTCGCCGGTCGAGTGCTCGGAGACGTTGCCGCCTTCGGTGAGGATGCTGTGGCCGCACTCGAGGGCGCTGACCCGCAGCGTGAACCCTTTCGAGCGCAGGTACTCGAGCACCGCCAGGACGCGGCGATCGATCCGGCCCGCTTCGATGTCTTCGCGGCCGCATTGGTAGATGTCGAGGCCTTCGTCGTGCAGGACGCGCTGCTGCAGCGCTTCCTTGGAGAGCAGCAGGATGCCCGCGCCGCTCAGCTTGGCGTTGAAGGGGTTCTTGCCCTTGGCGCGGTAGATCGCCGTCGCTTCCAAGAGCTTCCAGCCGTCGAGGATCGGCTTCGGGTCGATCCGCGGCGCGCCCTTGCCGGCCGGGCGGATCGAGAAGTTGATGTGCGGGTCGGAGCCGCCTTCGCCCGCCGGGACGTGGGAGAGGACGGTCCCCGCGATCACCTTCGAGCCGCGCCGGATCGAGCCCTTGCCCGCGGCCTTTTCAAGCAGTTCTTCGGCCTTCACCGCGACCTTCTGTTCCTTCGACTTCTTCTTGCCGGAGCGGTCCGGCAGGGCGCGCAGCCGCGGCCGCAGACCCTGGCTTTCGACTTCGGCCGGCAGCTTCTTTTCCTTGCCCTTCGGGGTGACGATGGTGCGGCTGTCGCGCACCAGCTTGCCGAGCCCGGCGTAGGTGTAGCGATTGCCGAAGCTGTCTTCGAGGACGATGAAGTTGCCGAGCTTTTCCGAGTGGCCCATCTTGCGGATCACCCCGTCGTTGACGGCGACCACCGGCGAGCCCTTCTTGGCGAAGATGTTGATCCCGCGCGGGGTCGGCGAGGAGGAGATGACTTCGGCCGCGTTGCTGGAGATCTTCGCGTCGGCGGCCGAGCCTTCGAGCGCGGCGCGAGCGGCGATTTCGTCCGAGTAGCGGGCGTTGGCGGCGATCGGGAAGTGGGCGCCCTCGGTGAGGCCGGTCAGCGAGCCGACCAGGGTCGAGGGGATGCGGCCGTAGGCACGGGCGTAGGTGAGCACCTCCTGCGCGTACCAGTCGGCGTGGTTGTAGGCGAGGATCGCGCCGTAGAGGTCCTTCTGGCCGCCGGCGACCTTGAGGTAGTGGGCGGCGGCGCAGATCGCGTCGACCGGGTTGTAGGGGTCTTTGCGACCGTCCCCGTTGGCGTCCAGCCCGTACATTTCCCAGCTCGACGGCAGGAACTGCATCCAGCCCACCGCGCCGGCGCTGGAGACGTTGAGGTTGGTGCCGAAACCGGTCTCGATTTTGTTGATCGCCGCGAGGACCTCCCAGGGGATCCCGTATTCGGTGCCGCAGGCCTGGTAGATCGGCAGCAGGAAGGGCGGGATCTCGAAGGAGTTGATGACGAAGTTGGGGACCCCGATCGGGGCCGGGCCGAACGGCGCGATCGTCGTCGTCGGGTTGGCCAGGGTGGGGGCGCCGCCGGGTTCGAACTGGGCGCCGCCATCGCTGCCTTCGCCGAGCGGCTGGTCGCCGCCGCCGGTCGCGTCGGGGGCCTTGAGCCCGCCGCCGCTGTTGCCGCCGCCGCTCGCGTCGCCGAGGCTTTCGTTGTGGGTGACGCCGCCGCGGACGTCCGCCTGCGGTTCCGCTTCCAGCGATTCGCCGCGGCTGAATTCCTTGTGGTGCTTCTTGCTCCCTTCGGAGCCACTTTCTTCACTCCCTGACCCTGAAGTAGAGGTTGAGCCTGAGCCGCTTTCTCCGGTCGAGGGTGAGCCGGCGGTGCCTTCCGGGGCCTCGTTGGTGTCGGTCGGCGAGGAGCAATCGGGATCTTCCATGTCGATCAGCCCGTCGCCGTCGTTGTCGATCCCGTCCGAGCACTGCGTCGCGCCGAGGGTCGCGGTGGCGGGTGGCACGGCAGTGACGGGGCTCGTCGTGGTCGTCGACGGCGTGGTGGTCGTGGTCGAGCTCGTCGATCCGGAGGACGAGCCGCCGGCGCTCTTCGCCCCGCCGAGGCCGGGGAGCAGGGCTTCGGTCACGGTGGTGAGCGGCGAGGCGGCGGTCGCGCTGCCGACCGCTGCCAGGCCGAGAAAGACGGCCAGCGCCAGGATCAGTGCGAGCTTGCTCTTCATGCGCCTCATATAACGCTGCCACGGACGGTCGCGTTCACGACCAGGTCCCCTCCCAGCAGGTCGTCGTCACGCTACCGATGACTCCGGTCGTGGGCAACGGATGCCCGCGCCCCCAATATGGCCTTAACGATCTTCCACTTCATGCCGCGGGCAGGAGATTTCCATGTCTTGCGGATGTGGTCGTTAACCTGCCGTCAAAGGCTTGGGAAAGGTTGGATCTGGCGTGAGTCCTGACGAGTACGCGGATGGCGATGGCATGGGGGGCGACGGCGAGGGCCTGCGGGCCCGCTCCGAGCAGGCGATCGGCGAGATCGCCCAGGCGCTGATCGACAGCCCGACCCTCCACAACGCCCTGCAGGCGGCCTTCGGCGCCCGCGAGAAGGCACTGGAGGCCCAACAGGCGGCGATGAGCGCCCTCAACCTGCCCTCCGCGGGCGATGTCGAGCGCCTCGAGCGCCGCCTCCGCTCCTTCTCCCAGCGCCTCGAGGACGTCGAGGAGCAGCTGGACGACCTGAGCCGCGAGATCGGCGGCCTCCGTCGCAAAATGGCTGCAAAAGCCGATAAATCAGCTAGTTCGTCGAACGAGCCCTAACCCTCAAGTCGAGGGTTAGACAAGCGCGCTCAAAGCCGCCTGGGCAGCAAAAATCGCGCGCTCGGCAAGTGAATCGTCGTCGAGAGGCTCGGAACCCTCCACCTCGGTGACGATCAGGACGGCGGCGAGGGCGACGCCGAGGTCGCGGCCCGTCGCGAGCAGGGCGGCGGTCTGCATGTCGGCGACGTCGCCGTCCGGGTCCGGATGACCGGGGGAGGGGTGCAGGACGTCGAGGCTGGCGACTCGTCCGGTCCGTGCGTCGTCGCCAAGCTCCGCGCGCAGCCGTCCCGCCAGCACTTCGTCGGGCAGCGCGGGCGCCCCGGCGTCGCGGCCGTCGGCTGACCATGCCCGCGCCTCGCGGACGCAGACGAGGTCGCTGGCGCCCAGCCCAGGCGCGAGTGCCGCACAGGTTCCGACCCTCACCGCGCGCCGCACCCCCAGCTCGGCGAGGTCGCTCAGCACCAGCGCCGCGCTCGGACCACCCATCCCGGTCGCCTGCACGTTCAGCCCGCGACCTCCCGAGGTCAGCCCCGAGTACCCCCACAGCCCGCGGGCGTGGTTGCTCATCTTCGGCGCCTCGATCAGCACCTGCGCAAGCGCCATCGCCCGCCCCGGATCGCCGACCAGGATCGCGTCTTCATATATGTCTGCCGTCGGGCGCAGTCGTCGGGGCACGGCGAGCGACCCTAGACGGTCGATTCCCGGGATCGCTTTGGGTGGGGAAGGGATGGGGGCCCGCAAGCTGTCGCCCGGATAACGGACGCGCCCCTCTCGCCACGGCCCGGGCAGGCTGTGGCCGTGGCGAGAGGGGCGGGTGTGCGGAAGGTGTGGAGGGTCGTGCGCGGAGGCCTCACGGGAGTGCGTCGGGAGTGGCACGGATCCGTGACGGGAGTCAGACCTCGTCACAAAGAGCGTGAGAACTCCTCACTTCCTCCCGTGTTGTCCAACACCGACCTACGCGCTGCGTGAGTTGACCGTGCTATAGGGGCCCTAAAACACGCAGCGCGTTATCGGACCCCCGATCCGGGCCCGAAAAGGGCCTCAGAGGGCCGGAAAGTGTGACGTTCCCGGCATCTTCGTCACGGATCCGGCCGAGGTGTGGAAGCTTCCGGACCTGATCCTCACGTAAGTCCGACTTCCTCACGTCCCTGTGCCGGCTTTTTCACGAACGCCTCACGTCCTGGGCTCCTCATGGGGGTCACAGCCTGCCAGGACCCCCATGAGGAGCCCAGGACACCCCCGCGCCACCTCGGACGGCCCCCCCGCACCCCCACCCGTCCCTCCAACCCGACCACCCAATGGGTGAAAAGCCAGGCCCAGATTTTCGCCGGCCGTCTAAACACGCCCGCCCAGCCCGTCCATAGCTTGGAGGACAGGCGGAACTCGTCCTCCGTCTCGTCTCCAAGCAGTGTCAATCGTCCAACCGCGCGGCCGGTTCGATCGCGCGTGGCAGAAAGGGAGAGCGAATGTCCCTGACCCAAACGGTCGCCGAAAAGACCGCTGAGCTGAACATGGTCTGGGTTGCCGTCGCCTGCATCCTCGTGTTCCTGATGCAGGCCGGCTTCATGTTCCTCGAGATCGGTTTCTCGCGACAGAAGAACGCCGGCACCGGCGTCGCCAAGATCCTCGTCAACTTCGCCATCTGCACGATCGCCTGGTGGGCGGTCGGTTATGGGATCGCGGAAGGCGGCGGCAACGAGATCTTCGGCGACAGCGGTTTCTTCTTCCACTTCGACCAGACCGTGGCCGGAGAACTCGTCACCGGCGAAACGGCGATGTTGATGCTCTACGGCCTCGCCTTCTGCGCGGTCTCGTTGGCGATCGTCTGGGGCACGACCCTGGAGCGGATCAAGTTCGGCGCCTACGTGGTCTACGCGATCGTCTTCGGCGCCGTGATCTACCCGCTCGTCGCCCATGCCGTCTGGGGCGGCGGCCTGCTCTCCGACATCGGCGGCAAGCCGGTGATGGACTTCGCCGGCTCCTCCGTGGTCCACCTCACCGGCGCGGTCGGGGCGCTCGCGGCGCTGCTCCTGCTCGGCCCGCGGCGCGGCAAGTACGACGCCCAGGGACGCCCGCGGGCGATCCCTGGGCACTCGATGCCGCTGGTCGGCCTCGGCGTGATCATCCTCTGGATCGGCTGGTTCGGCTTCAACGGCGGGTCGACCTTCGAAACCTCGGCCTCGTTCTTCGGCGAGGTGATGCTGAACACCCAGCTCGCCGCGGCCGCCGGGGTGATCGGCGCGTCGCTCGCCGTCTACCTCAAAGGGCGCGCCGTCGACGTCGGCATGGCCGGCAACGGCGCGATCGCCGGGCTGGTCGGCATCACCGCCCCGGCCGGGTTCGTCGAGTACTGGGCGGCGCCGATCATCGGCCTGGTCGCAGGTGTCCTCGTCGTCTTCGCCGTGCTGGCGATCGACAAGAAGGTCGACGACCCGGTGGGAGCGCTGTCGGCGCACGGGCTGGCCGGCATCTGGGGCACGCTCGCGGTCGGCATCTTCGCCTCGCCGCGGCTGATCTCCGAAGGCGCCGGCTCGGGCCTCTGGTACGGCATCTTCGGCGACGAGTCGCTCGGCTCGGCATTCGGCCAGCTCGGCGTCCAGGGCCTGGCGGTGCTGTTCACCTTCGCCGTCGTCTTCGCCATCTCGATCGCCACCTTCTTCGGGATCAAGAAGACGATCGGGCTCCGCGTCCCGGCCGCGGAGGAGGACGCCGGCCTCGACATCAGCTCGCACGGCATGTACGGCTACCCGGAGGCGTTCATCCCGCAGCCGGAGTACTCGACCGGCCTGCCCGAAGCGGTCGCAAGGCCGGCCGCCTCGGCGCCGACCCCACCGCGACTCGCGCCCGAAGCGGGATAGGAGGAAGACGATGAAGAAGATCGAGGCGTTCATCCGCCACGAGGCGTTCGAGCCGATCCGCGCCGAGTTGCTCGACCGGGGGTTCCCGTCCCTGTCGATCCTCGAGGCCAAGGGGTCCGGCCGCCAGAAGGGGATCGTGGAGCACTACCGGGGCTCGACCCTCACCGTCAACGTGCGGCCGAAGCTGAAGCTCGAGGTCGTGGTCGAGGACGAGGACTGCCAGGTCGTCGTCGAGGCGATCCTCCGGCACGCCCGCACGGGCGAGATCGGCGACGGCAAGATCTTCGTCCTGCCGGTCGAGGAGGCGATCCGGATCCGCACCGGCGAGTCCGGCCACGAGGTGCTCCAGCTGCACGACGGGGCCGAGGCCTCCGCCTGAAGTCCGCGCTTGTCCACGGGGGCGACTAGCCTCGCTCCCGTGGACGAGCACATTTCCCTGACCGAGGCGGTGCGGCGCTCCGGGGTCCCGGCGTCGACCCTCAAACGCTGGGCCGAGGAGAAGATCGTGCCGGTGCGCGGCGGACGCTGGACGGCTGCCGCCGCCGCCCAGGCGCGGGTGGTCGCCCGGATGCGCGACCGCGGCTACTCGCTCGAGGACCTGAAGGAGGCGGGGCGCGAGGGCCGGCTCGCCTTCGGCTTCGCCGAGGAGCTCTTCGCCGAGGACGAAGCGGCCGCGCTCTCGATCGAGACGGTCGCCGCCGAGACCGGGCTCGAGGTCGAGCTGATCGAGCGGATCCTCACCATGATGGGGACGCCGGTCGGCCGCGAGCGCAGCCTCAGCGTCGCCGACGCCGCCGCGCTCCGCCTCTGCGCCGAGGTGCTCGCCGCGGGCTTCCCGCTGGTCGCCTTCCTGCAGCTGATCCGCGTCTACGTGCAGAGCCTGCGGCGGATCGCCGAGGCCGAGATCCGCCTCTTCCACCTCTTCGTGCACGAACCGTTGATCCGCGATGGCGTGCCGGAGCTGCGGATGGCGGAGGCGATGGGCGACCTTGCCGCCCAGGTCATGCCGCTGGCCGCGCCGCTCACCGAGTACCTCCACAACCGTTATCTCCGTTATTACATCGAGCAGGACGTGGTCGGCCACATGGAGACCGGCGGCGAACAGTCGACCGCGGAAATGGAGCTCGGTCACGTCGCGACGACGCTCTGCTTCATCGACCTCACCGGCTTCACCCGCTTTACCGAGGAGGAGGGGGACATCGAGGCGCTCGACGTGGTCGAGAACTTCGTCGAGACGGTCGAGGCGACGCTGCCGCGCGAGGCGACGATCGTGAAGACGATCGGCGACGAGGTGATGGTGGTGTCCCCGGACGCGGCGGCGCTGACCGAGTGGGCGGTCGCCTTCCTCGGCCGCTTCGACCGCCGGCCGCAGCCGCGGGTCGGGATCCACAGCGGCGACGCGGTCTACCGCGACGGCGACTACTTCGGCAACAGCGTCAACCTCGCCCACCGGATCGTGAACCGGGCGATGGCCGGGGAGATCCTGGTCACCGACCGGGTGGCGGCGACCCTGCAGGGCCGGACGTCGCTGCGGCTCGACCCGATCGGCGAGGTCTCGCTCAAAGGCTTCCCGGTGCCGACCGAGCTCTTCGTCGTCCGCCCGGCGGAGGGCTGAGCCGCGATGGCGGGCACGGGGTCCGCGCCCGGGGACCGCGGTGCGCCCGACCTCCTCGCGCGGGTGGAGGCGGGCGGCCTGATCGCGCCGCCGCGCTCGTTGGTGGCGCTGCTCTCCGGCGGGCGCGACTCGGTCTGCATGCTCGACCTCGCGGTGCGCGCCCGCGGCCCCGCCGCCGTGGTCGCCATCCACGTCGACTACGGCCTGCGCCCCGGGTCCCACGACGATGCCGACTTCTGCGTCTCCTTATGTGAGCGCCTTGGGGTCGAGCTGGCGCTGGAGCGGCCGGTCCGCCCCGAGACCCCCGGCAACCTGCAGGCCTGGGCGCGCGACGTCCGTTATGCGGCGGCCGCCCGGCTCGCCGAGGCGCGCGACGCGACGATCGTCACCGGCCACACCGCCGACGACCAGGTCGAGACGATCCTCTACCGGCTCGCCTCCTCGCCGAGCCGGCGGGCGCTCCTGGGGATGAAGGAGCGCGACGGCCGGCTCGCCCGCCCGCTGCTCGGCACGGCGCGCGCCGAGGTCACCGCCTATGACGAGGAGCGCGGGCTCACCTGGCGCGAGGACGCGACCAACGCCGAGGAGCGCTACGCCCGCAACCGGGTGCGCCACGGCCTGCTGCCGGAGCTCGAGGCGATCCACCCGGCCGCCGTCGCCAACGTCCTGCGCACCGCCTCGCTCCTGCGCGACGAGGCCGAGATCCTCGACGCGCTCGTCGCCGCCGAGCTCGACGGCTCCGGCGACGCCTCGCGCGGCCGCATCTCCCACGCCCGCTTCGCCGAGCTCTCGCCCGCGCTGCGCCGCCTCGTCCTGCAGCGGCTCGCCGACGCCGCCGCGGGCCGGCCGGTCCCCGGCGCCGCCCGCTTCGCCGACCAGGTCGCGGGCCTCACCCGCGGCGGCTCGCGGCTCGACCTCGGCGACGGCGTCCGCGCCGTGCTCGAAGGCGGTGTGCTGCGGGCCGAGCGTGAGGGCTGAGGTGGGCGGAGGGTCGGGTGGGGGTCCGGGGGGCTTGCGGCCGTCCGAGATGGCGGGGCGGGTGTCCTGGGCTCCTCATGGGGGTCCTGGCAGGCTGTGACCCCCATGAGGAGCCCAGGACGTGAGGGGTGCGTGGGAGAGGCGTCACAGGGACGTGAGGAAGGCGGACTTCCGTGACGATCGGGTCCGGAAGCCTCCACACCTCGGCCGGATCCGTGACGAAGATGCCGGGAACGTCACACCTCCCGGCCCCGGGAGGCACTTTTCGGGCCGGAATCCGGGGGCCCGGGACGCGCGGTCGACCTAAGGTCCGGTAGGCGGACGCCAGGTCGACCGCGCCTCGGTGGGCGGACGAAAGGTCGACCGCGCCCCCGTCGGTGTCGGACAACACGGGAGGAAGTGAGGAGTTCCCGGCATCTCCGTCACGGATCCGGCGGCCGGGAGCTCGCGTGGTTCGAAATCCACCTATGGCGTGGATTTCGAACCACGCGGGACCGGCCGGGGATCCGCGTGGTTGGAAACCCGCGCCATACGCGGATTTCCAACCGGGGAGATTCCTGACCGTTCGAGGCCCCGGCCCTCGGTGCCCGTCGTGGGCATCCCGTCACGGATCCGTGAACCTCCCGTGCGCCTCCCGCGAGGATCCCTCCACACCTTCCGCACACCCGCCCCTCTCGCCACGGCCACAGCCTGCCCGGGCCGTGGCGAGAGGGGCGGGTCCCTACCGGGCGACAGCTTGCGGGTCCCCATCCCTCCCCGGCGGGCCTCCGAGCCCGGACGCAACCATCTGAGCCCACTATGCGTCCGGTGGGGCCACGCGCCTAGACTGCGGCCGGTGAACGACCCGGCGATCGGTGCGACCCTCGTCGCGCGCGAGGAACTCCAGCAGCGGATCGCGGAGCTTGGCGCGGAGATCACGCGCGACTACGTGGGCCGGGACCTGGTCATGGTCGGGGTGCTGAAGGGCGCCGTCCTCTTCCTCGCCGACCTGATGCGCCACATCGAGATCCCCTGCGAGATCGACTTCATGGCGGTCTCCAGCTACGGCTCGCAGACCGACAGCTCCGGCGTCGTCCGCATCCTCAAGGACCTAGATGCCTCGATCCAGGGCCGCGATGTGCTGATCGTCGAGGACATCATCGACTCTGGCCTGACGCTTCAATACCTGATGCGGAACCTGGGCGCGCGCGAGCCCGCGTCGCTCGAGGTCTGCACCCTGCTGACCAAGCCGGAGCGGCTCCGGGTCGACCTGCCCGCCAAGTACGTGGGCTTCGAGATCCCCAACGAGTACGCGATCGGTTACGGCCTCGACCACGGGCAGCGGTACCGCAACCTCGATTACGTTGCCGCGTTGGTTCATTGAGCGACCAAACCGCCCTGGTACGCTGATTTCTTCTCTTGAGACGGTTCTTCAAAAGCGCGGCATTTCCGATCCTGCTGGTGGTCATCCTGGCCTTCATCGCCCAGCGGGTGATCACCAACGATCCGGGCACGGAAGCGCCCTCCTACACGGAATTGGTCAACCCGACCTCGGGGCTGATCGCCGAGGGCAAAGTCGAATCGGTCACGGTCAACAACAAGGACCTGTCGCTCGACGTCAAGGAGAAGAACGGCGAAAGCTTCTCCACCGGCTACCCGGCGAACACCGAGCAGTCGCTGCTCGAACTCCTCGACAAGAACAAAGTCGACACGACCGTCCACGGCACCGGCAGCTCGAGCATCCTCTCGCTGCTCACCTACATCCTCCCGTTCGTCCTCTTCTTCGGCTTCTGGATCTTCCTGATGAACCAGATGCAGGGCGGCGGCAGCCGGGTCATGAACTTCGGCAAATCGAAAGCCAAACGGATGTCGGTGGACGCGCCGAAGATCACCTTCCGCGACGTCGCGGGGGTGGACGAGGCGGTCCAGGAGCTCGAGGAGATCAAAGAATTCCTCGAGAACCCGAAGAAGTTCCAGGCGCTCGGCGCGCGGATCCCGAAGGGCGTCCTGCTCTACGGGCCTCCTGGCACCGGTAAGACGCTGCTCGCCCGCGCCGTCGCCGGCGAGGCGGGCGTCCCGTTCTTCTCGATCTCCGGCTCGGACTTCGTCGAGATGTTCGTCGGCGTCGGCGCCAGCCGCGTCCGCGACCTCTTCGAGCAGGCGAAGCAGAATTCACCCTGCATCATCTTCATGGACGAGATCGACGCCGTCGGCCGCCACCGCGGCGCCGGCATGGGCGGCGGTCACGACGAGCGCGAGCAGACGCTGAACCAGCTGCTGGTCGAGATGGACGGCTTCGAGATGAAGGACAACATCATCTTGATCGCCGCCACCAACCGTCCCGACATCCTCGACCCGGCGCTGCTGCGGCCCGGCCGCTTCGACCGCCAGGTGGTCGTCGACCGGCCCGACCGTAAAGGCCGCAAACACATCCTCGAAGTCCACACCCGCGGCAAGCCGCTGGCCCGCCAGATCGACCTCGACACGCTGGCCGGCCAGACCCCTGGCTTCACCGGCGCCGACCTCGCCAACCTGATCAACGAGTCCGCCCTGCTGACCGCCCGCTCGGGCAACCGCGAGATCTCGATGAAAGAGCTCGAGGAGGGGATCATGCGCGTGATCGCCGGCCCGGAGAAGAAAACCCGGGTCATGTCGGAGAAGGAGCGCCTCGTCACCGCCTACCACGAGGTCGGCCACGCGATCGTCGGGCAGCTGCTCGAGCACACCGACCCGGTCCACAAGATCTCGATCATCAGCCGCGGCCAGGCGCTCGGCTACACGATCAGCCTGCCCACCGAGGACAAGTTCCTCACCACCCGGATGGAGCTGACCGACACGATGGCGATGACCCTCGGTGGTCGTGCCGCGGAGGAGATCGTCTTCGGCGAAATCACCACCGGCGCGTCCAACGACCTCGAAAAGGTGACCGAGTCGGCGAAGCAGATGGTGATGCGCTTCGGCATGAGCGAGCGCCTCGGCCCGCGCGTCTTCGGTCACGATCGCGGCCAGCCGTTCCTCGGCCGCGAGTTCTCCTCGGAGCCCGATTATTCCGACGAGATCGCACGGGAGATCGACGACGAGATCCGGCGCATCGTCGAGAGCGCCCATCAGACCGCCAAGGGCCTGCTCAACGACAACTACGAGCAGCTCGAGCGGATCTCCAAGCTCCTGTTGGAGCGGGAGACGATCGAGGCCGACGAGTTCGTCGCCCTGCTCGAAGGGAAGCCCGATCACGAGGTCTTCCACGACGACGAGGAGTCGACCCCGCCCGCCGAGCCCACCCCGGCCGCCGAGCCTGCCGCCCGCGAGTCGCGCCCGATGCCGCGGCCACGTCCTGGCTTCGCCGGCGGCGACGCGAGCTAACCCGTCATACCAGCCGCCCGTGGCGGTCGCTGACGTGAAATTGATGGGGGTGGTGAACGTCACCCCGGACTCGTTCTCCGACGGGGGGCTCTACCTCGATCCAGCGGCGGCGATCGCGCACGGGCAGGAGCTCGCGGCGCAGGGGGCGGCGATCCTCGACGTCGGCGGCGAGTCGACCCGCCCAGGGGCCGCGCCAGTGGCCGCGGACGAGGAGCTGCGCCGGGTCGAGCCGGTCGTCGCCGCGCTGGCGGGCGTCGCCGAGGCGATCTCGGTCGACACCTCGAAGGCGACGGTCGCCGAGGCGGCGCTCGACGCGGGTGCCTCGATCGTCAACGACGTCACCGCCCTGCGCGGCGACCCCGATATGGCGGCGCTGGTCGCCGACCGCGGCGCCGGCCTCGTCCTCATGCACATGGCGGGCGACCCGCGCACGATGCAGGTCAACCCCTCCTACGAGGACGTGGTCGCCGAGGTGCGCGACTTCCTCGCCGCCCGCCTGGAGGCGGCGGTGGCCGCCGGGGTCGAGGAATCGCGAATCTGGCTCGACCCGGGCATCGGCTTCGGCAAGACCGACCGCCACAACTTCGAACTCCTCCGCGGCATCCCCGAGCTGGCGACCCTCGGCCGCCCGATCCTCCTCGGCACCTCGCGCAAGAGCTTCATCGGCCGCGCCGACGGCTCCGCGGCCGACGACCGCCTCGGCGGCACGATCGCCACCTCGATCCTCGCCGCCACCGCCGGCGCCTCGATCCTCCGCGTCCACGACGTGCGAGAGATGTCACAAGCAATGAGCGTGGTCAGCGCCATCCTCGCCGCCTGACGGCGCTCTGGTGGCTGCTCACGCGGCCGGGGCCGCGCCTTGGATAGGTTTCGGGGTGTGTCCGAGCCCGAGCCTTCGATGAATCCCGATGCCGACAACGGCGGCGTCGAGTCAAGTGCCGAAATCGAGCTGCGCGGGCTCTCGATCTACACCCACCATGGGGTGACCGACGCCGAGCAGGAGGTGGGGCAGCGGCTCGAGTTCGACATCTCCTTCGACGTCCCCGACTGCGACGCGATGTTCACCGACCGCCTCGAGGACACGGTCAACTACGCCGAGGTCTGCGACATCGTCACCTTCGTCGCCACCGAGCGCAGCTACCGCACCTTGGAGCGCCTTGCCCACGTGGTAGGCGAGCGCCTGATCGAGCGCTACGGCTGCGAGTCGGTCCGCGTCCGCGCCGCCAAGCCGGAGCCGCCGCTGCCGCTGGCGATCCAGGAGATCGCCGTCGAGATCACCCAGGAGCGGGCGGTCGACGACGACGAGCCCTCCGAGGACTAGGGCGCCGTGCCCGAGCGGACCGGTTATCTCGGCCTCGGATCGAACGTCGGCGACTCCGAAGGCCACCTGCGCGCGGCACTCCAGCTCCTGCCGATCCAGGGCGTCCAGATCCTGGCGGTCTCCTCGACCTACGTGACCGAGCCGGTCGGCGAGATCCTCGACCAGCCCGACTTCCTCAACGCCGCCGTGCGGATTCAGACCGGCCTGGAGCCCGACGCGCTCCTCGACGCCTGCAAGGCGGTCGAGGCCGAGCGCGGCCGCCAGTTCGACCTGCCCCGCCACAGCCCCCGCCCGCTCGACGTCGACCTGCTCCTCCTCGGCGACCTCGAGCTGAAGACCGACCGCCTCACCCTGCCGCACCCCCAGGTCCGCATCCGCCGCTTCGTCCTCGCCCCGCTGCTGGAGCTCGACCCGGACCTCACCCTCCCCGACGGCACCGTCCTCGCCGACGCCCTCGCCGCCCTCCCGGACGACGAACAGCGCGCCGAGCGCCGCGGCCGGCTCGCGTAATCCGGCTTTTCGGCCCGGCATCGACGTCTGGGTTCGCTGCCAGACTTCAGATCGGGGTCTACCGACCTTGAAAGGGGGAACGATGAGCAAGAACGTCCACGTGGTTCCGAGCGGCAGCGGCTGGTTGGTGGAGATCGACGGTGAGGCCGCGTCCCACCGGTATCCGAACCGCCGGGAAGCCATCCAGGTCGGGCGACGGCTGGCGCGCGCAAGTCGGGTCGAGTACGTCCTCCATGGCCCCGACGGCCGCGTCAGGCAGCGGGACAGCTACCGTCGCGATCCGGTCGCCTCCGAACCTTGATCGTCGCCATGAGGTGCTAACTTCGGATGGCTGGCTGAGAGTAGGTTCGCGTGACGAGCTTCAGGATTCGTCCCTCGGTCGGCCAAAGCTTCTGAACGGGCTCCGCTTCGGCGGGGCCCCGTTCTGTTTCTAGCGCCAGACCGGAGACCAGACTTCGTCGGTGTAGATGAACGGCTCGACCCGACGTTCCCAGAGGTCTTCGATGGCTTCCGCCGCTCCGCTGTGCTTGACCAGCCCGCTCTGGATCTTGCGCACGCGGGCCGCCAGGAAGCTCGCGCAATCGGCGACCTGGATCCCGCCGTTGTGGTGGGACGCGACGAAGTGGATCGTGTCGATGATGTGATCGATCTGCTCGGTGTGGATGCCCCAGGCGGTGCCCAGCTCCTGATAGATGGCGAGGTCCCGCCGGGCGCCGTCTTCGATCTCTCGGGCCTCGTCGGCAACCAGCAGGACCTGGCATCCGTCACGTCTCGCAAGCCGCTCGATCGACTCGATCGTGAACATCAACGCGATGTCGTGAGGGTGGTAGGGGTTCCTGTACCGACGCGCGAGTCCCCTCTTCTCGACGCCACGGATCACCACATCCGCTTCGGCAGCCTCGATGCCCGCCAGGACGTCATCCAGGATCTCGATCCGTCGTTCGAGCTCCAGGTCCTTGTAGCGCCCCTTCCGGCTGCCGTACAGCTGCTGAGCGTGAAACTCGAACTCGGGATCGGTGCAGAACGTAGGGAAGTGGCGCTTGCCCGCCTCGCGCACATGCTGGTGGAGGACCGGGATCTTTGCCTCGTCGACGACCAGCGAGAGGATGAGGTGGACAGGCTGCGCCGGGTCGTCGAAGCGCCTTCCCGTATTCCCCGCCTCGTCCATGTACGCGAATCGCATCCCCGCCTCCAGACGACTTCCCGTGTCGCGCGCGCCCGCTGGGGCGCGGTCCCAGATTAGCGACCCGGTGTCAGCCCGCCGCGGGCTCCGGCAGCCACGCCGGCGGCAGGATCGGCGGGGTGTGGCCAGGGTAGTTCGGGACGTAGCGGCGGGCGAGGTCGGCGGCCGGGCGGGGTTCGATCAGGGGCACCAGGTCGTCCAAAGTCAGTGCGAGGCCGATCGACGTGGCGATCTGGAAGTCGGCGGCGTTCGGCTCGGCGCCGCCGATCGTGCCGTCGGCGATGTAGGCGTCGACGCGATCGAGGAGGTGGGGCAGGGCGATCAGGGCGGCGCGGGCGTTGGCGTCGGTGGCTTCGTTGAGGCGGGCCGAGAGGGCGACCAGGGGGCCGCCGGTCTTGACCGCGAGGCCGACCGGGATGCCGAGGTGGGCGCCGTCGGAGTAGGAGCGCAGGTTATCCTTGTCGCGCTTGAAGCCCCACCAGAGGAGCTGGCGGATCGGGTGCTGGAGCTCCTCGTCACCGAAGCGCTCGGCGTCCTCGACCGCGGCGCGCTCGGTCGGGTCGGCGGGGAAGAGGGGCGGGTCGGGCTTGATCCGATCGAGGGCGCGGGAGATCTCCCGCGAGCCTTGGACGCGCTCGCCCTCGATCTTCAGCGCCGGCACGGTGACGCGGGGAAAGCCCGCGGCGCGCAGGACGCCCTTGGAGACGACAGGGATCAGGTCGGTGCGATCGAACGCGATGCCCTTGAAGTCGAGCATCAGCGCAGCGGTCGTTGCGGGGTGCGATCCCGGGATGACGAAGAGGCGCGCCGCCATGAAACGATCCTATGCGCATGTTGCTCGCCGTGGACATCGGGAATACCCAGACGCACCTGGGCGCGTTCGAAGGGGAGGAGCTGGTCGAGCACTGGCGCTTCCAGACCCGCTCCGGCGCGACCGGCGACGAGCTCGGCGAGCGGATCGCCGGCTTCTTCAACCTCAGCGAGATGAACTTCGGCGACATCGACGCGGTCGTCGTCTCCTCCGTGGTGCCGCCGCTGGGCACCCAGTTCGAGCGGATGACGGAGCGTTACCTCGAGGCCTCGTGCCTGACGATCGGCCCCGGCGTCAAGAGCGGCATGCCGATCCGCATCGACAACCCGCTCGAGGTCGGCGCCGACCGCCTGGTCAACGCGATCGCCGCCTACGAGCGCTTCGGCGCCGCCTGCGTGGTCGTCGACTTCGGCACCGGCATCAACATCGACGCGGTCTCCGCCGACGGCGCCTACCTCGGCGGCGCGATCGGCCCCGGCCTGGAGATCGCACTGACCGCGCTGATCGACCGCGCCGCCCGCATCACCCGGATCGACCTCGGCGAGCCCGAGTCGGCGATCGGCCACTCCACCCGCGCCGCGATCAACTCCGGCTTCATCTTCGGCTTCGCCGGGATGATCGACGGGATCGTGCGGCGCTTCGAAACCGAGCTGCCGGATCCGAAGCTGATCGCGACCGGCGGCCTGGCGTCGGCGATCGTCCCTTTCTCCGAGACGATCGACGAGGTCGACGATCTGCTCACCCTGAAGGGACTGCGGCTGATCCATGAGCGCAACGCGACCTGAGCTGACCGACCCCTTCGAGATCGGCGGCGTGCCGATCGCCAACCGCGTGCTGCTCGCCCCGCTCGCCGGGATCGGCAACTGGTTCGTGCGCCTGCAGGCCAAACGCCACGGCGCCGGGCTCGCGGTCTCGGAGATGGTTTCTAGCTTCGCCCTCCACTACCGCAACGAGCGCACCCTGCGCGAGCTGCTGGTCCTGCACCCGGAGGAGCACCCGGTCTCGATCCAGCTCTTCGGCCACGACGCCGAGGTGATGCGCTCCGGGGCCGAGATCGCCGCCGCCGCGGGCGCCGACCTGATCGACATCAACATGGGCTGCCCGGTGCCGAAGGTGCGCAAGACCGGGGCGGGGGTGCAGCTGCTGCGCGACCCGGAGCTGGCGGTGGCGCTCGCCGTCGCCGCGCGGGAGGGCAGCGGCCTGCCGGTCACGGTGAAGCTGCGCTCGGGGATCTCGCCCGAAGACCGCTCCGGCTTCGACCTGGCGGTGCGGCTTGCCGAGGAGGCGGGCGTCGCCGCGATCGGCTTCCATCCGCGCGCCGCGACCAAGCGCCACCAGGGCCGGCCCGACTACGCGCTCACCCGCGAGCTGGCCGAACGGCTGGAGATCCCGGTCATCGTCTCCGGCGGCCTCTCCAGCGCCGAGGCGGCCCGCCGCGCCTACGAGGAGTCGGGTGCCGACGCGGTGATGATCGCCCGCGGCAGCCTCGGCAATCCGTGGGTGTTCGAGGAGCTGACCGGCCGCCGGGCCGACCCGCCGACCCGCGCCGAGGTCGTCGGCGAGCTCCTCTGGATCCTCGACCGCGCCGAGGAGCATCTCGGCACCGAGCGCGCTCAGAGATATCTGCGCAAGTTCTACCCCTGGTACTTCGAAGGTATCGGCGCCTCCAAGCGGGTCCGCGACGAACTTCAGCGCACCGCCGACCTGGCTCGCGCGAGGGAGCTGATCGAGGCCGCGCGGACGCCTGTCTCGGTCGGTTGAGGAAGCCTTTTTGCCGCCGTTGGCGGCCCGCTATACTCCCGCGCTCCCTGAAGCTGGTACGGCATTTCCAGACGTGCCATTTCCGGGGGCTTTTTTTGTTTTTCGGTTCGGTCTCGGAGTCCCTCGCGAGGGGCTCTTTCCACGCAAAGCGAGGTTGTGCAAGTGAGTCGGCAGGCTGTCATCACCCCCGAGGGGCTAGAGAAGCTGAAAGAGGAAATCGAGTTCCTCTCGACTACCAAACGCCGTGAGGTTGCCGCCCGCATCAAAGAGGCGCGCGAATTCGGTGACATCTCCGAGAATGCCGAATACGACGACGCGAAGAACGAACAGGCATTGCTCGAGACCCGCATCGCCCAGCTCGAAGAGCGGCTGCGGCGCACCACGGTCATCGACGAGAAGGCGATCGGCACCGACGAGGTCGGTTTCGGCTCGATCGTCCACGTCAAAGACCAGCGCAGCGGCGACTCGCAGAAATTCCAGATCGTCGGGTCGACCGAGGCCAACCCGGTGGAGCACAAACTCTCCAACGAGTCGCCGATCGGCAAGGCCTTGCTCGGCAAGAAGCGGAACGACATCGTCACGGTCGAGCCGCCGCGCGGCGTCAAAAAAAAGCTGAAAATCACCAAGATTGAGCAGCCGTAGCAGACTAGGCTCGCGCCGATGAGCGACGGGCCCGCCGACCAACAGGCCGATCTTTCGGCGGTCCTCCGCGACCGCCGCGAGAAGCTCGGGCGGATCCGGGACGCGGGTATCGAGCCGTTCCCGCACGAGTTCTCCGAGCGCGAGGAGATCGCCGCGGTGCGGGCCGAGCACGAGGGATTGGCGGCGGGCGCCGAAACCGAGTCGCGCCACCGGGTGGCGGGGCGGATCGCGGCGCGGCGCGGGCACGGCAAGAACGCCTTCATCGACCTGCGCGACGGCAGCGGCCAGATCCAGCTGCACGCGCGCGAGGACCTGCTCGGCGAGGAGGCCTACGCGCTCCTGGTCGACCTCGACATCGGCGACATCGTCGGCGTCGAGGGCACCGCGATGGCGACCCGGCGCGGGGGAGAGCTGTCGCTGGCGATCGACCACTGGCGCCTCCTGTCGAAGAGCCTGCGCCCGCCGCCCGACAAGGTCCACGGCCTGCAGGACACCGAGACCCGCTTCCGCCGGCGCGAGCTAGACCTGATCGCCAACGAGGAGAGCCGCCGGCTCTTCCAGGTCCGCGCCCGGACGATTACCGAGATCCGCCGCTTCCTCGACGAGCGCGGCTTCGTCGAGGTGGAGACGCCGGTGCTGCAGCCGCTCTACGGCGGCGCCCTGGCGCGCCCCTTCACCACCCACCACAACGCGCTCGACCGCGATCTCTACCTGCGGATCGCCACCGAGCTCTACCTGAAGAAACTGATCGTCGGCGGCCTCGACCGGGTCTACGAGCTGGGCAAGGACTTCCGCAACGAGGGCGTCTCCCATAAGCACAATCCCGAGTTCACGATGCTCGAGTGGTACGAGGCCTACGCCGACTACGAGACCACGGCGCACGACCTCGAGCGGATGGTCGCCCACGTCGCCGAGCGCACCCTGGGGGCGACGGTGGTCGAGCGCGGGGACACGACGATCGACTTCGCCCCGCCGTGGCGGCGGATCACCCTGCGCCAGGCGATCCTCGAGCGCTCCGGCATCGACATCGCCGAGCACCCGACCCGCGAGGCGCTCGCCCGCGCGATGGGAACCGAGCCCGACCCGAACGAGGGCTGGGGCAAGCTGGTCGACGGCCTGCTCTCCCGCGACGTCGAGCCGGGACTGATCCAGCCGACTTTCATCCTCGATTATCCGGTCGAGCTCTCGCCCTTCGCCAAGGCGCACCGCTCTGAGCCGGGCGTGGTCGAGCGCTGGGAGGCCTTCGTCGGCGGGGTCGAGATCGCCAACTCCTTCACCGAGCTGAACGACCCCGACGAGCAGCGCCGCCGCTTCGAGCAGCAGGCGGCCGAGATTGCCCGTGGCGACGACGAGGCGCAGCCCTACGACGAGGCCTTCGTCGAGGCGCTCGAACAGGGCATGCCGCCGACCGGCGGCGTCGGCCTCGGCATCGACCGCCTGGTGATGATGTTCACCGGCGCCCAGAGCCTGCGGGAAGTGCTGCTTTTCCCGGCGATGCGGACGTAGGGGGGCGGGGGTGGGACGGGCGGGGGTCCGCGGCGCCGCCGGCCGTCCGAGGGAGGTCCTGGGCTCCTCATGGGGGTCCTGGCAGGCTGTGAACCCCCATGAGGAGCCCAGGACGTGAGGGGTGCGTGGGAGAGGCGGCACAGGGACGTCGCGAAGTCGGACTTAC
>Ga0209916_1001284_pt1 | contig 23573 bp, 17 predicted proteins | sample ThiBio_1000_plan_FD_183956 | JGI IMG/M metagenome (GOLD analysis project Ga0209916, IMG submission 183956) | Wastewater bioreactor microbial communities from Cape Town, South Africa - Thiocy_solids_2 (SPAdes) | ecosystem: Engineered > Bioreactor > Thiocyanate-remediating > Anaerobic-Aerobic ... | reverse complement strand
CCCCCCCGCCCCGCCTGCGCGACCGCCTCGCCGACGCTCGCCAGCCCCAACACCAACCCCAACGCCAACCCGATCGCCAAGCCGCGTCGCGCGTGCATGAGTCGTCCTCCTTGCGAAGTGGCCACGCCGGGAGTCTACCACGTCTTGAACGCCGACGCGCGGTATAATGGACGATTGGACATGGATTGAACGTGAAATCCGGGCTAAGCATGGAGCGCCGAGGCATGCGACGCGAAGCGACGGGCTCGTTGTTCGGGGCGGGGGACGAGTCGGGTGGGAATGATGGACGCGACGGCAACGGCGCAGGGTCGGCGGCGGACGCGCCTTTGGCCGATCGGATGCGGCCGAGGAGTTTGGAGGAGTACGTCGGGCAGGGGCATTTGCTGGGCGAGGGGCGGCTGGTCCGGCGGCTGGTGGACGGTCGGGCGGCGCTGCCGTCGCTGGTGCTTTGGGGGCCGCCGGGGACGGGCAAGACGACCCTCGCCCGGATCCTGGCGACCGCCGGCGGGGCGCGGTTCGTCCAGCTTTCGGCCGTGCTGTCCGGCGTCAAGGATCTGCGCGAGGCCGTCGCCGAGGCCCGCCACGCTCGCCGCGAAGGCCGGCGCACCACGCTGTTCATCGACGAGATCCACCGCTTCAACAAGGCCCAGCAGGACGCCTTGCTCCCCGCGGTCGAGGACGGCGCCGTCGTCCTGATCGGCGCGACGACCGAGAACCCCTCGTTCGAGGTCAACGCCGCGCTCCTGTCGCGCGCCCGCGTGCTGACGCTCCAGCCGCTTTCGCCCGAGGACGTCGAGGAGCTGTTGCGTCGCGCGCTGGCCGACGCCGAACGCGGGTTGGCCGGTTTGAAACCCGTCGTCGCCGACGAGGAGTTGAGGCGGCTGGCGCGAGGCTCGGCCGGCGACGCCCGCGTCGCCTTGACCGCTTTGGAGGCCGCCGCGATGGCGACCGAGCCGGGCGCCGACGGCGCCCGCGCCGTCGACGGCGAGACGATCGCCGAGGCCCTCGGCCGCGCCCGCTACGGCTACGACAAGGGGGGCGAGGAACATTACAATATCATATCAGCCTATATCAAGAGCCTGCGCAACTCCGACGTGAACGCCGCGCTCTACTGGCTCGCGCGGCTGATCGAGGGGGGCGCCGACCCGATGTTCATCGCGCGCAGGCAGTGCATCTTCGCGTCGGAGGACGTCGGCGTGGCCGACTCCAAGGCGATGGTGCAAGCGGCGTCGGCCGCCCAGATCGTCCAGACGATCGGCCTGCCGGAAGGGCTGTACCCGCTCTCCCACGTGACGATCCTTTTGGCGAACGCCCCCAAGTCGAACGCCGTGAAGCGCGCCTACTTCGCCGCCGCCGCCGACGCCGCCGCCACCGCCCGCGAGCCGGTCCCGCTCCACCTCCGCAACGCCACGACCCCGCTCATGAAGGCCGAAGGCTACGGCCAGGGCTACCGCTACGTCCACGACGACCCCGACGCCCGCGACGAAATGGACTGCCTCCCGCCCGGACTGAAGGGACGCCGCTATTTCGAGCCCTGACCGTCGCGGTCGTCCGAGTTTCTTTTTCGATGGCGTTGATGAATCCGTCCATCTATCCTTGGCCGAAGGACGCGGGGAAGTCCCGCGCCCAGGACGTTCGACGGGGGGGAGGTCTGGCGCCATGGCCGAGGGAATCGAGGGAAGGGCGGATCGCCGTGGGATCTTCGCGCACGAATGCGGCGATTCGTGGTCGATGACCCTGGTCCGGATCCCCGGTCGAGAGGGAGCCGCGGACCTTGACGCGGTGGTCGATCGTCTGACGGCCGCCGGGGTGGTCGGCGCGTCGCGACGCGACGTCGGCGCCGAGTTGCGCGACGGCGCCCTGCCGACGCCCTCCGGCGCCTGGGCGCTGCTGGTCGCCCTGCCGGGGCAACCCTGGGCCTACCTCCTGCCCGGCGATCAAGGCGCGTCGGCGGATCGCCTTCGGGACGATCTCGCCCGTCGGGCCGGGCTTCGGGTCGTCGTCGCGGATCATTCGGACTTCATGGGCTCGGTCTCCTTCTCCTGCGTCGAGGGGGACGAGACGCTCGCGTGCTTCGAGTCGTGCGGCCTGGAGGATAGCGAGATCGTCGAGGAGCGCGTCGGCGGCATGGATTCCTTCGAGTCGCAAACGCTCCTCCGCGGCTCGCGGTTCGACGGGGAATGGCTCGGCCGCTTCACGTCGGCCTGGGACGCCCAGGACGCGATGGCGAGGGAGTTCGACGCCTTCATTCCCTATATGAGCGTAAATGGATTTCAGGACGTCGTCGAGATCGCGGCGTTCGACGACGAGGAGTTCGGCCCCGACGACTTCCTAAGGATCGACCTGTTGGCCTTCGGCGCCGCCGAGCTTGAGCCGTCGGCGGCCGGGCGGCGGCTCCGGGACGCGATCGAGGCGGGCGACGCGGACGCGGCGCGGGCGGCGGTCGCCGAGGGCGCGAGCCTGACGACGCTCCCGGCCCGCAAGGGGTCGCCGCTCCGCGCGGCCCTGGGTCTCTCCGGGGAATCGCGGCTCGCGATGGTCGCCGCGCTTCTGGAGCTCGGCGCCGATCCGGCCCCTCCCGACGAGGAGCCGGCGGTTCACGCCCTGCTCGAACCGCTCTTCGCCAACCAGGAGGCGGAGTTGATCGCGGTGCTGGATCTGTTGACGGCCCACGGAGCGGATGTCGACGCCAGGGGCCGGGAGATCATGACGATGGGCGCGACGCCTCTTCACGCCGTCGCGCGCCGGGGCTGGCTGGCCGTGGCCAAGTACCTCGTCTCGAAGGGGGCGGACGCCCGCGCGGTCGACGCCCAGGGTCGCTCCCCTCGCCAGTGCGCGGAGGAGGCGGCGGACTCGATCCGGGAACTCGGAGAAGGAAGGGCCGATGCGAAGTACGGGCCGATGATCGCGTTCCTCGTCGCGGCGGAAGCCGGCGGGGACGTCGATCTCGACTGGAGGAACGACGCCGAGGACGCGGCGCGTCGCGACCTTCGGCGACGTCGCGAGATGAAGGTGGCCTTCGGCAAGATCGGCCAGGGGTTCAAGGCCCTCGCCGGAGTCTCGGGCGAAGACCCGTCCGACCAGGCCCTCGCCGACGCCCTCGTCTACTCCCAGCCCGACGAGATCCACCTGATACCCGACGACGACCCGCCGGACGCGGGGCCGGATCGCGCCGAGGCCGTCGCCCTGCTGACGGCCGAGGGGTTCGAACCCGTCGGCCGGTTCGCGATCCCCGAAATGCCGAAGATCCGCGTCGAGGCGTTCCATCACCCGCGCGAGCATATGTACGCGGCCCTTTATGACGCCGCGGGCCGCGCGTTCCTCGACCTGGTTCGGTACGCGCGCGACGGCTCCCGACTGACGGTCACGAACAACGAGGCGACCGCCGAGGTCTGGCTCGACACGCCCGAGAAACGAACCATCCACCTCGCCGGCTCGTCGCCGGCCGATCTGCTTCGCGCCCTCCGCGCCGAACCCGAACCCCCCGGCGGCGTCGCCCCCGCCCCCGCCGACGAGTTCGTCGCCCGCTTCGAGGACGCCTATCGCCGCGACGCAAAGGCCCGCAAGCGCCGGCTGCGACGGGACGGGTAGCGTCTCCGCGATCGCGAGGCGATACCACGGCTTGCGGCGGCTTCGGACTTGTGCGCGCGCTGGAAACGGCGGACAATCCGCGAAATGGCGACGTGGGGCGTTGACGCGCCACGTCCGCCCCGCTCCACCTCGAACCCGAAGGAGGAACGTCCGATGAGCGACCGTTACCCTTGCGGCACCTTGAAGCGGCGCGGGTTCTTGGGGGCGGCGGCCGCGGCGGCGGCCTCGCCGTGGATCGGCGGCGGATCGAGCCGCGGCGACGAGCCGGCCACCCTCGCCGGCGCGGGGACTCACGGGCCGAAGATCGAGAAGAGCAAGTTCGACCTGCCCGGCCTCTTCCCCGGCAGGGTCGTGGAGGTCCAGAACAAGGGCATGGTCCAGGGAGGGCGGAAGGACCACGCCGCGATCAAGGCCGGGCTGGAAAAGGGCCTGGTCGCGCTCACCGGCGCCGACGACGCCGTGGAGGCGTGGCGGACCTTCTTCGAGCCCGGCGACGTGGTGGGGATCAAGGTCGTCCCCAACGGCTACCCGCATGCGTACTCGTCGCACGAGTTGGTCCTGGAGACGATCGCGGGCCTGAAGGCGGCCGGCGTGAAAGCCGGCGACATCTTCGTCTACGATCGGTTCCGCCCCGAGTTCATCAACGCGAAATACCCGGAGGTCCTCCCCGACGGCGTCCGCTGGGGCGGCTTGACGGCCAAGGGCGCGTCGTCCCAGATCGAGACGGAGTTCGAAGGCTTCAAGGACGACCCCGTCGCCGGCTACGACCGCGACGCCTTCGTCCGGATGGACCTGGTCCACCTCGGCGAGGATCCCAAGGACGACCGTCAGTTTCGATCCCACCTGGGCCGGCTTCTGACCAGGACCGTGAACAAGGTCGTGGCGATCCCCTGTCTCAAGGACCACCGCTCCGCCGGGATCACCGGGGCGCTGAAGAACATCAGCCACGGCTCGGTGAACAACGTGGCGCGGTCGCACGCCAACCACTTCACCAACGTCTGCGGGCTGTTCATCCCCCAGATCGTCAGCCACCCCGTGCTGAGGTCGAAGTTCGTCCTGCAGATCATGGACGGCGTCCGCGGCCTCTACCACGGCGGGCCGGGGGCGCGGCACGACGGTCGCTGGGCGTGGGACTACAACGGTCTGCTGCTGGCCACCGACCCGGTGGCGCTCGATCACGTCCAACTGAACATCATCGACGCCAAGCGGAAGCTGGAGGACCTGCCGCCGGTCGCCGCCTCCGGCAAGGCCCGGCCCGACCGCACCGGCGACGAGGACTTCGACGTCCGCCAGCCCCAGCATATCGCGCTGGCCTCGGCCCTCGGCCTGGGGACCTACGCGATGGAGGGCAAGGGCCCGTTGATCCGGCGCGACGTCATCACGATTTGATCGTTTGAATTGAGACGTCGGGGAAACCGTCCTTCCCCCCTCGCGGGGGAAGGTGGCCCGAAGGGCCGGATGAGGGGGAGGACGCGCCAGGGAACCGTTGGAATCCGAGGCGGTTGGGGATGGCTCCTGGATCGCGACGGCTTTCTCGCGCGTCGTCCCCCTCATCTGACCGCCGCGCGGTCTGTCTTCCCCCGCGAGTGGGGAAGACGTCGGATCATCCGACCTTTCGCCGCAATCGTTCCGGCAGGACGGCGAGCGCCGCCAGGGCCGAGGCCAGGGCCAGGAACAGGGGCGACCAGCCGCCGGCCGGGACGACCATGCCGGGGATGAAGACGGTGGTGGCGCCGGCCTTCCGGCTCGGCTTGTAGAAGACCTCCACCGGGCGGAGGGTGCCGTCGGGGATGCGGCGGTCGCTCTGGTAGGAGAGCGAGTAGCCGGCGCCGATCCGCTCGGCGATGGCCTCGTAGACCTTCCGCAGTTCCTCGGAGCGCCGGGCCGGATAATACTCGGCGCGGGTGGCCCGGGCCAGGGCCTTGAGTTCGCCGACGGCGATCTCGCGCTCGTCGCCGAAGCCGAGGGTGTAGATGGGCAGGCCGAGTTCGCGGGCGCGCGCGGCGACGTCCTCCAGGGCGAATCGGCTGTGGGTGTCCTGGCCGTCGGTCAGCGCGATCACGGCGCGTCGACCGCGCTCCTCCCGAAGCAGATCGACGGCCTCGGCGACGGCGTCGAAGAACCGCGTCGGGCCGTCGGCGAAGAGCTCGTCGACGGCCGCCTGGACCTTGCGGCGGTCGGCGGTGAACCGTTGGACGAGTTCCACCTGGTTGTTGAACGCGATCACGGCCACCTTGGAGCCTTGCGGCATCTTCTCCAGGAACCGCGCCACCGCGCCCTTGAGCGAAGGCAGGCGTCCCTCCTCCAGCATGCTGCCGCTGCGGTCGACGACCAGGACGATGGTGGTCGGAACGGCCTCGGTGGCGATCGGCGCCTGGAAGTCGAGGATCGGCCGCTCGACGCCCTCCTCGGAGACGCGGAAGTCGTCGCGCGTCGCGTCGCGGACGAACGAGCCGTCGGCTCGCCTCAACTCGAACTGCACCCCGATCTTCGGGAAGTCGTCCTGGCTGGCTCCGGTGACGACGACGGAGAGGTCGTCGGGCGTCGGCGGTTCCTGGGCGCGCGCGGGCATTAATATAAAAAATAATAATATTAATACAAATATGATTTGGATTCCGAATCCGTCCCCTCTCCCACCGGGGGAGGGCGGCCGCGAAGCGGCGGGTGAGGGTCGTCGCGCTTCGAGGGCGCCGACAACCGCGCCTGGCATGAACCAACGCTCGTACCGAAGCGCGACGACCCTCACCCGGCCCTCCGGGCCGCCCTCTCCCGGCGGGAGAGGGGATTTCGCGATCGTGTTCATTCCGTCCTCCTCGTCGGAAACGCGATCAACGACAGGATCGCCAGGCCGAAGCCCAGGGCCAGCGCCGAGACGGCGGGGGAGCCGAAGAACGCCTCGACGCTTTGGATCGTGGCGAAGACGACGGCCGCGGCCAAAAGCGCCACGACCGCGCCGGCGAACGCCGAGGCGATCGCGTCGAGGGGCCCTCCCTTCATGCCCACGCCCCAGCCGACGACGAGGCCGGCGAGCGTCGGCCAGGTCGCGGCACCCACCAGGTTCAAGCCCCCGTCGCCGGAGGCGAACGACAGGGTCGCGCCCAGGCCGACCAGCCCTCGAAACGCCAGCGCGCCCAGCGGGAACGCCCACAGCCGCCGCCAGGCCGAGACGCCCGAAAGCCCCGCGCCGATCGGCTCGGACGGCGACCAGCCGGGGGACGCCGCCGAGGGCGCGTCCGGGACCGCGTCGATCCTGGGCGCTTCTATTCTCACGTCGATACGTTTCGTGATTCCGCCGGCCTTCACGACCACCGCGCCCAGGGCGACGCCCGCGACGCCCTCCGGGGCCGCGACCTCCACGACGTATTCGGCCTCGTCGACGATCGGGCCGCTCGGCTCGCCCGCCAGGCGGATCGCGCCTTCGAAGCCCGGCCTCGGCTCGACGGCGACGCTCGGCCGAAGCAGCCGGTAGCCCACGTTCGCCACCCGGAACGAACGTCGCGTCACCGCTCCCGCCACGTTCGCGGGGACCGACAGGGCGTTCGTCAGCACGTCCAGTTCCGGATCGCTCGGCCGGGACGTCGGCAGACGGCCGAGCCAGTCGTCCAGGACGTCGTCGGCCGACCATCCCGGTTCGCGACGCGGCAGCAGGTCGACCCGGCCGACGCGCCGCAGGTGTTCGCCGATCCTTCCCGACGCCAACTCGTCGCGAACCGCGCCCCAGCGCTGGGCTGAGAGCGTCAGGAAGTCGTCCCACGTCCGACACGACGCGCCGTCGGCGAACGCGCACGGAGCGCCTAGCGGGGCCCTGGGGTCGACGGGTTTGGGAGTCGTCGCGGGCTTGGGCGCCGGCGCGGGGCGCGCTTGGCCGGCGGGTTTCGGCGGTGGCGCGGGCCTGGGAGGCGGCGGAGGCTTGGGCGCGGGCTTTTCCACCGCCTCGACCCGCGCGACGAGTTGCACGGCGCCGACCTGGATCACGTCGCCGGGGACGAGTACGCGCTCTTGATTCGTGAACAGACGTTGGCGATTGACGAAGGTGCCGCCGGGGCTTTCCAGGTCTCGGATCGAGAGGCGGTCGCCGTCGAGCAGGATCACGGCTTGCCGCGGCGCCATCCGGCGCGGGGAATCGCCCTCCTGGTCGGCCAGGCTGAGGAAGGCCGGGGCCCAGGGGGCGTTGCCGACGGCGGTCTCGCCGCGGTCGAGCGTATACCGCCGGCCGGGCTCGCGGCCCCGGGCGACTTCCAGGACGTATCGCGTCTTGATCGCGCTTTCGGGCATGGCTCGTTACCGGCTTCGAAAAATCAGGGAGGTATTGCCCAGTTCGACGCGGTCGCCGTCGGCAAGCCGGGTCTCGCCGGGAGTCGCGCGGCCGTTGACGCGGGTCGCGCCGGAGCGCGACAGGTCGCGCAGGACGTGGCCGTCGCCGCGGCGGACGATCTCGGCGTGGGACCGCTCGACGGCCGAGTCGCCGAAGATGCCGACCTCCGCGCGTTCGTCCAGCCCCAGCCGGCAGACGGGCCGCGCCAAGAGATAGATCCGCCCCTCCTGCCGGCCGCTGGCGATCTGGACCCACGCCCGTCGCAGCGCCTGCTCCACCAGAGCCAGGAACAACCCCAGCCCCGCGCCCAGGATCACGATCCCCAGCGACTGGCTCAGGCCGAAGCGGTTCCCCAGGGCGACCCGAAGCGCCTCGAAGCAGAGCCCGCCCGCGAACCCGCCGAGCCCGCCGCCGATCAAGCCGTAAACGAGTCTTTGGAATGAGCGATCGGCGATCCCCTGCCCTAGCCCGATCCCCAGCCCCAGCACGGCCCAGGACGAGGCGCGACCGATCAGCCCTCCCTGGAAGTAGCCGATGACCATCTCGCCCAGTACCAGCCCGGCCGCGCCCCCCAGGGCCGACGCGGGCGTGGCGTGGGCGGCCGCCAGGGCCGCGCGGCGCCAGGAGCCGTCGCGGATCGGGCCCCAGGCGTTCAGGAAGAAGCCGATCGCCCCGCCGAGGATCGCGCCCGCCAGGGCGTCGCGCGTGTAGACCGATTTCGCGTCCACCGTCTCGACGTAGAGGTAGAGCCCGAACAGCGCCCCGAGGGCCCCGGCGACCGCCAGGTCGTAGGCTTGTCGGACGCTGGCGCCGAGGCGGCCGGGCGACGGTCGACGGGTCGAGACTTGAGGATCCACCGTCGTGCTCATCGGTCGATGATCCGCATGGAGCGGCCCCCCTCGGCGATGACGCGGGCGATGTGGCCGAAGGTCCGGACCAGTTCGCCGCCGTGGACGAAGATGCTGGCGGCCTCGCCGCTGGCGAGCCGGGCCAGGTACTCGGAGTCGGCCGCGCCCATGCCGATGGCGACGACCTCGATCCCCTGGCGCTTGGCGGCCTCGGCCTGTTCGACGGCCGCCTCGGCGGCGTCGGGGAAGCCGTCGGTGAGGATCACGACGTAGCGCCTGGCGTCGTCGGCGGCCAAGGCGCCGCGGGCGGCCTCCAGGGCGTCGGCGAGGTTGGTGCTCCCCTCGGCCTCCAGACGGTGGATGGCCGCGGAGAGACGACGAGCGTTGTTGGTCAAGTCGCACTGCACGGCGACGTGGGTCGCGAACGAGATCAGCCCCACCTCCATCCGGGTGAAGTCGCAACGGTCGAGGAACTCGCGGGCCGCGGCGCGCGCCTCCTCCAGCGGCTCGCCCATCATGCTGGAGGAGCCGTCGATCAGGAGCATGACGCGGGTCCGGCCGGCGGCCGTCGCGTCCTCGACCGTCCGGGGCGGCTCGCCCAGCCACGAGAGGTCGTCGGGGACCGGCTCGACGGTCATCTTCAGGCGGTGGCCGCTGTCGCGCTGGACGGCCCGGACCTGGACGACGCCGTCGGCGTCGTAGGAGAGCCCGACGTCCACGGCGACCTCGGCGTCGGTCGCGGCGATGCCGTCGAAGACGTACTTGCCGAGGATCGTACAGTCCAGGGGCGCGGCGCTTTCCCCCTGGGTCAGGTAGACTTCCAATCGCGTGTTCGCACCTCCATGAGTCGCGTGCATGTAGGTCCGGGACTGGTCGGCGGGGATGGGGAGGTTGCGGCGCACCACGACGTCGTTAACATAGGAGCGACCGTCGGTGGCGACGGCGACGACGCCGAGGCTGTGGGACATGACGTCCACGACCTTCCGCGGCGGGGGCGACGCGCCCAGGGTGAACCTCGGCCGGGCGTCGGCGACGTCCTCGCCGACCTCGATCGCGGCCTGGACCGCCGCGCCCAGGGCGACGACCTCGTCGACGTTGACGCCGGCCCTGGGCGGCTTGCCGGCCATCTCGGCGACATAGGCGCGGACCATGGGCATCCGGGTCGATCCGCCGACGAGCAGCACGCCGTCGACGCGGGGCCAGTCGAGCCCGGCCTCGCCGAGCGCCTCCTCGGTGAGCCGCCGGGTGCGGTCCATCAAGGGCGCGGTCATGGCCTCGAACTCGTCGCGAGTGATCTCGAAGGTCTTGCGTTGCGCGCCGAGCTGGAGCGTGACGCGGGCCGACGTCCGTTCGGAGAGGGTCCACTTGGCTTGCTCGGAACGGACCAAAACTTCGTTGAGGGCGACAGGGTCGTCGAGGGGGTCGAATCCGGTTTCCTCGGCGAACTTCTCGGCGAGGAAGGTGGCGACGCGGTCGTCCCAGTTCTTGCCGCCGAGGTCGTGGTCGCCGGCGGTGGCGAGGACGGCGACGTCGCCGGGCGAGATTCGGGCGAGGGTGACGTCGAAGGTGCCGCCCCCCAGGTCGTAGACCAGCACGGTCTCCTCGACGTCGGCCGCGCGGCCGAGGCCGTAGGCGAGGACCGCGGCGGTGGGCTCGTTGATGATCCGCATGACGCGGAGTCCGGCGGCCTCCCCCGCCGCGATGGTCGCCTTGCGCTGGGCGTCGCCGAAGTAGGCCGGCACGGTGACGACGGCGCGGTCGACCTCCTCGCCGATGGCCGCCTCGGCGTCCTCCTTGATCCGCGCCAGGACGATGGCGGACAGATCGGCGGCCGAGTACGTCTTGCCCTTGAACTCAAGTTGATAAAGCGGGCTGCCCATGTGGGGCTTGAAGAAGCTGGCGATCTCCGAGTCGCCCAGCCGCGCCCACTCCTTCGCCTCCTGCCCCACCGCCGGCGGATCGGTCCCGAAGTAGATCACCGACGGCGTGACGCCCGAACCCTCGCGGTTGGGGACGACCTCCGGCCGGCCGTAGGCGTCGCGCCTCGCCGCCACGGAGTTGGTCGTCCCCAGGTCGATCCCCACGAACGCGGCCATCGGCTCAGCCCTCCCTGGGGGTGGGAATCGTCTTCAGGAGCCAGTCGCGGAACTCGATCGTCCAGAGGGTGTCGTTGCCCATGTCGTAGCGCATGAGGAACCGCGCCATGTCCGATATGGGGGCCGACGGCAGAACGACGCTGGCGGAGACGGGACGGTAGGCGTCGCCCTCCAATCGGAGCACTTGCAACGTCTCCCCGTCGAACCGCCAGACTTCGGGGATCTTCAGTCCCGCGTGGATACCGAGACGCAAGGTCGAGTCGTTCGTCACGTCGATCTCGACGGCCAGGTCCGGGGGCGGGTCGACCTCCAGGTCGACGCGCGCCCAATCGGCGACCCCGCCGGCGCTCGCGAGGTAATAGCACTGGTCCGGTTCGATCCCGCGCAGGACTTCCTCGCTGCGGAAAGTCGTTTGTCCGACGGCGACGATGCGGATTCCCCACTCCAGGGTCATGAGGTCGATCATCCGGCCGATGAGCTTCTTGTACCGTTCGTGGAGCGAGAGCGGCGTCATGATTTCGAGCGTCCCGCGGTCGTAGGCCATGCGCAGGGGGTGGTCCTTGAACATGTCCAGGAGCGTTTCATAATGCGACCATGGCACGTCGCGGAGGACGATCCGGCGGGCGTCGGTCTTCGTCGCCTCGGCTATGGACATGACGGCCCCTCCCGGTTTTCGGCGGTCGCCGTCGCGGCGTTCGAGGAGGCCGCGACGGTCTCGAAGTACTTCCACATCATATCAGGCACGGCGGACTGGTCGCCGAAGAAGGAGTACGAGATCGAGATCCAGCAATCGTCGCGCGGGGCCTGAATGAACGCCGTGAACTTGCCGGCGTAGTCCATGAACACGGGATTCTGTCTTTCCGTCGTCATCCACGCCGGTCGACCCTGGAACTTGATCTCCACGGCCTTCGGGTCTCGGGCGGGCTCCGACCTCTCCCAGAAGATCCGAAGATACCCTCCCGGCTTGTTGGCGATCGGCGACCGAAACTCGAACTGGCCCCACGAGCCGTTCGGATCTTCGGCCGAGGTCACTTCCCAGTAGGGCGGGCGAACGACCGAGAACCCGCTCGGCAGGTGGACGCGATATGCCTCGCCCGGCTCGCGGTCGGGGATGGTCGGCGGCCGGTAGGGGCGGGCCGCCTCGATCGCCGGAAGCAGGACGGCCACCAGGATTCCAATGATCGTCAGGACCACGGCGGCCTCGACCAGAGCGAACCCGCTTCGAGCCGTGTTTGATGTCGCCGCCATCGGTTCGGTCCTCCTTCACGTACGCTCGGTGGCGGACCCCGGCGTCGGGCCGTCCAGGGTCTCCAGGTATTTCCAGATCATGGGAGGGACCTCCGGGTGGTCGCCGAAGCACGAAAACTCGATGGTGATCCAGCGGTCGCCGCGGCGCGCGACGAGGTTCGCCTGGAGATATCCGCGCGACTCGCGCTGGCCTCCCGCCCGCCGATCGCTGCCGAAGAACCAGGGGTTCGGGGCCTGTCTCTCGATTTTGAGATGCGCGGGTCGTCCCTGGAACGCGATTTCGTTCGAATCGGCCGGGATTTCGGGGCTCGTCGGTGACCATCGAACCTCCAAGGAGGCGGAGAAAGGATCCGGATAGGTGAGGGCGATCACCCCGGCGGACCAGTCGTCTTCCCGACGAATCACGACTTCCCAGCCCGGCGGTCGGACGATCGAGATCCCGATCGGCAGGTAAACTCGTCGCTCCTCGAGCGGCTCGCGATCGGGGATGGCCGGCGGCTTGTAGCGGTGCGACGAGGCTTTGATCGCCGGGAACAGGACGGCCACCAGGATCCCGACGATCACCACGACCACCAAGATCTCGATCCGATTGAACCCGCCTCGGAGGTCGCGCCGTCCGGGCCGCTTCATGATCGACGCCTCCTCACCGATCGCCTTTGACGAGCGAACTCGCCCAGGCGCGGACCTCGTCCATCCAGACTCGTTCGGAACCGTCCTCGAAGTCGCGGACGAACGACGTCAGTCGGTCGAGCGGCGCGAGGGGGAACGACGGGCTGCGATCGGCCTGGACGTAGGCGCCGTCTCGAAGGACGAGTACGGTCAGATCGGCGCCGTCGAACCGCCAGACCTCTCGGACCTTCAGGGACGCGTAGGTTTTGAGACGCACCTTCGAGTCGCTCGTCAGGTCCACCTCGATCACGAGGTCCGGGGGCGGGTCGATGGCGACGTCATACTCCCTCCATTTGAAGCCCGGACGGTAGGAGTCGACGAGGAAGCATGCGTCGGGCTCGACCCCGTAGGCGAGGAGCTTGTTTTTGAATCGCGTCGAACCGAACGCCACGTAATCGACCTTCAACCCCCCGGCGAGCGATCGGACGAGGCTGGCGAGGACTTCCTTGTACCACTCGTGGAGCGACGAGGGAGACATGATTTCGAGCGTTCCGCGGTCGTAGGTGATCCGGAGGCGGCGGCCGGTGAACAGGTCCAGGAGCGCTTCGTACTGGTCCCACGACACGTCCGCCAGGATGATGCGGCCTTCGGTTTCGCGCGCGGGCGCCGCGGGGCTCGATCGATCCAGGGTCGTCGACATCGGCATCCCTCCACGAATGGTTTTCACGACACCGAGAGCATCCGAAGCGCGGTGGAGCGTTCCTCGACGGCCTCGGAGTCGGAGACGGCCTCGGTTTGGAACTCGACGTCGATGGCGCCGCCGGCGGTCAGGTCGGTGGCGGTGACGTTCAGGCGGCCGTCGCGGGTGATGGCGAACTTGACGCGGATCGGGCTCTTGGCCGGCAGTCGCTCGGGGAGGTTCAACGTCGCCACGCCGACCTCCTGGCAGTCGCTGGGGTCGGGGCTGTCGCGCTCGCCGGACATGACGCGGATGTCGACGGCCTCTTGGTCCTCCGCGTCGGTGCCGAAGTCGGTGGAGCGCTCGAAGGGGACCTCGGTGTTCCGCGGCAGGAGGTAGACGACCTCCTCCCGGCGGTCGGCGTTGAGCGCGACCACCCCGAGGCTCTTGGACAGCACGTTGACGATCTTCGTCCCCACCAACTCGCGCACCGGGCCGGTGAGCGTGAAGCCGAGTTGGGTTTCAAGACGGTCGAGCGCCTCGGCGACCTCGGATTCGGAGACTTCGGCCAGGTCGATGGGGCCGTTTTCGCCCTGGATCGTCGCGGCCCCGTCACCGTTCCCGGCCGCGGCGAGGATGTCTTGCACGCCCTGCTGGAGCGATTCCTTGAGGCCGAAGAGCGCCGCGCCCTTGGCGACGGCCTCGTCGGGATCGTAGGTCTCGGGCTCGACGTGGAACTCGGCGACGATCCGGTCGCGGACCTGGGGCATCCGGGTGGCGCCGCCGACCAGGATGATCTTGTCGAACGTCTCGGACCCCTTGGCGCGGGCGTCGTCGAGCATCTCGCGGGTCAGCTCGATCGTGCGGTCGAGGAGGTGGCGGGTGATCTCCTCGAACCGGGCGCGGTCGAGTTCGACGCGGGCCTGTTTGCCGGCGTGGGTGACGCGGAACGGGGCCTTCTCGCGCTGGGTGAGGGTCTTCTTGCCGCGCTCGGCCTGGAGGGAAAGATCGTTGAGGACCTCGGGGTCGTCGAGGGGGTCGGACTCCTCGCCGGTCTGCTCGCGGAACTGTTCGGCCAGGTACATGACGACCGCCTCGTCCCAGAGCGCTCCGCCCAGGCGGTGGTCGCCGCCGGTGCAGACGACGCGGATGAGGCGGTCCTTGATCTCGATCATGGTGACGTCGAAGGTGCCGCCGCCCAGGTCGTAGACCAGGACGGTCTGGTCGGCGGCTTGTTCCAGGCCGTAGGCGATGGCGGCGGCGGTGGGCTCGTTGAGGATGGCGCGGACGTTGAGGCCGGCGAGCTTGCCGGCGTTGGCGGTGGCCTCGCGCTCGGGGGTGCCGAAGTAAGCCGGGCAGGTGATGACGACGTCGGTGACCGACTCGCCGAGGGCGATCTCGGCGTCGCCGACGACCTTGCGGAGGATGAACGAGGAGACGTCCTCGGCGTTGTAGGTCCGGCCCTCGTGCTCGAAGACGAAGTTGGGGTCGCCCATGTGCTGTTTGACCCGGGCGACGACCCGGTGGGGCTCCACCTTGGCCGACTCCTTGGCCGTGTCGCCGACGATGACCGCGTCGCCGTCGAAGAGGACCGCCGACGGCGTGATCCGCTCGCTCTCCTGGTTGGGCGCGACCACCGCCTTGCCGTGCTCGTCGACGTACGAGATCACCGAGTAGGTCGTCCCCAGGTCGATCCCGAAGACGCGCTTCAAACCCTCGGGCTGAGACATGTCCGCGCTCCGCGTAGCGTTGATGATCCGGCGTCGACGACGGCGTTTCGCGACGACCCCTCGCGTGTTTTCGTCGCGCGCGCTTGTTTCTTCAAGCGCCCATCTATTATTAGAGCATGGCGCGCGGCTTGAAAGCGCCCGGCCCATCCGGGATTCGCGCGGCCGACCTTCTGGATCTTCCGTTCCGCGCGTGCTAGAAAGAAGTGGACGTTTGAATCGAGGCGGCGAGAGAGGTACCCGTCATGAGCACGGCCAGGCATGGACGACCGATTCCAGAGCCGATCCCGCTGGCGGATCCGCCGTACTGGGACGCCTACGACCCGAACTTCCCCGACAGCGACGGCCGACCCATGGCGGACAACCAGACCCAGTACAAGTGGATGGTCACCATCGCCGAGGGCCTGGACGACCTGTATCGCGACCGCCCCAACGTCCTGGTCGCCTGCGACCTGCTCTGGTACTTCGACGAAGACGACGCCAGGCGCTGCGTGGCGCCCGACGTCTTCGTCGCGTTCGGACGACCCAAGGCGCCCAGGCACTCCTACAAGGAATGGCTGGAGGGCCACGCGCCGCAGGTCGTCTTCGAGATCCACTCGCCCAGCAACGGCGAGAAGGAGATGGATCGGAAGCGGCGGCTCTACGACGCCCGCGGAGTCGAGGAATACTACTATTACTTCCCCGAGGAGGCGGCCGGCCGGTTCGACGGCTGGCGTCGCGGCGCCGCCGGGTTGGAGCCGATCGCCGAGACCGACGGCTGGACCAGCCCGCTGTTGGAAGTGACGTTCGAGACGCCGCCGTTCGACAACGCCCTGGTGTTGCGTCGTCCCGACGGCGAAGCGTTCCAGCACGTCCAGGACGTCATGAAGGACCGTCGCGCCATGCGCCGGTTGGCCAAGGTCGAGCGTCGCCGCCGCCGGGAGGCCGATCGGCGTCGCGAGGAGTCCGAGAGCCTGGCGCTTGAGGAGCGTCGCCGTCGCGAGGAGTCCGAGAGCCTGGCGCTTGAGGAGCGTCGCCGTCGCGAGGAGTCCGAGAGCCTGGCGCTTGAGGAGCGTCGCCGTCGCGAGGAGTCCGAGAGCCTGGCGCTTGAGGAGCGTCGGCGTCGCGAGGAGTCCGAGAGCCTGGCGCTTGAGGAGCGTCGGCGTCGCGAGGAGTCCGACCGTCGCCTCGAGGAATTGGAGCGACTGCTCCTCCAGGAGCGCGAACGATTCGAGCGGATGGAGGCTCGCCTCCGCGAGTCGAACGAGGACGGGGAGGGGCTCGGATGAGCGCCGACGGCATGGCTCTGGACGACCGGAGCGGGAATCCCTAACCTAGATCGTGTTCCAGTCGCGAGCCGGGCGCGTCCGCCTTGTTTGGCGAATACTGGCGGCTTAGGATACGGGTCGAGCGTCGTCGGGCGACGGGTCCACATCAAGACGATAGGACGGGTTCGTCCATGCACAAAGGCGTCGGCGTCAGTCCTGGCGTGGTGGTGGGGGTCGCGTACCGCGTCGAGTCGGTGCTCGGCTCGCGCGAGCTGTCGATGCTGGAGGATCAGGCGCAGGTCCCGGCGGAGATCGCCCGGTTCGATCGCGCCGTGGAGGAGACCGCGGTCGAGTTGGAGACGTTCGTTCAGAGGGTCGCGTTGGAGCTGGGGGACTCGGCGGCCGACATCTTCAAGTCGCACCTTCAGCTCGTCGGCGATCCGGGGCTGGCGGGCAAGGTCCACGCGGCGATCGAGAAGCGGCGGTTGACCGCGTTCTCCGCCTTGCAGGCGGTGATGAACTCCTACGCGGCCCAGTTCGCGCGGATCGACCACGACTACTTCCGCGAGCGGATCATCGACGTCCGGGACGTCATGACCCGGATCAGCTCGCACCTGAGTCGCAAGGCGGGCGATCCCGACGACAGCGACCCGGCCGTCGACTCCCCCCGGGGCGAGGAGCCGGTGGTCCTGGTGGCGCACGAGATCCTCCCCAGCCAGGCGATGAGCCTGGGGGACCTTCCCATAGCCGGCATCGTCACCGAGGTCGGCGGCGGCACCGGCCACGCCGCGATCCTGGCCCGAAGTCGCGGCATCCCGGCGGTCTCCGGCGTCGACAACATCATGGACGACGTCGTCAACGGCGACCACATGATCGTCGACGGCCGCGAGGGCCACGTCATCGTCCGCCCCGACCGCGAGGCCACCGCCGCCTATCGCAAGGTCCAGCGCGAATACTTCCACTACAAGGACAGCCTGATCGCCAACCGCGATCAGCCCGCGGTGAGCTGCGACGGCACCCGGGTCGAGCTTCTGGCCAACATCAACAACCTGGCCGACGCCCAGGCCGCCGAGCAGGTCGGCGCCGCCGGCGTCGGCTTGTTCCGCACCGAGTACCTCTTCCTCACCCATCACGACGTCCCCGGCGAGGAGGAGCAATACGAATACTATCGCCAGATCGTTCAGAATTCGCCGGGCAAGACGGCGGTGATCCGGACCCTGGACCTTGGCGGCGACAAGACCGTCCCCTACCTCGGCCGCCGCAACGAGCCCAACCCGTTCATGGGCTGGCGGTCGATCCGGATCTTCTTCGAGAACCCCAAGCTCCTGACCACCCAGATCCGCGCCATCCTCCGCGCCGGCCGCCACGGGAAGATCTCCATGCTCTTCCCCATGATCACGACCGTCGAGGAGCTAAGGCGGCTCAACGCCATGGTCAAGGAGGTCAAGGCGACCCTCAAGCGCGAGGGGATCCCGTTCGCCGAGGACGTCAAGACCGGCGTGATGATCGAGGTCCCCGCCGCCGCGGTCTGCATCGACGCCATCCTCCGCGAGACCGACTTCATCTCCATCGGCTCCAACGACCTGATCCAGTATCTCGTCGCCGCCGACCGCGACAACCCCAAGGTCGCGCATCTCTGCGAGCCCTTGAGCCCCTCGATCTTCCGCGTCATCCACATGGTTTTGGAAGCCTGCCAGCGCACCGGGACGCCGGTGACCGTCTGCGGCGAGATGGCCGGCCAGGCGCGCTCGGCCTTGGTCCTCTTCGGCATGGGCCTGCGTCGCTTCAGCATGAGCCCGGCGTTCATCCCCCAGGTCAAGGCGCTTCTGGCCTCCGTGACCACCGCCCAGGCCGAGCGGTTCGCCCACCACGTCCTGCAACTCTCCACCAGCGAGGAGATCCGCGCCTACCTCACCGAACGACTCCGCGAGGTCTCCCGGATGCTGGAGGCGATCGACTACGTTTGAGCCGCGCCGGGGTCGCGCCTTGAGCCGGCCCGTCCGGGGTGCTACAACATCGGACGAACGTCGTCGCGCGCCCGCGACGATCGGACCCCCTATTGGAGGATCCCCGCCGATGCGCCTCGCCTTCACCGCCGCCCTGCTGGGGCTGGCCGTCACGATCGCCGCTTCCGCCCACGACGCCACGCCCGATCGCGTCTTCGAGCTACGGACCTACCACGTCGCCGACGGCAAGCTCGCCGAGCTTCACAAGCGGTTCCGCGACCACACCTGCGAACTGCTGACCAAACACGGCGCGGAGTTGATCGGCTTCTGGACGCCGATCGACGAGAAGGACGGCAAGGGGAAGACCCTGGTCTACCTCGTCGCCCACGCCAGCCGGGACGCCGCGACCGAGACCTGGCGGGCCTTCCGCGCCGACCCGGCCTGGATCAAGGTCAAGGCCGCCAGCGAGGTGAACGGCGTTCTCACCGAGAAGGTGGATTCCGTCTTCATGGAACCGACCGACTACAGCGCGATGCGATAAGACCCGACGCATTCGAGGGGAGGCCGCCGATGGACGATCCCGCGTCGCCGCGCCGTCGCCGGCTTCCCGGCCTTTCCGCGCTGGCGGGCGCCGCGTGGGGGGCGTGGCTGACGCTGCTGGGGCTGATGGCCGCGACGCTCGCGGCGGGGCCGTGGCACGCCCACTTTCTTTCCGTCACGGTCGTTTCCTCCGTCTTCCTGGCCGCCGTCCTGGGGGTCGTCGTCGGCGGGACTTGGCGACTGCTTCGAGGCCCGAACCGGCTTCGAGCGGCGACGTGGCTGTCGCTGGGGGTCGCGCCGGGACTGATCGTCGCGGGCCACGTCCTGTATGGGCTGCGGCTGAACGCCAGCCGGATCCTCGTTCTGGACTGGCCGATCAAGCTGCTGGCCACGCTCGCCGAGCCGGTCATGGACCTGGAGGCCCGCTTTCGATACCCGGAGCGAACCGAGGGGGAGACGGTGGTCATGATCGCCACGCCCTCGTCGATCGCGCGCGAGCAGGTCGCCGCGATGGACGTACACGTCCGGGCGCTTTGGGGGCGGCTCGGCGGTCGCTCGACCGATCGGAGGATCCACTGGGTCCGCGGCCCGCTGCTGGGCGCCTCCGGCCGCGCCGCGCTGGGGACCTGCATGGGGAGCGACGCCGGCCAAGTCGGCGAAAAAGGCGACCCGCTCGCCGGCCTAGACCGCCACGAGGTCGCCCACTGCGTCATGAACAGTTTCGTCCCGGCGCTTCAGGTCGACCCCCCCGCCCTGCTCGTCGAGGGCTGGGCCGAGGCCAACGCCGGACGCTCGCGCGCCGACGTCCGCCGCCAGGTTTGGGAGATACGGCGTCTGGGCGAGGAACGATCGCTCCAAGCACTCGTCGGCCCTTCCTGGTATCACGCCCACGCGGGCGCCGTCTACCCGCAAGGCGCGATCCTCGTCGACCACGTCCTTGACGTGTACGGCCCCGACAGGTTCCTGGAGCTGTACCGGACCTGCCGCCCCGAGACGTTCGAGGCCGAATGCCGCCGCGTGCTGGGCGTGGGTCTCGACGAACTCGACGCCGCCTGCCGCGCCGAGGTCGATCGCGCCGCGCCGCCGGAGCCGAGTCTCGCCGACGCCCTCTCCGCGCTGGAACTGGGCCCCGAGGTCGACGTTGAACGGTGGAAGTCGTTCACGGGCGCGTTCGTCGCGGGAATTGAGCGCTCGAAGCGTCTCTTCGAAGAGGCTCGCGCGACGGTGGAGATGAAATGGTCGGCGACGCATCCGGCGGAGGGGCCGGCGGGGGGCGGCGTCCGCTGGACCTGGATCGGTTCCGGCCCGCGTCGCGCGGTGCTGTTTGAAGAGTCGGGGACGAAGGACGGAGATCTTTGGTCGGCCGCTCCAGGGCCGCGGGAGTCTTCCGCCTGGTCGGCCGCCCCGGAGCGATCGTTCCGGGCGATCCTCAAGCCGCCCGAGGAGTTCTGGAGGCTGGAGGAGCATGCCGGCGGCGCGCCCCCGGTCGCCTACCTTCGGATGCGCGCCGAGGTCGACGGACATCGCCCGCCGGCCCTCGCGCCTGGCCCCGGCGTCTTCGCGCTGATCGAACGCCCCGAAGATTCGGCGCGGTTCCGCGTCGTGTCGCTGGAGGCGTTCGAGAGTCCGGCCGGGCGTCGCGCGCGGCTTCGCGTCGAGTCCGAGGCCCCGGTCGCGGACTTCGAACTTGGTTCGTCCGAATGCGTCTTCGACGTCGACCACGGCATGGCGATTCTGTCGGAGGTCCAGTCCCATCGGGGCGGCGGGGAGTCGAAGACCGAATTCCGCTACGACGACGGCGACCCGCCATTGCTCGTCTCGAAGCGGCTCGTCGGCTCCGGCCCCGGTCAGAACGACCGGGTCGTCGAATGGAACGTGACCGAACGCGAGTTCGGCCCGATCCCCGACGAGGCGTTCGCGCCGGAGGCCCTATTGGACGGCCCGTTCGTCGTCGGGCCTTCGGAAGAGACGCCGTGGACGGACCCGAAGACCTTCGCCGACTGGTATCCCGCGCCGTTGGCGGCCGGGGCCGCGGCGATCGTCGTCGGCCTGGCCCTGGGCGCCGTCGGAGGCTTCCGCCGCTCAACGGCGCCTTGAGCCTGGAAAACCGTCGACCGTGACGGATTTCGGGGGTGTAAACGGTCTTCCCCCCTCGCGGGGGAAGACAGACCGCGAAGCGGTCAGATGAGGGGGACGACGAGCCAAAAGGCCGTCGGATTTCGCGAAAGCCCGTCCGGCGAGCCCTGGACGTCGATGGCCGTCTGGCACGCCCCCCCTCATCCGGCCCTTCGGGCCACCTTCCCCCGCGAGGGGGGAAGGCCGTTCGATCCGACGTCTTCCCCCCTCGCGGGGGAAGACAGACCGCGAAGCGGTCAGATGAGGGGGGCGACACGCGAGAAGGCCGCTGGAATTCGCGAAGGCCCGTCCGGCAATCCTTTGGACGTCGTCGGCGTTTTTGCTCGCCCCCCTCATCCGGCCCTTCGGGCCACCTTCCCCCGCGAGGGGGGGAGGCCGTTACGATCGCTTCCCGAACCCGGAAAAGCCGCGGCCGTCAGCCCGACTTCTCGCGGGTGGAGGCCAACGCCAGGAGGCCGTAGGCGGTCACGAGGTTGGCGTCGCCCTCCATGAAGCGGTCGTTGGGGTTGACCCATTCGCCGTTGGGGCCCTGGCGCCTGGCCAGCGCGGCGGCGAGGTCGGCCCGCCAGTCGTGCTTGGCGCCGTCGGCGTCGATGAACTCGTCGGCGCCCAGGACGGCCATCGCCTTGCCGAAGACGACGTAGTAGTAGTACAGCCCCCGCTCGCCGAGGCCGGGGTTCTCGTCCAGGGTGTAGTGCTTCTTGATGTATTCAAGCGCCGCCTTGGCGCGGGGGTCTTCCGGCGTCAACCCGGCGTAGATCATGCTCTTGAGGCCGGCGTAGGTCATCGAGGCGTAGGAGCGGAGGCCGCCGTCCTCGGAATCGCCGGCGACGCTGGAGCCGCCGTTGGCCGGAGTGTAGATGAAGCCGCCGTCGTTGACTTTCTTGGCCCAGGGTTGGTCGTTGAACTCGGAGTCGAGGTTCTGACACCGCGAGACGAACACCAGGGCGCGCTGGAATGCCGGATCGTCGGGGGGGAGGCCGGAGTCGCGGAGGGCGTCGAGCATGAAGCTGGTGTTGGAGAGGTCGGGGCGGTCGTGCTTGCCGCCGTAGCCGGCGCCGCCGTAGTAGGGGTCGTCGGGGCCCTTGCCCTCGCCCTCGTCCCACTGCTTCTCCTTGAGGAACTTCTGCGAGCCCTTGACGACGGCGTCGTAGCGACCGTCGACGTTGGCGGCGTGGAAGGCGGAGAGGGCCACCGAGGTCGCGTAGTTGGAGTGGGAGGCGTCGGGCATGCCCCCTTCGGGCTTGATGAAGGTCTCCAGGAAGGCCAGGCCCTTGGCGACGCCCGGATCGCTGGGCCCCGCCTGGCCGGATCGCAGCAGGCTCGCGACCACGAGCGCGGTGATGCCCGGCTCGTTACGGTCGGCCGACCATACCCCCTTGGCGTCCTGGCGGGCGCGGAGGAACCGCGCGGCCTTCGCCGCCATGGCGTCGACCGAGGCCGCGGCCGTTTCCTCGCCGCGGACCTTGCCGCCGAGGGCGGTCAAGGCCAGGACGCCGGCGGTCTGGCCCAAAAACGATCGTCGATTGCTCGCGCTCATGAAAATCGCCTCGCTTTGCTCTCCCGAAAACCACCGCGAGGGTGCTTGTCTCCCCCTTCTCCCCTCGTGGGAGAAGGTGCCCCGGAGGGGCGGATGAGGGGGGCGCGACCCAAGGCCGTGGACTTCAAAGCCATGGCCGGACGCGGGATGTGACGCCGGTCGCCCCCTCATCCGGCCTTCGGCCACCTTCTCCCACGAGGGGAGAAGGGATGATTGCCATAGCCCGGTGTCCCGGTTTTCGACAGAGCAGCCTCGTTTCGTCTCTCGCGGCGGCGGTTCGCGGCACGCTACGCGCCGCCCCGGAACCCAAACCGCAACGCAAGTGCGATGCCCGAGTCTCTCGACGTTCCAACCCTCGTCGTCCGCCGGACTTCCGCGCGGGCTCGACCGCCGCGCGATACTCCGGCGCGGCGGAATTTCCGCCGGCCGAGCGCGCTTTTCCGCCGCTCGGTCAGGGAGTCATGCCGAGCATGGCGCGGAGTCGGGCCAGGCGGCCCTTGCGGCTCGGCTCCATGTCGGGCGTCGCGTTCAGGGAGGACGGGTCGCCGGTTTCGCACGCCTGGCGGAGCGCGGCGATCAGTTCGGGGTCGTCGGCCAGGAGGTCGCGAACGGCGAGGGCCGCGGCGACGTCGGCCACGGCCACGCGGCCGAGCAGCCGGCGCTGGGCGGGCTCGTCGATTTCAATGCTGGCGGCGGTCATGGTGAACGCGGTGGGGAAGAGCCGGATCGCGTCGAACCGCCAGGCGATCTTGCCGGCGTCGTCGACGTCGCCGTTGGTCTCGGCCGGCACGATCAGGCCGGGGAGGCGGACGTCGAAGGCGAACCTGGGCGTCGGCGGCGCGAGGAAGCCGGGGAAGAGGTACGGGCCGGTCATCTTCGCCAGGAGGGGGAGGAGCTTGGCGTCGATGTCGGGGTTTCGATCGACGCCGTACTCGCGCCAGGCGTTGGCGAACGACTGCTCCCGGGGGGATTCGCCCAGGATGGCGCGGACGTCGTCCGGGGTCGTCGGCGAGCCGTCCTTGTGGCGGAACGTGGCGGCGATTCGATCGGC
>Ga0209916_1001283_pt1 | contig 23576 bp, 22 predicted proteins | sample ThiBio_1000_plan_FD_183956 | JGI IMG/M metagenome (GOLD analysis project Ga0209916, IMG submission 183956) | Wastewater bioreactor microbial communities from Cape Town, South Africa - Thiocy_solids_2 (SPAdes) | ecosystem: Engineered > Bioreactor > Thiocyanate-remediating > Anaerobic-Aerobic ... | reverse complement strand
CCCCGCCGTTGCCCAGGACGATGATCCAGTAGCCGTCGGTGACCGTCCGGTCGCCCCCGCGCTCGTCGTAGACCCGGGCGCGTCCCCAGCCGCCCCAGCCGAAGGCGGGGCTCAACATCGCCTTCTCCATGAGGACGTCCTCGTTATGGAATCGGAACGCCAGGGAGAGGGAACGATCCTTGTCGAAGTAGTCCGCCAGGAAGGTGATCAAGGGGTCGTAGTCCCAGACGTTGGCGATCCTCACGGTCGGATAGATGAGGCCCAGGGAGAGCCACGCCGCCAGGATCGTCCTCGTTCGCAGCCGGATCGACAGCCAGAGGATCGCCAGCCCCATCCCCAACAACGCCAAGGCCCCGCTGGAGCGGCAAAGCGCCGTCGTCAACAGCAAGGCCGGCAGCCAGACGGCGTTGAACGGCATACCGCCGATCGAACCGATCGCCCGGCATCGACCGAGCCAAAGACCCAGCAACGAACACCCCGACATCCAAAAACCCAACTCCAGGCCCTCTCGAAAGAAGCCCTGCGGCCGAAAGGCCCCGAACCGGACTTGCACCTTGGCCGACATCCCGAACACCTTGATGGCGATGATCGGGCTCAGGACCGTCTCGACGAGGCAGATCGGAACGTAGACGAGCCCGCCCACGACCGTGGCCGTCGCCAGCGCCCGGACGTCGCGGGCGTCGTCGAAATGCAGCCGGCCGACCAGATAGGGGAGCCCCCACATGGTCAGGTTCCCGTTGACCACGAAGAGGCCGTCGTAAGCGCCCAACCCGTTGAGGACCGACGAGAAGAACGGGGCCGCCATGAAGCCGGCGACGGGAAGGTCAAGCCACCGCGGGCGGAAACGGACGATCCGGTCGGGGTTGAAGATCAACGTGGCCAGGATGATCCCATAACCGAACGCCGAGGTCTTCGTGTAATCCGGAACGCCCGGCAGGCTGAGCCCCCCCGGGGGGAGAAACGCCCACGCCCCCACCACCCCCACCATCACGGCCTGTCGACGCGGAAGCAGGGCGAAGAGGGCCAGGCAGACGGGGATCCAGCCGATCAGGGCGATGGGGATCAGGATCGGCACCGAAGCTGCTCCTTCGCGGGGGAGTCGTTCGCGGGCGCGAACCGCGACTCCCGTCGACGCGCCCGGCCTGAGTCAAAGGTAGTTCGCCCCCCGCGTTTTGGGAAGCCCCGCGGCCGCCGGGGTCCGTCGCGAGCCGCGGACCCGGCCCGACCCCGACGATCCGCGCCCTTGGCGCGAGCCGCAAAGGATGCGACCGCTTGGTCCGTATTGTAAACTTGTTATGATGAAAGGTCGGCGTCCCCGCGCATGAAGCCGAAGGTGGTTCACCGGGGCGCCGTCGGGCATCACCATGAGGGGTATCGCGATGCGTTTCCGCGGCTATCGGTCGTCGCTGTTGGCGGCGGCCCTGGTGACGATCGGCGCCGGCCGCGAGGCCGCGGCGTTCGACGTCTGGTTCGAAACGGTGGATTGGGTCCCGACGTCGAGCGTCGTAAGCGCGCCGCTGATCCCCACCACCTCCTATCTCGCGCCGACGGTCCACGCCACCACCTACCTCGACGGCCCCGCGCTGGCGCCGACCAGCTACGTCGCGACCGGCGGCTACGCCGTGCCGACCTACTACGAGACCCGCTTCCGCCGCAGCCTCTTCGGCCGCCGGTTGATCCCCACCGGCACCCGCGCGGTGTACGCGACCAGTTACGCGACCAGTTATTTCCCGACCACGTTGTACTATCCCTCGGCCTACGTCGTGCCCTCGACGTACATCGCGCCGACGACGTATCTGACTCCGACGACGTACCTGGCGCCGACGGTCGTCGACCGCGGGTTGGTGGCGACCGCCTACTCGATCTCCTCGGACGTTTGCTGCGGCGACGCCGTGATCGCGCCGACGACCTCGGCGAGGACCGTCGTCGTCGAGCCGGCGCCGAGCCGCGCCGAGCCGTCGCGGCCGGCGCCGCGGGCCCGGATCGAGGCCGACCGGGACGAAGGCCCGGCCCTCTCCTCCGAGGTGGAGGATCTGCCGTCGCCCGCTCCGGCCCCGGCCCCGAGGAGCCGCCCCGCCCCGGTGCAATCGACGCCCGGGGCCGTCGCCCCGGCGCCGGCCGACGCCGAGGAGAGCCCGCCGACCCCCCGGTCGATCGAGCGCGAAAAGTCGACCGCCCCGCCGGCCGAGACGGCCCCGGCCCCCGTCGCGCCGGCCGACGACCTGCTCCCCGCCCCCGGCGACGGCCTGGGCATGAATACCGGCCGCCGCGAGGTCCGCCGACCGTCGACCTACGACGTCGTCGACCGCGCCCGCCGCAACGTCCTGTTCGGCCGCGTCCGCGAACGCGACTCGGGCGAGTCGGAAGAGGGCGTCCGCGTCACCATCACCAACCGCGCCGGCGCCTTCGCCGACCGCTCGACGATGTCCGACGCCTTCGGCCGCTTCGCCGTCCGCCTCCCCGACGGCGACTGGACCGTCCGCGTCGCCATGCCCAGCGGCCGGACCTACGCCGTCAGCGAGATCACCGTCAGCGACGGCCTCATCACCGACTCCGACGGCCGGGACGTCCCCAGTCTGACCATCACCCGCTGAGTCCACCCGACCGCGATCGGCCGCCGTCCCGCTCGAGGGGGCGGCGGTCGCCGCGCCGATTCCGGGAGCCGCGCCATGGCCGATGAACCCGACGTCGAACCCGTGCATCTCTGCGACGCCGCCGACGAGGTCGAGGCGACCCTGATCGTCAATTTGCTCTCCGAGGAGGGCGTCCTCGCCCACACCGACGCCGCCCGCGCCAGCGGCGTCTTCGGCGGCCTGCCGTTCGAGCCCGGCCGCGGCGTCTTCGTCGCCTCGGGCGACCTTGAAAAGGCCGTCGAAATCCTCTCCCGCCATCCTCGCTTCCAGGACCGGGGCCAGGACCGGGACCTGGACCGAAGCGACGAGCCCGGCCTGGAACTCGCGCGGCTCTGCGAGGCCGCCAACGAGATCGAGGCGACCATGGTCGCCAACTTCCTCGCCGGGGAGGGCGTCCCCGCCCGCACCGACGCCTCCCGCGGCGGCGCCGCCTTCGGCGGCCTGGGGTTCGAACCCGGCCGCGGCGTCTACGTCCCGCCGAGCGAACTCAAGAAGGCCGTCAAAATCCTCTCCAGACACCCTCGCTACCGGGACCTCAAGAACGTCCACCAGCCCTCCGGCGACTGACGCCGACCGCCCTCTCCGGATCGGCCTGGTCGTCGGCTACTTCCACCCCTTCGCCAGCGGCGCCGAAAAGCAGGCCCTGGCGCAAGGGGTCGAACTGGCCCGACGGGGACACTCCGTCCGCGTCCTCACCCGCGCCGTCCCCGGCTACCCGATCGACGACGAGGAACACCGCGGCGTCCAGATCCACCGCCGGATCCGACCGGTCGACCGCGGCCCCCTCTTCGGCCTCTCGTTCGTCGCCAGCGCCGCGCGATCGCTGCGACGGCTGCGCGGCGAGCTGGACGTCGTCCACGCCCACCAGGCCCTCTGGGAAGCCGTCGCGACCGGCGCCGCTCGCCCTTTCCTCCGAGGAATTCCCACCCTGATCCAGCCGGCCAGTTCGGGCCCCTACGGCGAGGCCCGGGAGTTGACCCGGCTCCGAGGCGCTTCGTTGCTCCGTCGATTGATCTTGCGCAACAGCCGTTTCGCCGCCATCTCCGACGACATCGCCCGCGAGTGGCTCGCCCTCGGCGTCCCTCCAGGCCGCCTGACCCGAACCGCCAGCGGCGTGGACGTTGAACTCTTCCACCCCGGCCCCAGCGCCGTCGAGGACGAGCTGCTCCCGCGGCCGCGGGTCGTCTTCACCGGCCGGCTCCACCCGCAAAAGAACCTGCCCCTCCTGCTCGACGCCTGGGTCGAGGTCGCCCGCAAGTCGCCCGCGAACCTGGTCCTGGTGGGACCGGGGACCGAGCGCGAGGCGCTTATGGAGCGGTCGCGGTCGTTGGGGATCGCCGACCGCGTCCAGTTCGTCGCCGCCGCGCCCAACCCCTCGGAGTACCTCCGCGCCGCCGACGTGTTCGTCCTGCCGAGCGTGGCCGAGGGGATGAGCAACTCGCTCTTGGAGGCGATGGCGACCGCCCTCCCCTGCGTCGTCTCCGGCGTCGGCGGCAACACCGACCTGATCGAACACGGCGTCACCGGGCTGCTCGTCCCCGAGCCGACCCCCACGGCCTGGTCCGCCGCCCTTCTCTCGCTTCTCAACGATCCCGAGGAGGCTCGTCGCCTGGGCCGCGCGGCCCTCGCTCGCGTCGAACGCGAGTTCGCGCTGCCCGCGGTGGTCGACCGTTACGTCGCCCTGTACCGCGAACTAATCGCCGAGGAACGCGGCGCGCGTTGACGCTCGCCCGCCTCCGGCGACGCGCGACGTTTACGCCTTACCGCCGGTCGCCAGCCGCTTCAGGCCCGCGAGGATCCGGCCGATGACGGTCCAGGCCATGAGGAACGGGGTGGTCGGGTGGCGGAAGACGGTCGGGAGGTTGCGCTCGAAGACGAAATGACCCGTCCACATGCAGCCGTAGGCGAGGCAGAACAGGCCCAGCCCCCACCACGGTCGGAACGGGGCCGCGATCACGGCCAGGGCCATGATCGGCCAGCCGACGCCGACGTGGAGGAAGTGGTTGATCGGGTTTTGGTGGTCCTCGCGGTACGTCGCCTGGAGTTTCGCCAGGCGGCCGGCGGGACGGGTCGCGGTCGAGCCTTCCATGGGTCGTCCTCAATTCGCCTCGGGGGCGGCGGCCCCCTGGTGGACCTTGGGATCGGCGTAGTCGTCAAGCCCCTTGTGCGCCACCTGGGCCCAGTAGCCGGCGAAGTCGAACTTGGGGGAGTTGTCCTCGTCGTGGCAGCGGGCGCAAAGCCGGTTGCGGTCGGCCTGCTCGGCGGTCAGCTTCAGGGCGTTTCGGAACGTCTCGTCGTCCGGCTCGGCGACGTGTTTCGACGCCGGGCCGTGGCAGTTCTCGCACTGGTTGCCCTTGAGGTAGGGGGTGGCCTCGGTCGAGACCCAGCCCGAGTTGTACTCGAAGCCCGTGACGTGGCAGGAGACGCACTCGGCGTCGTAGATCACGTTGGGCTTGGGGTCGGTTTCCAGCGACTCGAACGCATGGGCGTGCTTGGTGCTGGACCACTTGAGGAACGTGTTGGGGTGGCATTCCCGGCACGACTCCGCGCCGGCGAACCTCGCCCCCGGAGCGCCTCCGACGTAATCGCGGCGGGGGAAGTTCGCGACGGTGCCGACGGCCTTCAAGAGCCCGCGATACTCGTCCTCGATGATCTTCTTGACCTCGTTCCCCTTGCTGTCGTACTTCTCGGTCAACGCGACGCGGCGATACTTCAAACTCCCGTCGCCGAGGAAGCCGACGGCGCCGACGTACTTGCCGCGACGGCCGACGTTGACGATCATCGTCTTACCGTCGTTGACCGTCCTGGGGTCGGCCTCGGGGTCGGGGGCCTCGGACGTGGCGACCACGACGTCGAAGCCGGGGAACGCCTCGGCCAGCCGTCGCGCCTCAGCGGGAGGGGCCTGGACCATGAGCACCTGGTGGTCGCTTTGGGCCTCCAGGTCCTTGAGGATCGCGGGAAGCACCTCGTCGGGCTTCTTGACCGTCGGGATCAGCGCCTCCTTGTCCGGGTCGGAGAGCCTGGCGACGGCGTCGGGGTCGATGACGGCGGTCACGCCCAGTTTCAACGGCCCGGCCTCGACCACCAGCGATGGTTGGATGACCGCGTCGAAGCCCTCGGCCGCGACCAGGTTGGCCGATAGCAGCTTGGTGGGCGCGTCCTGGTAGTTGAGGAACTGGGCGAACGCCTCGCCGACGCCCACCTTGAAGTCGTCGGCGCCCAGGGCGATCGCCTGGTACGGGAACGCGGCCAGCGCCTTAAGCGCGATCCCGAACTTGATCTTGGCCTGTTCGAAGCCGCCGCGGGAGGCGGTGGGATCCTTGGTGAGCCCCCCCAGGTCGATCAGGGCGTAAGGGACGCCCTTGGCCTTCATGCGCTCCACGAGTTCCTGGCGGCGGATCATCCCGCCCATCTGGCCCATCGTGCAACCGCAGGGCTCCAGGTAGCCGTCGGTCTCGCCGGAGACGATCAGGACGGCCTTCAGGCCGTCCCAGCGCTCGAAGAACTCGCGCGCGTCCCTGGAAGCGGCGTCGCCGGCGTCGGCGGCGGCGGCGGGCTTGTCCGCCGCGGTCGTCGAGGGTGACGCGGCGGCCGAGGGCGCGGGCTGGCCGGGTTCGGGCTCGGGGGCGGCGGGGCGGCCGCAGCCGACGTAACCCAACAAGGCGGCGGCCGTCGCGACCGCGAGGACCGACCGATAGGGTGATCGAACCGACATCCTTCCTCCTTGACGGCTCCGTCCCACGCCGGCCCGGGTGGTCCGCGACCTCCGACCCCTCGCCGGGTCGATCGCCCGAGTCTATCCGTCCGGCCGCGGGTCGGTAAGGTCAAACCGCCGCCCCGCGGCCGCCGGGAAAATCAATTGCCGACGAGGAAGCTGACGGGGACCTTGAGTTCGCCGCCGTTGGGAAGGTCGGTCTTCAGGACGACGTCGCCGTCGATGAGGCCCGGAGGGGTCTCCCTGGGGACGGTCACCTTCATCCGGTAGCGGCCCTTGGCGTCGGTGGGCTCGACCGCGACGTCGAGCTTGCCCGGCTTCTCGGCGACCGAGAACGTCGCCTCCTGACCGCCGCGGACGTTGAGCAGGACCTCGCCGGAGCCCCCCTCCTTGCTCTTGACCGAGACCATCCGGATCCGGTCGGGGATGGCGCTGACCGGACCCGAGACCGTCCCCACCAGCATCAGCTTGATCTCCGGTCGATGGGGGTGGTCGGTGTGGATCACGACCTCCTCGCGCATCAGGCCCAGGGGGAAGCCGGGTTGGACGTCGAGGTTCAGCTTCCAGCCCGCCTTGATCTTGGATTCGGCCAGCTCCGACTCGGTCATCGGCACGACCTCGGTCTTGAGAAGGTCGGGCTTGGAGGTGACGACGTCGGTGATCTTGGTCTCGGGTCGGTCGGGGGAGAAGACGGCGACGAAGACCTCCCTGGGTTCCTCGCTGCTGACGGCGTGCAGGTCGACCGTCTCGCCCGGCAGGACGATCACCGGCGGGTTGATCTTGCCGTGGACGAACAGGGGGAAGGTGGGATGGTCGGGGTCGTTGGTCTCGATGTTGGCGCCCTTGTGGAAATCGCCGACGACCTGGTTGGTCTTGAACTCGATCTCGATGTCGGTCGACTCGCCGGGCTTGAGGGTGAGCTTGTCGCCGTCCTTCTGGAGCTTGGCGACCGTACACATGCAGGTGGACGTCCCCTTCCAGATCTGAAGGTCGGCGTCTCCCTGGTTGCTCAGCTTCCAGAGGCGTCTGCCCGTCTCCTGCTGGCCCATCTCGCCGAATTCCCAGGTGAGTTCGCCGTCGACGACGGCCTTGGGCTGGGGGCCGGTCGGCTTGGAGGCGACGGGCTGGCTGAACGGGCTCGCCGAGGGTTCGGTCGCGTTCATGACCACGACCGAGACCGCCGCGATCCCGATCACGACGACGGCCAGGATGACCCATCGAAACATGTTGGGAGATCTCCAGATGAGGACGACCGCTAGGGACGCGGCCGACGAGCCGCGGAGAGGACGAATGCGATTGTTACGACCGAACCCCACCAGGCGTTCGCGCGACGGGCGTCCTCTTCATCTTAGAGGCCGCGGATTCCGACGGTCAAGCCGGCCGACGCCCCGCCAGGTTCACGCCGTCGCCCTGCCCTTCGTGGTGGAAGACCTGGCCGACGCTCAGGTCTTCCACGTCGACCAACCCCGCCTCGGCGAACCAGCCCCGGACCTCCTCGACCGTGTGTCGCGAAAGATACCTGGGCGCGTACCAGTCCAGGGTGTCGCAGACGCGGACCTCGGCGTCGGGGTGCATGGAGACGCCGATGGTCAGGGCGTGCAGGGCCACGCCCGAACGCTCCGCCAGCCGCCGCTTGCTGGCCATCAGCCGCCGCTTCACGAGGCCGATCGGCGCCGTGAAGCGGCAAAGCGCCAGCAGGAGCCAAAGCGGCAGCCTGGTGGAGACGGCGCGATGGGCGTTCATGATCCGCTCGACGATCGGGCTTTCGCGCTTGTAGATCCAGATCGCGATCCGGCCGCCGGGCCTGAGCAGCCTCGCCAGTTCGAGGAACGCGCCGCGGGGGTCGGGGGTGTGGTCCAGGACGCCGATGGAATAGACGTGGTCGAACGACCCCGCGGCGAGCGGCGGTCGGAGTAGGTCGCCGCGGACGATCGCGACGTTCTCCATGCCGGCGGTCAGGTCGCGAGCCGCCAGCACCGCCTCGCTGAGATCCATCCCCACGGCGAGCCTCGCCCCGGCGGTCAGCCGCAGATAGCGGCCCATGCCGCAGCCGGCGTCGAGCACGACCCTCCCCGCCAGATCGTCCGGCTTCAGCCCGGTTCGGTTGGCGAAGGTGGCGCGGTCCTCCTCCTCCCGGACGATCCGAAAGCGGTTCCACTGAAGCCCGTAGGTCGAGATCGTTCGGGCCTGATCGGCGGTCGGGATGGGCATGTCGAGCCGGTTGAATCTCGATGCGTCGCGCGGGGGTTCCGCGCCAAAACGACCGGCCGCCTCGCGACCGGGACGCGCCCCGATCCGCGGAACGCCTCCCGCGATTATAGACCGGCGGGAAGTCGCGCCGGAAGCGGCCGCGGGGATCGACGGGAGGCGGAGTCTCGACCCGGCCCGCGACGGGGCCCGATAATGGGGACCGGTTGAAACCCCGACGACGAACCCGGAGACGCTCCCCATGACCGTCCGCCGCCTCTTGCTTCCGCTGGCGTTGCTCGCGCTGGCCTCCTCGACCCTCGCCGCGGAGCCGACCCGGCTTCGAATCATGAGCTACAACATCCGCCACGGCGAGGGGATGGACCACAAACTCGACCTGGCGCGGATCGCCAAGGTCATCAAGTCGGTCGACCCGGACGTCGTGGGCCTCAACGAGGTCGACAAGGGCTGCCAGCGCACCGAGGGCCACGACGAGCCGGCCGAACTGGGCAAGCTCACCGGCATGACGCCGATTTTCGAGCGGAACATCCCTTATCAGGGGGGCGAGTACGGCAACGCCGTGTTGACCAAGCTGCCGATCACGGCCACCAAGAACGTGCATCTGCCGTCGCACTACGTCGGCGAGCAGCGCGGCTGTTTGGTGATCGACCTGACGGCCCCGAACGCCGCCAGGACCCCGTTCCGCTTCCTGGCGACCCACATCGACTACCGCGGCGACGACGCCGAGCGGATGGACTCCGCCAAGACGATCGCCGGGATCGTCGCCGAACGTCCCGACTCACCCGCGATCCTGGTCGGCGACCTGAACTCCACGCCCGACAGCCGCGTCATCGCCGAGTTCATGAAGACCTGGACCCGCACCGACGAGACCCCCACCCTCACCTTCCCCGCCGACAAGCCCGACCGCCAGATCGACTACGTCCTGGTCCGCCCCGCCCAGCGCTGGAAGGTCGTCGAACTTCGCGTCCTCGACGAACCCATGGCCTCCGACCACCGCCCGCTGTTCGCCGTGCTGGAACTCGTGGACTGACGACGGCCGAGGCCGCCGGGGCGGGCCCGACGGCCTCGACCCGCGCTCAGGGCTTGCGAAGGGTGACGTTCTTGTACCAGCAGTCCTGGCCGTGGTCCTGGAAGCCGAGGTAGCCCTCGCGGGCGAGCTTGCCGATGGCGACGCGCTCGAACTTGTGGTTCGAGCCGTCGGGGCGCTTGCCGGGCTCGCTCCACTCGTCGAGGTCGATCCTGGAGACCTCCTCCCCGTTGAGCTCGACCTTGATATGCGGGCCCTTGGCGGTGATCGTCATGTGGTTCCACTCGCCGGCGGGCTTCTGGGCGTTGACCTTGGGAGCGACCAGATCATAGAACGCGCCGGGATCGTGGACCCCCGTCCCCTTGGTATCGTCGATGGCGATCTCGATGCCGGTGTAGACGGGATCTTTCAGGTCGTTGACCCGGATGAAGACGCCCGAGTTGCACCCCTTGCTCAGCTTGTAGTCGAGATCGACGACGAAATCGCCGAGCTTCTCCTTGTAGCAGACGATGTAGCTGCCGCTGCCGTGGGGGTTGATCGCGCCGTCCTGGATGAACTTGGCGGGCAGGGGCGAGCCGTCGGTGAGGATCCAGCCGGCCGGAGTGGCGCCGTCGAACAGCGGTCGGGGATCGTCGGCGAGGGCCGACGAGACGGCCAGCGCGGCGAAGGCCGCGGCGCTTAGGAGGGACGTCGAGCGGAAGGTCATGGCGTGGACTCGCGGGAGGAGGGGACCCGGCGTTCGGCCGCAACCCCTTTGCGGCGGCGCCGGTTCCGGCTAACGTAACAGGACGGGCCGGCGGATCCAGCCGTCGTCCCTCCCCCGCGCCGGATTCCTCCGCGCCCAGCCTCGGAGCCCCCATGGATCGGTTCCCCCGCCGTCGCGACGCCCTCCGGGCCAAACTGGCCGCCGAGAAGATCGCCGCGCTTCTGGTCGTCGACCCGACGAACGTCGCCTACCTGACCGGCTTCACCGGCGATTCCACCTACCTGATCGTCGCCCGCGACCGTGAAATCGCCCTCTCCGACGGTCGCTTCACCACCCAGCTCGAACAGGAATGTCCCAGGCTGGAGGCGTACATCCGGCCCAACACCCGGGAGATGACCCAGGCGGTCGCCGAGGTCGCCGGCAAGCTGGGGCTGGCGTCGCTGGGGTTCGAGGCCGCTCATCTGAGCGTCGCCGCCCACCTGAAGCTCAAGGAGGAGTTGAAGACGGTCGAACTCGCGCCGAAGCTCGACCTGGTCGAGTCGCTCCGCCAGATCAAGGACGACGCCGAGCTGGCCGCGATCCGGGAGGCGGTGGCCATCGCCCAGGACGCCTTCCTCCGGCTCAAGGGGGAACTGCGGCCGGAGGATTCCGAGAAGGCCGCCGCCGACCGCCTCGACGCCCACATGCGGACCCTGGGGGCGACCGGGACCAGCTTTCCGACGATCGTCGCCGTCGGCCGCCGCGCCGCGTTGCCGCACGCCCGGCCGACCGCGGAGACCCGGATCGGCGACGACGACTTCGTGCTGATCGACTGGGGGGCTTGCGGCCGATCCTACAAGAGCGACTTGACGCGGGTGGTCGTGACAGGTAACGTCACTCCGAAATTCGAAGAGGTCTACGGGATCGTGCTGGCGGCCCAGGAGCGCGCCATCGCCGCGATCCGACCCGGCGCCAAATCCCAGGACGTGGACGCCGAGGCTCGCTCGTTCATCGAACGGGCGGGGTTCGGTCGTTTCTTCGACCACGGACTGGGGCACGGGATCGGCATGGACGTCCACGAGGGGCCTCGCCTGCGCCGGGAGTCGCCGACGATCCTGGAGCCGGGGATGGTCGTGACCGTCGAGCCCGGCGTCTACCTCCCCGAGTGGGGCGGCGTCCGGATCGAGGACGACGTCCTGGTGACCCCGGACGGTCGCGAAGTCCTTTCCAACCTCCCCAGGGAGTTGGACTCGGCGCGAGCCTGACGGCGAGGTCGGTCGCCGCGACGAGACGAAACCCACCGCGCGCCGAAAGTCGGCCGCGAAGCGGATACGAAGCAGGAGTGGAGCGAGCGCATGGCCGAGCAGGGTCGGGATCCCGAGGCGGGGGGCGGCGAGCCGTTGGACGTCAAGAAGGTCCATTACCTCGTCAAGTTGATGAAGACCTACGACCTGAGCGAGGTCGAGGTGACCGACGGCTCCTACCGCGTCCATCTCCGCCGGCCGGAGGCTTCCGCCGCGGCCGTCGCGCCGGTCGCCGCCGCCCCGGCCGCGTACTCCACGCCGGCGCCGGCCGCCGCCGCTCCGGCGGTCGCCGCCGCGCCCGCCGAGGCCGCCGGTCCCAAGACGGTCGTGATCGAGAGCCCGATGGTCGGCACCTTCTACGCCTCCGGCACCCCGGAGACGCCGCCGTTCGTGTCGATCGGGACGGCGGTCCAGCCGACGTCCACGGTCTGCATCATCGAGGCGATGAAGGTCTTCACCGACATCCCCGCGGGGATCTCCGGGACCATCGCCGAGGTCCTGGTGAAGAACGGCCAGCCGGTCGAGTTCGGCCAGCCGATGTTCCGCGTCACCCCCGCCTGAGCCGAGACCGCCGACCCGACCCGACCCGATTCGATCCGCCCCGTCGTCCGAGGTGCTTTAGACCGATGTTCCAGAGGATACTGGTCGCCAACCGGGGCGAGATCGCGCTTCGGATCATCAGGGCGTGCAAGGAGTTGGGGGTCGAGGTCGTCGCCGTCTACTCCCAGGCCGATCGCGACGCCCCCTACCTGGAACTGGCCGACTGGGCCATCTGCATCGGCAAGGCGGCGGCGGCGGACAGCTATTTGAACATCCCGCGTCTGATCGCCGCGGCCGAGGTCGCCGACGTCCAGGCGATCCACCCCGGCTACGGGTTCCTCTCCGAGAACCCCCAGTTCGCCGAGATCTGCCGAAGCTGCAACTTCGAGTTCATCGGCCCGCCCCACGAGGCGATCCGCAAGATGGGCCTGAAGACCGAGGCCAAGCTGATCGCCGCCCAGGCCAAGGTCCCCAGCGTCCCCGGCTCCGACGGCGCCGTGGCGTCCGAGGCCGAGGCGATCCGGATCGCCAGGGGGATTGGCTTCCCGGTGCTGATCAAGGCGGCGGCCGGCGGCGGCGGCAAGGGGATGCGCGTCTGCCGCGACGAGGCGTCGCTGCCGAACTCGATCCAGACGGCCCGCAACGAGGCCGAGGCCGCCTTCAAGAACCCGGCGATCTACCTGGAGAAGTTCATCGACCGCCCTCGCCACGTCGAGGTCCAGATCCTCGCCGACTCCCACGGCAACGTCATCCACTGCTGGGACCGCGACTGCTCGCTTCAGCGCCGACACCAAAAACTGGTGGAGGAGGCGTCGGCCTCGCTGCCGATCGAGGTCCGGCGCGCCCTGGGCGAGGCTGCGGTGAGGCTGGCGAAGACCGTCGGCTACACCAACGCCGGCACCTGCGAGTTTCTGGTCGACGCCGAGAACAACTTCTACTTCATCGAGGTCAACGCCCGGATCCAGGTGGAGCACCCGGTCACCGAACAGATCACCGGCATCGACCTGGTCCAGGAGCAGATCCGGATCGCCGCCGGCGAGCCGCTCTCCTTCAAGCAGGACGACGTGAGGTCGGAGGGTCACGCGATCGAGGTCCGGATCAATTCCGAGGATCCCGAGCACGACTTCCGCCCCTCCCCCGGCCGCATCACCGCCCTTCGAGTCCCCGGCGGCCCCGGCGTGCGTTGGGACTCCCACGTCCGCGCCGGCTACTCCGTCCCGCCCAACTACGACTCCCTGGTCGGCAAGCTGATCGTCCACGCCCCCACCCGCCCCGAAGCCATCGCCCGGATGCGGCGGGCGCTCGACGAACTGGTCATCGAGGGGATCAAGACCACCATCCCCCTGCACAAGACCATCTTCCGCCACAAGGACTTCATCGACGGCCAAGTTGACACCACCTGGGTCGAGCGCGTCCTGATGCCGCCGAAGGCGGGGTGAGCCTCGGAAAGCCTCGGCGCGACCAAGCCCGATCGTGCGCGATCATGTATGATCGACAGAAACAATCTGGCGATCGAGCGTGGTTGAGACGGCGGGGGTCCAACGGTGGCGGAAGCACGAAGGCACCCGAAGTACCGCCTGAGATCACTGGCGAACCGCGTGATGCGACGGTTCGCCGCCAATCCGTTGGTCGCGTGGCTCCGGCGAGCGGCGACCGCCACGGCCGCATTGGCGCTCGTGGCGGTCCCTTACTTCAAGTTCGCGGATTCCCTCGATACCAAGGCGTATCCGTATCTCGGATGGCTCGCCGCTCGAAAAACCGGCGCCATCCTCGCAATCCTGCTGACGCAGGCGATCTGCCAACTCCTCGCCTGGATCCTGAGTTGGTTCGAGCGACACGACCTCGGGCGGATCCACGAGGCGTTGGACCAAATCGCCGCCAGGCATTTCCCCAACGCCGATCTGAGTCAATACCGCGTGAGAGCTACTCTCTTTAAAAAGCGAAGAGCCTGGCTTTTAGGCTGCTGGTTGGGCGCGGTCGACCGTTCCGGCGAGAACTACCGCCGCTTGAGATCGATCTTTTCGGTCAACGACAATATCGAGTCGGAGAACACGGGGGTAGCGGGGTTGTGTTACTGGACTGAGATGACGGTCTGCCTTGAAGTCAAGCCCGTTGACGATGAGCCCACTCCCGCCCAAACTGGGGATTACAAGAGCAAGACCCATCTAACGGACGAAGAGTACGACTGTCTGCTGTTGAAGTCTTGCTTCTTCCTGGCCACCTGCATCAAGGTGAACGGCAAAAAGTGGGGTGTGCTGGTGCTCGACACCAACGACCCTAATGCGGCGCCGTCATCGAAGACCATGGAAAAGCGTCGACGCGGAGAACTTGAACACGCCACGGGGCTCCTGGCGACTCTGCTTCGCTAAGAAGGGAGGACCGAGATGTTTACCCATGTCTGGGTCAACCCAGACCGCCTCGAAAAAGGACGTGTCGTCCGAAACGTCGATGGCATGGTGCTGACGGTGGAGGTCTCGCCTTACAGCGTTCCCAAGTACGTCGTGGGTCGCCACGACAAGACGCGAGGCAGGTTCGTCATCGAGTTCAAGTACATCGATGACGAGAAGGCGGCGCCCAAGCCGCGGACGATCGGGGACGTCGAGATTCGGGAAGGCTTGTACAGCCGCAAGATCCTCAGCATCTCAGTGCCGATCGACGGGCCGGACCACGAATCGATCAGCGTCATAAACCTGCATACTCAAATCACTAAGGCGCTTCAGGAACGCACGCGAGGCGTGAAGGATCCCGCCTCGCCCCATGGCCCCGACGTGCTCAATCAGGAACTCGCGGAGGAGATCCTGGACGACGCGACCTTGACCGAGTTGATCGCCGAGCCGGCCGCCGGTTGACGCGGGCGCGCTCCCGCCCACGGGGACGACTCCGGTTCGGCGTCTGGCCAGTCGTCGTCGATCGTGATAACGTTTGAACGATCGGGCGAGGCGCGAGGGGGCGAGGCGGCCCCGAGCCGAGCCGGCGGTTCCTCCGGACTCAGAGTTCCATGAAAGTCGGCATCCTGACCGGCGGCGGCGATTGTCCCGGGCTCAACGCGGTGATTCGGGCGGTGGCGCGGCGCGTGAGCGAGGCCGGGGGGGAGTGCGTCGGCTTCCTGGAAGGCTGGCGCGGGCTGGTCCGGGGGATGACGAAGCCCCTGACGCTCGACGAGGTGGAACCCTGGCTGGGCCGCGGCGGCACGGTCCTGGGGTCGTCGCGGACCAACCCGTACAGGGATCCCGACGCCGATCTACCGCGCCTTCGCCGCAACTTCGCCGACGCCGGGCTCGACGCCCTGATCGTCGTCGGCGGCGACGACACCCTGGGGGTCGCGGCGCGGCTGGTCAATGACTTCGACCTGCCGATCGTCGGCGTCCCCAAGACGATCGACAACGACCTGGCGCTGGTCGACTTCTCGTTCGGCTTCGACACGGCGGTCAACGTGGTCGTCGAGTCGGTCGAGCGGCTGCGGACCACCGCGGAGAGCCACCGCCGGGTCATGATCGTCGAGACCATGGGCCGCTCCACCGGCTGGCTCGCCTGCTTCGCCGGCATCGCCGTCGGCGCCGACTACGTCCTGGTCCCCGAGGTCCCCATCGACGTCCCCCACCTGGTCTCGGCGCTGAAGCGCCGTCGCGAGGCGGGCCGCAACCACGCCATCGTCCTGGTGGCCGAAGGCGCCCGCCGCCCCGACCCCGACCCTGGGGCGCCGCAGCCCGAGGACCTCGACCCGCCGCGTCCCGGCGGCGTCGGCGCGACGGTCGCCCGGGCGATCGAGCGCCGGCTCGACGTCGAGACCCGCACGGTGGTCCTGGGCCACCTCCAACGCGGCGGCGCGCCGACGGCCCACGACCGCGTCCTCGCCACCCGGATGGGCCTGGCCGCCGCCGAACTCGTCCTCCAACGCCGCCTGGGGACCGTGCTCACCCTCCGCGGCGGCCGGATCGGCGACGTCCCGCTCGACTCCCAGGCCCTCGCCGTCCGCCCCCTCGACCTGGCGTTCTACCAGGACGCCGCCGCGTTCTTCTATTGATCCGGGCTGGCGCGGATTCTCACGTCAGTAGGCGTCGGCCGAGATCACCTCGCCGAAGTTCCGGGTGCAAAGCGCCTGCAACACGCCGATCTTCGACCCTGGGCGGATCGTCTGGATCGCCCGGCCGTCGATGTTGAAGTCGACGCCCAGGGCCATGTTGGTCGCCGGATCGATGGGCCAGCAGTCGATCGAGTCCTTGAGGAACCGCGACGAGCCGTCGGCCATGGAGACGTTGGCCCCGCCGGGGTGGCGGCTGCCGATGTTGAACGCGATGTAGTCCCGCGCCGCGGAGTCGCTCAGCCGAAGCAGCTTGAGCGTGCCGTTGACCGGGTAATAGCCGCCGATCACCGTGTCGGTCCAGTACCCCGAGTTCCAGCCGTGATACTGCGTCCGACCCGCGGGGTCGAACGCGCCGTGGTCGTGCTCGGCGAACAGCATCGTGTTGCTCGAGCCGTCGGTGACGTCGGCCAGTCTGGTGGAACTATGGGCGTAGATCGTCCCGTTGGTGTTTTGCACGCGAAGCGCGAACGTCGGGTTGTCGACGTGGAGCATCAGGCTCCAGCAGCCGACGACCCCGCCGTAGCTGGCCTTGGCCTGTTTCCAGTCGCCGGGGGGGACGCTGGCGTACATCGCGACGTTGATCGGGGTCAGGTCGAACGACGAGGCGTCGCTGGGGCATTGCAAGGCGGAGATGCTGATCCCCGCGATCGTGACGTTCTCGGCGGTGAAGACGCCGGGGTCGAAGTTCACGGCGTCGAAGACCGCTTGTTGCTCGTAGAACGGCAGCATGTGGACGAACGGGCCGAAGTTCCACTTGGAGCCCGGCAGCGCCTCCTTCCGCGTGAACCCTCCGGGCGTCAGCACGCCGTTGGCCGACTCGTAGTTCAACGCCGCGAGGGCGAGTTGCTTCATGTTGTTGGCGCACTGGGCGCGTCGGGCGGCCTCGCGCGCGGCCTGCACGGCCGGCAAGAGCAGCGCGATCAGGACCGCGATGATCGCGATCACCACCAACAGTTCGATCAACGTGAACGCGGAACGGGCGGGGCGGCGGGGCGGGAGCGATCGCAAACCGGGTTCCTCCTTTAGAGTTCGAGCGGCCCATCCTAGCCCGGCGCGGCCTTCGACTCAACCGCCCGCCGTCTCTCGCGAACGATCGGCCCGCGCGTCCCACTGGTCCTCCGCGGCGCTCCGACGGAGATAGTTGGGCTCCAACTGGTCGGGATCGACGGCCGGAGCGTCCAGCGCGCGGAGGGCCAACTCGATCAGACGCCGCCCGGCGGGGCGATGGATCGGATCGTCGGGATCGACCGCGACGCCGACGGGCAGACTCGCGCGGATCGCCGCGGAGCGAAGGCCGGGACCGAGAATCAACGTACCCGGCTCGATCCGAGCCGCCCAGGCCGCCAACGGCTCGATCCGACTGGGGCCCAGGGCGACGAGCGCCGCGCCGGGAGCCTCGCGAACGAAGTCGGCCGCGTAAACGTCGCCGCGCTGGGCGTCGCCGACGACGGCCACCCGGGTCGCGTCGGCCGGCGCGTTGCGGGCGATCGCCTCCAGGGTGTCGAGCCCCGCCAGCCGCGCGCCGGCGGCCCGGGCGAGCGTCCGCGCCGCGGTCAGGCCGATCCGCATCCCGGTGTACGAACCGGGCCCCAACCCGACGGCGATCATATCGAGTTCCAGGGGACGGACGCCGGCCGTTCGGAGCAGGTCGCGGATCGCGGGGATCAGATCGCGACCGTGCTTGCGGCCGGAGTCGGTCTCGACGTCGAGGACCGCCCCGGCCGCGGTCAGGACGCCAAGCGCCGAGCGGTCGCCGGAGGCGTCCAGGGCCAGGATGTTCGCGTTGGAGGACAAGTCGAGGGCTCGTGATTCGGGACGGCGGGATCGGGTCGCGGCGGACGATCGACTATAGCCGCCGATCCGCCTCGAAGTCACCCGCCGTCGCCGAAACCCGCGTCAATACGAGTCGGACGAGACCACCTCGCCCCCCTGGATCGACCCCAGGGCCCGCCAGACCGACAGGCTGATCGAGTTTTTGACCGCCCGCGCCGAGCCGTCGCCGAAGAGGGTGTCGACGATCCCCGGATGTCGGCTGCGCGAGGCGAGGAAGAGGGTGTCGTAGCTGGCCCCGGAGATGCACGGCTCGTTGTTGGTCGGGTTGCTGACGCACCAGCTCACGAGGAAGTCCGGCTGGCGCGTGTTCGGCGGCAGGTAGGTCATGATCACGACGGTCGAATCGTTCCACCACTCGGAGCGGCAGTCGTCCGACGATCGGACCTGGACCATCTCCGAGGCCGCGATGGTGGAGCTGAGGCCGTCGGTCACCTCGCCGAGCGAGCGGGCCTTGTCGAACGTGAACGGCGAGGTCATGTTGTTGATCCCGGACTGGGCGAGCTGCGACAGGTTCGTGTTCCCCCAGTTGGCGCCGTAGCTCCCCTTCATCCGGTGCGGGTCCAGGAAATACCCCGGCGTGTCCGAGGGGCAGTTGAACACGGAGATTCGCGTCTGGATCACCGTGGCGTTGCCGTAGTACCCCGACCAGGCCGGGCCGGCGATCCCCAGCGAGAAGTTGAAGGCGTTCCCAAGGGTGGTCGCCTCCAGGAACGGCAGGATCTGGATCGTCCAGGGGGTGCGGATCGACGGGTCGTTCGGCCAGCCGCCCGGGGCCTTGATCCCTCCCAGCGGAAAGGCGTTGGTGACGCTGATGTAGTTGTGCATCGCCAGCCCGAGCTGTTTCAGGTTGTTGACGCACTGGGCGCGGCGGGCGGCCTCGCGCGCGGCCTGCACCGCGGGGAGCAAAAGCGCGATCAAGACCGCGATGATCGCGATCACCACCAGCAGCTCGATGAGTGTGAATCCGCGGGCGCGCTTCATCGTCGAGATCTCCGGGTCCAGAGGTGAAAGTCGAACGATCGGTCGGCGTCACTTCGAGAGCGAATACTTCAACTCGCACGAGTCGGCGGCTGGGATGTCGGCGGTCAGTTCGCTGCGGACGTTGTAGCGCTCGGGGGCGACGTTGAGGCGGGGCGTCATGGAGTCGGCGGAGACCCCGAGCTTGGCGGGGTCCTCGCCGAAGAGCATGCTCTTGGCGTCCGACTCGGCCTTGGCCTTCGCCTTGGCCGCGGCGGGATTCGAGGACGAGGCGAAGACCTTGACCTCCACCCGGTACTTGCCCGGCGACGGGCCGGCCTCCCGAGAGGTCTTGAAGACGCCGTCCTTGATCTCGGCCATCACGACCCCCGCGTCGCCGGCGATCGGGACCAAGCTGACGACCCCCTCCTCCACCGGCTCGTCGTCGAAGGTGATCTTGCCGGTGACGGCGACCCCCTCGCCCGCCGCCTCGCCGCCGCCGCCGCAGCCGGCGAGGCCCGCCGCGACCAGCAAGGCCGCCGCCGCGAACCCTCGACTCGCGCGTTTCACGATCATGCCCGGATGCTCCCGACTTGCCGCGCGGCCCGATCCGAGCCCGCGCCGACGCCTCTTCGCGTTCGCCCCCGGCCGAAACCGAGGGCCGCCGGCGCGGCGGCCGACGCGCGACGCGAGGGGGAACGGCTGACCCGACCCGAGAGACGCGGAGTTGAAAAAAGACGATCGACCTTCCAATGCCGCCGTAGCCAACCCCCGCCGCGACGGGATCAGAGAACGTCCGCGCGACGGAGAGAGAATGGAATCCTCGATCCTTGTAACAGCGCCGCGGCGGGCAAGCCAATAAAAAAAACACCAAGCTTAAACAACCGTCGGTCGGTCGAGCCGGCGTCGGCTGGTCCACCTCTCCTCGAAGCCGCGCGAAAGCCAAGGAAACCGCGCGAAGGCCGCGTCAGGCGCATTCATGCACCATGTGGCTTGACGCCGTCGGGGGGGCGGGTCTATCGTTTTCTTGGGAAAGACGCGGCGGATGAAATTCCCCTGGCGAGACGTTTGAAGTAGAATCGGTGTGACCGGGACGGTCGCGCCCTGGGCCGGGCCCGATGATTCGACCCGTCCGGGACGACGAGCCGTCCCGGCGACCTCCCCCCCTGGTCGGAGTCTCCGCGGTGCGTCGTGCGTTAATCAGCGATATCCACGCGAATCTCGAAGCGCTGGAGACGGTCCTGCGCGACATCGCGGGCCAGGGGGTCGACGAGATCTACTGCCTGGGCGATTTGATCGGCTACGGCCCCAACCCCCGCGAATGCATCGACCTGGTCATGGAGAACTGCTCCATGACCCTCCTGGGCAACCACGACCAGGGAGCGATGTTCGACCCCGACGGTTTCAACGTCGGCGCCGAACGGGCCATCTTCTGGACCCGCGGCCAACTGGAAAGCTCCACCGACCGGGCCGGCAACGAACGGCGCTGGGAGTTCCTCGGCGAGTTGCCGCGGACGCGCAAGGAGCCGCCGTTTCTGTTCGTCCACGGCTCGCCGCGGAACCCCCTGAGCGAGTACGTCTTCCCGGAAGACATCTACAACCACCGCAAGATGGAGCGGCTGTTCCAGCTCGTGGAGCGTTTCTGCCTCCAGGGGCACACCCACGTTCCGGGCGTCTTCACCGAGGACTTCCAGTTCTTCGCCCCCGAGGAGATCGACCACCAGTATACCCTGGGCGAGGGCAAGCTCCTGATCAACGTCGGCTCCGTCGGCCAGCCCCGCGACGGCGATCCCCGCGCCTGCTACGTGATTTTGGAGGCCGAGGAGGGGAAGGCGCCGCGCATCGCCTATCGTCGCGTCCCCTACGACTTCGAGACGACGATCAAGAAGATCCACGCAGTCCCCGACCTGGAGCCCTTCCTGGGCGACCGCCTCCGCCAGGGCCGCTGACCCTCCCGCCCAGGCCCGCCGCGCCAGACCGCCTTGCGGATCGCGGGTCGGGCGGCGACAATCGAGAAGAATTTCCAAGGGCGTCCTTCCCGACCACCGCCCGGGCCCGCCCCGCGTCCAGGGGCGGGCCGGTCGCGTCGCCCTCCCCCCTCGCCCCGCCGCTCCTCCGCCTCGGGAAGCCTTGTTCATGAGCAATGAGAGACGCCTTTTCCTCTTCGTGGTGCTGACGTTCGCGTGGGTGCTGGGCTTTCCCGTCATCGCCCAGAAGCTCGGCTGGGTGCGCACCCCGCCGGCGGCCAAGAAACCCGCCGCCCACGCCAGGAACGACGCCACCGAGAAGCACGACGCCGAGAAGCACGACGCCGAGAAGTCCAAGGCCGCCGAGAAGCCCGAGGCGGTCGCCGACGCCAAGGCCGAGCCCGCCAAGCGCGAGGCCGCCGAGCCGGCCGAGGCCAAGCCCGAGGCCGAGAAGGCCGAGATCGAACTGGTCCCGGCCGACGAGTTGACGATGGGGACGCTGGCGGACAAGTCGCCCGGCGACTATCACTTCCAGATCCGACTCGACCAGAAGGGGGCGGGGGTCGCCTCGGTCCTCTCGTCGCGCTACGACGCCGATTTCGAGGGGCGGGTCAACCCCCACCTCCCGATGCGGCTGATCGGCCGCGACCCGAACCTGCCCGCGGGCGCGGGCGCGTGGCCGCCGTCGCTGGCGCTGACGCTGGGCGCGGCCGAGCGGGTCGGTCGCGTCGCCCCCATGCGACCGACCGAACGGCTGCTCGCCGCCGCCAACGGCGCGCCGACGTCGGAAGACCTGCTCGACGTCGAGGTCTGGGAGGTCGTCCGCGACGACCAGGGCCGCGTCGTCCGGCCGCTCACCCGCGCCGCCAAGGGGGACGTCGCGGCCGCCGAGGGTCAGGAGGTCGTCTTCCGCGCCGAGGCCGACAACGGCGTGACGGTCGTGAAGACCTACCGCTTGTGGAGGGGGGAGGACGGCTTCGACCTCGCGTTGAGGTTCGAGAGCCCCGACCGGGAGCGGAGCTTCAGCTTCAACCTGATGGCCCCCCACGGCATCCCGATCGAGGGGGAGTGGTACACCACCACCTACCGCGAGGTCTTCTTCGGCACCGCCGCCAAGGGATCGACCACCCTCACCACCCACACCGCCTCCGAGATCGCCAAGGCGAGCGCCGACAAGCCCGTCGAATCCACCGTCGAACCCCTGAAGTTCACCGGCGTCGAGAACCAGTACTTCGCCATCCTCCTGGCCCCCTTCCCGCCGCCCCACGACTCCGAGGACCGCATCGACCGCGAAGCCCAGGCGTTCCTCCTGGAGCGCGACCCGCGGGACGTGAACAAGTCGGACGTCGGCGTGCGGGTCCACTCGCGGCCGATCACCGTCGGCCCCAACGTCCCCCGCGAGTTCGACTTCAAGATCTTCGCCGGCGTCAAGACCGAGGAGGCGCTCGCGCCTTACGGGGCCGAGGAGCTGGCCGTCTATCGCAAGGGGATCATCCCCTTCGCCCCGACCATCGCCCGCTACTTCATCACCCCGGTCCTCACGTTCACCTACGGCGTCACCAAGAGCGTCGCGGCGGTCTTCGGCGGCGCCCGCGGCAATTACGGCCTGGCCATCATTCTGCTGACCTTGATCGTCAAGCTGCTCATGTTCCCCCTGGGCCGCAAGCAGGCGCTGATGGCTCAGCGGATGCAGCACCTGCAACCGCACCTGAAGGCGCTTCAGGAGAAGTACAAGGACGACAAGGAAAAGCTCACCAAGGAGACCTTCGCGCTTTACAAGAAGCACAACGCCAACCCGGTCTCCGGCTGTCTGCCGGCCCTGGTGCAGATCCCGATCTTCGTGGGGCTGTGGCAGGCGTTGAACTCGTCGGTGGTCCTCCGCCAGGCCCCGTTCCTCTGGATCAAGGACCTGGCCGCGCCCGACATGCTCTTCCGGCTGCCGTTCGACCTGCCGTTTCTGGGCCACTGGTTCAACGTGCTGCCGATCGTCGTGGTCGGCGTGATGATCTTCCAGACCCACCTGTTCTCGCCTCCGGCGACCACGCCGGAGATGGAGATGCAGCAGAAGATGATGAAGTACATGATGGTCTTCATGGCCGTCATGTTCTACAAGGTCCCCTCGGGCCTGGGGCTGTACTTCATCGTCAGCAGCGTGTGGTCGATCGGCGAGCGCCTGCTGCTGCCCAAGATCGTCCACGAACATCCCGTGGAGGGGGGCGAGGACGACGGCAAGGACAAGGGCGACAAGCCCAGGGGCGGCTCCGGCCCCAGCCCCGCCGCCCCGACCAAGCCCCCCGGCGGCATCGCCCAGTTCTGGACCCGCGTCCTTGAGGAAGCCAAGAAAGATCCGACCTACCGCAAGATGACCGACGAACGCGACGGCGCGCAATCCGACAAGAAACGCGACCGCGACGGCGGCCCCGACCGCCCCCGCGTCCGCCCCAAGCGGAAGTGACGACTTGGAATCCGGCAAGTTATAGAGGGGGGCGACGTCCTCTCTCCCGGCGGGCTGACGACCCGACACTTTTTCGGAGGCCGCGGCGATCATCGCCTTCTCCCCTTGAGGGAGAAGGTGGCCCGAAGGGCCGGATGAGGGGTCGACCGGCGTCGCGTTTCGGCGTAA
>Ga0209916_1001271_pt1 | contig 23850 bp, 20 predicted proteins | sample ThiBio_1000_plan_FD_183956 | JGI IMG/M metagenome (GOLD analysis project Ga0209916, IMG submission 183956) | Wastewater bioreactor microbial communities from Cape Town, South Africa - Thiocy_solids_2 (SPAdes) | ecosystem: Engineered > Bioreactor > Thiocyanate-remediating > Anaerobic-Aerobic ... | reverse complement strand
GAGGCTTACGCCGAAACTCGACGCCGGTCGACCCCTCATCCGGCCCTTCGGGCCACCTTCTCCCTCAAGGGGAGAAGGCGATGACCGCCGCGACTTCTGAAAAAGTGTCGGGTCGTCAGCCCGGTGGGAGAGGGGACGGACGGGGCGGTCTGGGCCGGCTTCATATCACCCCCAAAACCCACGACGATCGGAAAAATCCGTATCCAACCCCCTTCCACCCCCCAGTACCGGATGGTCATCCTGGACGGGGATGGGAGGGGGATCGGCGATGTCTGGAACCATGCGACCGCGCGACGGTTACGCGAAGGTCCTGGCGCGACTCTTCGAGGGCGGCTCGGCCGTCGGGCTGTCGGAAGCCCGGCTGATTGAGCGGTTCGCCGAGAGTCGCGACGAGGCCGCCTTCGCGGCGCTCGTCGATCGTCACGGGCCGATGGTCCTGGGCGTCTGCCGCCGCTTGCTTCTCGATCCCGACGACGCCGACGACGCCTTTCAGGCCGTCTTCCTGGTCCTCGCCCGCAAGGCCGGCGGGTTGAGGCGCAAGGAGCGGGTCGCCAACTGGCTTTACGGCGTCGCCCGCCGGGTGGCGCTGGAGGCCCGCAAGCGACCGCGGGCGACGGTCGCCGACGACGCCGCGGTCCTCGACATCGACGCCCGCCGCCCCTCGCCGCTCGATCCGGCCGCGGTCGCGTCGCGACGCGAGGACGACGCGCGGCTTCACGAGGAAGTCGGCCGACTGCCGGAGCGTTACCGCGTCCCGGTGGTCGTCTGCTACTTCGAGGGTCGCACGCACGAGGAGGCCGCGGCGCTTTTGAACTGGCCGATCGGCACGGTCAAGGGCCGGCTCGCCCGCGCTCGCGACCTGCTGCGCGCCCGGCTGGAGCGTCGTGGCGTGACGGTCCCGGCCGCGTTCTTGGCCTCGGCCCTGGCCGCGCCCGAGCTTCGCGCCGCGGTCCCGTCGGCCCTGGCCTCCCGAGCCGTCGCCGCCGGGCTGGCCGCCGGCGCCTCCCCCTCCGCCTGGATGACCGCCGCCGCCCTGTCGACGTCCGTTCGAGCCCTCTCCGAAGGAGCCATCCAGGCCATGTTTTATGCTCAAGTCAAATCCCTGGCGATCCCCGCCACTCTCGCCATCGGCCTGCTCGCCGCCGGAGCCGGCCTCGCCGCCGCCGGCCGCGACGCGCCCCAGGGCCAGGCCCCGGACGTTGAGACGCAGGCCGAGCCCACCGCGGCCCCCAGGGAGGACGCCCGCGAACTCAGCCCGATGGAGGTCGCGAAGCTGGTCGGGGAAACCGCCGGGGCCGTGACGCGGACGCTCAAGGAAGGCGAGGTGGACTACGCCTACGCTCACGGCGACCCGAACGGGGCGATTCGGGTCAACGCCCGCGTCAGCGACGCCGTCGAGGGCCTCATCGGCGATCTGCGTTCGGCCAGCGTCGCGGAGCCCAAGGGACGCGCCCTGCTCGACGCACTCGCCGACGCCCTCGCGCCGGTCCTGGAGCTTCGCAAAGGCAAGGGCATGGGCGGAGGTTTCGATTTCAAGAACGTCGAGACTCTCGCGGACAGCTACTTCGTCTTCGATCGGTCGGTCCAGCACGCGCGGCGGCAGGCCGAGGCGGAGCCAGACCGTCGAGACCAGGCCAGGGAGCGCTTCCGCTCGACCATCGCATCGACGCTGGATTACCTTCGCGCCCCCAGGGACGAAGGCGTCCCCAGATCCCTGCTCGGCGCCTACGCCGATTACCTGGCGGCCATCGACCCGTTCGCCGAGGAACCGCCCGCGGCCGGCCCCGGCGCGGCCGACGCCGCCCCGAAGGCTCCCGCCGAGGGCCGCGACGTGAAGGCCGCCCTGGAATCGCTTTGGCGGATCGCCGGCCAGTATCTGGAATCGTATGGCACCGTCTCCCAGGTCAGGTTCACCAAGGGGCCGGATAAGGAACCGCTCACGGGCGCGGAGTTGGAAAAGGCGCTGGAGGAGGCCGCGGCGCGGCACCGGCATCGAATCAAGCTGCTGGAGGAGGAGGTCCGCGGCCAGGCCGACGGCGATCCGCTGCTTGTCGGCCTGGCCGACTACCTCTCGATCCCTTTCGAGCCGATGGCGAAGCGAGCCGTCGCCAACAAGGGCCCCGATCAGACGTTCGCCTGGATCTCGAACACCCGAGGGGTCGTCTATCAAGCGCTTAAAGACGTGGTGGGGAACGGGCTGAACGATCCAAGCGCGTTCATGCTCGACCTGTTCCACGAACGGGTCGACCAGAAATTGAAGGAGTCCATCGTCCAATTGCAGGAGCAAGCCGAGCGGGACGAGCCTGCCCGCCGGCTACTCACTCTCTACATCGACTATCTGACGGCGTATCTCGCCAACGACGCCACCATCACCTTGAAGCAGGCGCCGCCCCCCGAGCCCGCCTTGAACGTCGGCAATCCCGCGCCGGTCGCGGAGCGCTCGCCCTTCGACCCGGAGGAACCCCCGGCCTCGCCCGAGGAGACGCGGCGGAAGATCGCCGGGATGTCGGCGGCGCTCGCCAACGCGGACCAGGACCCGAACAGCCGCAAGGCGTATGCGGCCCTCGACAAGCCGACGGCGCTGAGGGCCAGGGACGGCGCGACGCTCGGCGACGTAATCGAGCAGGTCAAGAACGAGTTGAAGACCGACGACGGCGCGCCGGTCCCGGTCTACGTCGACCCCAAGGGGCTGAAGGAGGCCGGGGCCTCGCTCGAATCGCCGGTGACGATCGACCTGGAGGGGGCACCGCTGAAGTTCGCGCTTCGGCTGGCGCTCAAGCAACTGGACCTGGCCTACTGCGTCCGCGACGGCGTCCTGATCGTCGGTTCGCCCGAGGGGATCGAGCGAGAGTTGCGCGAGGCCCAGGCCGAAATGCTCGGCGCCCACCCCGACCGCTTCATCCTCGACGCCGACGGATCGATCCGCCCGGCCTCGATGGCCCAGCCGGGCGGGATGATGTAACTCAGTATCAACATCAATACGGTTTACAAAAACGACATCCCCTCTCCCGCCGGGAGAGGGTGGCCCGAAGGGCCGGGTGAGGGTCGCGGCGCTTCGGAAGGAGCGCGGCGATCATCGCCTTCTCCCCTTGAGGGAGAAGGTGGCCCGAAGGGCCGGATGAGGGGTCGACCGGCGTCGCGTCTCGGCGGGAGCCACGGCTTCAAGGTCGCCTCGAATCCGACGGCTTCCGGTCGCGCCCACCCCTCATCCGGCCGTCGGCCACCTTCTCCCTCAAGGGGAGAAGGACGTTCGGCATCGCCTTGCGCGAATGCCCCGCCCGGCGCTATCGCACCGTCGCGAGGCGGGACGGAAGCGCTCACCCGCTTCGGCTTACGCGACGGACTTCGCCCGCGCGATCGGGACGCGACGGCCGCGCATCGCCTGGCGGACGTCGCGGAGGGCGTGCTTGGCGGGCTTGTAGCCGGGATCGATCGCAAGCGCCTCCGCCAGGCATTCCGCCGCCTCGTCGAGGCGATCGAGCGAGCGCAGGACCAGCGCGAGGTTCAACAGCGCCTCGTCGCGACAGCCCTGGGGGCAGCGGACGGCGGCGCGGAGGACGGCCTCGGCCTCCTTGAGCTTGCCCCCCAGGGCGAGCACCCCTCCCAGATAGATCCGCGCGCCGGCCTGGTCGGGCGCGGCGTCGATGGCGCGGCGATACCAACAGGCGGCGGCCTCGTAACCGCCCCCCGCCTTGTGCATGTGGCCCATCTCGGCGAGCGGGATCCAGAGCAAATCGCCGGGGCAAAGCGCCATCGCCCGATGAAGCGCCGAGGCCGCCTCGGAATAGCGGGCCATCGCCGTCAGGGCCGAGCCCAACAGCCGCCAGGCCGGGCCGCAGTCGGGATGGCGGGCGATCAACTCCTCGGCCCTCGTGACGGTCAAGGCCGGCAACTCGGCCCGATGCGACGCGCGCAGGCGCTTCCAGCGCGTCTGAAGCCAGGACACCGATTTCATGGCGACTCTCCCAGGGCCCCCCCTCGACGCGCCCGTCGCGCGTCTTTCAACGAGGATGATCCCCCGGCCCCCGGCCGCGGTTCCATGAAAACCGAAATCGCCGGCTCAGGCGCAGCCGCTCCAGCGTGGCGCGCGGGTGACGATCTGCTCGGCGCCGTCGGGCCGGCCGACGATCAGGACGTCGCAAAGGCCCAGGAACAGCCCCGTCTCGAAGACGCCGACGACCGACTTGAGGCCGGCCTCCAGCGATTCCGGGTCGGCCAGGTTGGAGAAGTGGCAATCGACGATGACGTTGCCGCCGTCGGTGATGAAGAGCATCCCGGTGGGGGTCCGCCTGGGCGCGGTCTCCGCCCCCAGCTTTTTGAGCCGTTGCTCGACGTGCCGCCACCCCAGTCGCGAGACTTCCACCGGAACCGGCGCGGCGGCGCCGAGCCGCTCGACGATCTTCTCCGGCGAGACGATCGTCACCCGCCGGCGCGCGACGCAGGCGACGAGTTTCTCGCGCAAGAGCGCCCCGCCGCGGCCCTTGATGAGTCGATACTTGGGATCGACCTCGTCGGCGCCGTCGATGTTCAGGTCGAGGGCCGTCACGTCGTCCAGGTCGCGCAGGGGAATCCCCAATTCGCGGGCCAGTTCGGCGGTGGCGACGCTGGTCGGGACGCCGGTGAACTGGAGCCCCTCCGTCGCGACCCGCTCCCCCAGCCGACGCACCAGGAGCGCCGCCGTCGAGCCCGACCCGAGCCCGACCACCATCCCCGACCGAACCAGGTCCGCCGCCGACCGGGCGGCATGGACCTTCGCGACGTCCGCGTCCACTGTCACGTCCCCACGCCTTCAAGGAAGAAGTCGATCGAGGCGGCACCCCCATAAACCCCGGCGAGTCTCGCCGCCGCGGCGACGTTTCATTAGAACGCCCCGGGGCCCCGACCGCCAGGGGCGCGGTGGTGGAACTCCACCGTTTCTCGGAGTGAGACTCGAACGTGGCGAGGCGCCTCGGCCGACCGCTTCGACCGGCGATCCCTCGATCGACCCAAGGCCGACTTTGAGACGACCGATCCCCCGCCAAGGGCGCGCGAGACGCGGGAGTCGAGCCCATTGACGCGCGACCGGGAAGCCCGATCGAGGTTTTATGCCTTGACGACGGCCAAGTAAAAAGGATACGGGATCGTGCCGGAGACGATCTTGCCCGTCTCAAATCGATACCAGAGCATGTAGCTCTTTTCTTTTTGAAACCCTCCCTGGCCGCCGGGGGAGAGCTTGGGGAGCGTCCGGGCGTTTTCCCATGCCGCCTTCATGTCGCTCCCGAATCCGACGAGTTCGACGACGGGCTCGCGGGTCACGCCGAAGGCGTCGGAATAGTATTTCACGAACACCAGAGCGCCGCTTCGTTGAATCATTTCCTTGGTGGGCGGCGCGTCATAGATCGAGCAGTCGCCGTGTTGTTCGATGGAGGGGCCGCTCATCCCCTTGAGGACCGTGCGCGCGCCGTAGGGGCCGAGATCCACGAGCTTGCCGTTGATCAATTGATCGATGCCGATCAGTTGCCGTTGCACGCTGGCCTTGACTCCCGCCTCGGCGACGAGCTCCTGAGCCGCGGAAACAAGATCCCCCAAGTTGCCGCCCTCCACGCGCGGATTCTCGGGAGAGAGCGCCGTTATGGCGGAAAACGTGTAATGCTTGAGTTTCGTCGAGAAGCTCATGGCGAATGCGTCCCATGCCATCGGCAAGTTCGAAACCCACGATCCTTGAAACCGACTTGTTTTGATAATACCCTGTTTCGACGGAAAATCAATGATCGCGGAGCCCGAATCCAGGCTTCCAAGGAACGAGAGACCGGGCGGACCCTCGGGAAACCCCGATCAGAACGACGCCGGATCGGACGAAGTCGGTTCGTGGTAATCCGCCAGCGACCCGGGCGGCCAGGCGGCGCGGAGGGCGTTGGCGACCGCCACCACGTCGATGACCTCCTGCGCGATCGCCCCGGCCACCGGGGGGAGGTGGCCCAGGGCCGCCAGGATCATCCCCGCGACGCTCAGGACCATGCCGCCGACGGCGCTTTGCAGGGCGATCCGACGCATCCGGCGGCCGATGTGCAAGAGCTCGTCCACCTTGCCGAGCGAATCGTCCAGCAACACGGCGCCGGCCGCCTCGGCCGTGACCTCGCAACGACGGCCCATCGCCAGGCCGACCGTCGCCGCGGCCATCGCCGGGGCGTCGTTGATCCCGTCGCCGACGTACACCGTCGGCCGACGCGCCGTCTCCTCGCGGACGATCGCGAGCTTCTCCTCCGGGCTCTTCCCCGCGTGCAACTCGGCGATGCCCACCCGACGGCCCAGGTACTCGACCTCCGAAGCTCGATCGCCGGAGACGAGCATCACCTTCTCGAAGCCGTGCATCGGCGCCAGGTGGCCGACCAACGCCGCGCCCTCGGCGCGCGGCTCGTCGTGGAACCGATAGGTCGCCGCGTAGCGACCGTCGATCAGGACCACGCACTCCAGACCGCCCGTCGGCGGCGGCAGCCAGGCGCGCGCCTGGGGCCGCTCGGCCGTCAGCTTCTTGCCGCTGGTGACCTGGATCGAGCGGCCGGCGACGGTCCCCACCAGGCCCTCGCCGGGGGGCTCCCGCAGGCTGTCGGCCGGAAGAAGGTCCAGCCCCGCCCGCCGGGCCGCGGCGACCACCGCGTCCGCCAGCGGGTGCCGCGAGTATTGCTCCAGGCTGGCCGTCAGCCGAAGCGCCTCGCCGGGGTCGAAGGCCGGGTCGACGTACTCCTCGGCCAGCCTCGGCTCGCCGTGGGTGAGCGTCCCGGTCTTGTCGAAGATCATGGTCCGACAGCCGCCGATCCGCTCCAGGACCGCCGGGTCGCGGACGACGATCCCCCGTCGCGCCGCCAGCGAGACCGAGCCGACGATCGCCACCGGAATGGCGATCAAGAGCGGACAGGGCGTGGCGATCACCAGCACCGCCAGAAACCGAATCGCCTCGCCGCTCATGCCCCAGGCCGCCAGGGCGATGCCCACGGCCAGCGGGGTGTAGACCGCGCCCAGTTGGTCGCCGAGCCGCCGCAGCCGGGGGCGCTGCTGTTGCGACTCGCGCATCACGCGCATGATCCGGGCGTAGCGGGAGTCGACCGGCAGCCGAGTCGCGCGGACGTCCAGCGCCGAGTCGCCGTTGATCGCCCCGGAGATGACTTCCGAGCCGACGGACTTCGAGACCCGGTAAGGCTCCCCGGTCAGATACGCCTCGTTCATCCCGCCGCGGCCGGCGACGACCACGCCATCGACGGGGCAGACCTCGTGCGGCGCGACCACCAGCACGTCGCCGACCTGGACGTCTCCGAGAGGAATCTCGTCGATCCCCGAGTCGCTCTTGCGATGGGCGGTCGCCGGCATGCGCCGGGCCAGGGCGCGAAGCACCGACGACGCCCCCTGGACGGCGAGCGCCTCAAGCGCCTCGCCGCCGGAGAGCATCAGGACCACCAGCGCCCCCGCGAGGTACTCGCCCAGAAGCGCCGCGGTGAGGATCGAGATCCCCGCCAGCAGGTCCGACCCGAACCGTCGCTTGAACAACCGGATCGTCAATTCGACGACCAGCGGCCCGCCGCCCGCGCCCAGGACGGCCCAAAGCCACCACTCGGCGGCGTCCGACCCGAGCGAGACCCGAGTCGCTCCCCAGCCGGCGAGGCAGACCAGCGTAAAGACCGCGATCGCGGCGTGGCGGCGCTCCCACCAGGGGTCGAAAAACCGCGCGAGGTCCCTGGGGAAACCCGCCGGGGCGGCCGCCTCATCCGCGGTTCGGAGTTCCGATCGCGAATCGACCATGACCCCTCGACGACGCGCGGAAATCCTCGGAAAGCGCGCCAACCCCGGCGACGCGCGCGGTCGTCGCCGGGGTTGGCGTCGTCGCAGTCGGGGCGGTGGGATTCGAACCCACGGCCTCCTGCTCCCAAAGCAGGCGCGCTACCAGGCTGCGCCACGCCCCGATCGAGTTGCATCGTATGCGTCGCGGCGCGTGGCGGTCAAGGGAGGGTCGCGGGTCGTTGCAGGTTCGTCGCGACGGCGGGAGGGCGACGAGGCGACGGCGGATCGGCGGTGACGGTCAGGGGCCAGCGGATCCGGGCCTCGGCGGGGGGGCCGGGGGTCCAGGAGAGTCGACCGCGATGCTCGGCCACCACCCTCGCCAGCAGCGGCAGGGCCAGGGAGCGCGTCGTCGCCGCCAGGGCCGCGGCCGGGCAGCGGGACTCGCCGCCGCCGCCGCGGGCGGTCGCGGCGGTCGAAGGCAATTCGTGCCAACTCAACTCGAACCGTCGTCGCGTGGTCCCCCAGGACAGGATCGCCTGGCCTCCGGACCCCAGCCGGGACGCCCGCCAGGCGACGAAGCCGTCGAACGCCGAGGCGATCCGGGTCGCGTCGAACTCCCCCGCGTCCTCGCGCGCCGGCGGTCGGATCGCCAGCGTCGCGCCCTCGCGCTGAAAGGCCGCGCGCCAGCCCGCGCCGCGCTCGTCCACGACCGCCTGGAACGTCTGCCGAACCGTCGTCAACGCCATCGTCCGATAGATCGTCTGGATCAACTCGAAGAGGCCCTCGACCCCCTCATACGTCCGGTTCATCTCCTCCCACCGCTCAGGCAAGGGGTCGGTGGCCGCGCGACGGGTCAGATAGAAACCCATCTTCATACTGTTGAGCGTGTTGCGGCAGCGGTGATTGAATCCGCTCAGCGCCTGGCGAAGCTCGGGGATCCGGTCGTCCTCGACGAAGCGGAGCAAGGCCGCGCATAAACCGTCCTCCGTCGATCCGTCTCGCGGTTGTCGCGACATCGCGTGGCTCCACCGTGACCGTCGTCCATCAAGCCAAACCCCACCGGCCGCCAAGTATGGCGACGCGCCGCGACCGTCGCAAGGCCGGCGACCGCGACGGCGAGGCCGCGGCCCCGGAGAAGGACCGGCCGATGCAATTCCCGCGCCGATCGCCCTCGCTCCGACGCGGGTACGGTCTCGAAGCCGGACGACGACGGCGCGGGGCGCGTGCGGGGGCGCGCGCCCGCCCGGGGCGGATACCGGAGTTCTCGTTTGTCGTCCCGCTTCCCGCCGAAATGGGAAGCGGGGCTCCCAGGAATCCCCGCGCGATTCAACCGCCGCGGATCAGGGAGCAGACGCGGTCGAACTCCTCCTGGTTGTTGTAGTCGATGATGAACTGGCCTTTCTCCCCGGCCCTGCTTTTGATGACGACGGCCGTGCCGAAACGCTGGTGAAGGTGTTGTTCCAACTCCACGATGTGGGGGGCCTTGACGGCCGGCTGGGCGGGGTCCTTGCGGACTCGGCTCTTGGCGGGGGTGGGGACGCCGGTGGCGACCAGGGCCTCGGTCTGGCGAACCGAGAGCCGCTCGGCGATCACCCGCCGGCAGGCCGCGATCCGGCTCTCGGCGTCGGGCAGTCCCAGAAGCGCGCGGGCGTGGCCCTGGGTGACGTCGTTGTCGCGGACGGCGTTCAGGACGTCCTCGGGAAGCTCCAGAAGCCGGATCAGGTTCGAGATCGTGGAGCGGTCCAGCCCCAGCCGGCCGGCCAGTTCCTCCTGGGTCCCGCCGTACTTCGACAGGTACTCGCGGAAGGCCGTGGCCTTGTCGACGGCGTTGAGATCCTCGCGCTGGAGGTTCTCCACCATCGCCAGCTCGAAGATCCGTTGGTCGTCCAGGTCCATCACCCGGGCGGGGACGTCGTGGACGTGGGCCTCGATGCTGGCGCGGAGCCGGCGCTCGCCGGCGATCAACTGGTAGCGGTCGCCGACGGCCCGCACCAGGATCGGCTGGAGCACGCCGTGCTGGCGGATCGAGTCGGCCAGGGAGGCGAGTTCCCCGGCGGGGAAGTGTCGCCGCGGCTGGTAGGGGTTGGGGTCGACGTGGTCGACGGCGACGCGCAGCAGTTCGCCGTCGACCTCTTCCAGCGACCCGGGCTCGAACCCCCCCTCCTCGCGCCCCAAGAGGGCCTCGAGCCCACGTCCCAGGCGTCGTTTATTCACGGTCGATGACCTCCATGACAAGTTCGGCGTAGGCCCTTGAGCCCCGCGCCCTCGGGGCGTAATCCAGAACGCTGACGCCGTGGCTGGGCGCCTCGCTGACATGAACGTCGCGGGGGATCAGCGAGTCGAAGACCGTCGCGTCGAAATACTCGCGGACCTCGTTGACGACCTCGTTGGCCAGTTCCAGCGCCGGGTCGTACATCGTCAGGACGATTCCGCCGATCTCCAGCTTGTGGTTGTCCTTGGCCTTGGCGTGGCGGGCCAGTTCGATGATCTGGGAGAGCCCCTCCATGGCGAAGTACTCGCACTGGATGGGGACGTACAACTCGTGCGACGCCCCCAGCGACGCCCTCGTCAACTGTCCCAGCGACGGCGGGCAGTCGATCAGGACGTAGTCGAAGCGGCCCAGCTCGCCGTGAAGCTGCTGGCGCAAGGTCGAGGCGCGCTGGCGGTTGGAGGCCGGCCAGGCTCTGCGAGCCCGGCAGCACGAAGAGCCCTTCTTGCGACGTCTCGGCGACCTCCTCGACCAACGGCCTGCCCGCCAGTAGCGGGTGCCGTTGGGCGGGCTCCACCCCCAGCCCGCTGGTGGCGTTGCACTGGGGGTCGACGTCGATCACCAGCGCCGAGCGTCCCGACTTGGCCAGCCCGGCGGCGAGGTTGATCGCGGTCGTCGTCTTGCCCACCCCCCCTTTTTGGTTGGCCACGCTGATGATCTTGGCCATGTCGCCGCGCCCCCTTCGCGAACCGCTCCGCCGTTCGTCCCATGCGGATTCATCGGCAAGCGCGGAGCGAAACTCGACCCCTCCCGGAACCGGGACGAGGTTCCCTCAAGCGGCGCGGAAGCTGCGCGGATCGGGCGAAGTCGACCGGCGGATCGGCTTCGCCAGGCGGCCGGCTTTTCACAAGCCCCTCGATCGCGCGCGCGGCCCCCACGGAAGCCACCGCCAGACGGCCTTCTCCCCTTGAGGGAGAAGGTGGCCGAAGGCCGGATGAGGGGTGGGCGCGACCGAAAGCCGCCGGAATCGAAGTCACTCTCTTCCCATGGCTTACATCGAGCCGCGACGCCGGTCGACCCCTCATCCGGCCCTTCGGGCCACCTTCTCCCTCAAGGGGAGAAGGCGATGATCGCCGCGGCCGCTGAAAAAGCGTCGGGTCGTCACGCCGGCGGGAGAGGGGATGTCGCTCCGACAGTTCGGGAGGCCCCGCCCCCCGCGTTCTCAATGCTTGACGCGGAAGCCGCGGCGGCGGTGGGTGCTGTAGCGTTGCAGCGAGTCCTCGATGACGGCCTTGGTCCCCTCCACCGGCTCGATCTCGTCGACCTCGACGCTCTTGCCCTCCAGGTACTTGTAGTCCTGGAAGAAGCGGCGGAGCATCGCCAGGCGATGGGGGGGGAGTTCGGAGGCGTCGCGGAAGCTGTTGTACTCCGGGTCGCCGACGGCGACGGCGAGAATCTTGTGGTCCTTCTTGCCGCCGTCGATCATCGTCATCAGCCCGATGGCGCGGGACTCGACCAAGGTCAACGGCGCGACCGCCTCCTGACAGAGGACCAGGACGTCCAGCGGGTCGTCGTCCTCGGCGTAGGTCTGGGGGATGAATCCGTAGTTGGCCGGGTAGTAGACCGCGGAGTAGAGGACCCGGTCCATCCGCATCAACCCGGTCTGCTTGTCCAGTTCGTACTTGACGCTCGAGCCCATCGGGATCTCGATCAGGGCGTTGAACTCCAGCGGCAGGTGTTCGCCGGGGGTGACGTCGTGCCAGGGGTGCAGCATGGATCGGGTCCGGATCGTCGGTGGGAAGGGGGGCGGGGCGCGCGACGACGGGCCCCGCGACGAAGCAGGGGTCAACTCAACGGTGTTCGTCCAGGGCTTCGGCCTGGTGACGGGGGGCGAAGGCGTCGTCCTCGGGCAGGTAGCCCAGGACCTCGGCGGCGACGGTCAAGTCCCACTGGCCCCCCTGGTTCCGCGAGACGCCGTTGGCGACCAGGAACAGGCGGTCCTCGATCTCGGCCTCCACGGCGGCGTCGAAGAGGCGGACCAGGTCGCCGTTGGAGAGCCAGAGCCGCTTGTTCCAGTCGTCGGGGAGGGTCTCGGGGCGGTTGGGGCCGTCCTGGACGTACCCCAGCCGCAGGGCGACGAACGTGACGTCGAACGCCCGCGCCAGGCTCTTGCCGAACCGCTCGCCGGCGAGTTTCAGAGCGCCGTAGACGCCGGAGGGCTTCGGCGGCAGGTCGACGGTGATGATCTCCGGGGGATCGTCGCGATGGCCGGTCATGACGTGGACCGAGCTGGCGAAGACGATCCGCTCCACCCCCGCCAGGGCGGCGGCGTTGAGCACGTTGGCCAGGGCGTCCAGGTTGGACGCCTCCAGTTCCGCCAGCGAGGCGGTCTCGTCGCGGTCGGCGGCCAGGTGGACGACCGTGTCGACGCCGTGGAAGTGGGTGATCCAGCCCTCGTCGAACTCGGCGAGGTCCACCTTGAAGACCTCGGCGTCGTCCTCGCCGGGCGCGGCGTCCAGGAGGATCAGGTCGTACTCGTCCTCCCAGGCGGCGCGGAGCTTCCGGCCGACGTTGCCGCAGGCGCCGGTGATCAAGACCACGCGGGGGTCGTCGTCGTCGAAGTCGCCGAAGTCCTCCTCGGGGTCGGCCTCGCCGTCCTCGTCGTCGAGCAGGTCCGCGACGTCGACGTCGGCCGGGTCGTCGTCGGGCAAGGTCGAGGACCGCGAGCCCTCGGCCTCGGGCGCGTCGTCGGCCGTCGGGTCCTGGGTCGGATCGGGCAACATGGGTCGGTCCTCGTCGCGGCCCGCTCCGGCCCTCCGCCTTCAAGGGCGCGTCGCCGGGCCGAGGGAAAGCGCCAGTCTACCATCTTCCCGCGCCGGACGCACCCGCCCCGCCGGGAATCGCGACCCCGCGGCCCCGCCCCGAGGCGACGCCCGCCGGAACCGGCCCCCTCGCCGCCAAACCCGCCTCGTCCAGTCCTCCCCGCGACCTCGTCGAGGTCCGCGCCGCTCCCCTCGCCCACACGTCGCCCACACGGAATCAAACATCATCAATACTGAATTGGTCTAAAATCGGTTGCGGCACGTCCTTTATGAACGAAGCGCCGGCCGATTGTCATTCGATACGCCACGTCGCCGTCGTTTTCGGCACGTTGCGGCGCGTCAACGATGTTGTATTTTCGCATCCACGCATAGGAGCCAACCGGGAGAAGACTTATAGTCCCCTGCGTCTGACGAGGGATGCGAGGAGCGACCGAGGGAGAGGCGAGGTGCCGACTCCCGGACGCGCCTCGAACGGCCTTGATCCAGGCCTCTGTCCAAGGAGCGCGGAACCATGTTGCGACACCTGATCGGCAAGCTCGGCAAGAGTCTGGCGGCGATGGGACTGGTCCTCGGAGTCGGCGTCGGCACGGCCTCGGCGGATTTCGTCTACGGCGTGGATGACAGCGGGCACGTCTGGAGCGTCAACACCCTCAACGGGTCGAAGAGCCAACTGACCACCCTCCCCACCGGCTCGGGGGCGAACGGGTTGGCGTTCGACAGCGCGAACAAGACCCTTTACTTCCGGCTCCCCCAGAACGGGCAGATGTACAGATACGTGCTGGGGAGCGGCTCGAACGCGAGCACGGTGACCATGGGCGCCTCGGTCCCCACCGTCACCGACTCGTCCAGCGCGTCGTTCTACGGCTCGTCGTACTACTTCGTCAACCAGGGCACCAACGAATTGTACGCCGCCGACATGTCCGCGGTGACGCCGACCTTCGCGAAGATCGCCACCTTCATCGACGCCAACGGGGATCCGTTGGATGGCCTGAACTTCGGCGACATCGCGATCGACAAGAACGGGGAGCTCTACATGTCGACGTACACCGGCTTCTACAAGGCCGACCTGAATTCGATCTCGGGAGGAGGAACCCTGGTCGCGGATTTGCTCAGCTCCAACAACCAGGCGGCGACCCTCCAACTCGCCTTCGAGACCGGCAACACCCTGATCGGTCAAGACCACAACGACGGCAAGTGGTACGAGGTCAGCACTGCCGACGGTAGCAGGACCCTGCTCTCCGGCCTTCCCAATACTCCGATGTTCCGCGACCTGGCCGGTTCCACCGCCCCCGAGCCCGCCTCGCTCGTCATGATGGGCCTGGGCGCCGCCGCGGCGCTGGGCTTCGCCCGCCGTCGAGTCAAGGCCCACGCCTGAGTCGATCGGCCCCGACAAACCCGCTCTACGGACCAGCCCCGGGGTTTCCTCCGGGGCCGCGTCGTTTCGAAGGCGAGCGTCAGACGATCACGCGGAGCGAGCGCAACCGCCGCGCGGCCTCGTCGAGGGTCTCGTCGCGCTTGCAGAAGCAGAAGCGGACGAACGATCGCCCGAGTTCCTTGTCGCGGAAGAAGCTCGATCCGGGAACCGTCGCCACGCCGATCTCGCGGACCAACTTGCCGGCGAAGGCGACGTCGTCATCGACTCCGAACGGCCCGATGCCGGCCATGACGTAGTATGCCCCCTGGGGCGCGTCGAACTCGAAGCCCACCTCCCAAAGCGCCTTGCACAGGCGGTCGCGACGCGCCTGGTAACCGGCGACGAGGTCGTCGTAGTAGGACCGCGGGAGCCGATACGCCACCGCGCCGGCCTCTTGCAGCGGGGCCGCGGCGCCGATGGAGACGAAGTCGTGGACCTGGCGGAAGGCGCGGGTCAACCTGGGAGGCGCCAGGATCGTGCCGACCCGCCAGCCGGTCACGGAGTACGTCTTGGACATCCCTCCCACGGTCGCCGAGCGTTCCCACATGCCGTCGAGGGAGGCCAGCGCGACGTGCTTCCGACCGTCGTAGACCAGGTGCTCGTAGATCTCGTCGGTGATCGCCACCACGTCCCACTTGCGGCAAAGCGCGGCGACGACCTCCAGGTCCTCGCGATCGAAGACGACCCCGGTGGGGTTCATCGGGTTGCAAAGGACGACGGCCTTGGTCTTGTCGTTGAAGGCGGCGGCCAGTTCGTCGGGGTCGAACCTCCAGTGCGGCGGCCGGACGGGGACGAACCGCGGGACCGCGCCGGCGAGGACGCAATCGGGCCAGTAGTTCTCGTAAAAGGGTTGCGAAAGGATCACCTCGTCGCCGGGGTTGACGATCGACAGAAGCGCGACCAGCATCGCCTCGGTGGCGCCGCAGGTGACGGTGACGTCCTCCTCGGGGTCGACGTCCAGCCCCAGGCGCCAGGCGGCGTGCTCGGCGACGGCGTGGCGAAACTCGCGGGCGCCCCAGGTGACGGCGTACTGGTTGACGTCGTCCTGGATGGCGCGACAGGCGGCGTCCTTGAGCGCCTGGGGCGCGGGGAAGTCGGGCATCCCCTGCGCCAGGTTGACCGCGCCGTGGCGACGGGCCTCGATCGTCATGCCGCGAATGACGCTTTCGGTGAACCGCGCGGCCTTGTGGGAGATCAACGGATGCTGCATCGCGGTGTCGACTCGTTCGGGACGTGATGAAGGCCGTCGCCGCGGGGGGGCGGGCGACGGCGGTTTCGAGGGCCTCAGTCCTCCTTGGGCCGGTGGACGGAGTGGCAGGCCTTGCAGGAGCCGCCGATGGCCTTGGTCGTCTCGTGGAGCTTGGCGACGTCCTCGGCCTCGACGGCGTTCTTGAGGTCGCCGGCGGTGGCGGCGATGGCCTTGGTGAGCTTGTCCCAGGACTCCCGGTCGCCCTGGGGCGGGGCGTTCCTGGCCAGCTCCGGGACGAACTTCGAGATCTTGTCGGACGCTTCCTTGACCTTGGCCCAGTCCGGGGCGTCGGTCTTGGCGGCGGCCGTGAGCGCGGCCTTGGGGGTGTTCTTGCCGGCGAACAGGGTCTTCATGACGGTCTTGATCGGGACCGGCTCGTCGGCCGCGGCGTCGGTGCGCGCGACCGCGGCGACGGCCAGGACGAGGGCGGACATGCTCGCGACGCAGATCAGATTCCTCATGCGCTTCTCCTCGCGGTTCCCTCGGAGTCGAGGCCGCCCGCGCGGCGGTTTGGGACCACGTCATCGAAAACGAGGGCCGCCCGCGCTCGCGGCGGATCGGACCTCGAATCAGCTTACGGGCCGTCGCGGCCGGCGACCAGTCGACAGCCGTCGTCGCTCGCGAGGGGCTGGACGTCGCCGCGGCGGCCGTGCTAGGATTCCGTCGATCACGGGACAGGATCGTGGCCCGACGATCGTGGATCGCGCCGAGGGGTCGGAGGGACGTCGGATGAGGAAGGGATTCACGCTGATCGAGTTGTTGGTGGTGATCGCGATCGTCGCGGTGTTGATCGCGCTGTTGCTGCCGGCGGTGCAGTCGGCGCGGGAGGCGGCGCGGCGGGCCCAGTGCGCGAACAACTTGAAGCAGATCGGCCTGGGACTGCACGATTACGCCTCGGCCTTCGGCGTCTTCCCGCCGGGTCGGATCAACAGTCACGTCGCCGGACTGGGGAATTGCTGGGGCGCGTACGCCCAGATGCTTCCGCGGTTGGAGTCGGGTCCGGCCTTCAACGCCTTCAACTTCAACCTCTCGCCCGACGGCGATCTGGCCAACACGACGGCGGCGGGGATCTTCATCGCGACGTTCCTTTGCCCCAGCGACCCCAGCCCGCCGCAACACGCCCAGGCCGGCTACGGCATGCACAACTACCCTCTCTGCGTGGGGAGCCTGTATCCCGTGGCCCAGAACCCGGTGGACGCCTCCGGGAACGCGCTTGGGATCCGACCCGACGGAGTGTTCACGGAGAACCGGGCGCTTCGAATCGCGACGGTGACGGACGGGCTTTCGAACACGGTGGCGATCGGCGAGACGATCCGGTCGATCCCTGGGATCGGGTTCCCGCAAAACCCGCTCAACGGGTTCGTCATCACCGGGAACAACAAGACGAGCGGACCGCCGATCACCTCGGACGCGGACTACCAGGCGTTGTGCCAGACGTCGGCGCCGCCGGGGTTCCAGGTGACTCGTGGGAGCAAGTGGCATTACGGGGCGCCGGGGCACAGCATGTACAACCATCGTCGCGTCCCCAACGACCCGCGGGTGGATTGTCGCGGCGGGCTGCCGCACAGCGACAAGTCCGACCCGTTCTGGAACCAGCTTTCGTTGAACGTCGCGGCGCGGAGCAGCCATCCCGGCGGGATCCACGCCCTGTTCGCCGACGGCCACGCCGCGTTCGTGAAGGACTCGATCGCGCTCGCGACCTGGCGGGCCCTGGCGAGCACGGCCGGCGGCGAGGTCGTTTCGGCGGACGCTTACTGATGGCCGGCCGAAGCGCCTGGGTCCTGGCGGCGATCCTCCTGGCCGCGTCGGGTTGCGGGCCCCGTCCCGGCGCCGCCGGGTTGTGGGAGCTTCAGATCGGTGGCCCGGCCCGGATCGTCGCGGAGGCGGGGGCGACGGAAGTCGCCGTGCCGACCCTGGCCCAGCCGCTCGCCAAGGGCCGTCGCCCCCGCAAGGGGGAATCACCCAAGGTCGAGACCGTGACCCTGGCGACCGGAACGAAGGTCGTGGTCCTGGCGATCGACGGCGACGACGCGAGGGTCCGGATCGAGGGGGGTTCGCGCTCCGGCACGATCCTCTGGATGGAGTGTCGACTGCTGACCGCCGAATGACGCCGGCGCGCCCCTTGCCTCTCCCAGCCCTCGCAAATACCTTCTCTTGTATGAGGGTCGAGACCGCCCCGCCGCGGAGGCGGCTCGACGCGAGGCCGAACACCGGGGGCCGACCAAGATGCGCTGGCAAGGCGGGCGTGAGAGCGAGAACGTCGAGGACCGTCGAGGACTGTCGCCGGCGACGATGGCGGGCGGCGGGATCGGGACGCTCATCATCATCCTTCTGGGCCTCTACCTGGGAATCGACCCCCGGCCCTTGCTTCAGGTCATCAACAACGGTCCCCCGGGCGGGGGCGGCCCCCAACAGCAGCAACGCCAGCGCGAGTTGACCGAGGAGGAGAAGGCGCAAGGCGAGTTCGCCCGGCGGATCCTGGCCATGACCGAGGACGTCTGGCGGGAGCAGTTCGCCGAGATGGGCAAGCGGTATCAGGACCCGACGCTGGTCCTCTTCTCGGGCAGGGTGTCGACCGAGGGTTGCGGAGCGGCCAGTTCGGCGGTCGGGCCGTTCTACTGCCCGGGGGACCAAAAGGTTTACATCGACCTTTCCTTCTACGACGAGTTGGCGAGGCGCTTCAAGGCGCCGGGGGACTTCGCCCGCGCCTACGTCCTGGCCCACGAGGTGGGGCATCACGTCCAGAACCTGCTGGGGATCAGCGAGCAGGTCTCGCGCGCCCAAAGGCGGGCGGGCGAGGCCGAGGCCAACGCGCTTTCGGTTCGGCTGGAACTTCAGGCCGACTTCCTCGCCGGGGTCTGGGCGCATCACATCGAGAAGAAGGAGCACGTCCTGGAGACCGGCGACATCGAGTCCGGCCTGAAGGCGGCCACGGCGATCGGCGACGACACGCTCCAGAAGCAGGCCCAAGGCTACGCCGTGCCCGACTCGTTCACCCACGGCACCAGCGAGCAGCGGGTCCGCTGGTTCACCAAGGGGCTCCAGACCGGCGACGTCGACCAGGGGGACACCTTCAACGCCCGGGACCTTTGAGCGCGCCACCGTCGGCGCGACCGGCGCGACCCGCGTCTCGGGAGCGACCGGCGCGGAGACGCCGCCGATTCGAGGCGGTCGCGGCGCGACGGGGGCCGATAGAGAGGGTTGTTCGAGTTCCGGCGGGAGACGCGCCGGGGCTCGTCGCGACGTCGGGACCGGGCCGGGTGGGCCGGGAAGGAGTTCCGTCGGGCGTCGCGAGCTTTCCACGATCATGGAGGATCGTCGCATGCCCGCCTCGTCGAACCGTCGCCCGTCGCGTCACTCGTTCCGGCCGACGGCCGACGCGCGGCTGGAACAGCGGATGGTCCTCTCAAGCGCCTCGCCGGTGACGCTCCACCAGTACCTGACGCTCTCCAGCAAACTCTTGAACAACCCCTCCGTCCGCCCGGCGCGGATCGCGGGCTTCCCCGCCTTCACCAAGGACGCGCCTGGGATCCGCGAACACCCCCGGACGATCTACGCGCCGGCGATCCAGACCGCCCGGGGCGGCCAGGCGGTCAACGTCGTGACCAACGACGGCTCGCGGTTCCGGATCCAGTTGAGCTACGTCTCCAACACCCAGCAGGTCTCCGCGGTCGAGGGGGCGAATGGGGCCTACGCGGCCGGGTCGGGCCAGACCGCGCTGGGCCTCGCCCAGCCGACGGAGACGCCCCAGCCCCAGGGGACGGTGCGGGTCTACCCCCGGCCCGACGGCTCGGTGGGGATCATCGTCGACGGCTCCACGGCCAACACCGAGTTGACCATCAACCCCCTGCCGCGGGCGATCAAGAAGGGCTTCGCCCACAGCTTCGCCTACGGGCAGGCCGAGCAGTCGCGGGTGCTGGACGTCAGCTCGATCACGATCAACAGCGGCAACATCGCCTCGATCCTCGGCTTCCACACCGCCGACCTCACCGGCCCGGTGGTGGTCTCCGGAACCCAGGCGATCGATCGGATGGCCTTCCGGTCGATCAAGGCGGGCGGTTCGATCACCACCGGCGGCGACCTCAACACCCTGGACGTCCTCAACGACGCCGACCTCGCCAACGGCGGCTTCGTCTCGATCGGCCGCGACCTGAACCTGCTGAACGTCGGCGGGACGTTGTCGATCCAGGACGGCTCGGCCTTCAACGTCGGCCGCGACGTCGGCCTCGTCGTCCAGCCCCCCAAGGGGACGGGGACCGGATCCAACGTCCTCTCGTTAAACTACCCGATCGTCGGCACCCAGTCGACCAAGCAGTTCCCGCCGGTCTCCGCCTATATCCAGGGGGACATGATCATCACCCCCGGCGGCGCCTTCAACGTGGGGCGGATGATCGACAGCCAGTTCCAGGTCAACGGCGCCGTCTTCGGGAATAGTCGCTTCCACTACGTCAACGGATTGCCCCCCATCCAACTCCAGGATGGGACCGTCGTCCAGCCCCCGGCCGTCGTCGCCCAGGGCGGCATCATCCCCTGAGCCTCAGCGACCCGCGCCGGTCTCCAGGTAGACCGGCGCGAGATCCTTCTTGAACCCGCCGACGCCGGAGTTGTTCGGCTCGTAGGGCTCGACGAAATCGGCCTTCACGCCGTCGGCCGGGATCTCCGCCTCCTTGCCCAGCGCCCAGAAGATCCCGTTCAAGGCGAGCTTCCGCATCGGCTCGACCTTGAAGTCGAAGGGGTGGCCCAGGGTCGTGAAGAAGACCCGCGCCGACTTGCCGCCGGGGCCCGTATACGTCTTCGTCCAGGCGACCGGGTTGGTCTCCGGGAATCGGTCGAACTCCTTGGCGTGACCGGACTTGAGCGCCTTGCCGGTCAACAGCCGGGTGCAGTCGCCCTCCAGCGCGTCGCCCCCCCCCTCGACGTGGTACAGCCACGAGTAGACCTGAAACGGCGTCTTCACCCCGCGAAGGATCGGGTTGCCGGCCTGCTCCGGGACGGTCGTGACCTTGGTGAGCATCTCCAGGCCGTCGCCGAAGTGGCCGTGGTGGGTGATCCACGTCTGGCCGAACACCTGGCGCATCCAGCGCGCGTTCATCTCCGCGGCGTGGGGGCCGCCGTCGTAGCGGAAGGCGTGCGACGCCGTGCGGAAGCCCACCATCGGCCGGCCGGAGTCCGCGTACTTGAGGATCCGATTCAACTGCGCGTCCGGCAGGCTCCGCCAGCGGGTGAAGATCACCAGCAGGTCCGCGTCGTCAAGCGCCTCCAACCCGGCGACGTTCGTCAGCGCGTTCGGATCGATCTTGCCCTCGGGGTCGAGGGCGTAGCAGACCGAGACCCGGAAGCCGTGGGTCTTGTCGAGGATCTTCGCCAGCATCGGCAACGACTCCTCGCTGCGGTACTCCTCGTCGCCGGTGATGAAGACGACGTGGGGCGGCTTGTCGTCGGCTCGCGCGGCCACGCCGAGGAACACGAGGCCGACGAACATCCAGCGGACGGAGGGGCGAGTCATGGCGGCGTCCTCGAACGATGGCCGGGAAGGCGCTTTTCGACGGTTATAAGGGAGGCGGAAGGCGCGTGCAACGGGCCCGTCCCGGCTCACGAATCGTCGTCGTCATGGGGGAACGGCTCCAGGTGGACCAGGACGTCGCGGAGCTTGGGGAAGCGTTCCAGAAGGCGGTCCTTGACCCGGTGGCCGATCTTGTGCCCCTGGTCGACGCTCAGCGCGGCGGGGACCTGGACGTGGATGTCCACCAGGAATTCCAGGCCGCTTTTGCGGACCCAGAGCTTGTCGACCCGGCGGACGTCGGGCGTCTCGGCGGCGGCCCGCCGCACCGCCTCCACGAGTTCCGGCTCCGCCTGGGCGTCCATCAACTCCTGGGCGCAGGAGAACAGAAGCCGCACCGCCGAGTTGAGGATCACTCCCACGACCACCAGGGCCGCCGCGGCGTCCAGAAACCCGAACCGCGGGCCCAGGATCCGAACCGCCGCCAGCGCGGCCAGCACCGCCAGGGCGCTGAGGGCGTCGGAGCGGTGGTCCCAGGCGGTGGCGATCAGGGCGCTTGAGCCCAGCCGCCGCCCCAGACGGATCTTGTAGTGGTAGAGCCCCTCCTTCACGGCGACGTTGCCGCCGGCGATGGCGAGGGTCCACCAGGGGGGGGCCGGGATCGTCGGGTTCAGCGAGAACGCCCGCGCGGTCTCCCAGCCGACCATCAAGGCCGAGACGATCACCAAGACCGCGGCGTTGGAGCCGGCGACGGCCTCGGCGCGGGTGTGGCCGTAGGGATGTTCGGCGTCGGCCGGCTTCTGCGCGACGTGAAGCGCCGTCAGGACCGCGGCCGAGGTGAAGACGTCCCCCAGCGAGTTGACCGCGTCGGAGACCATGGCGCGCGAGCCGCCCAAAAGCCCCCCCGCCAGTTTGGCCGCGCCCAGGACCGCGTTGACCCCCAGCCCCAGCCGCATCGCGAAAACGGCCTCGTCGTAAAGCCGCCGCTTCTCCGTCTCCGACCGTCTCGCCATCGTCAGCCCCACCGCCGCGACGACGGCCCCCCCGCCCCCGGCGATCCCCATCATAAACGCCGAGCCCTCCCGGGCAATCGCCCCACGCGACTCGAACGGCTCCGTTCGTCGTGGCGACGTTCGAACCCATCGGCCGCAAGTCGTTGCCCCGCAAGGACGAAACCCGCGAAAACGACGGCTTCGCTCGCGCGCCTCGACATCATCGATCGCGGCCTTTCGCCCTCGCGAACGCCGAGGGGCCTCCGCGCGCGAGGCGGCGGCCTCGCCGTCGCGACCGACCTTCACCCGCGGATTGTCACGATTCGCCTCGTTCACGGCCCCCTCCCTCCCGACGGACAACCCTCCATGATGACCGATGTCCCGGAATTCGAGTCTCGGACGAATTTGGGAACGAAGTAGGCGCGTTTGGGATGGGTTTTTTCGGGGGCGCGCCCGATACTCGGGAACCGGGACCGTCGAAGACCAGTCGGAAGCGAGGATTCAAGCCATGGACGACCCGTTCCAGTGGGATCCCGCCGAGATTCGGCGTCGAGTGGAGACCGAGCCCGAGTACGTCCACCACCGCGACAAGTACGGCCACGGGCCGCTGACGACCGCCGCCGCGGCCGGCGACGACGGGCTCGTCGCGTTCCTGCTGGAGCGCGGGGCGGACCCGAACGTGGAGACCCTCGACGGCTACTCCCCCCTGCTCTGGGCCGTGGAATCGGAGGCGGAGGGCTCCGCCGCCGTCCTCGCCCGACTGCTCGCCGCGGGGGCGGACCCGCGGCGCCACGGCCTCAACGGCTGGACCCCGCTGCATATGGCGGCGTCTCGGGGATGGGTCGAGAAGTGTCGAATCCTGCTCGACGCCGGCGCCGAGATCGACCGCCGCGCGACGATCGACGACAATCGGACCCCGTTGATGGAGGCCGCCGCCGCCGGCAAGGCCGACGTCGTCCGGCTCCTGCTCGACCGCGGCGCGGACGCCTCGCTCCGGGACGAGATGTTCGACAGGACCGCGCGCGACCTGGCCGTCGACGCCGGCCGCGGTTGCGATTCGGCGGTGCATCGCTACCTTAAAGAAAACCCGATCGAGATCGATCCCGCCGAGAGCCTGGCCGATATGGACTTCCTGGACGACGAAATTCGCGCCCACATGATCGCAATGCTTAAGGACCACGACATGGCGGAGTCGTACCGCGAAAGCGCCGAGCGCCGCGCCGCGGAGGGCGGGCACGCCGAGGTCGTCCGGATCCTGGACGAGCGTCGCGGCCGCCGCGGTTGGCGGCGGTGGTTCCGCCTCCCGTGAATTCCGCGGCGACCGCCGGTATGATGACTTAGAGTCTGTCTCATACAGTGGGCCAAGGACGACCATCACGGTCTTCCCCCCTCGCGGGGGAAGACAGACGCCGAAGGCGTCAGATGAGGGGGACGACGCGCGGGACGACCTTTGGAATTCGCGGAAGCCCGTCTGGGAAGCCTTGGACGTCGACGGCGTTTCGACTCGCCCCCCTCATCCGGCCCTTCGGGCCACCCTCCCCCGCGAGGGGGGAAGGCCGTTCTTTCCGACGTCTTCCCCCCTCGCGGGGGAAGACAGACGCCGAAGGCGTCAGATGAGCGACTGTGTTTCCGCCCAGGGTGATTCGCGATCGATTTTCCAAGGAAAACCCCGGGCTTCAACACCGTCACTCTGGTCCTTCGGACATACAAGGGGGACGATGCGCGGGACGACCTTTGGGATTCACGGAAGCCCGTCCGGGAAGCCCTGGACGTCGACGGCGTTTGGGCTCGCCCCCCCTCATCCGGCCCTTCGGGCCACCTTCCCCCGCGAGGGGGGAAGGCCGTTCTTTCCGACGTCTTCCCCCCTCGCGGGGGAAGACAGACGCCGAAGGCGTCAGATGAGGGGGACGAC